>Ga0194131_10007106_pt1 | contig 15196 bp, 17 predicted proteins | sample TA2KigO120mmetaG_FD_148631 | JGI IMG/M metagenome (GOLD analysis project Ga0194131, IMG submission 148631) | Freshwater microbial communities from Lake Tanganyika, Tanzania - TA2015053 Kigoma Offshore 120m | ecosystem: Environmental > Aquatic > Freshwater > Lake | place: Tanzania: Lake... | reverse complement strand
GCCCGATGACGCCAAGCGTTCACCCAGCGACTTGGCAAACGCTGCCGGCACCGTGGCGCACTGCATGATCAGGCCGCCTTTGCGCAAAGCCGGCACGACGCCGCTCTCGCCGAACAGCACAGCCTCGACCTGCTGGGCGTTCACGACCGCCACCACGACGGCATCGGCGCCGCGCGTCGCTTCGGCCGGGCTTGTCGCCACCATGCCGCCTGCCGCAGCGAAGGCGTCACGCGCTGCCGTGCTGGAATCGACGCCGACCACCTCGTGCCCGTGCTTCAGCAGGTTCTTTGCCATGCCGAGTCCCATCGAGCCCAAGCCGATGAAGGCCACGACTGGGGTGTTCTTGTCGGTCATCGCTCAGGCCTTGATGCCGTACTTCGCCGCCCAGCCGAGGCCCGCAGCGGTCGTCGTCTTGGGCTTGTACTCCAGCCCGACATGGCCCTGGTAGCCCAGGCGATCGAGCACATCGAGAAGATAGAGATGATTGGCCTCGCCGACATCGGGCTCGTTGCGGTCGGGGTTGCCCGCGATCTGCACGTGCGCGGTGAGCGGGAACAGGCGCTCGGTGCGCTTGGTGAGGTCGCCTTCGGTGACCTGCAGATGATAGAGGTCGAGCTGCAGCTTGAGATGCGGCGCACCAACCTCGTCGATGATCCGCTTCACTTGATCGGTGGTGTTGGTGAAATAGCCCGGAATGTCGCGATGGTTGATCGGCTCGAGCACCAGGGTGAGGCCGCTCTTGGCAGTGCGGTCGCAGGCGCGCTTGAGATTGGCGACGAAAGTGCGATGCATGGCCTGCAGGTCGGCGCCGGGTGCGATCATGCCCGACATGATGTGCAGGGTGCGGCAGTCCAGGACCTTGGCGTAGTCGAGGGCAGTGTCGAGCGCGGCCGAGAACTCGGCTTCGCGGCCGGGCAGCGCGGCAAGTCCGCGTTCGCCTTTGCTGGCATCGCCCGGCGGCAGATTGAACAACGCCTGCGTGAGCTTGTGCTTCTTGAGTTCAGCCGCGATCGCCGCGGCCGGCGCCTCGTAGGGGAACAGGATCTCGACCGCCTTGAAGCCATGCGCAGCCGCGGCGCCGAAACGCTGCAGGAACGGCACCTCCTGGTAGATCCACGACAGATTGGCGGCGAGCTTGGGCATGGGATTGTCCGTTCAGGAGGGAAATGCTTCTTCGACGTCGCGCACTTGCGCATCGCTGAGCAGGCGAACCTTGAAGCCCTGCAGGAGCAAGTGGAGCTTCGCCGTCTCTTCCAGCTCTTCGATCGAGGCGGAGGCCGCCGACAGCGAAGTGCCGGCGACTACCGGCCCGTGGTTGGCCAGCAGCACGGCGCGATGACCGCGGGCGTAGTCGCGGATGGCGTCGGCGAGCTTGGGATCGCCCGGCTTGAAGTAGGGCACGAGCGGCAGCTTGCCGACGCGCATCACGAAGTAGGGCGTGATCGGCGGCAGCGTCGTGTCCTTGTTGTGATGGCACGATGGATCGAGGCAAGAGACCGCTACGGCATGCGTGCAATGCAGGTGGACGATGGCACCGTCCTTGGGCCGCACGTCGTACACTGAACGGTGCAGTAAGGCTTCCTTGGTCGGCGCGTCGCCGGCGACGTGCTTGCCCGAGAGATCGAGTCTGGAGAGACGGCCGGGCTCGAGTTCGCCCAACGAAGAGTTGGTCGGGGTCATCAGCCAGCCGTCGGCGATGCGCGCGCTGATGTTGCCCGAGGTGCCGGGGCAAAGGCCGCGCGCGGCCAGCTTGGCGCCTAGGGCGCAGATCGCGTCGCGCGTTTTCGCTTCGTCGGTGCTCATAGGCGTTGGAAAGCCTTGGTGAAGAAGTCCGGCGCGCCGAAATTGCCCGATTTGAGCGCCAGCAGCATCGGCTTGGCGCCGACCGATGCCGTCCATGGCACGCCGGGATCGATCTCTGGTCCGATGCGCAGCGCCTTGACGTCGAGCGCGCCGACCACGGCGCCCGAGGTCTCGCCGCCCGCCACCACCAGGCGGCCGACGCCGGCGGCGACCAGGCCTTTTGCGAGCGCGGCCATGGTCAGTTCGATGGCCTGGCTCGACTTGTCGATGCCGTACTTGGCTTGCAACGCCTTCACCGCCTCGGGCTTGTCGCTGGCCGACAACAGGATGGGGCTGTGACCGAGCCTGCCCTTGGCCCAGGACAGGGCCGCATCGGCAATCGGTTCGCCGCGGCAGATGGCGTCGGTATCGAGGGCCAGATGTGGCCCCTTGAAGGTCGCGATCTGGCCGAGCGTTGCCGCCGAGCACGAGCCCGCCAGCACCGCTGCAGCGCCACCAACCTTGGGCAATGTGTCGGCGTTCGCCTTGTGAGCAAGAAGCCCGCGGCGGCGGTAGGCCGCGGGCAAGCCCAATGCCACGCCCGAGCCACCGGTCACCAACGCATCGTCGCCGACCGCCTCGCCGATGACACCGAGATCGCTGTCGGCCACGGCATCGACCACGACATGACGCACGCCGTCGGCTGCGAGCTTGTCGAGCGCAGCGCGCAGTGCGGCCGAGCCTGCCTGCACTTGCTTCAGCGGTACCAGTCCGACTCGGTGCCTGGTTTGGCGTGCCAGGACGCGCACCAGGCTGGCATCGGTCATTGGCGTCAGAGGGTGATGACGCATGTGGGAGTCGGACAGCAGAATGTCGCCGACGAACAGGTGACCGAAGAAGATGGTGCGGCCGTTCTCGGGGAAGGCAGGACAGTAGATCGCCTGCTGTACGCCAAGCGCCTCGATCAGCGCATCGCCCACCGGTCCGATGTTGCCGGCGTCGGTCGAATCGAAGGTCGAGCAGTACTTGAAAAAGAAGCGCACGCAGCCAGCCGCCTTCGCGGCGGCCAACGCGTCCAGCGATTGAGCGACGGCGTCCTTGGCGACGATCGAGCGCGTCTTCAGCGCCACGACGACGGCATCGACGTCGCTCGGGATCGTACCGGCAGCCGGCACGCCAATGGTCTGGATGGTGCGCATGCCGCCCTTGACCAGCATGCCCGCAATGTCGGTGGCGCCGGTGAAGTCGTCGGCGATAACTCCAAGGATGGCCATGACCCGACCCTAGGCGATCACTGTCGCCTTCATCCAGAACTTTCGCCGCCGTGCCCGCCGGCGGGCCTCGTCCTCGCCGTCGTAGTCATGCAGCGGCGGCGCTGGATCGAACGTATCGCGAATATCCAGGGCGTTGACATTCACGATGCCGATCAGGCCGCCCTGGTCGAGCATGACGGCGCCGACATAGGTGCCGCACCGTGAGCACACCAGATAGTCGGTGATGCCGAGCGCGAAGCGATAGCGCGCAAGGCTACCGGATGCGGCGCGGAATTCGACCGACCCGCCCGGATCGCCCAGCGTTCGCGCGCCGTGCCGGCGGCAGAAGCTGCAGGCACACCGTCCGACGCGCATGGCCTGCGGCGCCTTGTCCGATGTGAAGACGACCGTCACGGCGCCGCAATGGCAGGAACCCGGATAGCCGGTCATGGCGCGATCAACGTGGCACGAAAGTCGTTGACGTTGGTCTTGGTCGGACCGGTGACGAGGTTGTCGCCCAACATCTCGAAGAAGGTGTGCCCGTCATTGTCGTCGAGCATTGCCTGCGGGTCGCGCCCCAGGGCTCGGGCTCGCGAGAGCGTATCGGGTGTGAACAAGCCGCCCGCGATCTCTTCTGCACCGTCCACGCCGTCGGTATCGGCCGCGATCGCCCAGATGCCGGAGGTGCCGGCTGCAGCGATGGCGTGACCGAGCAGATATTCGACATTGCGGCCGCCGCGGCCTTTGCCGCGCACCGTCACGGTGGTCTCGCCGCCGGACAGGATGACGGTGGGCTTGCCGCCGCGCAGAGCATGATCGACGGCCCGCCGCGCATGCTCGGCGCCGAGCATGCGCGCGTCACCTTCGAGGTTGTCGCCCAGCACGACAGCCTCGAGGCCGCGCCGGCGGGCGAGGGCGGCGGCCGCTTCAAGCGACCGTTGCGGGGTGGCCACGACGATGGTCTCGACGCCCCACAGCCGAGGGTCGCCCGGCTTGGGCGTTTCTTCGATGCCACCGCCGGCGCCTTTCTCGAGATGGCAGCGCACGGCGGCAGGCGGATCGATGCGGTATTTGGCGAGCACGGCCAAGGCATCGGCGAAGGTCGTGCGATCGGCCACCGTCGGTCCGGAGCCGATCACACCCGGATCGTCGTTGGGCACGTCGGAAATCAGCCAGCTGAGAACGCGCGCCGGCTGCGCCGCCACGGCGAGTCGGCCGCCCTTGATGGCCGAGAGGTGCTTGCGCACTGTGTTCATCTCGCCGATGTTGGCGCCGGATCGCAGAAGCGCACGATTGACCGCCTGCTTGTCGGCGAGTGTCAGGCCCGGCGCCGGCAAGGCAAGCAACGCCGACGCGCCGCCCGAGATCAGGCACAGCACGAGATCATCGGGTCCATGGCCTTTGACACGCGCGAGGATGCGACCGGCGGCGGCGCGGCCTTTCTCGTCGGGCACCGGGTGTGCCGCCTCGACGATCTCGATCCTTCGGCAGGGCTCGCCGTAGCCGTAGCGGGTCACCACCAGCCCTTCCAGCGCATGCGGCCATTGCTCCTCGACGGCTCGCGCCATGGCGGCACTTGCCTTGCCGGCGCCGATGACGATCGTCTTGCCTGTCGGCGGCCGAAGGCCGGCGATGTGGGGCGCCAGGCACGTCGCCGGCTGTGCTGCCGCGAGTGCGGCGTCGAACAGGTCGCGCAGGAGCGCGCGGGCATCGGCGTCTTTCATTGTCGTGATCTTCGCACTATAGGGGCGCGATGCAACAGCTGCTGGGACCGGGCGATCCCCCGCCGTTCACCGTTCACAACGAGAAGGGCAAGGCGCCGCTGTTGCTGCTGTGCGACCACGCCAGCAAGGCGGTCCCGAAGTCGTTGGGCAATCTCGGCATCGACGATGCCGATCTGTCGCGCCACATCGGTTGGGACATCGGCGGCCTCGAAACGGCGATTGCGCTCGCCGAGCTGCTCGACGCGCCGCTGGTCGCTTCCGGCTACTCACGCCTGGTGATCGACTGCAATCGCTGGCCGGGCGGCGAAGGCTCGATCCCCGAGGTGAGCGACGGCACACCCGTGCCGGCCAACCGTGGGCTCACTCGGGCGCAAGTCGATGCCAGGGCCGAGGCGTGCTTCTGGCCGTATCATCGCGAAGTGGGCCGCCAGCTCGATCGCATCGGCGCCGGCGGCCGCCTGGCGGCGCTGCTGGTGGTGCACAGCTTCACGCCGCGCATGAACGGCTCGGAGCGGCCCTGGCATGTCGGGGTGCTCTGGAACGACGACCCACGCCTTCCCGCGCCGCTGCTCGACGAACTGCGCGGCGACGATTCATTGGTCGTGGGCGACAACGAGCCGTACTCGGCACGGGCCTCCTATGAATACACCTTGAATGCGCACGCGCGCTCACGCGCCATCCCGCATTGCTCACTTGAAGTGCGACAAGACCTGATCGCCACACCGGATGACGCTCGGCAGTGGGGGCGTCGTTTGGCCGCGCCGATACGGTCGGCGCTAACCAGGGCATTCGCCTGAGTTGCTTGCGACGACTGCTTGACGCCGGAGATCGCATGTTTCAGTTTGTCGCCATCGTCGGTCCTCCTTAACCGGAGGCGAACAGGGAATGCCGTGGTGCCTGGGACCTGAAAAGGGAAGGGCCAATCGGCAGCTGTACCCGCAGCTGTGAGCGGCGAGCGACTGTCCATCGTGCCACTGGATTTCGGTCCGGGAAGGCGGGCAGGAGCAGCGACCCGCAAGCCAGAAGACCTGCCGGCGAGAGCGTCGCTCTTCCGATGGACGGGTTTGTTCCAACGGGACGGTCAACCGAGCGGTGACGCGCAGTTGCGTTAGCCGTTGGGAGACCGTCCGATGTCATCGTTCCGTCGAACTCTGATCCTGTTGTCGCTGATCGCGCCCGCTGCGGCGTGGGCGCAGACCGAACCTGCCGGCATGGCGCCGCAAGTCGTCATCACCGCCGACCGCTTCCCGACCGATCCGGAAAAGGTGACCGGCAGCGTCACCGTGATCATGAACGAGGAAATGCAGCGCCGGCAGCTCCGTACTGCAGCCGATGTGTTGCGCACGGTGCCCGGCGTGTCGGTGCAGCAGTCCGGCGGGGTCGGCACGCAAACGTCGGTGTTCGTGCGGGGCTCGAACTCCAATCACGTGTTGGTGCTGATCGATGGCGTCAATGTCAGCGATCCGTCTGCCGCCAACGGCGCGGTCGATTTTGCCCACTTCCTCACGGAGAATCTCGACCGCATCGAGGTCGTGCGTGGCCCGATGAGCACGCTCTACGGCAGCCAGGCGATCGGTGGCGTCGTCAACATGGTGACCAAGGCCGGAAAGGGACCGATCAACGGCGCGGCCTTCACCGAGCTCGGCACGCGCCTCACTTCCAACAGCGGCGCCTACGTGCGCGGCAGCGAAGGTCGTTTCAACTACAATATCACGGTGGCCGGCACCTACTCGCCCAACGATACGATCGTGCCGGCGCGCTTCACGCCACCCGGCGGCTTCGTCGATATCGACCCCTACCGCAACATTACACTGGCGTCGTGACTGGGCTTCGAGATCAACGACAACACCAACATCACGTGGTTCAGCCGCTACATCGACACCCAAGTCAAGTTCGACCAGGTGGGCCTCGAGGACCCCAACGCCACGACGTTCACCCAGCAGTTCTTCAATCGAGTCGAACTCGACGGCTCGTACATCGACGGCCGGTGGAAGCCCACCGTCGGCATCAACTACTCCAGCATCTACCGCCACTCGCAGGACTTCCCCAGTATCCAGGTGCCGTTTCCCTTCGTGCAGGACTCCTATTTCAACGGCCGGCGACTGCAGGCGGATTGGAAGAACTTCGTCGGCATCACCGAGGACTTCTCGTTCATCGGCGGCATCGACTTCGACCGCTCCTGGGCCTACTCGAACGTCGACGGCGCCCAGGGCTGGGGCACCATGGCGCAGACCGGGCTCTATGGTCAGCTCCGCGCCACCTTGTTCGAGATCTTGAACCTCAACCTCGCCGGCCGGGTCGACTTCAACGACACCTATGGCAACGTCTCGACCTGGCGGGCGGGAGCGTCCTACCTGTTCGCTCCGACCGACACCAAGGTGAAGGCCTCCTACGGCACGGCGTTCAAGGCGCCCTCGCTGTTCGAGCTCTACGGCGCGGGATTCTTCTGCTCCGGCAACCGCAACCTGTCACCGGAGTACAGCCGCGGCTACGAGGTCGGCGTCGAGCAGGGAATGTTCGATCGCAAGTTCACGGCCGGCATCACCTACTTCTTCAATACCTACTACAACCTCATCCAGTGCCCGCCGCCCTTCACGTCGTTGCAGAACGTGGCCGATGCGCAGAGCGAGGGATTCGAGACGTTCGCCCAGATCAAGCCGTTCAGCTGGATGGATTTCAATTTCGAGTACACATTCCTGATTGCGCGCAACGTCACCGCCAACACCCCGCTGGTGCGCCGTCCGCAGGACACCTTCAACATCCGCGGCGAAGTGCGGCCATGGGACGACGTACGGCTGGGCTTCGGCGTCACGCAGGTTTCGAGTCGTTACGACTTCAATGCTGTGACCGGCGCCATCATCCAACCGTCGGCCTATACCTTGGTGAGGTTCACCGCTGCTTACGACGTGCGCAGTAACGTTCAGCTCTTTGCTCGCGCCGAGAACGTGCTCAACCGGGTCTACGAGGAGCCCGAGGGTTTCCAGGCTCCGTACTTTCAGGCCTTCTTCGGCGTGAAGGCGAGGTTCTAGGCCAGGGCGAGCGGGGGCAAGACTGGTGAGGTAGTCGGGCGGAGAGTCCGGTAGGCTCGTCGGCTGTGAATGACACGACCACAGAGACACCGCTTACACTCGCCTTGCTCCATCTGGCTCCGGAAGCAGGCATGGTGGAACGCAACAAACGTATGGTCGAAGGGGCCGCAGTGCGGGCATCGATGCATGGGGCGCGGATGGTCGTGACTCCGGAATTGGCCGTCAGCGGCTGGGGCTTCCGCGATCTCATCGGCATCGACTGGATCGCCCGCGACCAGACTGCGTTGTTCGGCTGGGCCGGCGCACTTGCCCATCGCATTGCCGGACACCTGTTGCTGGGCACTCCCGAGGCCGATCAGGGCCTGTTCAACAGCATGATTTTGTTCGGGCCTGGTAGGGCCAGGCTCGGGCACCACCGGAAGATCAATGTTCTGAGGGTGGGCTCGGAGTCCTGGTCTGCGCCGGGGGATCGTGCCACGAGCTTGGCTGTCGATGGCTTGGGCCGGCTCGGCCTCTTTGTCTGCGCCGACATGTATTCCGAGCGCCTGGTCGACGAGACAGCGGCCGGGGGTGTCGATCTGCTGATCTCCTCGGCCGCGTGGGCGCCCGGCCATCATGGTCCCAACGGCGAGTGGGAGAGGGCTTCGCGCGTGACGGGCCGCCCTGTCTTGGTGTGCAACCGCACCGGCTTCGATGTGATGGACTTCACCGGAGCCCGGTCGGTAGCCGCCGTTGCCGGGTCGGTCGTGGCGGCGCACAGTTCGCCCGAGGCGGCGATCGCCTTGGTCGACTGGCTGCCGCGGGCACGCCAGCTTGCGAATTGGCGGGTCGTTTCGTGTTGAGGGTCCTGCTTGCACTGCTGTTGCCGACGTTGGGCGGCGCGCCCGCCTGGGCGCAGTCGCCGCAACGCGTCGTCACCGTGAATCTCTGTCTCGATCAAATGGCGCTGCGACTCGCCGCGCCGGGCCAACTCGTGGGCGTCAGCTACCTGGCGCACGATCCATGGCTCTCGGCCGAGGCCGAACGCGCTCGCGCCATTGCGCCGGTCCGCGCCACGGTCGAATCGATCCTCGACCTGCGGCCCGATCTGGTGATCTTCAACAAGGATTCGCATGTCGGCGCGAAGCGGCTGATCGGTTCGGCCGGTGTGCCGCTTCTTGAGGTTCCGTGGGCGGCCTCGCTCGACGAAGCCGAGGCGCTGATCCTGCGAATTGGTGCTGCGCTGGGCCGCGATGACCGAGCCCGCGAGATCGTCGACGACATGCGCCTGCAGCGCCGGCAGCTCACTTGGACAGGACCCGCAACCGGCCTGGCCGCCGTGCTGCAGGCCAATCGCGGCACCTCGGGCAAAGGCAGCGTGATGGACGAGCTGCTGCGTCTGTCCGGCTTTCGCAATCTTGCGGCCGATCTCGGCATTGCCACGTTCGGCCGCCTGCCGCTCGAAGCGGTGCTGGCCGGGCGGCCTGACCTGCTGGTGCTCGACGGCAATGCCAATGCCCATCCGGCGCGCGCGACCGAGTTCGTCGATCACCATGCGCTGCTCGCGCTCACCGGCCGCACGCGGCTGGTGTCGATCCCCTTGAGGATGTCGATCTGCGCAGGTCCGGACAATTTCGCGGCGCTCCGGCTGCTCGGCGAGGCTCGGCAGTGACGCGTTGGCTGGTTCTGCTGGTGTTTGCCCTTTACGTCCTGTCATTGGCGGTGGGGCCGGTGTGGTGGCCTTGGCGGCTGGGCAGCGAAGTCGGTTGGACGATCGTCTGGGAACTGCGTGTGCCGCGGGCGACACTTGGATTGTTGATCGGCGGCGTGCTCGGGCTGAGCGGCGCAGTGCTGCAGGGGTGGCTGCGCAATCCATTGGCCGAACCTGGCGTGATCGGCGTGTCAGCCTGCGCCGGCTTTGCCGCCGTCTGCGCCTTCTATAGCGGCTTGGCGGCCGCTTTCGCCCTTGCTCTGCCGATCGCCGGCATCGCCGGGGCGGCGCTCGCCGTGGCCTTGCTGATGACGGCGGTGCGGGCCGGCACCGGAACGGTGTCGTTGCTGCTGATGGGCGTGGCCATCAACGCCATCGCCGCTGCGTTGATCTCGTTGGTGCTGGCTTTGTCGCCCAACCCCTTCGCCTATCAGGAAATTTCGTTGTGGCTGGCTGGTTCGATCACAGACCGCGACCTGCGCTATCTCGCCCTATCGGCGCCGTTCATGGTGGCGGGCGCGACACTTGTGTTGGGTGCGGGCCGCTGGCTCGACGCGTTGTCGCTCGGCGAGGAGGCGGCGCGCAGTCTCGGCGCGGACACTCGGTCGCTCGGTCTGCGGCTGACCCTTGGTGTCGGGCTGATGGTCGGAGCGGCAACATCGGTCGCGGGTGTCGTCGGCTTCGTTGGTTTGATCGCGCCGCATCTCGTGCGAGCAAAAATGGGCTTCCGGCCGGGAGCGACCTTGCTGCCGGCGATGCTGGTTGGCTCGGCTCTCGTATTGGCGGCCGACATCGCGGTGCGCTTGCTGCCGACGGCCTACGAGGTGCAGCTCGGCGTCTTCACGTCGCTGGTCGGGGCGCCGTTCCTGGTGCGCGTCGTGCGGCGTGCCCGCTCGGCATGGCTTGCGGCATGAGCGTGCTGCGGACACGTGCACTTGTTTGCCGGCGCGGCAGCCGCACGGTTCTCGAAGGGGTGGAACTCGACTTCGCTGCCGGTGAGCTTGCTGCCGTTGTCGGGCCCAACGGCTCCGGCAAGACCACGCTGCTCAATCATCTCGCCGGACTCGATGCACCGGCGGCGGGGCAGGTCGAGTTGGCGGGGGTCCCGCTTGCGCGTATCGGCATCAGCGCGCGGGCTCGCCACATCGCCTACTTGCCTCAAGGCGCAAGCGTCTACTGGCCGCTGAAGGGGCGCGATCTGGTGGCGTTGGGGCGTCTGCCGTATGGCGCCGACCTCAGCCGGCCGTTGGTGGCGGGCGACGCCGCTGCCGTCGAGCGCGCCCTCGGGCGCGTCGACTGCCTGAGCTTCGCCGATCGGACGATCGATGCGCTTTCGCAAGGCGAGCGCGCGCGACTGATGTTGGCGCGGGCGCTGGCGACCGAGACGGAGATCCTGCTGGCCGACGAGCCCGTGGCAAGTCTCGATCCAGCCTACGCGCTCGACGCCATGGCCGTGCTGCGCGCCGAGGCCCGGCGCGGCGGCTCAGTCGTCGTGAGCTTGCACGATCTCGGCCTTGCTGCCCGGTTCGCCGACCGAGTGATCGTGTTGGCCGGCGGCAAGGTCGTCGCCGATGGACCAGCCGACCAGGCATTGCGCGCGGAAGTGATCGACAAGGCCTATGGCGTCGGCTTCCGCAGCGTTACGATCGAGGGCGTCAACCAACCGATCGCCTGGACTCGCCGATCATGAAATGCCTGCCGATAACGGACAATGTGCACGAGGTTGCGCGGCGGCATCTTGCCGACGCGGCCAACGGCTGGAGCGTCGGCACCTGGGGGGCCATCGGTGAATTTCAGTATGACGTCGACGAGCAAGATCTCGCGGTCGATCTCGACGGCCTGACGGCGAGCAGTCGACGGGGTGCACTCTATATCGGGGATCTGAGCGAGGCACAGGCCTTCGCCTTGATCGATGACGATGGCCGCACCCGCGAGATCGCTTTCTGTACGTCGCGTCCAGGGGCACAGCGCAAGACGATCGAGGCGCTGGATGGCGTGACGTTCGACCTCGGAATCGGTGCGCCGCACGTCGATATGATGGTTCGACTGCGCACCGGCGATGTCGAGACGTTGGCGGCGCTGCAGCGGGGCGTTGGGCGGCCTTTGCTCGATGCCGACAATCCGGCGGGGCTGGCGATTGCCCGGGCAAGCCCGACCCGCATCTTCGCATCCGCCCTGGCGCGGCTGGAAGTTCACCAGCCTATTCCGCCACCCGGTGGTCGCTCCCCGGAGGGGCCGCACAGCCACCTGCTGCCAGACTACCTCCGCGAAGGCCGGGTGCATGCGCCGGGATCGCCCTTGCCGACTGGTCTATACTGTGGACTGAGCCTATATCCTCGTACGCGCCTATAGGCGCGCCTCCAGGAGACCACCATGGACGACAAGACCCGTACCGAGCTCGAAGCCGCTGCTTTCCGCCGTCTGGTGGCGCATCTGCAACAGCGCACCGACGTGCAGAACATCGATTTGATGAATCTGGCCGGTTTCTGCCGCAACTGCCTGTCGCGCTGGTATCGAGAGGAGGCCGGATCGCGTGGCATCGAGATCGCCGACCCCAAGGCGCGCGAGATCGTCTATGGCATGCCCTACGACGAGTGGAAGGCCAAGCACCAGAAGGAAGCCTCGCAGGACCAGAAGAAGGCCTTCGACCAGGCGCAGCACAAGCACGGATGAGATCGGCTGATTTCGAGCGTTCCGCCAGTCCCCGTTATCCCCGTCATTCAGGGCGCGAGCGTCGTTGAGCCGACGCGGTTCCCGCTCCTATGGTCCCACCGACGCGATCAAGGAGTACCGGACATGCCCGACGGCAGCGCCGTTTCGAAGAAGACCAAGGCCGGGCCGATCTCGGCCGACCGCCTGAAAAGTTTCGTGGAACGCATCGAGAAGCTCGAGGAGGAGCGCAAAGCGATCGGCGGCGACATTCGCGACGTCTACAGCGAGGCCAAGGGCGTCGGCTACGACGTCGGCACCATGCGCAGGATCGTCTCGCTGCGCCGCATGGACGCGGCCGACCGGGCCGAGCAGGAGACGCTGCTCGACACCTACAAGCACGCACTTGGCATGAGCTGAGACGACGATGCTCAAAATCTACGGCATCGCCCAATCGCGGGCGTTTCGCGTGCTCTGGATGGCAGAGGAGCTCGGCCTGCCGTACGAGCAGGTCAAGGTCGGGTTCGAGAACATGAAGGTGGTCGACCCCCGACTGCATGCGCTCAATCCCAACCGCAAGCTGCCGGCGATCGACGACGACGGCACCGTGCTGTTCGAATCGTTGGCGATCAACCTCTACCTTGCGGACAAGGCCGGTGGGCCGTTGAGGTGGGCCAACGCAGCCGAGGCCGGTCGCTGCTATCAGTGGTCGTTGTGGGCGGCCAACGAAATGGAGCCGAAGTCGCAGGCCTGGGGCTACGAGAAATTCATGAAGCCCGAGGGACAGCGCGACGCCAAGGCAATCGCGGCGGCCGCCGAAGGCATGGCGGCCCCGCTGTCGGTGTTGCAAACGACTCTGGCCGGGCGGTCCTGGCTCGCTGCCGATCGCTTCACCGTCGCCGACTGCAACGCCGCCGGGGTGCTTTATCGGCTGCTGTGGTTCGAGGGCTTGGCCAAGTTCGACAAGGTCAAGGACTGGCTCGACCGCTGCTATGCGCGCCCCGCTGCGCTGCGGGCGCGCAAGATGCGCGAGGGGTAGAAGGCCGTTTCCCCAGGCGGTCGTCGGCGCTAGGCTCGATCGGGGAGGAACTACCATGCGCGCCATCGTCTGGACTCTCGGCCTGTGCGTCGCCGCTGCTGCGACTGCACAGGCGCAAATCGCCGTGTCGTCCAACGACCACAAGGTCAAGCAGGAGAACGGCGTCACCGGTATCGCCGACAACCCGCAGCCGGACACGGTCACCATTCTCGACCTCGGCCAAACGCCTGTGAAGGTTGTCGGCACGGTCGGCAACGTGCCGGGCAGCGTCGTCGGGCCGCCGACCTCGGTCGCTGTCACGCCCGACGAGTCGCTGGCGCTGGTCGCCGCCTCGACCCAGATCGATCCGACCGACAAGACCAAGACCAAGCCCGATGATCGCGTGAGCGTGGTCGACCTCAAGGGACAGAAGGTCCTGGACACGATCAAGACCGGCGCCGGTGCTGCCGGCATCTCGCTCACCAAGGACGGCAAGCGCGCGTATGTCGCCAATCGCATGGCGGGTTCGGTGTCGATCCTGGGCATCGACGGCAACAAGGTGAACCTGATCAAGACGGTCGACCTTGTGCCGCCGGCGGCGCTGCTGAGCCACCTTGCCGTGTCGCCCGACGGTGCGACTGGCGTGGCCACACGCAACGGCGATGCCAAGGTCGCCGTGGTGAGGCTCGGCCCCGATTCCATCGCCGAGAAAGCGACGCTCGATGTTGCGCCCAGGCCCTACGCCGTGTCGATCACGCCCGATGGCAAGTATGCCGTTGTCGCGAGCCTGGGCGATCCCAAGGCCAACGGCATGTTCAGCGTCATAGATATCTCGGGCGACACCCCGAGGATCGTCGGCACGGTCGATATCGGTCACGAGAATCTCGAGGGCGCGATGATGTCGAACGACGGCAAGTGGGTCGCAGGTGTCGCTCATGCCGGCTCGACACGACCCAGGGATGCGCCGCAGTTCAAGCCCAACGGCATGGTCATGCTCTATCGTCTGGACGACGGGAAGCTCACCAAGACCAGCGAGGCGCCGATCGGCGCCTGGTCGCAAGGCGCCTCGTTCTCCAAGGACGGCAAGACCTTGGCGGTACAGAACATGATCCAGAAGAACATCCAGGTGTTCAGGAACGACGACGGCAAGCTCACCGACACAGGCCAGAAGATCGATACGGTGGGCGGCGCCGCCGCGATTCGGTCATCGACCGATCGATGAAGCGGCGGACACTGGTGTTGACTTCGCTCGCTGCGTCGGCGGCGAGCGAAGTGTCGGCCTGGGCGCAAAGCTCTTCGTCGCAACCGGTGAAGGTGGTCGTACCCTTTCCGCCCGGCGGCGGCACCGACACCTTGGCGCGCGCCATCCAGGAGCCGATGCAGAAAGCGCTCGGGCAACCGGTCATCATCGACAACAAGGGCGGTGCCGGCGGCAACATCGCGCACGAGTACGTCGCCAAGCAGCCGGCCGACGGTCATACCGTCCTGGTCTCCAGCAACAACCAGATGCTGTTTCCGTTTCTGGTCGCCAAGCTCGGCTACGATCCGGCGGCTTTCGTGCCGGTGGGCTTCATCGCCAAGCAGGAATCGGTGTTCGTGGGCAGCGCGGATGCGCCGTGGCCCGACTTGGCGGCGATCACCAAGGCGGCGCGCGAGGCCCCCGGCAGCGTGCAGTACGGCACCGCGGGCGTCAGCACGCCGATGCACCTCGCGGCCGAGCGCTATGCGCTGTTGAACGGAATCAAGCTTACCCACGTGCCGTTCCGCGGCACGGGCCCGTTGGTGACCGACCTGCTCGGCGGCCACGTCAAGCTCGGTATGTCGAGCCTGACCAGCGTGGCGCCTCATCTGGCCAGCGGCAAGCTCAAGGCCTACGGCATGGCGGCGCCCGACCGAGCGCCCTCGGCACCCGACATCAGGACCTTCAAGGAGCAAGGTGCGGGCGATGTCGACGGCACGATCGTCTACACCTTGATCGCGCCGCCCGGCACGCCGGCGGCGGCCATCGCCAAGCTGAACGAGGCGCTGAACGCTGGCGTGTCGACGCCGGA
>Ga0194131_10007104_pt1 | contig 15199 bp, 7 predicted proteins | sample TA2KigO120mmetaG_FD_148631 | JGI IMG/M metagenome (GOLD analysis project Ga0194131, IMG submission 148631) | Freshwater microbial communities from Lake Tanganyika, Tanzania - TA2015053 Kigoma Offshore 120m | ecosystem: Environmental > Aquatic > Freshwater > Lake | place: Tanzania: Lake... | reverse complement strand
CGTCGAAGCCGCGGCCTTCGGAGTCGCGGCCTTCGGAGCCGCGGCGACCTGCGGCGCGGCACCGGCCTCGAGCAGGCCGATCAACTCGCCGACCGCGGCCTTGGCGCCGTCGCCCTTGAGCACCTTCGTCAGCACGCCGTCGGCGGGGGAGGGCAGCTCGACCGTGACCTTGTCGGTCTCGATCACGACCAGCGTCTGCTCCTTCTGCACGCGCTCGCCGGGCTGCGCGACCCACTTCGACAGAACGACCTCGGTGATCGACTCGCCGACGGACGGAACCTTGAGTTCGATGGACATGCTGGAGGATGAAGGCGGGGGCGGGGCGATCAAGAGCCGGCGAAGGCGCGCTCGACGAGCTCGGCGTGTTCGAGCTTGTGACTGGTCGGCGAGCCCGTGGCCGGCGACGCGGCGGCGCGACGCGTGACGCCGCTGAACGGATGGCGCGCCAGCAGCCGCTCGCCGACGCGCTCGCGCAGGAAGGGCCAGGCGCCCATGTTCTCGGGCTCGTCCTGCACCCACACGACCGGCGTGTTGGCCTTGGTCTGCTCGAGGAACGGGCGCAGCTGCTCGGGCGAGAACGGGTAGAGCTGTTCGAGCCGCAGGATCGCGACGTCGGCGCGCTGCAGCTTCTCGCGCGCTTCGACGAGCTCGTAGTAGATCTTGCCGCTGCACAACAGCACGCGCGACGGCGCGCGCGCCTTCGCGCCGGCCGGCGCCAGCGGCTGGTCGGGCAGGATGCGCTGGAAGCCGCCGTCGGTGAGCTCGTCGAGCGAGGATGCGACGCGCGGGTGTCGCAGCAGGCTCTTGGGCGTCATCACGATCAGCGGCTTGCGCCACGCGCGCAGCACCTGCCGGCGCAGCAGGTGGAACAACTGCGCGGGGGTGGTCGGCTGCGCGACCTGGATGTTGTCGTCGGCGCACAGCGCGAGGAAGCGTTCCAGGCGCGCGGAGGAGTGCTCGGGTCCCTGGCCCTCGAAGCCGTGCGGCAAGAGCAGCACGAGACCCGAAAGGCGCCGCCACTTCTCCTCGGCGCTGACCAGGAACTGGTCGATGATCACCTGGGCCACGTTGCAGAAGTCGCCGAACTGCGCCTCCCACATCACCAGGCCCTGCGGGCAGTCGAGGCTGTAGCCGTACTCGTACCCGAGCACGGCGATCTCCGAGAGCGGGCTGTTGTGGATCTCGACCGGGGCCTGACGCTCGGAGATCTTCGAGAGCGGCATGGCGCGCGCGCCGGTCCGGTAGTCGTGCAGCACCGCGTGGCGGTGACTGAAGGTGCCGCGCTCGGAGTCCTGGCCGGTCAAACGGACGCGATGGCCGGACAGAGCCAGCGTCGCGAGGGCGAGCGCCTCGCCGGCGGCCCAATCCAGCGGCAGCCTGCCCTGCGCCATTTCCGCGCGCGACTCCAGCACGCGCACGATCTTCGGGTGCGGCGTGAACCCCGTCGGCACGCGCGCGAGGGCGCGCAGGATGTCCGCGAGCTGTTCGCGCGCCACGCCGGTGCCGATCTCCGGCACGCTCGCGTCGGGACCGCCCTGCAACCCGGCCCACATCTCGCCCAGGCCCGTCGGGCGCGGCGGCTCGGCCTGCGCGGCGCCGAGCTCGAGCTCCAGGCGTTGCTTCTCCTCGCTCGCGATGTGCTCGGCCTCCGCGCGCGTGACGCCGCCCAGCGTCAGCAGGTGCTCGAGGTACTCCTCGCGCACGCTCTTGCGCGCGCGGACCGCCTGGTACATCACCGGCTGCGTGAAGGCCGGCTCGTCGCCCTCGTTGTGGCCGTAGAGCCGGTAGCAGTACATGTCGATCACCACGTCGCGGCGGAAGCGCGCGCGGAAGTCCAGCGCCAGCGCGATCACCTGCGCGACCGCCTCGGGGTCCTCGCCGTTCACGTGGAAGATCGGGATCTGCAGCATCTTCGCGACGTCGGTCGCGTAGGTGCTGCTGCGGCTGTCGTGCGGATCGGTGGTGAATCCGATCTGGTTGTTCACCACGACGTGGATCGTGCCGCCGGTCGCGTAGCCGCGCAGGCCCGACAGGTTGAGCGTTTCCTGCACCACGCCCTGGCCGGCGAAGGCCGCGTCGCCGTGGATCAGGATCACCATGCCCGAGTTGCCGTCGCGGTCGCCCCAGTGGTCCTGCTTCGCTCGCATGCGGCCGAGCGCGACCGGATTGACGAACTCGAGGTGACTGGGGTTGAAGCACAGCGACAAGTGCACCTGCTTGCCGCTCTCGGTCTGCCACTGGGCCGAGTGCCCGAGGTGGTACTTGACGTCGCCGCGGCCCTTCTGCGTGTGGCCGTCGAGGTCGCTGAATTCGCGGAAGATCTGGCTGGCGCTCTTGCCCAGGATGTTGTGCAGCACGTTGACGCGCCCGCGGTGCGCCATGCCGAGCACGATCTCCAGCACGCCGTGCTCGGCGGCGCTCTCGATGGCCAGATCGAGCAGCGGGATCAGGCTCTCCGCGCCCTCCAGGCTGAAGCGCTTGGCGCCGAGGAACTTCTTCTGCAGAAAGTCCTCGAATATCACCGCATGCGTCAGGCGCTTGAAGATGCGCAACTGCGTCGCGCGCGGCAGCGCGAGGTGATTGCCGGTCGCTTCCATGCGCTCCTGCAGCCAGCGCCGCACCGACAGGTCGTCGATGTGCATGAACTGCACGCCGATCGAGCGACAATACGTCTGTTCGAGACGCTCGAGGATCGCGTGCAACGTCATGCGCGGCGCGCTTCCTCCCGACAGGTAGCTGGCGGCGAACTCGCGATCGAGGTCGATCGCGCCGAAGCCGTAGTACGCGGGGTCGAGCTCGGCCGGTTTCTCGCGCACCAGGCCGAGCGGGTCGAGCGCGGCCGCGTTGTGGCCGCGCACGCGGAAGCTGCGGATCAGCTGGTCGATGCGGCTCTGCGCCTCGGCCGCGCGCTCGACCTCGGTCTCCAGCGGCACCGCGGAGGCGCCACCGGCGGACGGCGGAGCAGCCGACCCGGTCCGCGCGCGCTCGAACAGCCCGCGCGGCGCGAAGCGCGGACCGATGCGGGCCGGGGCGGAGCCGTTGGCGCTCGCCCACTGCGCCAGTACCGGCCGCCACTCGGGCGGCACCGAGTCCGGGTCGGCCGTGTAGTCGGCGTACAGCGCCTCGACGAAGGCGAGGTTGTGGCTGCCGAACTCAGGTGGAGTGGGAGGGGTGACCACGGGGGGCGCGCGTGCGCGGGAAGGGCGAACAAGATAGCGGAAGCGGCGCCCGGCTTCCCGGCCCGACGGCTGCGGCGGCGCAATCTCCCTGGCAGACTTTTTGCCAAGTCCATGGCCTTCCAAAAGCAAGTTCCTGATAGCCTGCTTGGTTCCCCGTCGACGTCCCCCTAGGCCTCGAGAGAGCCCATGTCCCTGCTGTCGACCCGCGCATCGTCCGCGTTCCGTCTTCTGTTCCTGTCCCTCGTCGCGTTTGCGTGTCCCGCGCTGGCGCAGTTCACGAGCGGAAACGTGGTCGTGCTGCAAGCCGGCGACGGCAGCGGCTCCTTGGCCGGGACCGGCAATCCGATCGTGCTCAAGGAATTCACGCCGGTGGGCGCGGCCGGCATCACGGTGACGGTGCCGAGCACCGGCGCGACGCCGCTGATCATGGCGGGCAGCTCGACGGCCGAAGGCAACCTGAGCCTGTCCTCCGACGGAACGCAGCTCGTCTTCGGCGGCTATGCGCAGGGCCTGCCGAACGCAACGGCCCTCGGGGGCTCCACCGCGGCGGCGATCAACCGCGCGATCGGCACGGTCAATGCGAGCGGCGCCTTCACGCGCCTGTTCCCGAGCGCGACGCTGTACAGCGGCGTCAACATCCGCGGCGCGGGCTCCGACGGGACCAACTACTGGGCGGTCGGCAGCGGTGAAGGCACCGACTACTTCGGCCCGGGCGCGCAGACCGTTGTCTCCGCCGCCAAGACGAATTTGCGCGCAGCCGCCGTCTTCAACGGCCAGCTCTACATCTCGAGCGCATCGACTAACGGCACGCCGGGTGTCACGGGCGTCTTCGCCGTGGGCTCGGGCCTTCCGACGACGAGCGGTCAGACGCTCACGACGATCGCCGCGACGGCCAACACGTCGACCAGCGGCTTCTACTTCAACTCGACCGGCACGGTTCTCTACGTCGGGGTCGGCACGGGCGTGCAGAAGTGGACGTTCAGCGGAACCTGGAACCTCGCCTACACGCTGACGTTCACCAACGGCGCGAACTCGGTCGTCGCCGACTTCTCCGGGCCGAATCCGGTCGTCTATGTGACGGTCGGCAGCGGGACGGCGAACACGTTGGCCAAGTTCACCGATCCGGGCGCCGGCGGAGCCGTCACCCTGACGACGCTCGCGACGGCGCCTGCCAACACCTCGTTCCGCAGCGTCGCTTTCGCGCCGAGCGGAGCGTGCACCACGCCGGCAGTCACCGGCCATCCGGGCAGCGCGTCGGTTTGCGTCGGCGCGGCGCCGGTGAACTTCAACGTCACGGCGACCGGCACCGCGCCGCTGTCGTACCAGTGGCGCAAGAACACGGTCAATCTGTCGAACGGCGGCGCCATTTCAGGCGCGACGACCGCGACGCTGACGGTCAATCCGGCGAGTGGAGCCGAGGCCGGCAGCTACGACTGCGTCGTGACGAACGCCTGCGGCAACGCGACGTCGAATGCCGCGACGCTGACGATCGACACGACCGACACCGACGGTGACGGCACGGCCGACTGCAACGACGGCTGCCCGAACGACCCGAACAAGGTCGCGCCAGGCCTCTGCGGCTGCGGCGTGCTCGACACCGACGGCGACGGCGACGGCACCCCCGACTGCGTCGACGGCTGCCCGGCCGATCCGAACAAGACGAGCCCCGGCATCTGCGGTTGCGGCGTTGCCGATACCGACACCGACGGCGACGGCACGCCGAACTGCGTCGACAACTGCCCGAACGATCCGAACAAGATCGCGCCCGGCATCTGCGGCTGCGGCGTGTCCGACGTCGACAGCGACGGCGACGGGCTCGCGAACTGCGTCGACAACTGCCCGAACGCGGCCAATCCGCTGCAAGAGAACGCGGACGGTGACGCCACGGGCGACGCGTGCGACCCGTGCCCGAACGATCCGCTCGATCAGTGCCTCGTCTGCGGTCCCGACTCCGACGGCGACGGCATCGGCGACCTGTGCGACGGTTGCCCGGCCGATCCGGCCAAGACCACGCCCGGCGTGTGCGGTTGCGGCGTGCCCGAGACCGACACCGACGGCGATGGCGCGCCCGACTGCATCGACCTGTGCCCGAACGATCCGAACAAGATCGCGCCGGGCGCGTGCGGCTGCGGCGTCGCGGACACCGACGGCGACGGCGATGGGTTCCCCGACTGCATCGACAACTGCCCGACGACTCCGAACCCCGGCCAGGAGAACAGCGACGGAGACGGAGCCGGTGATGCGTGCGACGGCTGCCCGAACGACGCGAACAAGGTCGCGCCGGGTGCGTGCGGTTGCGGCGTTGCCGACACCGACACCGACGGCGACGGCACGCCGGACTGCAACGACCTGTGCCCGAACGATCCGAACAAGATCGCTCCCGGGATCTGTGGCTGCGGTGTGGCGGATACCGACACCGACGGCGATGGCACGCCCAACTGCAACGACGGCTGCCCGAACGATCCGGCGAAGACGTCGCCGGGCTTCTGCGGCTGCGGTCATCCGGACGCCGACACGAACTTCAATGGGCTCTCCGACTGCCTCGAGATCACGCTGAGCGAGCTGCTCTTCAACCCGCCCGGGACCGACAACGGCCAGGAGTTCGTCGAGCTGCGCGGCGTGGCCGGGCACTCGCTCGCCGGCTACTACCTGCTCGCGATCGAAGGCGACACGACCAGCGCCGGCGTCGTCGACGTCGTGTATCCGCTGAGTTCGACGCTCGGCTCGAACGGTCTGTTGCTCGCTCGCGACGCGGCGAGCGTGATCAGCCCGGCGCCTGCGGCCGGAACGACCGTGCTCGTCGCCGACTTCAGTCCGGACATCGAGAACGGCTCGAACACGTACGTGCTCGGCTTCGGCACGCCGCCGACGGTCGGCACCGACCTCGACTCGGACAACGACGGCACGCTGAACGGCGGCGTGCTGCCCGGGTTCACGATCGTCGACGCGATCGGCGTGCTCGAGAACGACACGGGCGGCAACGTCGGCTACGGCGACGACCTCGGCTTCCTGAATGTCGGGCCTTTCGCGGCGTTCACGCCGGATGGGCTGGTGCGGATCTACAACGCGAACGGCAGCACTTGCAACTGGAACGGCGGCGACGTCTCCGGCACCAATCCGGGCGGTCCGTACACGTTCTCCGCGACGGCGAACTTCGGCTTCGCGAACCACGGGCTCAACCTCGTGGCGACGCCGGTCGACCTGTCGCCTGGCAATTCGAACCTGCTGCCGGATGCCGATGCGGATGGACTCGCGAACGCGTGCGACCCGTGCACCGACACCGACGGCGACGGGTTCGGCGATCCGGGGTATCCGAACAACACGTGCGCGCTCGACGGTTGCCCGAACGACCCGAACAAGTCTACGCCCGGCATCTGTGGGTGCGGCACGCCGGACACCGACACGGACGGCGACGGCACGCCGGACTGCAATGACGGCTGCCCGAACGACCCGAACAAGGTCGCGCCGGGTATCTGCGGCTGCGGCACGCCGGACACCGACACGGACGGCGACGGCACGGCCGACTGCAACGACGGCTGCCCGAACGATCCGAACAAGATCGCGCCGGGCATCTGCGGCTGCGGCGTGGCCGACACCGACACCGACGGCGACGGCACGCCGGACTGCAATGACGGCTGCCCGAACGATCCGAACAAGATCGCGCCGGGTATCTGCGGCTGCGGCGTGGCCGACACCGACACCGACGGCGACGGCACGGCCGACTGCAACGACGGCTGCCCGAACGATCCGAACAAGATCGCGCCGGGCATCTGCGGCTGCGGCACGGCGGACACCGACACCGACGGCGACGGCACGCCGGACTGCAACGACGGCTGCCCGAACGACCCGAACAAGATCGCTCCGGGCATCTGCGGCTGCGGCGTGGCCGACACCGACACCGACGGCGACGGCACGCCGGACTGCAACGACGGCTGCCCGAACGATCCGAACAAGATCGCTCCGGGCATCTGCGGCTGCGGCGTGGCCGACACCGACACGGACGGCGACGGCACGCCGGACTGCAACGACCTGTGCCCGAACGACCCGAACAAGGTCGCTCCGGGTATCTGTGGTTGCGGCACGGCGGACACCGACACCGACGGCGACGGCACGCCGGACTGCAACGACCTGTGCCCGAACGACCCGAACAAGGTCGCCCCGGGTATCTGTGGTTGCGGCACGGCCGACACCGACACCGACGGCGACGGCACGCCGGACTGCAACGACCTGTGCCCGAACGACCCGAACAAGGTCGCTCCGGGCATCTGCGGCTGCGGCACGGCGGACACCGACACCGACGGCGACGGCACGGCCGACTGCAACGACGGTTGCCCGAACGATCCGAGCAAGATCGCTCCGGGCATCTGCGGCTGCGGCGTGGCCGACACCGACACCGACGGCGACGGCACGGCCGACTGCAACGACGGCTGCCCGAACGATCCGAACAAGATCGCCCCGGGTATCTGCGGCTGCGGCGTGGCCGACACCGACACCGACGGCGACGGCACGGCGGACTGCAACGACCTGTGCCCGACGGATCCGGCCAAGACGGTGCCGGGTCTGTGCGGCTGCCTGGTGCCCGAGGGCTGCTCGCTCGGAACGAACCAGTACCAGCTCTCGGTGACGACCGGCGGCGTGCAGCAGTTCTATCTGTACGCCGGGGCGAGCTACGTGCTGCAGCCGTACTTCCTGCTCGGCACGACCAGCGGCACGACGCCCGGCTTCACGTTCGATTCGCTGTTGATCCCGATCAACATCGACGCGTACACGAACTTCACGATCGCGAGCCCGAACAAGCCGCCGCTGACGGACAGCCTCGGCGTGATCAACCTGTTCGGATTCGCCTCGGCGAAGTTGACGGTACCGGCGGGCACGACGCTGGTCGGCCTGACGGTCAGTCACGCGTACGTGGTCATCGAGCCGACGCCGCTGTCGGTCGTCTTCGTCAGCAACCCGGTTTCGCTGACCCTGGTTCCCTGATCGCCTCGGGGAGCGCAAGTCCGGCCGCGCTGGGGATCGCCCCGGCGCGGCCGGCTCATTTCGAACCCGCCGGTCGGGCTCGAGAACGGGCGGGCGAGCAGGACCGCAGCGGCCTCAGGCCGGCGGTGTCGACGCCGGTGCGCCGATCACGCCGCGCAGCGCGTCGAGCCGCGCCGGCAGGGGCTCGCGCGCCCCGCGGGCCGGCACCAGCCGCCAGCAAGAGTCGAGCTCGGCCGTGCCGGGCGCGAAGACCTGGGCATCGTCGAACGGATGCGCGCGCAGTTCGCGCACTTCGATGGGCTCGGCGGCCAGCCGACCGCTGGCCAGCGCGGAGCGATCGAAGTCGGGGCCGAGGGCCTCGAACGGGCTCTTGGGGCGCACGACGCGCGGCTCGGCCAGCCAGTGCTCGAGCTCGCGCGCGTGCGCGAACAGCGAGCCTCGCAGTTCGCACGCCAGGCCGGCGCGCAGGTACAGCTCCTCGCCGCGCGTGCTCTGCACGCGCAGCTCCAGCGTGCAGTCCGTCTGCTCGAGCACGACCTCGCAACGCTGGTGCTCGCCGGGCAGCAGCAGGCTCGCCATGCGCGCCGAGAGGCTTGAGCTGGTCTCGCGCCGCGGGATCCACACCGCGGCGCGCTTCGGCGCGCCGGTCTTCGCGAGCGCCGTGAAGCGCAGCGTCAGGAAGTCTCCGCCCTGGCTGGGCGGCGCCTGCCACCAGCGGCCGCTGGCGCGGATCCGGTGCGTGTAGACCAGCGCGGCGAGGCCGTAGCCCTTGAACGGGGCCGGCTCGAGCTCGTCCGGCAGCAATGCCGCGAGCGCCCGGAGATCGATGCGGTAAACGATCAGCAGGCGGCAGCCGATCGGTCCGCGCAGGCGCGTGATAAGGTCCATCTTCGCAGCGACGAGCGAGCCGCCGTCGGCTCTCCGTCCCCGGACATTCTAGGGACCCGCTCTTCTAGCCGCCCGTCCCCGATGCTGGAATGAGCGGCGGTGGGTTTCCCGGGCCGCAGTCTCTGCCTCGGTGCGAGCGCCGCCGTTCTCGCGCTGTGTGGCTGCCGCGAGCGCGGCGTCGAGAGCACGCCGTTCCAACTGCGCCAGTTCAAGCAGGCGCAGGCCAGCCTGACGGGAGTCTTCCTGAACGAGGCGCTGGTCTTCCACTTCTCGGAAGCGCTCGACGGCCGTTCGGTCACGCGCGCGACGATGCGCATTCGCGACGAGGCCGGCCGGCCGGCCGAAGGGGAGTTCTGGGTCGAGGAGGAGCGGCTGGAGTTCCGACCGCGCGTGCCGCTGCTCGCCGACTTGTCCGATGCCGGCTTCCGGCCGGGCCGCACGTACACGGTCGAGCTGCTCGGCTATCCGCTGCCCGACGGATTGCGCAGCCGCTCGGGGACCGTGTTGGCCGGCTGCTGGCGCGGCACCTTCCATTGCGCGGCTCCGGCGGATGCGGCGCAGGCGCCGACGCCGCTGTTCGAGGATGCGAGCCTGGACCGCGCCGCGCCGCTGACGCTGGTCGGGCAGGAGGTCGCCACGAACGCGCCGATCCTGCTCGCCTGCGCCGAACCGCTCGATCCGCGCAGCGTGACCGCGCAGGGGATCGAGCTGCGCTTCTTCGGGCCGGGTGCGCGCGCCGACGTGCCGGCCGAGCCGCGGCCGATCGAGGTCGAGGTCCGCCTGACGCGCAACTCGCCCAACGGCGCGCTGCTCGAGCTGCGCCCGCGCGCCGCCGGCGGCGCGTCGGGAACGGAACTGACCGGCGCGCGGCTCGAGCCGGGCGAGTACCACCTGTGGATCGATCCGGCGCGCAGCACACTGAGCGATCTGGGCGGGCACCGGTGTCGGCCGGCGTGGCTCGCGCTGGGCGCGCCGACCGCGCCGGTGCACGTGCGCCGGGCGGATCAGGAGAACCCGGTGGCGAGCTGGCGCGCGAGCTTCCTCGACGCCGCGCAGCGCTCGCCCAAGGCGGTCGACGGCGTCGACGGCACCGCCCACTGGGCCAATCGAGGCCAGGTCAGCATTCGCTTCCCGCTCGCGGCGGGCGATGGTTCGGCCGGCGAGCAGCAGCTCGCGGGTCGCGAGGACCGCACGGACGTGCACGCGACCTCCTTGCAGGTCCCGGGCGAACTGGAACTGCTCGCCGACAGCGGCCTGGTCGTGCTGCGCGCGCAGCGGCGCCTCGAGATCGCAGGCGAGCTGCGTCGCGCTTGCGGCACCCCCGAACGGCGCCGGCAGCCCGGCGAGACCCATGCCGCCTGGACCCAGCGCGTGCGGCCGCTGCCTCCTCCTGCGCGTCCGCAGGGCCGCTTCCCGGCGCCGGATGGCGCGACGTTGACGCAGTTCCTGGCCTCCGCCGAGGCCGCCGCCGAGCACTGGACCGTGCTCGTCGCCGGCGGCGACCTCGTCATCGGCGGGGCCGTGAGGGTCGACGGCCCGCTGCTCCTGGTCGCCGGCGGCTGGGTGCGCGCGGCGGGCCCGGTCGAAGCCAGGGAGGTCTGGATCCTGCGTGAGGGCGGCGGCCAGCACATCCGCGAACCGCTGCGCCAGGCCCCGTTGTGGATCGACGAACCTACGGCCAATCCGCTGCGCGAGCCGATGCACGTCGCCGTGATGTCGGCTCCACTGCGCCCCATGCTGGGCGTCGAACGCTGGGTGCGTGCCTCCGCCAGCGCGCGCGCCGGCGGCGGCCGCTGGCGCGTCACCTACCTCGGCGAGCGCGAGCGCGCCGGGAGCGGGCTCGAGATCGTCGGGCCGGTCGACGACCCGGCGCTGCTGCAAGGTTGCGGTGCGCTGCAACTGCGCCTGGACCTGTGGATGGAGCCGGGCGGCATGTGGGATCCGCCGGGCATCGATGAGGTCGAGGTGCACTGGGACGAGCGCGCGCGGCAGCCCGGCGGGGGCGAGCGCTGATGGTCGGGCCCTTCGCGACCCCGCTGGGGTTCACGGTCACCGCCGGTGTCTTCGGGCTGTGCATCGGCTCGTTCCTGAACGTCGCCATCCACCGCTACGACCAGGCCGACCAGACCGTCCACCGGCCGCGCCGCTCGTACTGCCCGCACTGCAAGCACGCGCTGGCCTGGCACGAAAACCTGCCGCTCTTGTCGTACCTGGTCCAGGGCGGCCGCTGCCGGCACTGCCGTGGGCGCATTTCGGCGCGCTACCCGCTCGTCGAGGCCCTGAATGCGCTGTTGTGGGCGCTGGCGGCCTGGCTGGGGGGGCCGCAGGCCTGGGCGCTGGTGCTCGTGCAGGCCGTCGCGCTGTCGGCGCTGCTCGTGGCGACCTTCGTCGACCTCGACCACTACGAGATCCCCGACGGAGTCTCGATCGGCGGGATGTGGCTGGCCGTGCCGGTCAGCATGCTGGTGCCGGACCTGCACGCCGACAGCGGGCTCGCGCACTGGCTGGCGGGGGCCGACGGGCGCGTCGGCTGGTTCGAGGCCGGCCTGACTGCGCTGATCGGCATCGCCGTGGGGGCCGGCGTGCTGTGGCTGGTCGGAAAGCTCGGCAAGCTCGTGTTCCGCAAGGAGGCCATGGGGTTCGGCGACGTCAAGCTGCTCGGCGCGGCCGGCGGATTCGTCGGTCCGGGCGGCGCGCTGGCGGCGCTGATGCTGGCCTCGTGCCTGGGCGCGCTGATCGGCATCGCCAACGTGCTGCGTTTCGCTTGGTTGTCGAGCGCGCGCGGTCGCGCACGCGGCCGCGGGTCGCAGTGGGGGCGCGCAGTGCGGATCGGCCGCGCCTGCGGCTCCTACATCCCGTTCGGTCCGGCGCTCGCGATCGGCATCGGAATCGCGCTGTTGGCTTGGAATGAGCTCGCGCGCTGGCTAGGCTCCGTCGCGTAGGAAGTCGCTCCCGTAGGAAATCGGATTCGCGTCGCCCAAACTCGGCGTCGCACCCGGGACGCGACGCCCCTGAACCAGAGACGCGGCGCGCCCGTGCGCCCGGAGAGCCTTCGAATTTCGCCATGAACAAGAGCAAACTAGCCCTTCTCGCTTCCTTCGGACTTTTCGTCGCCATGCCGCTGCTGGGGTCCTGCGCCACCCAGAAGAAAGTCAAGGACTACGAGTCCGAGCTCGGCGCGCTGCGCGAGGAGCGCGTCGGCCTCAAGAAGGAGAACCAGTCGCTGCGCTCGCAGCTCGACTCCTACGAGATGGCGCTGGCCGAAGCCAACAGCCGGCGCTCGCAGGAAGCCGCCGCGCCGGTGCAGCCTGCTGCGTCGGCGGTCAAGGACTATCCGAAGCTCGACGATGCCGGCGTCGGCTACGAGCAGCGCGACGGCAACATGGTGTTCACGCTGCCGAACGAGATCACGTTCGCATCGGGCAAGGCCGACCTCACCGACAAGGGCAAGAAGGCGCTGAAGGAAGTCGCGCGGATCCTCGACGCCGACTACGCCGACGGGCGCTACTGGATCGAAGGGCACACCGACACCGATCCGATCAAGAAGTCGAAGTTCGGCTCCAACCGCGAGCTGTCGGTCGCGCGCTCGATGGCGGTGCTGACGTATCTCGTCAACGACTGCAAGGTCGCCGACGGACGCTTCGTCGTGGCCGGACACAGCATGTACAGCCCGATCGACGCGAACAACACGAGCGCCGGCAAGGCCAAGAACCGGCGCGTCGAGATCGTCGTGCGCAAGCAGTAGCGCGCGACGCGGGACGGATTCGCGACGCCTGCGCTGCACGCGCCGTCGACGCGGCGGAGCCGACCCCCAGGGGGGGGCGGCTCCGCCGCGCGTGTTTTTCGGGCGCGCTCGCCGCGTGCAGACTTGCCGATCGAGGCGGGCTGCCTACCATGGTGGCCCGCGCCGGAACGGCGCGGTTTCCCCAACCCAGGACGAGCTCCACTGCGCGTCCGTTCGCGAAACTGCCATCCCGATGAGCGTTTCCCCCGCTTCGATCCGGAACATCGCCTTCGTCGGCCACCCTTCGGCCGGCAAGACCACGCTGGTCGACGCGCTCGCGCACGCGCTCGGCGCTTCCGAGCGCAAGGGCTCGGTCGCCGACAAGACCAGCATCTGCGACACCGAGCCCGAGGAGCAGGAGAAGGGCCACACGCTGCAGTTGAAGACCGTGCACGCCAAGCAGGGCGGCCTGCTCTACAACCTGCAGGACACGCCCGGCTACCCGGACTTCGTCGCCGAGGCGCTCTCGGCGATCTACGGCTCCGACCTCGTCATCGGCGTCGTCAGCGCCTCCAGCGGCGTCACCTTCAACCTGCGCAAGAAGCTGGAGCTCGCGTCCGAGCTGCATCGCGGCCGCGCCGTCGTGATCACGCACCTCGACGATCCCAACGCGGACTTCGATGCGCTCGTGGACAAGCTGCAGGCCGCGCTCGGCCCGCAATGCGTGCCTTTCGAGCTGCCCGACGGCAGCGCGTCGGGCTTCCACAAGGTGACCAACGTGCTCGCGGGCGGCGCCGAGGAATACAAGCGCCAGCTGATGGACCGCGTGATGGACGGTTGCGAGGACGGGGCGCTGCTCGAGCGTTACCTCGAGACGGAGAAGCTCTCCGACGAAGAGTTGCACACGCACCTGCCCGCCGCGATCGAGAAGGGCACGCTGGTGCCGATCCTGGTCTGCAATCCCGTCAGCGGCCTGGGCCTCCCCGAGATCCTCGAGTTCCTGCGCGAGTACGCGCCCAGTCCCGAGACCCTGCCGTCGTTCAAGCTGAAGGACGGCGGCGCGCCCATCCCGCTCGATCCGGCGGGGGAGCTGCTCGGCATCGTGTTCAACGTCCGCTCCGACCCGCACGTCGGCAAGATCTGCCTGGCGCGCGTGCTGCGCGGCACGATCCGGGCCTCGGATCACGTCGAGGGCCCGCGCGCCAACGGCAAGGGCGAGAAGCCGGGCGGCCTCTTCTACCTGGTCGGCGGCAAGAAGCGCGAGCCGACCGATTCCGCCTCGGCCGGCGAGATCGTCGCTTTCTCCAAGGTGGACGGCCTCAAGCTCGGCGACTCGTTCAGCGTGGCCGGGCACAAGGCCCCGGCGGTGGAGTTCCCGCGCTATCCGAGCGCGATGTTCTCGCTCGCGGTGACCCCCAAGAGCCGCAATGACGAGCAGAAGATCGGCGACGCGCTGCACAAGCTCGAGGCCGAGGACCCGACCTTCCGCGTCGAGCAGGTCGCCGCCACGCACGAGCTCGTGATCCACGGCATGAGCGAGCTGCACCTCAAGGTGATCGAGGCGCGCCTCAAGCGCCGCTACGGCGTCGAGATCACGACCGCGCTGCCGCGCATCGCGTACCTCGAGACGGTCACGCGACCCGCCGACGCGAGCTATCGGCACAAGAAGCAGACCGGCGGCCGCGGCCAGTTCGGCGAGTGCCATCTGCGCGTGCGCCCCGGGGCGAAGGACTCCGGCGTCGTGTTCGTCGACAACGTCGTCGGCGGCTCGATCCCGCGCAACCTGATCCCGGCCGTCGAGAAGGGCATTCGCGAGGTCTGCTCGCGCGGCGTGCTGATCCACAGTCACGTGATCGACGTCGAGGTCGAGTGCTACGACGGCAAGTTCCACGAGGTCGATTCGGACGAGGCGAGCTTCAAGATCGCCGGTGCGCGTGCGTTCAAGGATGCGTTCCAGAAGGCGCACCCGGTGCTGATGGAGCCGGTCATGGAGGTGCAGATCCGCACGCCCACGGATGCCGCGGGGGCCGTGTTCTCCGACGTGACCAGCCATCGGCGCGGCCACGTGCTCGATCAGATCACCGCCGACGACGGTCACGTGACGCTGGTGACGGCGCACATCCCGCTCTCGGCCCTGCTGACCTACCACCGCGACCTGAAGTCCCAGACCGCGGGCGAGGGCGACTACTCGATGAAGCTGGCGCACTACGCACCGGTGCCGGTCGCCGAGCAGGGCAAGATCGTGGCCGCGCTCGGCCACAAGCACGCCGAAGAAGACTAGGGACCTTGGCCTAGCTGGCTGCGCGGTTCAGGGGGGGATCTGCGCGGAATTGCGGGCACAGGCCGAGCAGGTCATGGGTCGGCAGCAGTCCCGGGAATAGCCCGAGGGTGCTGGCGGCTGATTGCCCCGGGCTTCGGTTGATCATGC
>Ga0194131_10007100_pt1 | contig 15204 bp, 16 predicted proteins | sample TA2KigO120mmetaG_FD_148631 | JGI IMG/M metagenome (GOLD analysis project Ga0194131, IMG submission 148631) | Freshwater microbial communities from Lake Tanganyika, Tanzania - TA2015053 Kigoma Offshore 120m | ecosystem: Environmental > Aquatic > Freshwater > Lake | place: Tanzania: Lake... | reverse complement strand
CAAAAAAAATAAATACCCAAAACCCAAAACCCAAAACCCAAAACCCAATACCCAAAACCCAAAAAAAAATGAAAATAACAACAACTGTTATATTCATTTCTTCTTCTTACGGCCATTATTCAAATACTTATTTCCGATTCTTTCTTTTTTTGCGGAATGTATGATGTAACTCTTGGAACGATGACGCGTTTATACCATATACTTCGTTTGCCAATATATTCGCTTGTTTGTCGATACTTTGGTCCATGCTGCTGCTTCCGCTGCCGCCGCTGCCGCCGCTGCCGCCGCAGTAGCCGCGCCGCCCGCGCCGGCTGCGCCAGCTGCGCCCGCGCCGACACCGGTTCCAACACCGATTCCAACACGGGCTCCAACACCGGCTCCGACCTTGGCGCCCGCGCCGACGCCAATCCTGACGCCAATCCCGACGCCAATCCCGACGCCGCCACCTGCGCCCGCGATTGCCCCACCGCCTCGCGCCACGCCCGCGGTCGCGCCGACCCCGTACATGGGGAGTGCGGCGGTACAGCGCGGGTCAATCGTGTCGCGCGCGTCCGGCGCGATCATCACGCCCGCGCCGACCGGCTCGGTGCTCGAGGAGGCCCTGGCGTCGGGGCTCACCGGCCTGGCGCGGCTGAACGACGCGCCGCTGGCCGAGCCCGCACACGTCGAGGACGACGGCGTCGTCCCGATCCAGGACCTGCTGTACCGGGGCAAGGCGGCGCTGGCCCGCGCCATCGTCGTCGGTGAGGCCATCAAGTCCGGTTCCACTTCGGCGGATCAGGACACGCTCGCCGAACTGTTCGACCTGCTCGAACTCGCGACGTCGGAGTAGGCGATGCGCCTCGACTGGCGCGGCGTACTCGGCATCGGGCTGAGCGCCGTGGCCCTCTGGTGGGTGCTGCGCGGCGCCGACCTGCACCAGATCTACACGGTACTCGCGGCCTCGAACGCGTGGCTGTGGCTCGCCTGCACGTTCTTCGCGACGCTGATCTTCCCGCTGCGCGCGCGCCGCTGGCAGGCCCTGCTCGCACCGACCTACGGCCGGCTCCCGGTCGCGGACCTCTGGAAAGCGACCGCCATCGGCATGATGGTCAACAACGTCGCGCCGTTTCGCGCCGGGGAAATCGCGCGGCCGTTCGCGCTCACGCGCCTGCAGCCGCAGGTGCAGTTCATGCCGGCGTTTGCATCGCTCGCCGTGGACCGGCTGTTCGACGGAACGATGGTGTTCGCCCTGATGCTGCTCGCGACGCTCGACCCCGCGTTCCCGCGCGACCAGTTGATCGGCGGCAAGCCGCTCTCCGTGTATCTCGTGCCCACCTCGGTGTTCCTCGGCGTCGTGCTCGCCGGTGCGCTGATGCTCCTGTTCGCGCCCCGCCTCACGTCGCGCATCGCCGCCGGCGTCGTCGGTACGCTGGCCCCGAAACTCGCGCCACGCGTGGTGCACCTGCTCTCGGGCTTCGTGCGCGGCCTCGAAGTGCTGCGGACACCGTCGCTGTTCGCCGAGGTGTTCTGGTGGACCCTTTTGCATTGGCTCTGCAACGCGTTCGCGTTCTGGCTCGGATTCCGCGCCCTGGGGATCGCCGCGCCGTTCAGCGCGGCACTGATGCTGCAGGGCTTGATCGCGATTGCCGTCGCCGCGCCGTCGTCGCCGGGGTTCTTCGGCTTCTTCGAGGCGTCGGCCGTGGTCGGGCTCGCGCTGTACGGGATCCACAGCGAGGAGGCCGTGGCGTGGGGCCTCGGGTTCCACATCCTCTCGTACATCCCGATCACGGTGATCGGCGTGTGGTACCTCACGCGACTGAAGATCCACTTCGCCGATTTCCGCGTCGCGCGCACGGGGGAATCGCCCGCGCACGAGGACACGCAAGCGCCGCGGGCGCCCGGGTGATGCCGTGACGCCGGCCAAGCGCGCGACACCCGCCGGCAGCTCCGCCCGGCTCGCCGCACAGGCGAAGGTGAACCTCTTCCTTCGGGTGCTGGGTCGCGAGCCGGACGGCTACCACCAGCTCGAGACGCTCTTCCAGCGCATCTCGCTCGCCGATGACGTCGCGATCGCGGTGGATGTGCGGGGCCGTGCGCTCGACTGCCGCGGGGCCGATGTCGGGCCGATGGAACGCAACCTCGCGTGGCGGGCCGCCACCGAGTTCGCGGATGCGACGGGGTGGCCGAACGGATTTGCGATCGAGCTCACCAAGGAGATCCCGGTCGGTGGCGGACTCGGCGGCGGGAGCGCCGACGCCGGCGCCGTGCTGCGCATCCTCAATGCGCTCGCGCCGTCCCCTTTGTCTGATGAAGTTCTTTTCGGCATTGCGCGCTCGCTGGGCGCGGATGTGCCCTTCCTCGCCAGCTCCGCGCCCACCGCCGTCGGCCTCCTGCGAGGCGACGTGATCGTCGCCTGCCCCCCGCCCCACCGACGCGACGTCATCCTGCTGGTCCCCCCGTTCAGCGTGTCGAGCCGCGACGCGTTCGGCTGGTACGCGGATGCGCACAGTCGCGAACCCCGGAAGGCAAGCCGCCTTGCCACACCGGCCTCGGGTATTGCGCTCGCGACCGTCGAGGCGGCGATCGCCGCGCGCGAGCAGGGCGCAACCGTCAACAGCACCGACTACGCGTTTTCCTGGCGCGAGGTCGCATCGCTCGCCGGCAACGACCTGCAGCCCGTCGTGGTCGAACGCCACCCGGAGGTCGGCCGGGCTGTCGCGCTGCTCCGCGCCGCCGGCGCGCCGCTCGCACAGATGACCGGGTCCGGCTCGGCCGTATTCGGCATCTTCCCGAACCGGCCGATGGGCGGCGTGGTGGCGCTTCCGCCCGGCTTCACGATGCTGCACGCCGAAACCCTGACGCGCGTCGCGGACGTCCAACTCGTCTCGTAGCCGGTCCGGCGCCATCGTTTGGCCCGGCGCACCCGCCCTGCTAGCTTTCGGCCTCCTGCTGCCCCCTCGTCCAACGGCAGGACACGCGGCTTTGGACCGTGGAATGGTGGTTCGAATCCACCGGGGGCAATTCGGCGAAAACGCACCTCCGTGCGTTGATTAAGCCGCTGTGGTTTCATAACTTACGTGGCTCTCATGGACGGCCTTTCGGTACCTATCCAGACATTCCGGGTCCTGACCGGAACCGGAAACCGCGGGCTCGCGAATGAGATCGCCGAGCACCTCGGCGCCGACTTGTGCAAGTGCACGACGAGCCGGTTTGCCGATGGTGAGGTGTTCGTCCGGATTGACGAAAACGTTCGCGGTGCGGACGTGTTCATCGTCCAGTCCACGAACCCGCCTGCGGAGAACATCCTCGAGCTGCTGCTGCTCATTGATGCCGCACGGCGCGCCTCGGCGGCGCGCATCACCGTCGTGATTCCGTACTTCGGCTATGCGCGGCAGGACCGGAAGGACCAGCCACGGGTGGCGATCGGGGCGAAGGTGATGGCCAACATGATCGAAGCGGCCGGTGCGCATCGGGTGCTCGGACTCGATTTCCATGCGCATCAGTTGCAGGGCATGTTCGACCTGCCGGTGGATCACCTGTATGCGTCGCCGGTGTTCACGGCGCATTACCGGAAGAAGCCGTTGCAGGATCTCGTGGTGGTGGCACCGGATGTCGGCAGCGCCAAGATGGCTCGTGGGTTCGCCAAGCGACTCAACGGGTCCCTGGCGATCATCGACAAGCGTCGCCCGCAGGCGAATGTGGCGGAAGTGGTGAACGTGGTCGGCGAGGTCGAGGGCAAGGACTGCCTCATCCCCGACGACATGATTGATACGGCGGGCACGGTGAGCGAGGCCGCGCGCGCCCTGAAGAACCTCGGGGCCAGGGACATCTACGTGTGCGCCACGCACGCGCTGCTGTCGGGCCCCGCGGTGGAGCGGCTCTCGAATGCGCCGATCAAGGAGGTCGCGGTGACCAACTCGATCGCGCTGCCGGAGTCGCGGAAGTTCGAGCAGCTGACGATCCTGTCCGTCGGGGAGTTGTTCGCCAAGGCGATCCGCTTCACGCATGCGGACCAGAGCGTGAGTAGTCTGTTCGAGTAGGAAAGACGGTAGTAGATAGTAGGTAGTAGATAGTAGGTAGTAGGTAGTAGGCATTGACAGGTGCGCCGCCGGGCCGGCGAATGACCGGGAACCCGCGTAGCGCGCCGACATCACGAGGAGCTGCACCCCGATGGCAACCGCCCAATTTTCCGCGTCCGCGCGGACCCTTTCCGGCAAGGGCACTGCGCGCAAGCTGCGCGCCGCCGGCCAGATTCCCGCGATCATCTACGGCCACAAGCGTGAGGCCGCTTCGCTGACGCTCGACGCGCACAAGCTCGGCCGCCTGCTCGAGAAGATCAGCTACACCACCACGGTCATCGAGCTCGACGTGGACGGCAAGACCTCGCGCACGCTGATTCGCGAGATCCAGCGCCACCCGGTGAAGCGCGACATCCTGCACGTGGACTTCCAGGAGCTCGTGGCCGGCGAGAAGATCACCGTCCGCATCCCGCTCAAGTTCGTCGGCACGCCCGACGGCGTGCGCCTCGGCGGCGGCATCCTCGATGAGACCGTGCGTGAACTGCACATCAGCGTGGATCCGGCCGACATCCCGAATCGCTTCGACGTGGATGTCACCTCGCTGCAGGTCGGCAAGTCGCTGCACGTGCGCGACGTGAAAGTTCCCGCCGGCGTGACGGTGCTCGACGATCCGGGCGGCACGATCTGCGTCTGCATGATCCCGAAGGAAGTGGTGGAGCCGGTCGCCGGCGAAGCCGCCGCAGCCCCGGCCGAGCCGGAGCTCATCCGCAAGCCGAAGGCCGACGAGGAAGGAGCGGCGGTCGAGGGTGCGGAGGAGAAGAAGTAGCGATGATGGCGGCGTAAGCGCAGCGGGCCGCGATGAAAGTCATTTGTGGCCTGGGCAACCCAGGACGCGAATACGCCAAGACACGCCACAACGTCGGCTGGTGGGTGGTGGACCACCTGGCCGACGTTTGGCGTTTCGACCCGTGGAAGAAGGACGGCGCGGCGCTGGTCGCGGCCGGCGATGTCGGCGGCACGCGCGTGCGACTCGTCAAGCCGCAGACGTACATGAACCTCTCGGGCGAGGCGCTGCGCGCGTACCCACGGCGCGCGTTCTTCTCCGTGGCGAACGACCTGCTCGTCGTCGTGGACGAGGTCGCCCTGCCCGTGGGGCGCTACCGGTTTCGCGAGAAAGGGTCCCCCGGCGGGCACAACGGACTCAAGTCCGTCGAGGCGCACCTGGGGACCAAGGAATACGGGCGGCTGCGCGTTGGCGTCGGGCCGCCCGAGGATCGCGAGCGCACCGCCCCGCTCCGCGACTTCGTGCTCGACGGGTTCGGCAAGGCGGAAGCGGCGGTGGTGCACGAACTGATCCCGGAGATGACGGCGGGGATCGAGTGCTGGATCGAGGAAGGGATGAAGGCGGCGATGAACAGGTTCACGGGGAAGCTGACGAAGGACCAAGAAGAGCAAGACGAGTGATGGGTGGTCGGTGGTCAGTGATCGGTTGAGGTGACGGCGGGTGCCGCCGATGGCTGCTTGCTGCGGCCTCGTGTGGACACAGTCCGGGACCGAACCTTGTTGATCAACCCCGCAAGCATGCGGCGGACCTGCGTGGTGCGCGCCTCGAGCCGTGCGTACTCCGCCACCGGCATCAGCTCGAGGTCATGCGCCAGCAGCAGGTGATACTCCAGCTCCGACGCCGACGCGACGGCGTGCTGGAGGAATCGCGCGAACTCACCCGACGTGTGGTGGCCACAACCCTCGGCGATGTTCGCGGGAATCGAACCCGCGGCCCGCCGTGTCTGCGCGACCAGTCCCGGATACCGGCGATCGGCAGTGCGCTCGGTCGCCCGGTACACCATCACGGCCAGCTCATGGGCTTTCGCCCAGACATCCAGTTTCCTGAAGTCCTGCATTCGTCCTCCGGGTGGGCCTGCACAATGCAGTTCAGCACCGCCAAACGCGTTATCAATTCCGCGCCGCTCGGTACATTTCCCTGCGGTCGTGCGCGGGTCGCTGGTCCGGGTGACGTCGTCACCACCACCGATCACCGACCGCCGATCACCCACCACTCGCCGTAGCCCCTACCGTGCTCAGCCTAGGCATTGTCGGCCTCCCGAACGTCGGGAAGTCTTCCCTCTTCAACGCGCTCACCGCCGCCAAGGCGGAGGCCGCGAACTACCCGTTTTGCACGGTGGACCCGAACGTCGGCATGGTGAATGTCCCGGATCCACGCCTTGAGACGCTCTCGGCGATCGTGAAGCCGGAGCGAACGGTCCCGGCCGTGGTGCAGTTCGTGGACATCGCCGGCCTGGTGAAGGGCGCGTCGCAGGGCGAAGGGCTCGGGAACAAGTTCCTTTCGAACATCCGCGAAACGGACGCGATCGTGCACGTCGTGCGGTGCTTCGAGGACGCCGACGTCACCCACGTGATGGGCGGCGTGGACCCGGTGCGCGACCGCGAGGTGATCGAGTTCGAGCTCGCGCTCGCCGACCTCGGCGTCGTGGAGAAGCGGCTCGACAAGTCCAAGCGCGCCGCGCGCACGGGCGACAAGGACGCGCTCGCCGAGCTGCCCGCGCTGGAGAAGGCCAACGCCGCGCTCACCGAGGGCAAGGCGCTGTGGCACGCCGGGCTCACCGATGCCGAGCGCGCGGTGCTCGTGCCGCTGCAGCTGCTGACACTGAAGCCGGTGCTCTATGCCGCGAACGTCACGGACGGCGAACTGCACGGCGACGAGGGCGCACACGTGAAGGCGCTCAGGGCCGCGATCGCGCGCGACCACGAGCCAGCCGAGGTGGTCACGTTTTCCGCCAAGATCGAGGGCGAACTCGCCGAGCTCGCGCCGGAGGATCGCGCGGAGTTCCTCGCGTCACTCGGGATCGAATCGGCGGGGCTCGACCGGTTGATCCGCGGCGGTTATCACCTGCTCGGCTTGCAGACGTACTTCACGGCCGGCGAGAAGGAAGTGCGCGCCTGGACGATCCATCAGGGCGACACGGCCCCGAAGGCGGCGGCCGTGATCCACACGGACTTCGAGCGTGGGTTTATCCGCGCCGAGACGGCGAGCTACGCCGATTTCGTCGCACACGACGGCTGGAAGGGCGCCCGCGAGAAGGGCGTGGTCCGAAGCGAAGGCAAGGACTACGTGGTCGCCGACGGCGACGTGCTGCTGTTTCGGTTCAACGTCTAGCGACGCCCGACGGCTGCGCGAAACAGGCGGGACCCAATGCGCGCCAGGCGAATCGGCACATACAGCGGGGCCAGCACCCGTGGCAACGGCACGACAGCTCGCTCGCGCGGTGTGGGGAGCATCGCGTGCAAGAGCAGGTAGCGCAGGCGCGCCGCGCTCCCATCCAGCGACGCCACGTGCAGCGCAGCGTCAGCAGCATGGCGGCCGGACGAAGCCGGAGCGCGCTAATCAGCCGCGTGAACAGGGCCCACCTCGATCAGGCCACGGGCCCGAAGGTCGCTCGCAAACGCCAGGAGATCGTTGAGGGCCCGCTCGCGCGTGACATCGAATTCCGCGGCGATGACGTCGGCAACGCTGCCCAGGCTGCGCGGCTGCTGGATCAGCTCCCACACGCGGTTCGCCACGCTTTCGAACCCATAGTAGATGCCATCCAGCATGCCGAGAACCACGGTCTCGCCCCCCAACGGCGCCGATACCTGGTCGTTCGAAGCGACGATGATCGTCCCTTCGGTCAGCGGAGCGTCCATAGACGGGCAGGATAGCGCCACGGGTACGGCGAGACAATGACGGCCGGCAGCGTTGACCCAGGGCCGGCGATCGGCTAACCTTATGCACTACCACGACATGGCCTCATCGCGGCGACCGCCGTGATTGTTGCCTGCCTCCCCCCGCGTCGGCAACCCGCGGGGGGCGACCAGACCAAAGGAGGATTGCCTCATTGTCTCGTAATTACGAGGCGGTATACATCTTCGACGCCGGACTCGAAGACGCCGCCATCACCGATCGGCTTTCACGCCATCACGGGCTCCTGGGCAGCACCCAGGACATCAAGCTCAATCACTGGGGCCGCCGGCAGCTCGCCTACAAGATCGGGCGCCACGAAACGGGCTATTACACGATCGCCCAGTTCAATGCCGACCCCAAGACCCTTCCGGAATTCGAGCGCGCGCTCAAGCTCGACGAAGGCGTCATTCGCTACCTGATTTCGCTCAACGAACACGAGCTCGGCGCTCAGCCGATGACCGAGGAGCAACTCGCCGCGCGCCGTGCGCGGGATGAGGACGATGACGAGGACGAGGAATAGCCATGCGTCGCCAGAAGAAGGTGTGCCCAATCACCGAGGCCGGAATCCGCTACGTGGACTACAAGGACGAGCGCTTCCTGGCCCGCTTCATCACGGACAACGGCAAGATCCTGCCGAGCCGGCTCTCCGGCGTTGATGCGCGGCACCAGCGTCAGCTGGCCAGCGCGATCAAGAAGGCGCGGTACCTGGCGCTGCTCCCCTACGATCGCGGCCACCAGCCGCAGTAGGACGTTCGCCATGACCGAGCAGCAGGCACTGATCATCACCGAGGTCCCAGCCCCGCGCGAGCAGGGCTGGGCACGTGTGCTGTTCGGCGTCGCGCTGTTCCTGATCCTGCCGGTCACGCCGCTGCTCCGGGTGGTACTCCCGATCGAGCAGACGGCGCTCCTGCTCGGGCCGGCGATCGCGGCCTGTGCCGTGGTCGGGTGGATCGGCGGCGGCCGGACGTCGTTGGCCGTCGTATGGACCGCCGTGGCGGCGTGGTCAGTCTGGCAACTCTCGGGCGGCGGGCTGTTTGCGCTGCTCCAGGGGGGCTGGGCCCTCCTCGTTGCCGCGACGTTCGGCGTGGTGCTGCTGGCCGCACGCGATCGCACGGCGGAGTTCCTTCCGTCCGCGCTCAAGGCGGTCGGGATCGCAGCGGCGGTGGTCCTGGTGCTCAGCGTGGTCGTGCCGGGCGGGCCCACCCGCGTGGCCGACGGCATTGCGGCCGAGTCGGGCCGCAGGGCCGAACAATCGCGGGCCGGTTGGCGCACGTTGACCGCGACGGCGGAATGGAAGGAGTTCGCAACCGCCAACCCCGCGGCCGACGAGATGGCGAAGCTGGTGGATACGCAGCTCGCGCAGCTTCCCGTCACTGCCCGGACGTTGTTCCCCGCGCTCGCCGCGCTCGAGGCGTTGGCGGCGCTGGCGCTGGCATGGGCGCTGTATCACCGCATCGGACGCGCCAGGATCGGGCGGCCGCTCGGGGCGCTCAAGGAGTTCCGCTTCAGTGACCACTTTGTCTGGGGTGTGGTCGGCGGGCTCGGCCTGTTGTTGATCCCCGGCGCGGCGTTGGTCCGGGCGATCGGCGCCAACATGCTCCTCTCGGCCGGCGCGCTGTACACGATCCGTGGCGTCGGTGTTTTCCTGTGGATGATCTCGCCGGGCCGCGTGGCCACGGCGTTTCTTGTCGTTCTCGCACTGCTGTTCTGGAATGTGCTGGGCGTGATGGCGCTCGGGTTGGGTGTCGGTGACACCTGGCTCGACTGGCGCCGCCGCGCACGGCCCAACAACACCTGATTCAATTCGGGCTCACCAAGGAGTCTCACCAATGGAAGTCATTCTTCGCGAAGCAGTGGACAAGCTCGGGCACCCGGGCGACGTCGTGAAGGTCAAGGCCGGGTTCGCCCGGAACTACCTGCTCCCCCGCGGCATCGCCTATGAAGCGACGCCGGGCAACCTCAAGCGGATCGCGCAGGAGAAGGACCGCCTCGAGGCCGCCGAAAACCAGCGCCGCAGCGCAGCGCAGGAAGTGGCGAACAAGCTCGAGCCCGTCTCGCTCACCTTCTCGGCCCGCGTCGGCGAGGAAGGCAAGCTGTTCGGCTCGGTGACGTCCGCCGACATCGCGCAGCAGCTCGAGGCGCAGGGCATCCACATCGAGAAGCGCATGATCGACCTGCACGAGCCGATCCGCGCACTTGGCGTGTACAAGGTGCCGGTCAAGCTCCACGCAGACGTGAAGGCCGAGATCAAGGTCTGGGTCATCAAGGCGTGAGTGGCGGACCACTGATGTGGCCGGGACGGCGCGGCGACGCGTCCTCCCGGCCACGTTCGTTTTCGGCCGCCCCGCTTGGAACCTCGCCCGCGCGGCGTCCTACTATATGAAGCATGCACACCAACGGCCGCGGGTTGATCGCGCACTCGAGCAAGCCCGCGCGGCCGCGCTTGCCTGCCTCGACCAGAAGGCCAACGACGTCGTCCTCCTCGACCTCAAGGGGGTCAGCGGGATGACGGACTACTTCGTGATCGCCTCGGGGACGTCGGACACCCATGTGCGCAGCGTCGCGGAACGCGTGATTGACGCTTTGCGGTCCATCGGGGTACGACCCCATGTGGTCGAGGGCCTTAACGAAGGGCGCTGGGTGGTCGTCGACTTCACCGATTTCGTCGTGCACGTGTTTCACCCGACGCTCCGCACGTATTATCAGTTGGAGCGACTCTGGGGCGACGCCCCGGAGATGGCTATCTCGCACTCGTAGTCCCGAGGAGTTTCCGATGCCCGGTCGTTTGCGCCGCAGCTTCTCCCGATTCGCCGTTGCCCTCGCCGCCCACGTCGCCGCGGCCGCCTCGTTGGCGGCGCTCGCCCCGCACGCCGCCGGCGCGCAGGCGTATTTCGGGCAGAACCAGGTGCAGTTCAAGCGCTTCGAGTGGCAGAAGTACACGACCGAACATTTTGAGATCCATTACTACCCGGAGATCAAGACCGCCGCGATGATGGTCGCGCGCATGGCCGAGCGCTCGTACGCGCGGCTGTCGCGGATCCTCAACTACCAGTTCCGCGAGAAGAAGCCGATCGTCCTGTTCGCCTCGCGCGGCGACTTCGCGCAGAACAACGTGACCGGCGACCTCGGTGAAGGCACGGGCGGTGTCACCGATGCGCTCCGGCAGCGCAACATGTTCTTCTTCGGGCAGGACCTGGCAGAGGCGGAGCACATCCTCACGCACGAAATGGTGCACCAGTTCCAGTACGACATCATGTTCCGCGGACGCACCGGCGCGAGCCTGGCGGCCGCAACGGACATCGGGAACGTCAACCTGCCGCTGTGGTTCATCGAAGGCATGGCCGAGTACCTCTCAGTCGGCCCTGACCACCCGGCCACCGACGCGGTCATGCGCGACGCGGCCCTGAACGGCAACGTGCCGACCGTGGAACAGATGACGTTCCGGCCGGATCAGTACTTCCCGTACCGCTACGGTGAGTCGTTCTGGCGCTATGTCGGCAACCGTTGGGGCGACGAGATCATCGGCGAGATCATGCAGGCCGCGCCTTCGTCGGGACTCGACCGCGCGTTCAAGCGGTTCACCGGCTATGAGGCCGGCGAACTCGGCGACGAGTGGAAGGAAGCGGTGCAGACCACCTACCTGCCGACGATCGGGGACCTCGACCGTCCGCGGAAGGTCGCGCAGCCGATGCTGAACCCGCGGCGCACGAGCGCGATCATCCCCGTGTATGTCGCGCCGGCGCTGTCGAACGACGGTCGGCAGGTCGCGTACATCTCGACCGGTTCCCTGCTACGCGCCGAGGTCTTCCTCGACCTCTACCTCGCCGACGCCACGACCGGCAAGCGCCTCAAGCGGCTGACCAACAGCACGCTGAACTCGGAGGCCGAGGAGCTCCGCTACGCATACTCGCAGAGCGCGTTCTCGCCGGACGGCCGGCAGCTCGCGTACACCGCGCAGCGCGCGGGCAAGGACGTGTTGTACCTGCTCGACGTGCGGCGACGGCGCGTCACGAAGCGCTTCGACACCGACCTGGACCAGATGATCGGGCCGTCGTGGTCGCCGGACGGTCGCCGCCTGGTCTTCAGCGGCAGCCGCAACGGGTTCAGCAACCTGTACATGATTGACGCCGACGGGCGGAACCTGCGCGCGCTCACGAACGACTACTACGGCGCGCTGATGCCCGCGCTTTCGCCGGACGGTCGCAAGGTGGCGTACGTCAGCGGCCGCGGGCCCGGCACCGACCTGACCACGCTCAAGTTCGGGAAGTGGCAGATCAACGTGCTGGACCTCGAGTCCGGCAATGTGACGACGATCCCCGGGCAGGCCGGCAAGAACATGAACCCGCAGTGGTCGCCGGACGGCAAGTCGGTGGCGTTCATCAGCGATCGCACCGGCATCTCGCAGATCTTCCTTTATGACTTCGACGACAGCCGCCACTACCAGCTGACGAAGCTGATCGGCGGTGTCGCGTCGGTGACGGAGAACAGCCCCGCGATCACCTGGGCGCGCCAGGCCGACAAGCTGGCGTTCGTGTACATGGACAACGGCGACTACACCGTGTGGTCCATCTCGAACCCGCGCCAGCTCAAGAAGGAGCCGTATGTCGCGCCGGTGGCCGTGGTCGCCGCGGCGCCAGCCGGGCCCACCCGCCCGGCTACTGCGGCCGACACCAGCGCACAGGTGCGCGCCGATGCCACGACCGCGCTGCAGACGATCGCGCAACGCGGCGTGGACGCCGCGCGCGACACGACGTTCGGGCGCCGACTCTCGGTGTACCGCTCGCCCACGGGCCTGCGGAACTCCGGCGAGCTTCCGCCGCCCGGCACGGCCGGCTCGACAAACCCCGTCTCGGTGCGCGCGCTGATGGACAGCGTCTCGATGGCGCTTCCCGCGGAGTCCGCGATCAAGACGGAGCCGTACAAGCCGTCGCTGCGACCGGAGTACATCTCGCGGCCGTCCATCGGCTACCAGACGGAGAGCTTCAACAACGGCGTGTACGGTGGCACCACGCTTGTGTTCGGCGACCTGCTCGGCAACCGGCAGCTCGCGGTGTCGGGCGCGTTGAATGGAAGGATCGAGGAAGCCGAGGCGTTCGTGTTCTTCCAGAACTCGTCGCGGCGGCTCGGATGGGCGGCAGGCGCGATGCAGACGCCGTACTACTTCCTTGCCGATTACACGCAGCGTGCGACCACCCAGGGGTTCTTCGTCCAGAACCAGGTGCTCGAGCGGTACGTGATTCGCCAGGGCTTCGCGCAGGGCAACTACCCGCTCAATCGTTTCTCGCGGATCGAGCTTGGCGCGTCCATGACAAGCATTGACCGGGCGAAGATGTACCTCTCGCAGGGTTTCTCGAACTTCGGCCTCAGCACGGGCCAGTTCGTGGACAGCATCCGCGGGGGCGGCACGCTCAACTATGCGTCGCCGTATGTCGCGTACGTGTCCGACAACGCGCTGCAGGGCTCGACCGGGCCGTTCTTCGGCCACCGGTACCGGCTCGAGATGCGCCCCAACTTCTCGGGCGACAGCAGCTGGATCAGCTATACGGCGGATACGCGCCGCTATGACGCGATCGTCTTCAGCTTCCTGACGCTGGCCACGCGCTTCTACGGCGACATCGCGGTCGGCAAGGGCGAACTCCGGTACCCGAAGTACATCGGGCTGCCGTACTTCCTGCGCGGCTACGACCGCGAGAACTATGCGTCAGGCGACTGCGGCACGAACGGCGCCAACGCGATCACGAACAACGCGCAGAGCTGCTCGGCGGTGCAGCTACTCGGCAGCCGCGTGGCGATCGGCACGGTGGAGCTGCGCTTCCCGCTGCTCCGGCGCGTGGACTTCGGGATCCTCCCGATCAGCCTGCCACCGATTGACGGCCTGTTCTTCTATGAGGCCGGCATGGCGTGGAGCCGCGGCCAGGACATCTCGCTCACCGCACCGCAGAACTACGACTTCACGAAGCAGCGGTTCCCGATGCGGAGCTACGGGTACGGGGTGCGGGTGAACCTCTTCAACATCGCAATCCTGCGCTGGGACTATGCGATCCCGCGGGACGCGTTCAACGTGAAGAAGGGGTACTGGCAGTTTTCGATCGGGCCGAATTTTTAGGGGATTGGAAACGCTACGACCTGGTCGTCCAGTTACGCGACCCGGAGCGGCCGGATGTGGTCGATCTTCCGCTTCAATTCTCGCGCTGCATCCCAAAGGTCCAGGTTTCGCTGCAGATTGAGCCAAAACTCCGGCGACATGCCGAAGAGCTTGCCCAGCCGCAGCGCCATCTCCGGACTGACGGCACGCCGCTCGCGTAGCAACTCGTTGACGGACTGACGCGACACCCCGACGGCCTCGGCCAAGCTCGCGATGGTGAGGCCGTACTCGGGGAGGAAGTCCTCGCGCAGCATTTCGCCGGGGTGGATCGGCCGACGCTCGAGTACTCGGGTGTTAGGGATGCTCATCGGGGTCAACTCACTCTAGTGGTAGTCGCAGAATTCGACGTCATACGCGTCGCCCTTCTCAAACCGAAAGCACAGGCGCCATTGATCGTTGACCGAGACGGCGTGCTGGCCGGCGCGACCGCCCTTGAGCGCGTGCAGTCGATTACCCGGCGGGACACGAAGATCCGTGACCTGGGTCGCAGCATGCACTGCCTCAAGCTTCCGCACAGCCCGGCGCGCCACATCCGGCGGAACCGACTTCGTCTTCCCAGTCCGGAATAGCTCTTCGGTCCGCCGGTCGGCGAAGCTCTCGATCACACTAAAGTGTAACGCGTAACGTGACGCTTGTCAATGCGCATTGCTTGGGAGTCCCCGGCAGATCAACGCCCAAGCACCGAAGCGCCGACCCCCTCCACCCCACCCCCAGCCCACCCCACCAAACCCGCTAACTTTTCCCCGTGCGGAACCGCGCTGTCCTCGCCCTGACCTTCACCATCGCCGCCGCCTGCGGCGGCGACTGGCCTTCCCCGCCGCCGAAGATCGGGCAACAGTCGTGGTCCGGCCCTGACGCGATCCTGATTCGCGCGCCGCTCGCGGGCGGGCCCGCGCGCGCGTACCGCTGGGGGCGCGACTCGGCCGTGTGGACCTCCGCGGACCCCGCGCCCGCGTTGACCCGCTTCCTCGCGTTCGACGAAGACCAGGGGGTAATGCTCTACGTGGACGCGAAAGGCACGCCGGGCGGGCTCGATCTCCGCCTCCGCACCGTCACGCCCGCCGCACGAGCCCCGCTGCAATCGCTCGCGAGCGTGGACGGCTGGGCGGCGTTCGGCATCAGCGGCAAGCAGGAAGTCACGCGCCTCACTCCGAGCGGCGACTGGAAGCACGGCACCGCCTTCACGCCGCAGATGCTCCTGCCGCAGCCCGATGGCTCGCTGATCATGCTCAACGACCTCGGCGACCGTTCCGTGCTCCGCCGCCTGATCCCGCCCGAGTCGCGGATCGTGGATACCGCGTCGGTGCCCACCGCGACAT
>Ga0194131_10007098_pt1 | contig 15209 bp, 15 predicted proteins | sample TA2KigO120mmetaG_FD_148631 | JGI IMG/M metagenome (GOLD analysis project Ga0194131, IMG submission 148631) | Freshwater microbial communities from Lake Tanganyika, Tanzania - TA2015053 Kigoma Offshore 120m | ecosystem: Environmental > Aquatic > Freshwater > Lake | place: Tanzania: Lake... | reverse complement strand
GCGCAGCCGCGTCCGGCCGGCGGCCCGCAGCAGCAGCCGGCGGCACAGATCGCCCAGGGCGCGCGCTGACGCGCGCGGCCCTTGGCGTTTTCCGACCTCTTTTCACGGCGCCGGAAGGACGACTCTGACGGCGCCGATCCCGGCTCCGGCGGCGATCCCGTCCACCCCACCAAGGCGCTCGCGCGGTTTCTGACGGGCCTCTCGGCCCGTCCGCAGCCCCTCCTGCTCGACCTCGGCCCGGTCGTCGGCTCCAACGTGACCTTCTTCGGCGAGGAGGTCGGCTGCAAGATTCACGTCGAGGACATCTACAAGGACATCGATCGCCACGTGAAGGAGGAGAAGCTCGACGCGCTGCCCGAGTTCTTCGCGCGGCGCTTCCAGCAGGAGTCCAACACCGCCGACGGCATCCTGTGCTGGGACGTGTTCGACTACCTGGACAAGGCCGCCGCCGAACCGCTCGCGCGCGGGCTCGTGCGCGTGCTGGCGCCCGACGGGATGCTGCTGGCGTTCTTCAGCACCGCGGACCCGCGCTCGGCGGTGCCGCCGACCTACACGCGCCACGTCATCGTGGACAAGAACTCCCTGCAGCACCGCCCGTACTCCGCGGCGCGGGGCAAGCGGAAGCCGCTCCTCAACCGCGACATTCAGCGCATGTTCGAGCCGCTGCGGATCAGCGACCAGTTCCTCCTGAAGACCAACATGCGGGAGGTGCTGTTCCGCAAACCCGCCGACGCGCCGCCAGGCTGATGGCGCGGCCGGTCATCGCGCTGCTCACCGATTTCGGCACGCGCGATCATTACGCCGGGACGATGAAGGGCGTGGCGCTGAGCCTGTGCCCGGACGCGACGCTGGTGGACATCACGCACGACATCCCGCCGCACGACGTGCTGGGCGGCGCGCTCGAGCTCGCCGCGTCGTACAAATACTTTCCGGCAGGCACGATCTTCCTCACCGTTGTCGACCCCGGCGTGGGATCGCGGCGGCGCGCACTCGCCGCGGAGGCGGGCGGCTACCGGTTCGTCGCGCCCGACAACGGCGTGCTGACGCTGGTACTCAAGGAGGCTCCGCCGAAGCGCGTGGTGGAGATCACCGAGCGCCGCTATGCCAGGCCCACGGTCAGCCGCACGTTCGAAGGACGCGACCGCTTTGCGCCGGCAGCCGCGTGGCTGGCGAAGGGCATCGAGCTCACGGGCCTCGGACGCACGCTCAGCACCTGGCAGACGCTGGCGGTGCCGGAGGCGGCCGTGAGCGCCAACCAGATCGTCGGCGAGGTGCAGCGCGTCGATCGCTTCGGCAACCTCGTCACCAACGTGGACCGCCGCACGTTCGATCGGTTCGCCGACACGGGCGGCATCGACATCGCGGTGGCGTCGCACAGCATCGCGAAGATGGTGGCGACCTACGCCGAAGCCGAGCCGGGCCAGCTGTGCGCGCTCTTCGGCAGCACGGGGCATCTCGAGGTCGCCGTCAACGGCGGCAGCGCCGCCGAGCGGCTGCAGCTCGGACGCGGCGCCGGCGTGACGGTGACCCGACGGGCATGACAACTTCCAACTTCCAACTTCCAACTTCCAAATTGGAAGTTGGCTCATTGGGGGTTGGGCGTTGTGCCTGTGCTAGCATGCCACGGCCTTCTCGATGGTTGGTTTCGAGCTGAACGAAGACCACAGCCTGCTGGAGCAGACGGTCCGGGAGTGGGCGGGCCGTGAGGTCGCTCCGAGAATCCACGATCTCGATCGCGCGCACCGGTTCGACCGCGGCATTGTTCCGCACATGGCCGAGCTCGGGCTGCTGGGCATCTGCATCCCCGCCCGGTATGGCGGCGCCGGCATGGACTACCTCTCGCTCGGCATCGCCAGCGAGGAGCTCGAGTACGTGGACACCTCGCTGCGCGTGATCATGTCCGTGCACGCCGGCCTCAATTGCCTGACGCTGCTGGCGTGGGGCACCGAGGATCAGAAGCAGCGGTATCTCGTGCCCCAGGCGCAGGGGGAGAAGATCGCCACCTACGGTCTGACCGAGCCGTCGGCGGGCAGCGACGCGCGCGGCATCCAGTCGGTGGCGATCAGGAAAGGCGACCGCTACCTGCTGACGGGCGAGAAGATGTGGATCTCGCTCGCCGACGTCGCGGACAACTACCTCGTGTTCGCGTGGTCGGATCTCGAGAAGAAGAAGCAGCGCGATCCGTCGGGCATCAGCGCCTTCATCGTCGAGCGCGCGTTCAAGGGCTTCTCGAGCGGCACGCTGAAGGAGAAGTGGGGCATCCTTGCGGGCAACACCGGCTTCTTCAAGATGGAGGAGGTCGAGGTGCCGGCCGCGAACCTGGTCGGCCGCGAAGGCGAGGGCTTCAAGATCGCGATGTTCGCGCTCGACCAGGGGCGCTACACGGTGGCCGCCGGCGCCACCGGTCTCATCCGTGCGTGCCGCGACGCGAGCGTGAAGTACGCGCTCGAGCGGAAGGCGTTCGGGCACGAGATCGGCTCGTATCAGCTCGTCAAGGAAATGATCGCGCAGATGGAGTCCGACTATCAGGCCGCGCGGCTCCTCTGGATGCGTTCGGGGTGGCTGAAGAACATGGGACGCCGGAACACGCGGGAGACCGGGCTGGCCAAGTGGTTTGCCACCGTCGCCTCGGAACGCGCGGCCGGCGACGCCGTGCAGATTCACGGCGCCAACGGCTATTCCGACGAGTACCCGGTCGGCCGCTTCTACCGCAACTGCAAGGGCGCCGTGATCTACGAAGGCACCCGGGAAATCCACAAGATCATGCAGGCCGACTACCTGCTCGGGTATCGTACGGATCGGCCGGCACGCTGCGAGCTGCCGGCCTGGGAGGGCGCTCGGGGATGACGATCACGCGACCGGTCGAATCGCACGATACTGGGGCCATGGACGACAGGCGCGGCCGCCGCTTTCTGGACGAGGACCTGTCGCTCGACTTCCTGAAGGTCGTGGAGCAGGCGGCCATCGCCTGCGCCCAGACGATGGGGCAGGGGGATCGGCACAAGTCGGACCAGGTGGCGGTCGAGGCCATGCGCTCGGTGATGGACTCGGTGCCGATCGACGGCACCATCGTCATCGGAGAAGGCGAGCGCGACGAAGCGCCGATGCTCTACATCGGCGAGAGGGTCGGGATGGCGCACAAGGCGCCGAACGGCCGCATCTACCCGCAGGTGGACATCGCCGTCGATCCGCTCGAGGGCACGAACCTGTGTGCCACCGGCGCGCCCAACGCGATTGCGGTGCTGGCCGCGTCCGAGCGCGGCGGCCTGCTGCACGCGCCCGATCTCTACATGGAGAAGCTGGTCGTCGGCCCGAGCTCGAGGGACGCCGTGGACATCGACGCGCCCGTCAAGTTCAACCTCCGCGCGATCGCGCACTCGCTCGGCCGGCGCGTCGAGGACCTCGTCGTCATCGTCCTCGACCGGCCGCGCCACGAGACGCTGATTGCCGACATCCGCGCGACGGGCGCGCGCATCCGGCTGATCGGCGACGGCGACCTGTCCGCCGGCATCGCGGCGGCCGTGGTCGGCAGCGGCGTGCATGCCGTCATGGGCATCGGCGGCGCGCCCGAAGGCGTGCTCACCGCCGCCGCCATGCGCTGTCTCAACGGTGAGATCTACGCGCGCCTCGTCGTGGACACCCCCGAGAAGGAAGAGCGCTGCCGGGCGATGGGCATCAGCGACCCGAAGAAGATCTACCGCTCGAAGGACCTCGCCTCGGGCGAGCGCATCATCTTCGCCGCCACCGGCGTCACCGACGGCACGCTGATGCGCGGCGTCCGCTTCTTCGGCGACGGCACGCGGACGACGTCGCTCATCATGCAGACGCATCCGCACCAGATCCGCTTCATCGACAGCATCCAGGTGAACACGTCGAAGGATGTCAAAATCCGATTTTGAAGCGGGCAGCGGGCAGCGGGCAGCCGGCAGGAAGCGGGCAGCGCGCGACACGGTGATACTGCCAGCTGCCAGCCGCCAGCTGCCGGCTCCCGGTGCACGACTGGCGTCGTAATCAGGTCGCGGTCACCGCGGCCGCGTTCGTCGGCTTCACCGGCTTCACGCTGGTGATGCCGTTCCTGCCGCTCTACATCCGCCAGCTGGGCGTCACCGACGTCGGAGACATTGCGCTCTGGACGGGACTGTCGCTCGGCGCGTCGCCCGCCATCGCCGCGCTCGTCGGCCCGCTCTGGGGGCGCGTCGGCGACCGCTTCGGCAACAAGCTCCTCGTCCAGCGCTCGCTCGTCAGCTTCGTCCTCGTCATGAGCGCGATGGCGTACGTGACGGAGGCGTGGCACCTGTTCGCGCTGCGCGCGATCCAGGGGTTCTTCGCCGGCTACGGCGCGTTGACGCTGTCGATGGCGGCGCTGTCGGCGCCGCCGGACAAGGTGGCGTTCGCCGTCGGCACCGTGCAGACCGCGCATCGCCTCGGGCCGGCCATCGGGCCGGTGATCGGCGGCGTGCTGGCGCCGCTCGTGGGGCTGCGCAACGCGTTCCTGGTGTCGGCCGCCTGCTACTTCGTCGCGCTCGTTCTGGTGACGGCGCTCTACCGCGAGCCGCCGCGGGAGCGGAAGGCCGCGCGCGCGGACCTGCGGACGTCCTTCGGCACCATCCTGACGTTCGAGAACTTCCTGCTGCTGATGCTGGTGATCTTCGGCGTCCAGATGGTGGACCGCAGCTTCGGCCCGGTGCTGGCGTTGTACCTCGACGAGCTGGGCTACCCGTCGGACGAGGGGGCGGTGATGGCGGGGATTCTGTTTTCCGTGCTCGCCCTGTCCGCGGCCGCGGGCAACCAGGCGGCGGCCAGCCTCGTCTCGCGGTTGTCGCCGCGCGCCGTCATCGCGCGGGCCGCGGTGCTGGCCGCCACGGCGCTGGCGGTGGTGGCGCTGGCCAACAACGTCTGGCTCATCGGCGCGTGCCTCGCGGTGTTCGGCCTCTGCATCGGCACGTCGATGACGACCGCCTATACGGCGGCCAACGCGGTGATCCCGCGCGAGGTGCACAGCACCGCGTTCGGGTTTCTCACGAGCGCTCAGCTGATTGGCGTGGCGATCAGCCCCGTGCTGGCAGGTCTCGTCGGAGCGCGCAGCATCCGCGCGGTGTTCGTCGCCGGCGTGGTGGCGCTGGTCTCGCTGGCGGTGGTCGTCCGGCGCGTCATGGTGGACCGCGCGCCGGAGGTGGAGCCCGAGCCGGCGGTGGACGAAGCCTGAAGCGATCGGCGGAGCGTCCGGCGCACGCGCTCGAAGCGGCGATACAGACGCTTCGGGTCGGTCCTGAGCGTGCGCGAGATCGCCTGCACGGACTGGCCCTTGTAGTAGCGCAGGCGCAGCAGCTGGCGGTCTTCCGGCACCAGCCGCTCCATCGCCGCCTGCAGCGCCTGGCGCGCGAACCCCTCGTCCCGCCGCCGCTGGTTGGCGTCGAGCGGATCCTCGAACGCGACCGTCAGCATGTCCGGCAGGTCCTCGTCCGACACCATCCGCCGGCGGAGGCGCGGCGGCAGCGCCTCGGCGAGCTCGTCCACGGGCGGCGCATGCCGGGTCGCGCTGACGATGGCGATCGCCTCGTCCGTCGAGAAGCTGTCGCGATGGATCAGCCGTTCGAGCATGACCGCGGCGTCGCCCATCCGCCGCGCGGCGGCCGAGGCGCGCCACTTGCCCCACATCGCGTTCCGCCAATCGAGCAGCAGGCGGTGCACGACGACGTTGAGGTACGTGCGCAGCGAGCTCTGGCCGTTGAAGCGCTGGAACACCTCGTAGTCCGACTCGAGCAGCCGCAGGTGGACCGACTGCGTGAAGTCGTCCGCGTCCTCGGGCGGCAGCCGGCGCGCGCGGGTGATGTCGCGGAGAACCTGGGTCAGCAGCTCCAGGGCTTCGGGCGCCGGGTGCGTTGGGACGGGATTCACGACTCCTCCTCTTCCGGGTTCCGGGTTCCGTGTTCCGTGTTCCGGGTTCGTCACACACTCCCCAAACGGAGCCCATCAGGAAAGCGAACGGAGGCGGGTATGATGGCGGCCGGCCATGGATCCCGAGTCGTCGTTCGAGCTGATTCAGCGCGCGCAGTCGGGGGACTCCGCGGCGCTGGAGCGGCTGCTGGAGCGGTACCGCCCGCGGCTGCAGCGGTGGGCGAGCGGCCGCCTGCCGCGCTATGCGCGCGACATGACCGACACCGACGATCTCGTCCAGGAGGCGCTCATCGGCACGATCCGGAACTTCAAGGCGTTCGAGCAGCGCGAGGAGTGGGCGCTGCAGGCCTACCTGCGGCGGGCGGTGACGAACCGGATTCGTGACGAGCTGCGGAAGGTGCAGTCCCGTCCGAGGCGGGAGGAGATGCCCGAGGGCGCCGTCGCGACAGATTTATCGCCTCTGCAGGCGGCCGTGGGCCGCGAGACGTTCGAGCAGTACGAGAAGGCGCTGGAGGCGCTCGGCGAGGTCGAGCGTGAGGCGGTCATCGCGCGGGTCGAGCTCGGGTCGAGCTATGAGGAGATTGCGGCGCTGCTGGACAAGCCGAGCGCCGATGCCGCGCGCATGACCGTGACGCGGGCGCTGGCCAAGCTCGCCCAGATGATGTCGAAGCCCTGATCCGGTATCATCCCGCCATCGGACACCCCCCGGATATGCACCCGCAGGAGGGCAGTCTCCTCCACCTGGCTGAAGCCGTCGCTGACGGCTCTGACATCGACTGGGATCGCGCCGAGTCGAGCGCCGACGAGGGCGCCGAGCGTGACGTGATCCGCCAGCTCCGTCAGCTCGCGACGGTGCACGCGGCTGCACGGGCGCAGCACGTCACCTGGGGCGCGCTGCAGATCCGCGGCGAAGTGGGCAAGGGGTCCTTCGGCACCGTCTACCGCGCCTGGGACACTCGTCTCGAGCGCGAGGTCGCGCTCAAGCTGCTCGACGCCGGCCGTGCCGCATCCTCCGCCTCCACTGTCATCAAGGAAGGGCGCCTCCTCGCGCAGATCCGGCACGCCAACGTCGTCACCGTCCACGGCGCCGACTCGTTCGACGGGCGCGTCGGCATCTGGATGGAGTTCGTCACCGGGCGCACGCTGAAGGAGATCGTCACCGCGCAGGGCCCGTTCGGCGCGCACGAGGCCGCGCTCATCGGCCGCGACCTGTGCCGCGCGCTCGCCGCGGTGCACAAGGCCAGCTTCCTTCACCGCGACATCAAGGCCCAGAACGTCATGCGCGAGGCCGGCGGGCGCACGGTGCTGATGGACTTCGGAGCCGGCGAGGACGCGTCCGCCGCTGCGCAGGGCTCGGCGCTCAGCGGCACGCCGGCGTACCTGGCGCCGGAGCTGCTGGCGGGCGGCGCGCCGTCGGTGCAGAGCGATCTCTACAGCCTTGGCGTGCTGCTGTATTTCCTCGTCAGCGGCGAGTTCCCCGTCGTCGGCAGCTCGCTCGACGACTTCCGCGCGCAGCACGCGCAAGGCAAGCGCCGGCTGCTGCGCGACATCCGTCCGGACCTGCCGGCGGCGTTTGTGCGCGTGGTCGACCGGGCGACGGCTGCGAATCCGGCGGATCGTCCCGACAGCGCTGGCGCGCTCGAGGGGCTGCTGGACGAAGCGCTCGATGTCGGCGACGCGGCGCACTCCGGGCGTGGCGTGCTGTCGCGGAGAAGCCTCGCGGCGATCGCGGGCCTCGTGCTTGCCGCGGTCGGTCTGTTGTGGTTGTCAGGGCTGCCCGAACGATGGCGGCTCGGGCCCCCGCCGGGCAACTCCGTGGCCGTGGTCCCGTTCAGCAGCGTGGGTTCGGCCGCCGGGGTTGCCGCGTTCAGTGACGGCCTCCCCAGGGACATTGCCGCGAACCTGTCGACGTTGGGGGGCGTGCGGGTGATGACTCCACCGTCGGCGGAGGACGCCGATGCGGCCGTCGTCCTTGGCGGCAGCGTGCAGGTCGTCGGCGATCGTCTTCGGGTGATCGCGCAGCTGTCGGACGGGAGCACAGGACAGCAACTGTGGTCGGAGACCTTCGATCGGGCGCTCGATGACCTCCTCGGGACGCAGTCCGAGATCTCGCGAAGGGTCGCGATGTCCGTCAAGGCGGAGGTGACACCGACGGCCCTCGAGCGCGGACAGATCTACGCCAGCCTCTCGACCGAATCCGACCTGAACCGCAGCATCGAAGCCTTCGAGGAGGCGCTGAAGCTGGATCCGAAATCGGCCGCGGCACTGGCCGGACTCGCCGACGCGTACACGCGCATGGGGACGTACGCGATCCTGCCCCGCAAGGAAGCCTGGGCCAAGGCCGCCGACGCCGCCACCGCCGCGCTGCGGCTCGACCCGTCGCTCGCCGACGTTCACGCGGCGCTCGGCTACGTGCAGAAGAATCGCTTCGAGTGGGCGGCCGCCGAGGCCAGCTTCAGGCGTGCCTTGGAGCTGCGGCCCGACGATCCCGAAGCGCACCACCGGTATGGCATCCTGCTCACGCAGCATGGCCGCTTCGACGAAGCGATCACGGAAATCAAGGCGGCCATCGCGTTGCGGCCGTTGTGGTTCAGCCACAACGCGCAGCTGGCGGCGACGCTGATGCTTGCCAGGCGCTACGACGACGCGCGCAAGCAGGCGGAGGAGACGCAGCGCATGGATCCGAGCCATCCGGGACCGCACCAGGTGCTGTCGGAGGTGTACGCGTTCACCGGCGACCATGCGCGGGCGCAGGCGGAAGTGGAGCAGGCGCTCCAGCTTGGCCCTCTCGGGCGGCAGGACCAGGAGCTGCTCGCCGACCTCGGCTACATCGCCGCACGCGCAGGCCGGCGCCGCGACGCGGAGGCCGTCCTCGACGAGCTGGCGGCGCGCGAGCGGGGCGGCTCGTCCGTTGCCGCCGCTTCGGCAACCGTGCTGGCCGCACTCGGGCGGAAGGATGCGGCGTTCGAGCAGCTGTCGAACGCGCTGGCCGCGGACGAATTCGAGCTCGGCTACCTCAAGGTCGATCCCCGATGGGATCACATTCGCAGCGATGCGAGATTCGATGCGCTGCTGCGAAAACTCGGCTTCACGGCAGACTAACAATCAATCAGGAGGTTCCATGAACGACGTATTGGTCGGGTTCCTCGTCAATCTCGCCACTGATTCCACCCTGCAGCAGGAGTACGCCGCCGACCCGTTGGGGGTCATGAGCCGCGCCGGACTGTCCGGGTCCGAACAGAGCGCCCTGCACTCCCGCGATTCAGCCCGCGTCCGCTCGCTGCTCGGCCTCCAGCATGCCGACACGATGACGCAGTTCGATCCCGGTCCCGACAAGAGCAAGACGAAGCGCAAGGCGGCGAAGTCCGCGAAGAAGACCAAGAAGACCAAGAAGGCCAGGAAGACGGCCGCCAGGAAGCGCCGGTAGATGGCCCAGCAGGGCAGCCGGAAGGCCGGTTCTCTCGTCGTGGTGGGGACCGGCCTCAAGGTTGCCGCGCATACGACGCTCGAGGCGCTCCAGGAGCTGCGCGAGGCCGAGCAGGTGTTCTACCTGGTGACCGATCCCGCCACGGCCGCCTGGCTGCATCGGGTCAATCCGGCCGCCGCGACCCTCGAGGACCTGTACGCCGAGGGCAAGTTCCGCGGGCTGATTTATCGCCAGATGGCGGACCGCATCGTGGCGGCGGTGAGGAGCGGCCGCCGCGTGTGCGCGGCGTTTTACGGCCATCCGGGGGTTTTCGTGAACGCGTCGCACCTGGCTATTCGCAGGCTGCGGCGGCAGGGATACCCGGCGCGGATGCTGCCGGGTATTTCGGCAGAAGACTGTCTGTTCGCGGATTTGGGCGTCAATCCCGGCGATCGGGGCTGTCAGAGCTTTGAGGCGACGAACTTCCTCAAGGCCCGCCGGCGGTTCGATCCCACCAGCGAGCTGCTGCTGTGGCAGGTGGGCGTGCTCGGGGAGTCGAGGCTTCACGCAGGCGGCATCGCGAAGCGCCCGCGACTCGAGCGCCTCACGACGCGTCTGCGCCGTTACTATCCGGCCAGTCACCCAGTGGTCTTGTATGAGGCGGCATCGTTTCCTGCATGTGATCCGCTGGTCCGTCGCATCCGGCTTGACCGGCTGCCCGCACAGAAAGTCGTGCCGATGATGACGTTGTACATCCCGCCAATGCCGCAGCGCGCGCCCGATCGGAGCGTCCTGCGTTGGTACGAGGAGGGCTAGCGCGGGTCAGTCATCGCAGTACGGCGGCGGTCCGGCCTCCCGGATCTGTTCGCCCAGCTGGTCCTGGTATTCGGCGAGGCCCGCGGGCGTGAGCGAAAAATCGCTGTCGACCACGATCTCTCCGTCCGGCGGTTGATCCCACAGTTCTGGTTCGCTCAGTTGCTCATCGAGATGGGCGGCGCGCTGGCGCCGCTTCCAGCGTTCGACCGGCACCGCCTGCCGCTTGAACAGCGCCGGATCGATCGCGAACAGCTCGATCCGGCCGCCGACGCGTACCTGCACGACCGGCGCGACGTGATACTTCCACGGGACGACGCAGTCAGACGCGGGGTAGCTGCTGGTCGGGACCCTCAGCCTGCCGAACAGCCAGACCTTTCCCGGCCGGACGCCTCGTTCCAGCATCAGCTCGCACATCCTGTGCGCCCGCGCGGTGCATCCGTCCTTGACGTAGGCGAACGGGATGCACGCACGGGTCCTGCGGTCGCATCCCTCGCGCTGCAGGGCGAGGAACAGCCTGTGCGCCTCCTGTGCGCTGTCGAGGATCGACCATCGGTCGCGATCGAGCGGCGGTGGCGCCTGGACGATGCGTCCACCGAAGTCGAGCGGGTCGAACAGGAAGTGGCCGAGCGGTGAGATGTCGATGATGTCGTTGCCGACCGGCGTTTCCGTCACCGCGACGGTAGACCTGCGCTCGAGGGCGGCAGCCAGCACCGCCAGCAGCCGCGCGCATTCCGGATGGTCGTTGCGCAGCACGTGCACCGCATGCGACGGCTGCAGCGTGACATCCCAGTCACCGTTCGGGAACTGGGTGAAGGCGCGCACCTTGACGATGAGCGGGACTCGCGCGTCGAGAAGCCGCCCCGCCGGATCGACGAGCATCGAGACCGGACGCGCATGTTCCCAGCGCTTCGCCAGCACGTGCAGGTTCGCAGGTGTCTGCGGATCGTCCGGGTCCAGCCAGGCGCCGCCTCCATTCCACTCGATCGCGGGACGGCGGGCCTCGCCGTCGGCGGCGAGCGGCACGGCGCCGCGATGGCGGGTGACACGTTCGACGACCTCAACGACCCGTTCGGTCATGAGCTCCTAGTCTATTCTCAGGAAGGAGGACACACCCCGCTTGCAGTTCCTCTCGCCGCAGCAGCTCGACGAGTGTCTTCGTGATTTCACGGGCGCCAGGACGTATTCGCTCGCGCCATTGCGCGGCGGCTTCATGAGCCAGAACCACCGGCTGCTCGTGGGCCGCGACCACTATGCCCTGAAGGTGCATCGTCCGCCGATGGATGCGGCACGTGTCCGCGAGATGCATCGAGTCATGTCGTTCGCTGCCAGGCAAGGCATTCCGGTGGCGGAGCCGCTTCTGACGCAGGTCGTCGCGGGCTATGTGTGTTCAATTTACGCGTTCGCACGCGGGACGCATCCCGGTAAGTACAGGGGGACGCATGCCCACGCAGAGGCGATGGGCGACATGCTGGGGCGCATGCACGTCGTCCTCGACGAGTTTCATTCGACAGATCCAAAGCCTGACGCCGCTGCGTTGTGGAAGCTTGTGAGACCGTCCGCCGCGCTGGCACAAGTGGAGAGGCTCAGAGTGAGCCTGGTTGGCCATGACCGCGGTGTTCGCATCGAGATCGGCAGGACGCTTGACGCCTACGAGAAGCTCTTTCGCTCAGAGCATTGGCGTGGCGGCCGTTGTCAGGACCTGGCGATCGCGGTCTGCCATGGGGATTTTCATTCCGGGAACATACTGCTGTGCGGGGATTCAATCACCGCAGTGCTGGACTGGGAAAAAGCGGGCTGGGACTTCCGCTGCGGTGAGGTGTGTAGCTCGCTCATCTTCAACTGCCGCGAGAATTCGAGCGAACTACACTGGCCGCGCATCGCCACGTACCTGCGTGCCTATCGCCGGCATCGTGCTCTGGACGACATACCAGGTGGCTTCCTGCTCAAGTCGTGTTTCAGTAGCTATGTACTGGGATTGTGGACGATCGAGCAGTATCTCGGAGGCCGCCGGGACTACCGCTCCTGCATCGCCGGCCGCCTGGTGATGGCTCAGCGCCTCGCCACCTACCGCCGGGAGTACTCGAGACGCATCGCGGAACTCTGCGCGCGGGGTTGATCCACGAAATCTGATGGCGGCGTCCGTCCTCATGGCGGGAGGAACGGCATGAACGGCTTCGCGCGTCTTCGGGTCTCGCTGATGCTGGCGCTGGCGGCCACGGCCATCGCGTGCAGCGGGAACGGTGGTGGAGGCAGTCCCACCCGGCCGGACCCGTGATCCCGCCCCGCGCGCGACGCCGATTTCGCGGGCGCAGGTCGAGTCGATCGTGCGGCGCGTCGATCGGCAGGTCACCAGGCCATCGCGAACGCGTTCCCGAGAATCCAGTTCGCCAGCCGCGCCGAGGGCGTCGTCGAGGCGCGGTGACCTGCAGCGGCAACGGGTGGACGAACACGCAGCAGATCAACCTGCAGTTCTGAGATCTGTGCTATGCGATTTGTGACTTGTGATTCGAAATCGCAAATCGCAAATCACAAATCACAAATCATCAATCTTCTTGTGTTTCCGGCGGCGCCAGGGCCGCTTCGTCTTGTCCTCGTGCACGCCGCCGGTCTGCCGCGGCAGCGGCGCGCGCGGCAGCTTGGGCCGCTTGGCCTTCTTCGGTCGAGGCATCGCGTCGTGATCCTACGGTAAGATCGAACCCTGAGCGAGACTCGCAAGGCACCCAGGACTGAACGCGCCGCGCTCGTCGGGCTCGTGACGGGCTCGATGCGGCGTGTCGAAGCCGATCGTTCCCTCGACGAGCTGGCGGGACTGGCCGACGCGGCTGGCGCGGCCGTCGTGCTGCGTATGCTGCAGGAGCGGCCCAAGCCGGATCCGGCGACCTTCATCGGCGGCGGCAAGGTCACCGCCCTCGCCGCCGCCTGCGCCGAAGCCGGCGTCGACGTCGTCATCTTCGACAACGAGCTGACACCGGGCCAGCTCCGGCAGCTCGAGGGGAAGCTCGAGCGCAAGGTCGTCGATCGCACCCAGCTCATTCTCGACATCTTCGCCCGGCGCGCGCAGACGCGCGAAGGGAAGTGGCAGGTCGAGCTCGCGCAGCTGAAGTACCTGCTGCCGCGGCTGGTTGGCGCCGGCGCGGCGCTGTCGCGCCTCGGCGGCGGCATCGGGACGCGCGGGCCCGGTGAGACGAAGCTCGAGACGGATCGACGCCGCATCCGCGTGCGCATCCAGACCGTCCAGAAGGAAATCGATCAGGTGCGCCAGCGGCGCGCGCAGCTGCGCGAGCGCCGGCAGAAGCAGTCCGTTCCCACGGTCGCGCTGGTCGGTTACACGAACGCGGGCAAGACGACGCTGTTCAACCGGTTGACGCACGAGCATGCGGTGGCATCGGATGCGTTGTTCGTGACGCTCGACCCGCTCGTCCGCCAGGTCCGTCTGCCGGATCGGCGCGAGCTGCTCATCTCCGATACGGTCGGGTTCATCGACCGGCTGCCGCACGCGCTCGTCGCGGCGTTCCGGGCGACGCTGGAAGAGGTGGCCGAGGCCGACCTCGCCCTGCACGTCATCGACGCCGCGACCCCGGACCGCGAGCGGCACATCGCCGCCGTCCGCCGCGTGCTGGAGGAGGTCGGGGCGGCCGACGTGCCGGTCATCGACGTCTACAACAAGGTGGACCTGATCGACCCTGAGGAGCAGCGCCGGTTGACGGCCCGCGACCCCGCCGCTGCGCTGATTGCCGCGCGGACAGGGCAGGGGATAGATGAGCTGGTGCAGATGGTCGCGGCGCGCGTTGCGCTCGACACCCGCCGGATTACGATTACCTTCGACAGTGCCAGGGACTTCGACCGCCAGCAGATCTCCCGTCTCTACCGCGTGGCGCGCGTGGTCAGCCACGTGGCGACCAACGGCCGCGTGGTCATCGAGGCCGACGTGCCGCGACGGTTCATCGAACGGCTCACGGCCCCGACCGAGGATGCCAACCGTGCGGATTGAGCACCGTTGGGTTTTGGGTTTTGGGATTTGGGCTTTGTGCCTTCTCGCGGCGGGCTGCGCGAGCCGCCTGCCGACACCCCCGCCGACCGGGACGCTGAAGTACCCGGAATTCATGTTTCCGGCCGTGCCGACGGCGCTGGCCGGGATGCCGGGCGCCGACAGCGTCGGCCTTGGCTGGCGCTTCCTGCAGGTCGATGACCTGCGCAATGCCGAACGCCACTTCGAGTCCGGCCTGATGCGCATCCCGATGCTCTATCCGGCGCAGACCGGCCTCGCCTACGTGGCGCTGGCGCGGCGCGACGCCGACCGCGCGGTGACGGCCTTCGATGCCGCGCTCAACGCCGAGCCCCGCTACGTGCCCGCGCTGATCGGCAAAGGACAGGCGCTGCTGGCGCTCGAGCGCGACACGGACGCGCTGGCCGTCTTCGAGGCCGCACTGGCCGCCGACGGGTCGAAGGCGATCCCCGAGGAGATCGCGGCCGACCTGCGCCGGCGCATCGAGGTGCTCGAGTTCCGCGGCCTGCAGGACATCATCGAGGCGGCACGCCGCGCCGCCGCCGGCGGCAAGCTCGACGAGGCGCGGCTCGTCTACGGCCGCGCCATCCAGGCGTCGCCCGACAGCGCGTTCCTGCATCGCGAGCTCGGGCTGGTGGAACGGAAGCTCGGCTCGAGCGCCTCGGCGCTGGAGCACTTCCGCCGCGCCACGACGCTCGATCCGGACGACGCCGCGGCGCTCGTGCAGATCGGCGAGTTGCTCGAGCAGCAGCAGGACTTCTCGGGCGCCGAGGCCGCCTACCGCAAGGCGGCCGCCGTGCTGCCGAGCGAGGATCTGTCGCGCCGGATCGCCGCCCTCGGCGAGCGCGCCCGCGAGGCACGCCTGCCCGCCGAGTTCCGGGCGATCGGGAAAGCCGAAGAGATCACCCGCGCCGACCTGGCGGCGCTGATCGGGATCAGGCTCGAGCCGGTGCTGCGCAACGCGCCGTCGCGCGAGGTCGTGATGACCGACGTCCGCGGCCACTGGGCGGAAGGGTGGATCACGCAGGCCGCCCGCGCGGGGGTGCTCGAGGCGTTCCCGAATCACACGTTCCAGCCGCGCCA
>Ga0194131_10007097_pt1 | contig 15209 bp, 14 predicted proteins | sample TA2KigO120mmetaG_FD_148631 | JGI IMG/M metagenome (GOLD analysis project Ga0194131, IMG submission 148631) | Freshwater microbial communities from Lake Tanganyika, Tanzania - TA2015053 Kigoma Offshore 120m | ecosystem: Environmental > Aquatic > Freshwater > Lake | place: Tanzania: Lake... | reverse complement strand
ATGCCCGCTGGCCTCCTCCTCCAGCACGCATCTTGAATCACATCGCGACAGGATTGGGAATCCCTGACGATTCAGACAGATCGGAAAATGCTCTAGTTGATCGTGATCGTGTGGAAGTCCGAGTAGCCTAACGGCGTCATCGTCACGTTCTTCACGTTCGGCTTGCGGAGCGCGATGTTCGAGAGGATCGGCAGCGGTGCCGTACCCCAATCGGCCATCAGGATCTTCTCGGCCTCGTGATAGAGCTTGTAGCGCTCCTCGGCATTCGAGGTGGTGCGCGCCTTGTCGATCACCTTGTCGAACTCGGCGTTCGACCAGCGCGAGCGATTGTAGGGGCTTTTCGAGTACCAGACCTGCGAGAGGAAATACATCGCGTCCGGGTAGCCCGCGGTCCAGCCCCAGGGGAAGAACGCGACCTCGCCGGCGTTCATCTGTCGGATATGGGTCGCGCGCTCAGCGATCTTCACCGTTACGTCCCATCCCAGCACGCGCTTGAACTGGTTGGCGTAGTAGGCGAGCTCGTCCTTCGAGGGCTCGGTCGACTGGATCTCGATCGGCGGCAGGCCCTTGCCATCGGGGTATCCGGCCTCCGCGAGAAGCTGCTTGGCGCGCGCCGGATCGTATTTGAGCTCGGGCAGGCCCGGCGTGAAGCCGGCGACGCCAGGCGTCACCTGGCCGTTCATCGGCAAGGCGGCACCGCCCCAGAGGCCCTTCATCATCGCCGGGCGGTCGAGCGCCAGCGACACTGCCTCGCGCACGCGCTTGTCCTTGAAGGGCGCGTAGAGGTTCTGGTTCATGCCCATGTAGTTGATCTGGGCGCGCGGCGACTGGACGATCTGGTCCTTGTACTTGGCGTCGTTGATCAGCCGGCGGGCGAGGTTGTCGGGCAGCAGCGCGAAATGCAGCTCGTTCGCCTCATACATCGACAGCGCCGTGTCGCCGGCGGGCACGATCAGGAACTGGACACCACCGATGGTCGGCGCGCCGCCCCAGTAATCCTTGTGGGCGTCTATCTTGACCTCGACGCCGCGCTTCCAGGCGTTGAACTTGAAGGGACCGGTACCGGACGAGACCTTGGTGACCCAATCGGGCCCGTGCTCGGCGACCGTGCCCGAATCCATCATGTAGAACGGATAGATCGGAAACAGTACATCGGGTTCGCTGAACCTGATCTCGACCGTGTGGGAGTCGACGGCGGTGAGGCCGGCGAGTTCCTTCGCCTTGCCGTCCTTCATGTCCGTGGCGCCGACGACCGAGGAGAGATAGGCGCTGTTAAGACCAGCCTTGGTGCCGGGCGTCAGCAGCTGCTCGAAAGTGTATTTGACGTCCTTGGCGGTGAATTCGCGGCCGGAATGCAACTTGACGCCCTTGCGCAGCGTGAAGCGCCATATGGTGCCGTTCTCGTTGCCCTTCCACTCGGTCGCCAGCGCCGGCACTATTTTGCCTTCGGCGGTATTGGCGCTGAAGCCCTCATAGACCTTGTCCATGATGCGGCCCGCGATGATCTCCGAATAGGTGATCGGGTCGAGCATCGCCGGATCGGCGATGATGTTGGTCTTGAAGACCGGCTGCGCACTTGCCGCCGAGGCGACGGCCATCGCCGCGCCGACCGCCAATCCAACGCCGAACCAGGACTTCATAGCCCGCCTCCCATTGCCAAACCTGAGCGAACACTAATTGACGCCGTCCGCGACTGTCCATCCATCGCGGGCCGTGGGGTAGCGGCGAGACCGTCCAATGCAGCGGACCACGCCGCGAGAGCACGGTGCAGTCGCTATCGTGAGACCCGCCGGCGCTTTGCCGGCGCGAAGCGTCACCCGCCGCGAAGGGAGCGACCGGCAACCTGCGTGGCCCGCGCGCGTACGATGGCGCTAACCGGCACCAGCCGATAGCCCTTGGACTCGACCTCGCCGAGCCAAGTCGCGAGCTCGGCCAGGGTTGCGGCGCGCGGATGGCCGATGGCGATGGCATAGCCCTGCTTGCGTGCGACCCGCTCGGTCTCGGCCAGGCGCTTCCGCACCTCGGCCTGGCCTTCGTAGTGGTCGAGGAAGACGTCACGCCCGGCATTGGGCAGCCCGTGTGCCTGCGCCGAGTCCTGCGCAAGGGAGCGGGCCGAGGTGCGAGAGTCGACAAAGAGAAGGCCGCGCCGCGCCAGCTCCTCCATCACCGGCGCCAGCGCATGCGGATCGGCGGTGAAGAGGCTGCCCATATGATTGTTAATCCCGACGATGCCCGGCAGCAGGTCGAGATGGCGCGAGAGGCGCCGCTGGATCTCGCCGGCTCCCTGGCGCGCGCGCAGCAGGTAAGGCTCCGGCTCGGCGAAGGGCCCGTTCGGCTCCATCGGCACATGCAGCATGACTTCGTGGCGGTTGGCGCGCGCGGCGCGCGCCTGGCTCGCGAGATCGCTCGCATAAGGCAGGAACGAGATGGTCAGCGGCCCTTTGAGCCGGATCGCGACGCCCGTGTGCGCGCGGTCGACGCCGGCATCATCGATGATGATGGCGATCTCCGGCCGTCCGTCCGGCGGCGCCGTCGGCACCGCATTGGTGATCCAGGCGGGCTCGCCGGCCATCTCGCCTGACGGCGGCGCCAGGCGAAGCGGCGGTAGTACGCGGGCCGGGGGTGCGATCCGCGGCGGCGGCAGCGCCGGCAGGGAAGCACGGATCGGCGAGGCGGGAGGTGCCGACGGCAGCTCGGCGATGGGTTGACCTGGCGTCGGCACACGCAAAGGAGGCGGTGCCGCTCCGGGCCAATTGAACGGCCCCATGCTGCTCGGCCGATAAGGAGCGGGCTCGCCGGTGCCGACCGGAATGCCGAAAGCCTGGGCGATGACAGACGGCTCTTCCGTGGTCTCGACATAGAGGCCGGGACGCGGCGGGCCGACGCTGAGAGTGATGGCGACGCTGGCGCCGATGACGATCACCGAGACCGCAGCGACGAGGTTTGGCAGGCGGTCGCTCGCACTCTTCAGCGCCGCTCGCCAGTCCACGCCGGGAGCGGCGGCACCCGCCCCGGAAAGGGCCTGTTCGCGACGGAAGCGGCGGCGGCGAGACTTGCGAGAGGACAAGGCGGAAGCAGTAGTTGTTGAAGTGTTGTGCCATGTTAGAGATGAAGAGCTGATTCTGCGAGTCCGCCGGCTTTTCCTTCATGCGCGAAAGCCTGCTAGAACGTCGCCAGCTTCCGAGAGGGCCCGCCTGACGTCATGACCGGGGACATGCCCGACCTCAAGATCCTGATCGGCCGTGTCGCTGCCGGCCATCGGCTGACCATGGCAGAGGCTGAAACCGCCTTCGACATCATGATGTCCGGCAACGCCACACCCTCGCAGATGGGCGCCTTCCTGATGGGGCTCCGGGTGCGCGGCGAGACCGTCGACGAGATCGCCGGCGCGGCGCGCGTCATGCGTGTTAAGTCGCTCAAGGTCGAGGCGCCGCCCGGCGCCATCGACACCTGCGGCACGGGCGGCGATGCCTCCGGCACCTACAACATCTCGACCGCCGCCTCTCTTGTGGTCGCGGCGGCCGGCGTGCCGGTTGCCAAGCACGGAAACCGGGCTCTTTCCTCCAAATCCGGCGCCGCCGATGTGCTGACCGCGCTCGGCGTCAATATCGACGCCGACATGAAGCTGGTGAAGCGCGCTTTGTTCGAGGCCGGCATCGGCTTCCTGATGGCGCCCCGCCACCACTCGGCAACGCGTCACGTGATGCCGACCCGGGTCGAACTCGGCACGCGCACGATCTTCAATCTTCTAGGGCCCCTCTCCAACCCGGCCGGCACCAAGCGCCAGCTCGTCGGCGTCTTCGGCAAGGACTGGGTCGAGCCGATGGCGAAGGTGATGGGGCTGCTCGGTATCGAGAGGGCCTGGGTCGTCCACGGTTCCGACGGCATCGACGAGATCACAACAGCCGGATCGACCTTCGTCGCGGAACTCAAGGACGGCAGGGTTACAACCTTCGAGGTGACACCGGAGGATGCCGGCCTGCCGCGCGCGACGCCGGACCAGCTCAAGGGCGGCGATCCGAAGTTCAACGCCCAGGCGCTCCGTGGCGTACTTGCCGGCGAGAGGAGCCCCTATCGCGACATCGTGCTGCTGAACGCCGCAGCGGCGTTGATCGTCGCCGGCAAGGCCGGCAACCTCAAGGACGGCGTGTCGATCGCGGCGCGCGCGATCGACACCGGCGCGGCAGTCTCGACGCTGGCGAGACTCGTCGCCATCAGCAACGAGAAGGCCGAATGAGCGACGTGCTCGCCCGCATCTGCGACGACAAGCGTGCGCATGTCGCCCGCCGGAAAGCGGCGCGCGCGCTCGCCGAGGTCGAGGCCGATGCGCGTCGGCAGTCGCCCCCGCGCGGCTTCTCCCGCCGCCTGGAGGCCGCCGCGTCCGGCGCCGGCTACGGTCTTATCTGCGAGATCAAGAAGGCGAGCCCGTCGAAGGGCCTGATCCGCGCCGACTTCGATCCCCCCGAGCTCGCCCGTGCCTATCTTCTGGGCGGCGCCACCTGCCTCTCGGTGCTGACCGACACGCCCTATTTCCAGGGCGAGGATGCGCATCTGGCCGCGGCGCGCAGCGCCGTCGACCTGCCGGCGATCCGCAAGGACTTCATGGTCGACACTTACCAGGTGGCGGAGGCGCGCGCGCTGGGTGCGGATTGCATCCTGGTGATCATGGCCGCCGTCGACGATGCCTTGGCCGCCGACCTTGTCGCCGCCGCGACCGCCTGGGGGATGGATGCGCTGATCGAGGTCCATGATCGTGCCGAGCTTGATCGTGCCCTCCGCTTGCCGGCGAAGATGATTGGGATAAATAATCGCAATCTGAAGACTTTGAAGGTTGATCTTGCTGTAACAGAGAAACTTGGACCGCGCGTGCCGCGCGACCGCCTTCTGGTCGGCGAGAGCGGCATCGGCAGCCGAGCTGATATCGACCGCCTGGTCCGGGCCGGCGCCCGCGCCTTCCTGATCGGGGAATCCCTGATGCGCCAGGCAGATGTCGCGGCCGCGACGCGGGCGCTTGCGCCTGAACCCGCCCGTGCCAGAGCGACCGGCTGATGAGCCGCCTCACCCATTTCGATGCCAAAGGCGATGCGGTCATGGTGGACGTCGCTGCCAAGCCCGTGACCGAGCGCGTCGCCGTCGCCGGCGGCTCGATCGTCATGAAGGCCGAGACGCTCGCCCGCATCCGCGAGGGACAGATCGCCAAGGGCGACGTGCTCGCGGTCGCCCGGCTCGCCGGCATCATGGCGGCGAAGAAGACCGGCGACCTGATCCCGCTCTGCCATCCGATCGGGCTCGACGCGGTCTCGATCGACTTCGCTCTCGACGAGGCCCGCTCGGCCGTCGACATCACGGCGACCTGCAAGGTCCAGGGCCGCACCGGCGTCGAGATGGAGGCGATGTGCGCGGTCAGCGTCGCCGCGCTCACGATCTACGACATGTGCAAGGCGATCGATCGCGGCATGCGCATCGGCGATGTCCGCCTTCTCAAGAAGAGCGGCGGCAAGTCGGGGACGTTCGAGCAAGCATGATCCCGGTCGAAGAGGCACGCGCGCGCATCCTGGCGGAGCTCAAGACTGCCGGCATCGAGGAGGTGCCGCTGCTCGAGGCGCAGGGTCGCGTGCTGGCCGAGGATGTCCGCGCTCGCCTGACCCAGCCGCCCTGGCCGGTCTCGGCCATGGACGGGTACGCCGTCCGCGCCGCCGATGCGGCCAGGGTGCCGGTAACGCTGAAGATCGCCGGCGCGGTTCCGGCGGGCTCGTCTTATCCGCATGATGTCGGCCCTGGCGAAGCCGTCCGCATCTTCACCGGCGCTCCGGTGCCGAGCGGCGCCGATGCCGTCGTGATCCAGGAAGATACGGAAGCGCGAGACGGCCAGGTGATCGTCAAGGAGGCGGCTCGGATCGGCCGCCACATCCGCGTCGCCGGTCTCGACTTCAAGTTGGGAGAGGTCGGAGTCAAGGCAGGCCATCGCCTGACCGCACGCGACGTCGGGCTCTCGGCGGCGATGAATGTGCCCTGGCTCCGCGTACATCGGCGCCCGCGCGTGGCCCTGCTCGCCACCGGCGACGAGATCGCCCGACCCGGCGATCCGATCGGGTCGAACCAGATCGTCAGCTCCAACACCTACGCGCTCGCCGCCGCGATTCGCGCGCTCGGCGGCGAGGCGATCGTGCTCGGGATCGCCAAGGATACGGTCGAGGATACGGTCGCCAAGGTCGAAGGCGCGCGCGGCACCGACCTCCTGGTCACCACCGGCGGCGCCTCCGTCGGCGACCACGACCTGGTGCAGAAAGCGCTGGCGACGCGGGGGCTCTCCGTCGACTTCTGGAAGATTGCGATGCGCCCCGGAAAGCCGTTGATGTGGGGGCGGCTCGGCGATCTGCCGGTGCTTGGGCTTCCCGGCAATCCGGTCTCGGCGCTGGTCTGCGCGCTCGTCTTTCTGAAGCCCGCCATCGAAAAGCTGTCGGGTCTCGATCCGGAAGCGCTGTCGCTGATCGATGCGCGGCTCGGCAGCGATGTCGGTCCCAACGACACGCGCCAGGACTATGTCCGCTCGACGCTGGCGAAGGGCGCCGATGGCGTGCCGGTCGTCACACCCTTTTCCAAGCAGGACTCCTCGATGATGTCGCTGCTGGCGCAATCGGACGGGCTTCTTGTTCGGCCGATCCGCGACCCGGCCCGGCGGGCCGGCGACCTAGTCAAGGTTCTCCCCTTCGGGATGATGATTCCCGCGATTTAGCGCTCCCCTGTGCTTGACATGCCCCGTGAACCAAACTAGAACATACGCGCACGTTGCGCTTTTGTTCTAGATATTGTGGTTAGGCGGTGGGGGACACCAGATGCTGACGAAGAAGCAGTTCGAGCTGTTGACCTTCATCAACCGGAGGCTCTCCGAAAGCGGGGTATCGCCCTCCTTTGAGGAGATGAAGGAAGCGCTCGGCCTCAAGTCCAAATCCGGCATCCACCGGCTGATCACCGGGCTTGAGGAACGCGGCTTCATTAAGCGCCTTGCGCACCGCGCCCGTGCGCTTGAAGTGACGCGCCTGCCCGAGCAGGCCTCCCTTCCCGAGCAGCGCCCGGCCGCTCCGCAACGCGGCTTCGCTCCCAACGTCATTCCTGGCAATTTCGGCGCCGCCTTGGCCGGCACCGAGAGCCCGCCCGAAGTTGCCAATGTGTCGTTGCCTCTTTACGGCAAGATCGCGGCCGGCACGCCGATCGAGGCGTTGCGCGATTCCGCGAGCTATGTCGACGTGCCGGCAACTCTTCTCGGTGGCGGCGAGCACTATGCGCTGACCGTTGCCGGCGACTCGATGGCGGATGCGGGCATCCAGGACGGCGACACCGTCGTCATCCACCGCTGCGAGACCGCCGATAACGGCTCGATCGTGGTGGCGCTCGTCGACGACAACGAGGTGACGCTGAAGCGTCTGCGCCGCAAGGGCGCCTCGATCGCGCTCGAGCCCGCCAACAAGGCGTACGAGACGCGGATCTTCGGACCCGACCGGGTCAAGGTCCAAGGCCGCCTGATCGCCTTGATGCGCCGCTACTAGCGGCTCCTTCCGTCCGGATCGCCGAAGTGCCCGGGCGGGATTGCCCCCGGGGAAGTTCCTATGTCGACCGCGATCGTCGTCATCGACGTCCAGCAAGGCATGTTCGCCGAGTCGCTGAAACCCTATCGGCCGAAGGATGTTATTGCTGCGATCCGCATCCTCCAGGACCGTGCGCGCGCCGGGGGATTTCCGGTGCTGCACATCCAGCACGATGGCGGCGAGGGACATCCATTGGCCCGCGGCACGTCAGGCTTTGCGATTCATCCAAGCGTCGCGCCGAGGCCGGGCGAGGAGATCGTTGTCAAGGAGCAGTGCGACGCGTTCCTTCGCACCGGGCTCGACGCACGGCTTCGCGCGCTCGGAATCGGCCGCCTCGTGATCGCCGGTATGCAGACCGAGTTCTGCATCGACACCACGACGCGGGCCGCCTTCGCCCACGGCTATAAGGTCACGCTCGCATCCGATGCGCATACGACCTTCGATTCCAAGGTGCTGAAAGCCGGGGACATCGTAGCCCACCACAATGCCGTGCTGCGCGACTTCGCTACCGTGGCGCCGTCGAACGAGGTCCGCTTCTAGTCCTTATGGCCCGGACCGGTTGCCGCGTCCCGGCGCGGCCGCGACCCACGGCCTCACGCCCCGCGTGCCGCGCACCGTCTGCACCTCGACTCGGTCGCCCTCGAAGCGCAGCGCGTGTGTGCCGTCGGCCCTGAGGTCGATCACGTCGATGACCAGCCGAGGGGCCGAGCAATAGCGGGCCGGGATGGTCGCGACCACCACGATCCCCTCGCGCGAGCAGGCGATGCGGCGCTCGGCAGGCGTACGCACCAGTGCGACCTCGATCGCCCCATAGGCGCGGCTGCAGCCCGATGCGCCGCAGCGCCAGAGCTGCGCCCAATCGGCGCCGCTCTCCTGCCCTTGCCGTCGAAGCCAGGTGTCCGGGACAAACCCGGCCCGCCGACGCGACAGCGCGAGATCGCCATCCTCGCCGCGCGCGCCGATCAGCTTGCCATCGGACGAAATGAGGAAGTCCGGCGGCCGAGAGGCGCTGGCGACGACGAGTCCGAGCGCGACGCCGGCAATCCCAAGCCAGCGGATACGCCCTTGCCAGATGCAGAGCCAAAGCCCGCCGAGGACCATCGCGATCAACGCCGCGAGCGACATCTCCGGCAGCATGATCACCGCGCCGGGTAGCGCTGCGGTCCACCGGGCAATGGCGAGGATGGCCTCGATGCCCCAACCCATCGGCGCCAGCGCCCAACCGTCGAGTCCCAGCGGCATCAGCAGCAGGGCCAGCATGCCCCAGGGCATGACCCATAGCTCTGCAACGGGGATCGCCGTCAGATTGGCGAGCAGTCCGTAGAGCGGCAGCCGGTTGAAGTGGAACACGGTGAAGGGCGCCGTCGCCAACGTCGCTACGACCGAAGCGAGCGAGAGTCCGGCGATGTGCAGCAGCGCTCGCCGGATGACCCCGGAGTCGGCACGCATGGCCGCAAGCTTGTCGCCGGTCGCCTCGAAGACCGCGATCAGCGCGACGACGGCGGCGAACGACATCTGGAAGCTGGCGCCGACCAGGCTCTCCGGCGCGATGACGAGCACCGCGGCTGCGGCCCAGGCTATCGTCCGCATCGAGATCGCCTGACGGTCGATCAGGACCGCAAGAAGAACGATCGCCGCCATGAGAAAGGCGCGCTGAGTCGGCGGCGACGCGCCAGAGAGCTGCAGATAGACGAAGCCTACGATCAGCGCGACGACGGCCGCGATCTTCTTGGTCGGCCACCGCAGCGCCAGCGGCTCGATCAGCGCGAGCCCGCCGCGGACGATGAAGAAGACGAGCCCCACGACGAGGCTCATGTGGAGACCCGAGATCGAGAGCAGATGCGCAAGGCCGGAGTCGCGTACCGCCTGCATGTCGGCAGCGGGGATCGGCCCCTGCTCGCCGGTGATCAGCGAGGCCGCCACCGCGCCGGCCGCTCCGGGCAGCATCGCCATCAGACGCTGGGTAATCTTCTTCCTGACCTCGGCGATCCAGAGACGCGCAGCGTCGACGGGCCCCGCCGGCGGCTCGACCTGAAGCACGCGGATCTGGCCGGTGGCGAAGCCGGTCGCGCCCAGGCGCTCGAAGAAGGCTTGCCGCTGGAAGTCGAAGGCACCGGGAGCGGCCGGCTCCGGCGGCGGCCGCAGGATCGCATTGATGCGGATGCGAGCGCCGATCTGGATGTCGGGTTGCGCGCCGCGCAACGTCATGCGGGCACGCTCGGGCGTGCGTTGCGGCGCAAGCCTCGGGATGGTCAGCCGGTCGAGGGTGAGCCGGATCGCACCGTCGCGATGATCGATCTCCCGCACGCGCCCTTCGACCGCAACCGGGCCGATCGAGCGGTCGAGGATCGGCGTCGCCACGGCGCGCGCGCGGATCTCGCCCAGTGCAAAGCCGAGTGACAGAGCGAGGAAGATTGCCGCCGCCAGCCCGACCGCACGACCTTGCAAGCCCGCGGTCGCGGCCAGCGCCGCGACGACCGCGCAGAGCCCGATCCAAAGCGGCGGTTCGACCGGGAGCAGAAAGTAGAGGCCGACGCCGGTGCCGAGCGCGACCGGAAGCCACAGCGCCCAACGCTCGCGCTCGGTCAGCAGCGCTTCGGCGAAGCCCGACGCCAGCGCGCCCGGCCGCAGCGCCAGGACCGCGCTCGCTGCCTTCACTGGCCGCCCCGAGGCGATGTGCTACAACCCGCCATTCACTCTATCAGATACGAGACCATGACCGTCGTCACGCGCTTCGCCCCCTCGCCCACCGGCTACTTGCATATCGGCGGAGCGCGCACCGCCCTGTTCAACTGGCTTTACACCCGCCATCTCGGCGGCACTTTCCGGCTGCGCATCGAGGATACCGACCGTGCGCGCTCGACCGACGAGGCGATCAAGCTGATCATCGAGGGCCTGAAGTGGCTTGAGATCGACTGGGACGGCGAGGTCGTCATGCAGTTTGCGCGGGCGCGGCGACATGCCGAGGTCGCTCGCCAGCTTCTTGCCGAGGGCAAGGCCTACCACTGCTACTGCACGCCGCAGGAGCTTGAGGAGATGCGTGCCAAGGCGCGCGCCGAAGGCAAGCCCATGCGCTATGACGGCCGCTGGCGCGACCGCGATCCCAAGAACGGCATCCCCGACGTGCCGCCGGTGATCCGGCTGAAGGCGCCGCAGACCGGCGAGACCGTCATCGACGACTTGGTCCAAGGCCGCGTCACCGTCGCCAACGACGTGCTCGACGACATGGTGCTGCTGCGCGCCGACGGCACGCCCACCTACATGCACTCCGTCGTCGTCGACGACCACGACATGGAGATCACCCATGTGATCCGCGGCGACGACCATCTGAACAACGCCTTCCGCCAGTACCAGCTCTACCAGGCGGCCGGCTGGAAGGTGCCCGAGTTCGCGCATGTGCCGCTGATCCACGGCCAGGACGGCGCCAAGCTCTCGAAGCGCCATGGCGCGCTCGGCGTCGAGGCCTATCGCGACATGGGCTACCTGCCCGAGACCATGCGCAACTATCTGCTGCGCCTGGGATGGGGCCATGGCGACGACGAGATCATCTCGACCAGCCAAGCGATCGAATGGTTCGACATCAAGGATGTCGGCCGTAACGCCGCCCGCCTCGACATCCCCAAGCTCGACAATCTCAACGGCCACTACATCCGCGAGGCGGACAATGCGCGGCTGACACGGCTGGTCGCCGGGCGGCTCAAGGATGCGACCCCGGCCGCCCTCTCCCGCATCGAACGAGGCATGACGGGCCTCAAGCAGCGGGCGAAGACCTTGGTCGAGCTTGCCGACAATGCGCGGTTCTATGCGGCTGAGCGACCGATCCCGATCTCGGAGAAGGCGAAGGCGCTGCTGACCTCGGAGGCGAAGGCGCTGCTCGCCAGGCTGTCGCCGGCCCTGGCCGAAACCGACTTCTCGGAGGCGGCGCTGGAATCGGCGGTTCGCGCCTTTGTCGAGCGCGAGAGGGTCAAACTGGGGCAAGTCGCGCAGCCGCTTCGCGCCGCGCTTGCCGGCGAGACCACCTCGCCCGGAATATTCGAGGTGGCGACGGTGCTTGGCCGCGAAGAAGCGCTCGGGCGGATTTCCGACGCGATCAATTAGGGTTAACCGTTTCTTGCAGCGCAGCAATCCGCTTGGCAGCACGTCAAGCCTATGTTTTTCTGTTGTCTAATCCACGCTCGGGGGAAGACCCATGACCGCCAAAGCCAGCAATAAAATCGCGACGCTGACCGATCCGACCGGCAAGACGATCCAGTTGCCGATCATCGACGGGTCGATCGGCCCGAGCGTCATCGACGTCCGCAAGCTCTACAACGACACGGGCCACTTCACCTACGACCCGGGCTACACCTCGACCGGTAGCTGCGAGTCGAAGATCACCTACATCGACGGCGACAAGGGGATCCTGCTGCATCGCGGCTACGCGATCGAAGAGCTCGCCGATAAAGGTGACTTCCTCGAGGTCGCGTATCTGATCCTGAACGGCGAGCTGCCGAACAAGAGCCAGAAGGCCGACTTCCACAAGAACGTGACCTATCACACGATGGTTCACGAGCAGATGACGCAGTTCTGGCGCGGCTTCCGGCGCGACGCGCATCCGATGGCAGTGATGTGCGGCGTGGTCGGAGCGATGGCCGCTTTCTATCACGACTCCACCGACATCTCGGATGCGAAGCAGCGCGAGGTCGCCTCCTACCGGCTGATCGCCAAGATGCCGACGATCGCTGCGATGGCCTACAAGTATTCGGTCGGCCAGCCCTTCATGTACCCGCAGAACCGGCTCAGCTACGCTGAGAATTTTCTCTACATGATGTTCGGCGTGCCCTGCGAGGAATACAAGATGAGCCCCGTCCTGGCGAAGGCCATGGATCGCATCTTCATCCTGCATGCCGACCACGAGCAGAACGCCTCGACCTCGACCGTGCGGCTCGCCGGCTCCTCAGGCGCAAACCCTTTCGCCTGCATCGCCGCCGGCATCGCCTCGCTCTGGGGTCCGGCGCATGGCGGCGCCAACGAGGCGGTGCTGACCATGCTCGGGGAGATCGGCTCCAAGGACAAGGTCGGCGAGGCGGTCAAGCGCGCCAAGAGCAAGGATGACAGCTTCCGGCTCATGGGCTTCGGCCATCGCGTCTATAAGAACTTCGATCCGCGCGCCAAGATCATGCAGAAGACCTGCAATGAGGTTCTGGGCGAGCTCGGCATCAAGGATCCGCTGCTCGACGTCGCCATGGAGCTGGAGAAGGTAGCGCTCCAGGACGACTACTTCGTTCAGCGCAAGCTCTACCCGAACGTCGACTTCTACTCGGGCATCATCCTCAAGGCGATGGGCATCCCGACCTCGATGTTCACCGCGATCTTCGCGCTTGCGCGCACCGTCGGCTGGGTCGCGCAGTGGCGCGAGATGATCGAGGACCCGCAGCAGAAGATCGGCCGCCCGCGCCAGCTCTACACCGGCCAGACGCAGCGCCCCTACGTGCCGATCGAGAAGCGTTCTTGATCGCATCGCAGCGACGCCAGGCGGGTCGGCGCGATCCGCATCGTATTCTTCCCGTCCGCCGCCGTCAGGCCTATGCCGGCGGCGGCCAGGCTTTCGCCGCCGCCAACGACAACCCGATGCCGGCACCTTCTGGACGGGTGCGCGGCTGGTTCCTGCCGCTCGCTCTCCTCGGCGTCATCGCCATAGCCCTCGCCTTCGTATGAGCCGTGTCGTCGTCCGCGCCATGCGCCGGAAGGACGTGCCAGCAGTCGTCGCCATGATGAAGGGGCTGATCGAGGAGATCCGCCACCATGGCGAGGAAGCGCCGGGCGGCGTCAGCAATGCCACGGTGCTCAAGAACGGCTTCGGCCGCGACCGCTGGTTCGGCGTGCTGCTGGCGACGGTGGACGGCAGGCCTGCCGGCTATGCACTGCACCACCGCGGATACGAGGTCGATAACGCGTCGCGCGTTCTCTACCTCTCCGATCTCTATGTACGCGAGGAGGCACGGCGCCTCGGCGTCGGCCGCGCGCTGATGGCGGGAATGGCGGCCGAGTGCCGCCGTTCCGGCGCCGTCGAGGTGCTGTGGCGCGTGCACGCGAAGAACCGCGCCGCCCGCTCCTTCTATCTCGGCCTCGGCGCCACCGACTGGCGGCTCGGCACCACCATGTGGGTCGCCGAGAAGGTGCTGGCGAAGCGCGCTACTTCCCGGACTCGCGCCTGAGGTAAGCAATGAGGTCAGCGCGGTCCACGGCCTCGCTCACGCGAAAGCCCATGCGAGCGCCCGCGATGAAGGCTTGCGGATTGGTAAGCCAGCGATCGAGCGTCGTCTCGTCCCAGATCACAGGCGAATTGCGCACCGCGTTCGAGTAGCCGAAGTCCGGCACCGACCCGACCTTACGGCCGAAGACGCCGCGATGCTTCGGCCCGACACGATTGGCGTCGAGCGAATGGCAGCCTTCGCAACGCGCCTCGTAGAGCTCGGCACCGCGATTGGCATCGGCCGCAAACGCGGTCGGACCGGCGGCGATGAACGCCGCCAGGATCAGCAGAAGTCGCATGGGAGAGTCCTCGAGCGACTAAAATGTGGGCGGCAGCGACCACCGGTACGCCGCCGCCCACTATCGCCGCCGTCAGGGGGCGTCAGGCGGCGAAGCTGAGCGCCTTGGCCGGCAGGTTTTCCTTGAGCGCACCTGCGAGCGCAGTCCAGTGCATGGTCTCGTCGGCGGCGAGACGGCCCGCCACCTTGGCGAGTTCCGCATCCTTGAAGGATGGGATCACGCCAAGGTAGGCGTTGGCCGCTCCTCGTTCGAGCCGCGCCGCTAGCTTCAGGATGTCGCCCTGGCTCTTGATCGCGCTGGCGTTCAGAGCCGTCGCATAGTCGTTCATCGTCTTGGGCTCGACCGGCCTGCCGCCGAGCTTCCGCACCGTCGCCGCGAGGGCGTCGCGATGCTCCTTATGGTGCGTCTGGAACAGCACGGCGACGTCGAGCACCGGCTTCTCCAGGAGCTTCGACTCCGCGCCGAGCTGATAGGCGGCGATCGCCTCGTGCTCAAGTCCGAGCGCGACATTGAGGATCGCGACGTCGTTCTGCGCGCTGGACGAGCTCATCGGCGTCGCCGCGTTGCCGGCGCAGCCCGCCAGCAGCGCCACCGCACCTGCCGAGAGAAACACCTGTCCCGAGCTGTCGAAGAAACCGCGCCGGCTTACGCCCCGGCCGATCGGCTGGGGCGAATAGATTCGCGGATTCAAGTAGCCAGTGCATAATTTTATGGAAGGGCGAAGGGGTAACCTCTTGCACTCACGAGAGGTTACTGATGAGCCGATACCGGCGAGTTACCTATGAGGAGCGCTGCCAGATTTATGCGCTGAGCCAGGACGGTGCCTGCCAAGAAGCTATTGCCAAGGTTTTGGGTGTCAGCCAAAGCACGGTCAGCCGAGAGCTGCGCCGCAATCGGGGTCAACGCGGCTATCGGTTCAAGCAGGCAGAAACAAAAGCTCAGGCGCGGCAGGCGATACGACATAAGCCCCGCAAGCTGACGGCGTCCGTGCGGCGCAAGGTCGAAGCGAAGTTGCGCCAGATGCGCTGGTCGCCCGAGCAGATCAGCGGCTGGTTACGCGAGCAGGGCATCGGGCTGAGCCATGAGCGC
>Ga0194131_10007093_pt1 | contig 15219 bp, 8 predicted proteins | sample TA2KigO120mmetaG_FD_148631 | JGI IMG/M metagenome (GOLD analysis project Ga0194131, IMG submission 148631) | Freshwater microbial communities from Lake Tanganyika, Tanzania - TA2015053 Kigoma Offshore 120m | ecosystem: Environmental > Aquatic > Freshwater > Lake | place: Tanzania: Lake... | reverse complement strand
GGCGGCTCGGCCGCCGGCGCGGCCGGCGCCGGCGCCGGTTCAGGCGTCGCGGCCGGGGCCACCGCGACCGGCGCAGCCGGAGGCGCCGGCGGATCGACCCGCAGCGTCCCGCCGCCGCCGAGGAAGTGGACGATCGACTCGCCCTGCTGCTCGACGATCACCTGGCAGAACAGCGTGGTGTGCTTGCCGACCGGCGTCTCCTTCGTGGTGTCGATCTCGAACACCAGCGTCGACTCCGCGCCCGACTCGCACTCGAGGTCGACCGTGGTCGCCTGCGCCGGCAGCCCGCGCAGCGAGACCTTCGCCTTGCCGGCGAACGGCACGGTCGGCGTCACGTGCGCCACCACCTGCGCGCGCTGCCCCTGCTCCACGGCGGCGAGATCGAGCTTGAGGCCGAGGTAGGGCGCCGCGACGTCGAACTCGAGCAGGCCGGTCGACGCCAGCACGAGGCCGCGACCGCTCTCCGCCTCGCCCTGGATCGCGACCACGTGGCGGCGCACCTCGGCCTCGCCGCCGGCGTTCACGTAGTAGATGGCCCGGGATTGGCCCTTCGGCACCTCGATCGTCGGCTGCGCGTTGATGCCGGCGTGCGCGCCGAGCAGTCGCAGCGTGATCGCGCCGTCGAAGCCCTCGCGTCGCTGCACGGTGACCGGCAGCGCCATCTGGCCGAAGTGGACCAGCGGCACCTTCGGCATCGCCACCTCGAGCGTGAACGGCACCGGCTCGACCACCGCCACCGGCAGCCGGTTGCAGTCGGTGTCGCAGAGCGACGTCTCGTTCGGCGACACCACGACGAGGTTGAAGCGCTGCCGCAGCCCGCCGCGCAGCTTCGGTTCCTCCGAATCGCCGGTCACCTCGACGCAGCGCGCGGCGAACGGCGCCTCCGGCGCGGCCTCGAACAGCAGCAGCGTCGTGTCGACCGAACGCCCCATCGGCACCGCCGTGCAGGTCACGCCGTCGGGCAGTTCAGTGGCCGCCAGCGCGACCGGTCCCGCCCACTGGTTGCGGGTGGCGTGGACCACCAGGGCGGCCCGCCCGCCGCGCGGCACGCTCACCGTCTGGCGCGCCTGCGTGTCGCGGCCGAAGCGCGGCACGTCCAGCGCCAGCGACGGCGCGGTCGGGAAGACCTCGAGGCGGTAGGTGTGCAGCGGACTGCCAGCGCGCAGGTGATCGAACACCCGGATCAGGTACTCGCCATCCGCCGGCGCGGCGAAGGCGAAGTAGCTGTCGAGCCCGATGGTGTCGTCGCTCCCGTCGAGCTGACGGCCGTCGGCCGCGTGGATCGTCATCACCGGATCGAGCGGCGAGCGCTGCTGGCGCGCCAGCAGCCGCACGTTCATGCGAACGTCCTGCTTCAGGACGACGCGATGCCAGTCGATGTCGCCGGGGGCGTCGATCGCGCCGTCGAATGCGATCGGCGGCTCCAGCGCGCCGGGCGCCGCTTGCGCCATCTCGCCGTTGGGCTCCGCTTCGGCCACGGCGTCGAAGGCACGGATGCGGAACGGCAGGCCCGAGGGCGCCGGCACTCCGGCCTGCTCGGGCCAGACCATGAAGTCGGGCAGCGGCGGATCGGGGATCGCCACCGACTGCACGTAGCTGCCCGCGGCATCGCCGCGCAGTTCGATCTCCCGCGTCGTTCCCTGCCGCCCGCCGGCCGGCCACAGCGCCAACGGCCGCGGGAAGCCGCCGACATGGACGCGGTAGCGGCTCAAGTCGCTGCCGCCGAAGCTCGAGTCGCGCAGCACGACGAAGTAGCGACCGTCGGCCGGCGCCACCGCCGACAGCACCGGATCCTGCCGGAACAGCGTGCTGTCGTCGCACGACGCCAGCTCGAAGCGCCGCTCGTCCTGCAACGAGACGAAAGCGTCGAACGGCGCGTCGCCGAGGCGCAGCGCCTCGACCTCGACGCTGATCCGCTGTCCCGCCTTCGCCTCGAGCACGAAGCAGTCGACGTCCTCGTTGGTGACCGTCCCGTGCAACGTGACGTTGGTCGCGATCGGCTGCGCGGTGGCGTGGTCCTGGTTCGGCTCGACTTCGTCCACGGTCGGGAACGGTCCGACCCAGAAGGTGAGCAGACGCGACAGGCCGGTGCGCGTGCGCAGGCGCAGCAACTGCTCGCCGAGGCGGCAATCAGGAGCGATGCGCAGCCGCGCGGTGACGCGCCCCTCGTCGATGGCGGCGAGTTCGAGCAGCTCGATGCCGGGCGCGTAGAACAGCGCCCCTTCGGCATCGGCGAGCCGCGCGCCGCGGAACTCGACCGCCACCTCGCTGCCGCGCTGGCCGCCGCGCGGGAGCAGCAGGTCGACCGCGGGATCGGCCGGCACGAACGCGGCGGCCGCGATCGCTGCGGTCCGGAGCCACCCGGCCGCGAACCACCCGGTCGCCGGCAGCGCCATCAAGCGAGCAGCTCCGGCACCACCCGCCCGTCCTTCACGATCTCGATCGGGCGGTTGCCCGGCGCGATCAGCTCCTTGCCGGCGTCGATCCCGATCAGGTGGTAGACGGTGGTGGCGAACTCCTCGATCGTCAGCGCCACGTCCTCCGGCTCGTTCCAGGTGGCGTTCGAGGTGCCGTACCAGCCGCCGCGCTTCGCCCCGCCGCCCGCCATGAGGAGCGAGAAGCAGCGCGGCCAGTGGTCGCGGCCGGCGGTGGCGTTGATCTTCGGCGTGCGCCCGAACTCGGTGGTCACCAGCACCAGGGTCGAATCGAGCCGCCCGCGCGACTCGAGGTCGCGGATCAGCGCCGCCAGCGCCTGGTCGAGCTCGCGCGCCTGCCCCGCGAACCCCTGCGCGATGTTGTCGTGATGGTCCCAGCCGCCGTAGGTGAGCGTCGTCCAGCGCACGCCGGCCTCGGCGAGCCGGCGGGCCAGCAGGAGGCGCTGACCGGCGGGATTGCGACCGTACTCGTTGCGCAGCGCCTCGGGCTCGGCGTTGAGGTCGAACGCCGCTTTCGCCTCGGGCGCCGCCAGCAGCGCATAGGCGCGCCGGTAGAACGAATCGGCGGCGGCGATCTCGTCGGCCGGCAGGCCGCGCACGAAATCCTGGTCGACCGCGTCGAGCAGTGCGCGCCGCCGCGCCTCGCGCGCCGCATCGATGCCCGGGGGCGCCGCCAGGTCCTTCACCTCGAAGTTGCCGGCGGCGGGATCGGCGCCGAGGCTGAACGGCCCATACGCCGAGCTGAGGTAACCGCTCCCGGCGTCCACCACCGGCTGGCTCGGGATGCAGACGTACGGCGGCAGCGCTCCCGCGGGCCCGAGCTCATGCGAGACCACCGCGCCGAAGCTCGGGTACTGCAGCGCCGGGCTCGGGCGGTAGCCGGTGAAGAGGTTCTGCGTGCCGCGCTCGTGCGCCGCCTCGCCGTGCTGCATCGTGCGGATCACGCAGAGCCGGTCGGCCACCTGCGCGAGCTGCTTCCAGTGCTCCGAGAAGCGCAGCCCCGCCACCTTGGTGTCGATGGCGCGGTACGGCCCGCGGTACTCGGCGGGAGCATGTGGCTTGGGGTCGAACGACTCCTGCTGCGCGATGCCGCCCGGCAGGAAGAGGTGGATGACGGCCTTGGCCTTGGCTGAAGCCGCGACCACGCCCGCCGCACCCGCGTCCTGCGCCAGCAACCCGAGCTGGAAGCGATCGGCCAGCGCCAGGCCGAGCGCTCCGCCGAGACTCCGTCGAAGGAACGTGCGTCGACCCGCTCGATCGAGCGTCTGCCGCGACTGCCGCATCTTTCGCTCTCCGCGCAACCCCGGTCCCAGACTACCGTTGCGACGAAGACCGTGCCGGGACGTCCAGATCCGGGCCGCCGCCGTACGCAGCGTCGCCCCGGGATGGCTCGCGCGCTCGGGGGAGCGGCCCGGCGCGCCCGGCACCAGCGACAGCGCTCGGGAAGAGGGCTAAGTTCACGCGCGTTTCTCGTGCTTCGTGAAGGCGCACGGAGGAAGGTTCGATGGAGCGACGCGGATTCGCGCGACGCGGGCTCACGCGGCGGGAAGCTCTGCGCATCGGCGGCAGTTCGCTGCTCGGGCTTTCGCTCGCCGACCTGTTCCGGTTGCGGGCGCAGACAGCGACCGCCGGCGCCGCGCCGGGCGAAGCCGGCCATGCCGGCGCGCCCGGCTTCGGCCGCGCCAAGTCGATCCTCCTGCTCTACCTGCAGGGCGGTCCGAGCCACCTCGACCTGTGGGATCCCAAGGACGGCTGCCCGGCCGACGTGCAGTCGGTCTACAAGCGGATCGCCACCAACGTCCCCGGCATCGACCTGACCGAGAACCTGCCGAAGCTGGCGCAGGTCACCGACAAGCTGACGCTCATCCGCTCGATGAGCTACGCGCCGAACGGCCTGTTCAACCACACCGCCGCGATCTACCAGATGCTGACCGGCTACACCGCCGACAAGGTCAGCCCGTCGGGCCAGCTCGAGCCGCCGACGCCGAAAGACTTCCCGAACTTCGGCAGCCACCTGATCCGCCTGAAGCCGGCCAGCGTCCCGATGCTGCCGTTCGTGATGCTGCCGCGGCCGCTGCAGGAGAGCGGCGTCGTCGGCAAGGCGGGCACGGCCGGCTACCTCGGCCGCGCCTTCGATCCGTACTACCTCTATCCGCCGGGGGACGACTTCGACGTCGCCAAGCTCGACCGCATCCGCGTCGACGACCTCGCCATCCGGCCCGAGCTGTCGGTGCCCCGCCTCGAGCGCCGCGCGCAGCTGCGCGACGCGATCGACGCCGCGATGCCGGCGATCACCGAGGCCGTCGAGAAGTACGACCTCGACGAGTACACCGCCGAAGCGATGAACCTCGTCCTCTCGGGCCGCGCGCGCCGAGCCTTCGACCTGAAGGAGGAGAGCGACGCGATGCGCGATCGCTACGGCCGCCACCAGTTCGGCCAGAGCTGCCTGCTGGCGCGGCGCTTCATCGAGGCGGGCAGTCGCGTCGTGCAGGTCAACTGGCCGAAGGTCGCCAACTCCGATTACCACAGCTGGGACATGCACGTCGACCTGCCGCAGCGGATGCCGCTGGCGGCGCCGATGCTCGACTCGGCGCTGGCGGCGCTGATCGGCGACCTCGACGAGCGCGGGCTGCTCGAGACCACGCTGGTGGTGGCGGTGGCCGAGTTCGGCCGCAGCCCGAAGCGCGGCGTGTCGACCTCGGGCAACGACAACAACGAGAGCGGCCGCGACCACTGGCCCTACTGCTTCACCGCGGTGGCGGCGGGCGCCGGCATCCGCCGCGGCCACGTCCACGGCGAGTCGGACGCGACCGGCTCGGCGCCGGTCAAGGACCCGGTCCATCCGACGCAGTTGCTGGCGACGATCTACCACGCGTTCGGCATCGATCCGGCGACGATCGCGTTCAACCACCTGAACCAGCCGCGCGAGCTGGTGCAGGCCGCGCCGGTCACGGGGTTGTTCGCGTGAGGGCGCGACGCCTGCCGTCCGCCGTGGCCGCGACGATCGTCGCGACGTTGGTCGGCGGCGCTCCCGGAAGCGGCGCAGCGGCGCGCGACGAGGCGCCGGCGGCGCCGGTCAGCTTCCACCGCCAGGTGCTGCCGCTCCTCACCGCGCGCTGCGCCGGCTGCCACCAGCCGGCGAAGGCGGGTGGCGAGATCGTGCTGGTGAGTCATGCGACGCTGGCCGCGAGCCGCGCCGACGGCGAGCCGCTGGTGGTCGCCGGACAGCCCGACGCGAGCGCGCTGCTCGCCTCGGTGCTGCCGCGCGGCGAGCGGCCGCCGAAGATGCCGAAGAAGGGCGAACCGCTCGCCGAGCGCGAGGTCGCGCTGCTGCGCGACTGGATCGCGCAGGGCGCGCTCGACGACACGCCGGCCGGCGCCGCGCTGCCCTTCAGCGCCGAGCAGCCGCCGACCTACGCGCAGCTGCCGGTCGTCACGTCGCTCGACTTCGCGCCCGGCGGCGGGCTCCTCGCCGTGCCGGGCTACCACGAGGTGCTCTTGTGGGACGTCGCCGCCGACGGCAGCGCCGCGACGCTCGCCGGCCGGCTGGTCGGGATGAGCGAGCGGATCCAGGCGGTCGCCTTCTCGCCCGACGGGACGCGGCTGGCGGCGGTGGGCGGCTCGCCGGGGCGGTTCGGCGAGGTGCAGCTGTGGGACGTCGCCGGCCGCAAGCTCGAGCGCTCGCTGCTGCTCGGCGGCGACACGCTCTACGGCGGCAGCTGGTCGCCCGACGGGCGGCTGCTGGCGTTCGGCGGCGGCGACGCTTCGGTGCGTGCGCTCGACGTCGCGACCGGCGAACTGGTCTTCTTCAACGCCGCCAGCGAGGACCTCGCGCTCGACACCGCGTTCAGCAAGGAGGGCTCGCACCTGGTGTCGGTGGGCCGCGATCGCGCGCTCAAGCTGTTCCAGGTCGCGACGCAGCAGTTCCTCGACAACATCACCAGCATCACGCCGGGCGCGCTGAAGGGTGGGCTGCAGGTGGTCGACCGCCAGCCGGGCGAGGACGTGCTGCTGATCGGCGGCGCCGACGGCCAGCCGAAGACCTACAAGATGCACCGCACGCAGAAGCGGGTGATCGGCGACGACTTCAACCACGTGAAGAGCTACGCGCCGCTGCCGGGGCGGCTGTTCGCGTGCGAATACGCGCCCGACGGGACGCTCTTCGTCGCCGGCGCCAGCCATCACCGCCGCGGCGAGGTGCGCCTCTACGCCGTCGCCGACGAGGCGCCGCGCTGGTCGTTGCCGTTCGACGGCGCGATCTACGCGGCGACCTTCCGCGGTGACGGCGCACTGGTCGCTGCCGCCGGCTTCTCCGGCGAGATCGTGCTGATCGACGCGGCGACCGGGCAGCCGCGCCAGCGTTTCGCTGCGGCGCCACTCCCCGCCGACGCAGCTCGCTCCCCACGTGCCGAGGGCCGGCCATGAAGACGATCCTGACGCTCGCGCTGTCGGCGCTGCCGCTCCCCGCCGGGGCGGGCGATGCCGCGCCCCCGCTCCCGCTCGAGCGCGTCGTCGCGCTGGAGATCCACCCGTCGCACGCCGTGTTGCACGACCGCTTCTCGACGGCGCAGCTGGTGGTGCGCGGCCAGCTCGACGACGGCTCCTTCGTCGACTGCACGCACGTCGCGCGCTTCGAACTCGCGGCGCCGATCGCCGCCGTCGATGCGCGCGCCCGCCTCGTCGCGCAGGGCGACGGCGCCACCACCCTGATCGCCCGCGTCGGCGAACGCGCCGCCAGCGTGCCGGTCGCCATCCGCGGCGTCGCGGCCCCGCCGGCGCCGAGCTTCCGCAACGACGTCGAGCCGCTGCTGACGCGACTCAACTGCAATGCGGGCACTTGCCACGGCTCGGCGAAGGGAAAGAACGGCTTCAAGCTGAGCCTGCGCGGCTACGACCCCGAATTCGACCACGAGGCGCTCACCGACGAGCTGGCCGGACGCCGCTTCAACCGCGCCGCGCCGCAACAGAGCCTCTTCCTGCTCAAGCCGAGCGGCGCGGTGCCGCACGAGGGCGGCCAGCGGCTCGCGCCCGGTTCGCGCGAGTACGAGCGGCTGGCGGCCTGGGTCGCGGCCGGCGCGCCGTTCGACGCCGACGCGCCGCGCGTGGTCGCGCTCGAGCTGTGGCCGCGCGATCCGGTCGTCCCGCTGCCCGGCATGCGCCAGCAGTTCGCGGTGCAGGCGCGCTGGTCGGATGGCTCGACCCGCGACGTCACGGCCGAGGCGGCGATCGAGAGCAACGACATCGAGGTGGCCACCGCCGACGAGTGGGCCACGGTCACGGCGCTGCGCCGCGGCGACGTGGCGATCCTCGCGCGCTACGGCGGCCAGTTCGCCGCGACCCGACTGATCGTGATGGGCGATCGCAGCGGGTTCGAGGCGCAGCTCGCGCAGCGCGCGCCGACGCCGCGTCACAACTGGATCGACGAACGGGTCGACGCGAAGCTCGCCGCGCTGAAGACGGCGGCGAGCCCGCCGTGCGACGACGCCGAATTCCTGCGCCGCGTCCACCTCGACCTCACCGGCGCGCCCCCCACCGCCCGCGAGGCGCGCGCCTTCCTGCTCGATCGGCGCGATGCGCGGGTGAAGCGCGACGAGCTGGTGGATCGGCTGATCGGCAGCGTCGAGTTCGTCGAGCACTGGACCAACAAGTGGGCCGACCTGCTGCAGGTCAACTCGAAGTTCCTCGGCGGCGAGGGGGCGGCGCGGCTGCGCGACTGGATCCGCGAGCAGGTGGCGAGCAACCGCCCGTACGACGAGTTCGCCGCCGCGATCCTCGGCGCCAGCGGTTCGACCTACGCGAACCCGCCGGCCGCCTACTGGAAGATCCTGCGCGCGCCCGATGCCGCGATGGAGAACACCACCCAGCTCTTCCTCGGCGTCCGGTTCAGCTGCAACAAGTGCCACGACCATCCGTTCGAGCGCTGGACGCAGGACCAGCACTGGCAGCTCGCGGCCTTCTTCGCGCAGGTCGGGCGCGAGAACGTGACGGGCTCGCCGATGATGCCGCGCGCCTTCGACAACCGGCCCGATGACGTCGAGATGGCCTACGAGGAGATGGTCCGGGACGTCGCGAGCGGCGACGTGATGCACCCGAACAAGAACGTCGCGATGGCGCCGGCGTTCCCCTACGACTTCGCGCGCGCCACATCGGGCGCAGCCGGCGGCGCCGGGGCCGCGGCGATCGTCGACATCCCGGGCGGCGGCGCGCTCTCCCGTCGCGAGCAGCTGGTGCGCTGGATCACGGCGGCCGAGAACCCCTACTTCGCGAAGAGCTACGTCAACCGGATCTGGAGCTACTTCCTCGGCGTCGGCCTGATCGAGCCGGTCGACGACCTGCGCGCCAGCAACCCGCCGACCAACCCCGAACTGCTCGACCAGCTCACCGCCAGCTTCGTCGAGTCGCGCTTCGATGTGCGCGCGCTGATGCGGCTGATCTGCACGTCGGCCAGCTATCAGCGCTCGCTCGCCGCCGACGAATGGAACGCCGACGACTCGCTCCACTACGCCCACGCGACGGCGCGGCGGCTGCCGGCCGAGGCGCTGTTCGACGCGATCCAGGTCGCGACCGGGCGCCGGCCGGCAGTGCGCGGAGCACGGCCCGACGCGCGCGCCGCCGAGTATCTCGACCCGGCGATCGCCCCCGCCGACGGCTTCCTCGCCTTGTTCGGCCGCCCGCCGCGCGAGAGCGCCTGCGAGTGCGAGCGGGGCAGCGGCGTCTCGCTCGGCCAGGCGCTCCATCTGGTGAACGGCCCGACGCTGGCCGAGGCGATCGACGATCCGGCGAGCGAGCTGTCGCGGATGGTGGCCTTCGAGCGCGACCCGCGCCGGCTGCTCGACGAGCTCTACCTGCGTTTCCTGTCGCGGCCGGCGACCGACCGCGAGTTCACGGCGCTCGCGGCCAGTCTCGAACCGGCGAACGCCGCGAACGTCGCCGCGCTGCCGCCCGCCATCGCCGAGCAGTACCGCGCGCGCCGCGCTGCATGGGAAGCGACGGTTCCGCGCGTGAACTGGACGGTGATCGACGCCGTCGAGGCGCACTCGGCCGGCGGGGCGACGTGGACGAAGCAGCCGGACGGATCGCTGCTCGCCTCCGGCACGCGCCCCGACGCCGACACGACGACGGTGCTGGCGTGGGTGAAGCAGGAGAAGCTCACGGCGCTGCGAATCGAGGCGATCCCGGATCCGTCGCTGCCCTCGGGCGGCAGCGGCCGCTCCGACAGCGGCAACTTCGTGCTCGGCGAGCTGAAGGTCGTCGCGGTGCCCCTCGTGGGCGGCGCCGGCGGCAAGGCGATCGCGCTGCAGGGTGGCAGCGCCGACTTCAGCCAGATGCAGTTCGATCCGGCCGCGATCGCCGACGGCAACGGCAGGACCGGCTGGGCGATCGCGCCGAACCAGACGCAGCGCCATCAGGCGGCGTGGGAGTTCGCGGAGGACGTCGGCACGACGGGCGGCACGCTCCTGATCCTCACGCTCGAGCAGGGCTGGGGTGGCGGTCACAACCTCGGTCGCATCCGGCTCTCCGTCGCCGGCGATCCGCGCCCAGTGCGGGTGGCCGCGCTGCCGGACGACGTGCTCGCGGCGCTCGCCAGGCCCGGCGACCAGCGCACGCCCGAAGACGAGGCGCGGCTGCACCCGACCTTCCTCGCGACGGCACCCGACCTGCGCGAGGCGATGCGCCTCGCGGCGGCGCAAGACGTCGCGTGGGCGCTGGCGACGAGCCCGGCCTTCTTGTTCAACCGGTGATGGAGCGGGCGAAGCGGCGCTTCGCGCCGGCTTCGCCGCTCAACCGCTGTGCGCGAACTGAGCGGAGAGGATGCGGACCGCGACCGCGCGTCGGGCGCGGCTCACGCGTATCGGGCGGCGCGGCCGAACGCAGCCTGGCTCAGCGGGGTCGGGCCGGCGGCCATCAGGCCGCGGCGGCGGTACTCGCCGAAGTAGGCGGCGAGCTGCGCGGCGCTCTTCGCGTGGCCGTTGTCGGCGTACTTGCCGACGAACGGGGTGAAGTCGGGGTAGAGGCCTGCGGCGTTGCGCGCATGCCAGTCGCCGACCAGCGTCGTCTTCATGAAGTTGCCGATCAGCAGGTCGTCGAACACCTCGAAGCCGATCGCGGCCAGCAGCGACGCGCGCGGCAGCTCGAAGGTGATGGAGCGGCGATGGTCGCGCGGAGCGATGTCGATCGTCGTGTCGCGCCCGCCGACGCGGAAGGTGATCGCGCCGAGGAAGGTGCGCAGGTGCTCGATCGGGGAGAAGTAGGCCCGCAGCTTCGCTGCATCCTCCGCCGAGAGCGGATCGGCCCACGAGTCGCCGAACTGCTCGGGCGGGTGGACGACGTCCGGCAGCACGCGCGGGTGGAGCTCGGTCAGCGCGTCGCGCGCGAGGTCCAGGCGCACGAAGGCCGGCAGGATTTCCATCCCCTGCCCCTGCGGGAAGTCGCGGCGGTGCTCGTCGATCTCGGTGGTGAACTCATTGGCCCAGATGCTGTCAGTGCGCTGGTAGCGGTGCATCGAGCTGAACGGGATGAAGCCCTTGATCCCGTAGTGCTGCAGCAGGCCGGCGATGCCGGGACCGAGCGCCACCTTCATCGCCGCGTCGGGCAGCACGCGCGCCCCCGCCTCGTCGAAGAAATGGATCATGTCGGCGTCGCCGTAGCCGGTCAGGCAGAGGAGCCAGCTCTGGCGGTAGCGGGCGATCGTCCGTTGCAGGAACTCGCCGACGCCGCGGTCGGAGGCGTCGTTCGCGTCGACCAGCAGCCGGCCGCCGAGATCGACCAGCAGGATCGCGTCCTGGTTGTAGTCGGCGAGACAGCACACCTTGAGCCGCGGCGCGAGCTCGACCCAGATCCCGTCGGGCAGCACGCGCGTCGAGAAGCCCAGCCCCTCGAGGTCGCGCCGGATGCGGCCGCCCACGTGGTCAGGCAGCAGGATCACCTTGCCGCGCAGTTGCTCGAGCGTGGCGAGGCTCAGGTGGTCGGGATGGCCGTGCGAGATCCAGAGGTACTTGCACGCCTTCACGTTGGCCCACTGCTCGGCCGGCACCTCGTGGCCGAGCCCCCAGCTGCCGAAGTAGGCGTCGCCCACCAGCCACGGATCGGTCGCCAGCACCGGCCCGCCGTCATGGCAGATCAGGGTCGCGTTGCCGATCGTCTCGAAGCCGAGGTCCATCGTCGTTCCTTGCCGCCGCCGTGACGGGTCAGCGCCCCGCGACTCGCCCGAGGTAGTCGTCGAGCCAGCGAGCTCCCTGCGGAGGCACTCGTGACGCGGCCGGAAGCGACCCGTCCGCGGCGGGCGCGACCAGCCGGAAGACGATCGCCAGCGTAAAGTCGCCCGGCGGCGGATGGCAGGTGTATTCGCCGCCGCCGGCGAAGGTGCCGCGGATCGCCAGGTCGAAGCGGGCGAGCGCGTCGCCGGTGAACTCGACGCTGCCGCCGATGCGCGCGTCGTAGCGGCGGGTGCCGTCGGCCGAGCGCAAGGCGATCACGCCGTCGACCGTGGCGTCCTTCGCCCGGCCGGTTCCCGGCGCCAGCGTCACCTCGCAGCGCACGACCTCCTCCGGCTCCCACAGCGGCGGCTCGCCGCGCGTGTTGTCGATGCAGTGGAAGCGGGCGATGCGGCGTGCGAGCTCGGGCGGGAAGCGGCCGGCGCGCAGCGACTCGATCTCCTCGGCGAGCAGCCAGAGGTGATCGAGGCTGGTCGCGCGCTGCATGATCCGGCGGAACTCGTCCTCCGGCTCGGGCCACTTCGCGTCGGTGATGCGGGCGCGCACCTCGACGATGCGCGCGCCGGCGGGGAGCGTGCGATCGAAGCGCGAGTCGACCGCGCCGGTCAGCGCGGCGGCGGCCCCCGGCTTCCATTCGTCGAGTGCCGCCTTCAACCGCTCCTTCAGCCGGTCGACGCCGCGATGGTTCCAACCTTCGAGCAGCGCCCCGTCGGGCGCGAAGGCGTAGAAGCCCTGCGTCGTGCGGCCGGGGGTCAGCCCCTCGCGCTGGAACACCACCTTGCGGAAGAACTCCCCCGCCGCGTCCTGGCGGCGCTCCTCGTACCAGACGTCGAGCGCCACCGGCACGAAGCGGCGCTGCAAGAGCTCGATGACGTCCTTGTCGGCGAAGCTCGACGCACGGTCGAGCACCCCGTTGTTTCACACGCAGCCGAGCGGATGGCCGTTCATCGCCCACAGGAAGAGCGGACGTTTGGAACGGATCGCCTCGTCGCGCGCGGCCAGCAGATCGACGCGCCAGCCGATCGTCTCCCACGGCTCGGCGCGCGTCGGCAACAGTTCGCGATGGAGGCGGGCGACGTCGGCGGGAGCGAGCGGCGGCGGATCCCCGCCAATGGGCGCCAGCAGCGCGACGACGGACAGGGCGAAGGGCGCGAGGGCTGCCATGTGTCTTCTCCCACGACAATTCGACCACCGGAACAACTGATCCTGGATCAGTTGTTCCGCTTGGCCGCGACCAGGCGCTCCACCTCGGACTTCACCTTGGGGAGGATCTGGTCGTAGGTGAAGGCGCCGACGGTCTCTTCGCCGCGTTTCAGGTTGACGTGGGTCGGGCCGCACCAGAGGCCCAAGTCGGCGTCGTCGGTCTCGCCCGGGCCGTTCACGCGGCAGCCCATCACGGCGATGGTGATCGAGTGCTCCTTGGCCCACTCGGTCATCCGCTTCACCTCCTGCGCGAGCTCGATGAACTTCTCGTTCTCGACGCGGCTGCAGGAGGGGCAGCTCACGATGTTCAGCTGGTTGAAGAAGTTGGGCGGGACCGAGCGGAAGCGACCAGCCTCGACGTCGGCCAGCAGCTGCCGCCCGACCGTGATCTCCTGCCCCTTGTCGTCGAACGGCAGCGTGAGCGAGACGCGCAGCGTGTCGCCGATGCCGCGCGAGAGCAGCTGCTCGAAGGCGATCCGCGTCTTGATGATCCCGTCGGGCGGCATGCCCGCCTCGGTCACGCCCAGGTGGATCGGGACGTCGGGGCGCGCGGCAGCGAAGCGCTGGTTGGCATCGATGACCAGGCGCGGGTCGCTGTCCTTGATCGAGACGCAGTAGTCGACGAAGCCGAGGTCGTCGACGATCCGGCAGTGGTCGACGGCCGACTGGACGATCGCGCCGACGTGGTCCTCGCCGAAGCGCGCATCGAGCGCCGGGTCGATCGAGCCGGCGTTGACGCCGATCCGCAGCGCGAGGCCGTGGCGCTTCGCCACGCCGACGATCCACGCGACCTTCTCCTTCACCGGCAGCGACTTCTCGTGGTGGTGGAGGTGGCCGGGGTTGTAGCGCACCTTGTCGACGAAGGGCGCCACCTTCTCGGCCAGGCGCCAGTTCTCCTGCAGGTCGACCGACAGCCGTGAGCGCCCCGCCGTCGCCTTGCGCACCTGCGCCAGCGCCGCCACGTCGGCATCGTTGTCGACCGCCACCCGCACCAGATCGGCGCCGGCCGCCTGGATCAGCTCGACCTGCCGGATGGTCGCCGCGACGTCGATCGTGCGCGTCGCCGCCATGCTCTGCACCGCGATCGGCGCGTCGCCGCCGATGACCAGGTCGCGGATCTTGATCTTGCGCGTCTTGCGAGGGGGGATCATCGCGGCGGATCGTAGCGCCAGCCGCGCGGGGCGGCCGCCACCCGGCGCCGCGCGACCCGCTACGCTCGCCCGCCTCCATGCCGTCGCGCTCCAACGCCCGCCGCCGCGCCTTCTGGTCGCTCCTGCTCGCGTGGGACGTGGCGTGCCTCGTGATCGCCGCCGTCGCCATGCAGGAGCTCGCGGCGCGCCGCCAGGCGACGACCGATGCCGAGCCGGCGCCCGCCGCTCCGGCGTCCGCGGCCGCGGACGAGACCCCCTGGCCGCACGACCCGCAGTACGTGCAGGATCCGACCGTCGGCCACCGCCCGCGCGCCCACGTCGAGCGCAAGTTCCGCATGGGTCCGTTCGGCGGCGAGCGCGAGCGGCGCCTCCGCCGCCACGGCGTCCTCGGCGTGATCACCACCGACGTCACGGCGAGCGCCGCCGATCTCGACGACCTGTTCGCGATGGGGCCGCCGCGCCTGCTCCTGCTCGGCGACAGCCACCTGATGGGCGTGGTCACGAACGCCGAGAACGCGGCGCAGCTCCTCGAGGACCGGCTGCGCGAGCGGACCGAACACCTCGGGGCGACCGTCATCAACGGCGCCGCCGGCTACTACTCGCTCTGGCAACTGGTGCTGCGCGCGCGGACGCTCGCCGCGCCGATCGGCGCCGACGCGATCGTGCCGGTGGTGTTCCTCGGCAACGACTTCCTCGAGCTCGAGGACGTCGGCCGTCCCCACCTCGACGACTCGCTCGGCGAGCAGCCGGCCCGCGCCGACCCGCCGCCGGAGACGACGTCGGCGCGTCGCCGCTGGCTCGGCCGGCCGGACGACGACCTCCTGTTCTGGCAGGGGCTGAACCAGGCGGCGTACTTCCACCAGCAGCCTGACCGGATCGCCGTCGTGCTGGCGAAGGCGGCGCGCTGCCTCGACGCTGTCGCCGAACTCGCCCGCGACCGCGACGCCGAGCTGCAAGTCGCGCTGCTTCCTTCCTACGACCTCGTCTTCCCGGAGCGTGCCGCGGCGCTCGGCCCGCGCGTCGCCGAGGCGCTCGCGAGCGGCGCCAACCTCCGCCTGCGCGACGGCCTCCGCCAGCTGCTGACCGAGCGCGGCATCCCCACGATCGACCTGCTCGACGAGTTCCGCGCCGACGGCCGCGACGAGCTCTACGCGCTGGACGGCCACCTCTTCGTCGCCGGCCACGACCGCCTCGCCGAGGCGTTGGCGAGCTCGC
>Ga0194131_10007091_pt1 | contig 15225 bp, 14 predicted proteins | sample TA2KigO120mmetaG_FD_148631 | JGI IMG/M metagenome (GOLD analysis project Ga0194131, IMG submission 148631) | Freshwater microbial communities from Lake Tanganyika, Tanzania - TA2015053 Kigoma Offshore 120m | ecosystem: Environmental > Aquatic > Freshwater > Lake | place: Tanzania: Lake... | reverse complement strand
AATCGAGGGCGCACCGCCAGAAGATTTCCAGCCGGTATCGAAGGCCAAGAAGGCTTTTGTGAAGATTAGAACTGGTTATGGATTGGAAATATTGATGAAAGATGAGGCTTCTCAAGAAGAAACGCAACATCAACACATTCGCATTTTCTGTCCTCAATACGATAATAAGGAACGTGGGCCGCACGTTCACACTTATCAAGAATCTAAGGATGGTCCCGGCTTAATATTTTTGCGAGTTGGTGGAAACTATGTGGCAACGACTTATGATAACCACATGACTGTAGTTGGAGATTTTGAAGAGAATCCATCCAATCTAATTGAATTAGTCAGTAAAAACAATTTTGTTTATACCAAAGATTCTTACATAAATGTGAGCGATCAATTGCATTTATTTTACAATCCGAATGTTATATTGTTGTTAGCTGGCGAGGAATGTGAGGGTGGCAATAATGGATGCGATTGTGGCGGATCTAATCCTTGTACAGGCAACGTTTTAGTTTACGATCCATGTAATAATGTTGTCAGGGTAAGCAGTAAAATAATTGGAAGTTATTCACAAAAAGACACTTGTTGCACATTGGTTCCGTTTATCATGGGCAAGAAGTGTCCAGGCTGTTAATGAGGTAAAATATGGCACTCAAATATCCGGGTATACCTTATCCAATCACGAAGAATCCCAAGGGATTCTTCTTTACACAAGACGGAATAGATCAAGTGAAAGCAGATATGCTAATTCTCTTGCTAACTAATCCGGGCGAAAGGGTCATGTTGCCTAGTTATGGAACACCATTAAGAAAATTGATGTTCGAACCAAATGATCCAAGATTAATTTTAGAGGCAAAAAGTATGATTGCTCGCTCGCTTAAAATGTGGGAGCCAAGAGTGGCAATTACACAAATTGAAGTTAAAAATGGCTTGGATAAATATTCAAGATCATTGGAAGAAGATAAAACAGAATCGGATGCTGTTTTACTAATTAGGATATTGTTTGTGGATCGTTCCAAAATTGATCAAGTAAACGAATTAAAACTAGAAGTACCTATCGCCGGTTAACGGAGGAAAAATGGCAAGTAGTGGATGCCCTTTTGATATTCAGCCATATGCAAAATCTGAAATAATCAAAAAACCAAAAATATTTAATTTAAACTACACAAATCAAGACTTCTGGTCTATGAAGGCCAGATTGATTGAATTTACCAAACAAAGATATGAAAAGGAGTTTGGCGACTTTGTAGAATCTTCTTTGGCAATTATGTTAATTGAAAATTGGGCATTTTTAGCAGATACTTTATCTTTCAAAATGGATCAAATCGCCAATGAGATTTTTATTGATACAGTTACAGAAATAGATAATGCCATTCGTTTATCGAAACTTACAGGCTTTTCCCCACAACCTCCAATTGCAGCAAAATCGCTGTGGACTGCTTCTTTAAATAACCCTATTTTGACAGACGTGGTAATTTCTACACCATTTATCATAGACGCCAATGGCGGCAATCAAAGAATTTCTATGGAGCTTTTTGCAGCCGACGCAAATAACGATCCTTTATTTGATGAAGACATAATTATACCAGCAAACTCTATAGTAAATGCTAGTATTGTTGGTTTAGAAGGAAGAACAAGAACGCAAGCATTTGATGGAACAGGTGGGTCTGGACAATCCGTTAGCCTAAAATATCAACCAGTCATACACGATTCTGTACGAGTTGTTGTTGATGGCGTAAAATGGGAACAAGTAGAATATTTTACAGATTCTCAGCCAAGAAGAGAATATCGAGTAGAATATGATTCCAATTATTCTGCCTTTGTTGTATTTGGCAATAATAGAGCAGGTCTAATTCCATCTGTTGGTTCGAAAATCATTGTTAATTACAGAAGTGGTGGCGGCATTAAGGGGAACCTAGTTAGTAACGCTATCAAGACAGAAACTATTGTGACTGTACCGGGCCTTAGTTATTCAGTGCCTGTGTTCTTTAGCAATTACACCAAAGCACAGTTTGGGTATGATGGCGACACCATTGAAGACATACGCAGAAAACTTCCATCTTGGATTCGCACTCAAGATCGAGCGGTAACAGGATTGGACTATAAGACATTAGCAGATCAATTTAGCACGCCTTATCAAGGTCAAATTGGAAAATCTGTTGCCGTTCTAAGGAATTATGGTTGTGCCGCAAATGTAGTGGACATTTATGTTTTGGCAAGAAGAGATCAAGATTTACTTGAAGAAGCTGGCGAGCAGTTAAAGCTGGAGCTTAAAAATCATTTAGAAAAAAGAAAAATGATAACAGATCATATTTGTATAAAAAACGGCACAATAATTCAAGTTGATACTCAAATTGATGTTATCATCGACAGACTTTACAGAAAATTTGAGGAAGAAATTAGAGTCAAAATTGAAAGAAGACTGGTAGATTTGTTCGCATTGCCAAATTGGGAGTACGGACAAACTCTCAAAGAAGGCGAAATAGTAAAGGCGTTGTCTGATTTAAAAGAAGTGAAAGAATATAACATTAACTTTGTGACTGACGACGACGAAAATGGCGGAAGTACAGTTACTGCAAAGTACTATGAAATAATTAGACCAGATGTAACAGAAATAAATTTTGTGTACGAGTAAGGGCAAAATGGCCGTATTAAATGTAACAGAAAATCCATCTACAACAGATGATATAATATTTGAGCTAACCACTTTAGATGTGAACGGCTGTTTAACCGATCCGTACAAAGTGGATCAGTTAATCATTTATTATGTAGAAAGAGATTTTTCTAGCAATAATTTTAACGAATACAAAGAAGATTTTTACGTAACTGAAAAGATGAAGGCGGTTCTGGCAGCAGAAGCTCTAGTTTGTGCCGATCCTTCGCAAGAAAACATAAAAGCGGCACAAAGAGCTAAATTAGATGCAGAAGCTTCCAAAACCAATGCGTCATTCTACTTCAATGAAGCGAAGCCTGTTCGTGTCGTCGGAAACAAAGAATTCCCAGCATGGCTGTCTTCGGATGAAGAAAATTCATTCTTAGAGCATGTCACAGAAGATGAAGATGCAAATCCGCTGGTTGGCAATTTCAAATATACGTGGCAACCAGTCGGAATGAGAGAGGGCGATTACTTTATTTGTTGGACTTGGACGCCACTTTCTGGAGGGGAATCCTACTCGCAACACTTCAAGTTTTACTTGAAGGGCTCCACACAAATTACCACAACTATTCCTACGCACCAAACTCCACCAGAAAAATATGAAACACTATTAGAAAGATATACGCCAGAAATATTCAAAATGCTTATGTGTGAGGGCGACAGAACTTCTGATGTAATTGATAAACTCAACAAATCAGTAGCTGATGGATTTACCGTACTAGAAGATTTGGCAAATCAAATAATTGACCTTTATGATGCAAATGCGTTAGATGAATCTCTTCTGCCGTATCTTTCTAATACATTGGGTTTAAAACTAAAGTCCTATGATCCAACACGTTGGAGGAAACAAATCAAGCGTGCTATTCCTTTATATAAAAAGAAAGGAACAAAAGATGGGATAGTCGAGGGGCTAGATCAAGCTGGCATCAAGCTCATTGAATATACCAGTTTGTGGCAAGTGATTTCTGCCTATACTTGGCAAGAAATATTTCAATATAAGGGAGAAGATAGTTGGATTTTGGCCAAGGTCGCTTTGCCCATAGATGAAGTTAATTTCCAATTATCAATAAGAGCAGAAGGCGAAGAAGATTACACGGAACTTTCTTCAGACTATGTTTCCTTTGAAACCGTGGATGGTGTAACAACCATGACTTGGGAAGGGAGTTCTCTTGAAACAGAACCGTTGGATTTAGCGGAAGGCGACATAATCAAAATTTTGTACAAATACAACGAAATCCCAAGTTCAGAAATACAAGATATAGAAGACTATGTGAGGACATTGCCGTTGGCAGATCAACGTGATGAAATAGATCAGGACTATCCTCTTAAAAATATGAATGTGCGATTAATTGCAGAAAATGATCCATTATTTGATACAATTATACCACAAAAACATCCATATCATGATGATGTTATCTTCGGTAAGGTAAGAACTGAATTCCCTTATTCAGAAAACATTTACAACATGGATGAATACAACGGTAGTATTCGAAATTCAAAAGAACCATGCGATATTGACAAAGACTTCCTTGACCCATGCTTTGCGTGCATTAGCAGCAAGTATAATGTGGATTTAGAAATAGAAGAATTGACTAGTGATAGAATCTTAGAGGCAATTCAGATACTTACTGAAAACATGCCATTCCATGCAGTGTTACAAAATATGAATATCTACGGTGGATTTCACGAATTCATGGAACAACCAGAAGAAGTAATTGAAGGTTTTTTAAAATATTCTTCCCATGATTATGTAATTGCCGGATCAGCCCAAAAGTGGTTTAATCGAGTCATGATAAACGGCAATACAACCGAAGCAATCTTAAGAAGCGAACTGGCAACAGCTAGTTCAGTGGCAAGTGGAACGGGCATTGCTTTCAATGACAAAATCATAATTTTCTGCGGCGATATAAATTTTGAAAATCTGGGGATGGCGAAAGATGGTAGTGCTGTACTAGAAATTCTTTCGTCATCTTTGGCCGGGAAATACGTAATAGACGAACCAAACAAAAATACTGCACAAGTGTCTCAAGGCAATGTTCTTGGGGTCAACGATGACAGTATTTCGGAGCCAATAACAGAAACTAACTCTTCATTTGAAAATCAAATGTTGAGCGACAGAGCCTTTAATTTCAGAATATCCAACCAAATAGAGTTCGAAACACCGTTGAGTGTGTCCGTCTATCAAGACAATATTCAGGAAGTCACGGATGAAAACTTGGATTATCAAATTTTGAACATTAAAACTCAATGGGATGTGGCTCAAGGCACTGCAAGTGCCCCGTGGCAAATGTCTATTCCAGCTTATTCTGGCACTCCTTATGAAATTAAGGATATTTTGCCAAACGGAGTAATAGTGCTAGACGACCCCGCTCACACACTACCTGCCACTAATAATACTATAACTTATACACTATTAGATGAGAATGATAACGTAGAAGGATCTAGCACGACAGGCTTTTTAAAAATCACTCCTAGAGGCAGAACTGTGGGCTGGGATGCTGATATCCAAAATAACTTATATTTACAAGAAATTGAGTATTATCAAATAATAGACGGCATTCAATATAAGATAATTGGCTTGGTCCCTGATACAGACGACGAATTTTACATTTCTGGTTATACCGATGGGGATTTAAGTCCGACCACTCTAACTGTTTGGCAGCGGATCACCGAAAATCAAATCGGTTATTTGAGCCATAATGGTTTAAAATTAGACACTTCTCCAACAAACTACGAGACAAATTTTCCAGTTTCCAACGGCGTGAATTCAGTTGTATCTACTCCTTTAGAGAACAATACATTTAAGCAAAACTATTTAGTTGAAATAGATGGTGACATTTATTTTATGGCGGAAATTGATGAATCAATTATAACACTTGAGGGACCAGATAATTATTGGAAAACATTGCAAGGCGGGGGAACATCAGTAAGCTACGTAATTTATCAATATGAAAAGACAGAAGATGTGAATATTCCGGGGCAAAAATTTGACCTCCCTGATTATACATTTAGAATAATAGACAGAAGAGGTGAAGAAATAATCACCAATACAACCGAATCCCCGACAGCAATGCCGATGATGGCTTTGACTGCGGGGGCAAGCGATGACAATGTGGTCAATTATTTGCAACAAAACGAAGGAATTTCTTTTAACATAGAATATTTTAACGGCTCCACCGAGCAAGGGGAAATATGAACACAGAAGAACCAGTAGAAGTAAGCGGCTATGTGACCGTTAATATTGAATACAAAGATGGCAAGCAAGAAAAAAGAGAGTTTAAAAATACCATTCTCCGTAAGGGGCGTGAAGCACTGGCTAAAAGTCTTGCTAACGATTTGGGAGACACTTACCAATTTTACGTTAACCGAATGCTATTTGGAGACGGCGGAACGGCAGGAGGTTCTGTAAAATACGTCGATACCACCAGAAATGGTTTGTTTGGTGTCACTCGTGCAAGCAAGCCAGTAATTGCTCAAGTTGATCCGAATATATCAAGTCAAGTTGTTTTCACATCGGTGTTGGGTTTTTCTGACGCAAATGGTTTTGCAATTAACGAGATGGCATTGCAAATGTCAAATGGCGACTTGTATAGCATGGCTACATTTTTAGACTTAAACAAAACAGACCAAATGCAAATCACTTGGAATTGGAGGATAAGCTATATCTAAAAAAAATAAAAGAATTAAGGCATTTAGAAAAAAAATAAATAGTTAAAATAGTAGGCGTCAATCAATCCACAGTGAGTAGAATTGTAAAAAATGAAAAAAATTGAATTTATTTCCGAATATAGCGAAGAATTCAACAAAAATATTAAAGCGCTTACAGTCGATGGAGAAATCTTTGATTGGGGTCTGGAACTTGATTCTTGGTCCGAAGCAAAAAAAGTTATTTCACAACACTCAGAATTAACAGAAACTGTTACTACATCAATACTTAATCATTTTTGCGAATGCTTTAGTGAATTTGTAGGGAAAAATATGAATCTTGAAGAAGTTAATGAGGCCATAGAAAGAGGCTACATCGAATGATAGTCTTTGAAGAAGATGATGATCGTTTTTACATAACTCAATCTACTGTAAATTTGGCAGGCAACGGGCTTTTTGCAAAGAGAGCCATAAAGAAAAACGAATGGCTCGAAATTACCGGTGTATTGGTACACAGAGAATCTGTTGCAGATCAATGCACACATTACGCCAATTCATATAAGTTTGCTGCTAACGTAAAAAGAAAAGGCGACAAAATAAACATAGGCGAGTTCCTCATTGTGCCACTTGGATATGCTGGCATTGTAAACCATACTAAAGATAAAAAAGAACAAAATGTGGAAATTCGTTATCTTGGCGACGAATACACAAAAAAAAGTTTGCACGCTGATAAAGCTGTATATTGGTTCATCAAAGATGTAAGTGCAGGCGAAGAAATTTTAGGGCATTATGGCGAAGGTTGGGAAAAAGTTTTTAATTGGGTTCACGAAACTCACGATAATTCCAAAGCAAATATGAAAGATTGGGAAAAGTTCCTTCAATACGACCTTTATAACTTAGGGGATTTAATCAAATGAACAATTTCTGGCTAGACAGAAAAAATCAAAAAGAACAAGCAGAGATGCTGCTGATCTTCGCTATTTTGACTTGTGACCTTTAAAACACATTGTCTGAAAAAATCAAGAAGTCATTTGCGTTCTTATTAATTAGATTTTTAATCAGTGGTCGTATATAAATCACTATGACACTAATATCATTCAATGAGTGGCGTGAAAAACACAAAAAAGACTACAATCACGGTAAATCCGGCTTTGTAGGAGGAAATCCCCGTTATGGGAAACAAAATAGTCAAACCCATTCTGGGAATCCCAAAAATCTTCGTTCTGTCAAAAAGAATATAGACCGCCAAACTGATTTTGGTCAAAAAGAGGAGTAATGCCTGATCTATCAAAACTTCCAGTTCCAAAATACGACCCATTGCACCCATATCATTGGGAATATGATAATGTCCCCATTGAAGTATTGGCATTACGGGACCAATTGATAAATGGGGAACTGGAAAATCATGCTGAAATATTACGGGATGCGTCAGGAAATCAAGGGACTATAAGCAACAGACTTAACCAATCTTTGGAAGAAGATGGTTCTCTCAAGGATTCCGCAATAGATGAAGCTGTTCACAACATCGCAGAGCATAGCGATGGTAGCAAAACAGTAAGTGATGAAGACTTAGAATATTATAATGATACCTTAGGCTACACAGTAGAACAACCAGTTTCATTTGTACGCATGCTTGAGGCTGAACGGTCAAAACTTACTCTAATTGCTTCGGAAGCTACAAATATCAGATTCGAGGTAGAAACTGATTCTGATTCTTTGATAATAGAAGAAGGTCAGATCTACCTTGGAGCGTCCGAAAGCATTCAGTGGGATGTAACAGCGCCAGTACCGCCCTCAAATGCGGTAACAATTAAGCCAGTTTACAACAAACCAGCACATAGTCATTATTATGATATAGAGCCTATTATAGACGAAAATGATGACGACAATCTTAATTACAAGGTAAATTCGTTGTCAACCCCTTATAAGGAAGGTAGTCTTCGAGTCTACATTAACGGCGTGAAGTTAACAGCGGATGCTGAGATACACGTTCCCAAACGCCTTGACGACAACGGACTCGGAACTGACGCCGACTGGGTGTTGAACAGTTTTACGCCAGATCATGCTGCAGGAACATTTGAACTCACCACGGCAATTGCTGAAAATGATATAATTAGAGTAGATTTCGACGTGGTTCTCACATAAGCGAGATTGAATTGTATATATCCAAAAAAATCAATTTTGGGTTTGTAGTTCTGAATCCAGAATCGAATCCTTCTTTGTTAAAGAACACAGTCAATTCCATACGTGGCAAATACGACGTGCCAATCATTTCTGTAGCAGAAAAAACGGTAAAAAACCAGACTTTTAAAGAAATGAATGAGATTTGCCAGACCTATAAAGGCAATGAAACTTATACTTCGCTGATAAATACTGGCATGAAAAATCCGCCAGCGGATTGGAATTTTATTGTAATAGCTGGGACTTATATAAGACGCATGCTAGATAGCAAATATTCCATTTTTATCGAAAGTGAAAAAGATATTCTTTTTCCTATTGTTGATAAGAAATGTGATTTTTTTGAAGCAACTATTAATGGACTTTTATTACATAAGAATTGCTTAAAAAAAATTGGCAAGATGGCCGAAATCGGTCCTTACGAAATTTGCAAACTAATGTGGGCCTTGGATGCCATTGAAAAAGGCTATAAATTCAAGGCTATTTTGGGTGTGAAACTCTGTTAGCCAGATCCAGTCGATTTTTGCGATTTTGCTCAATATGTTTTCTTGCCAAAACCCACTCTTTACTGAGTTCTTTTTCGCCAGAATTCAATTTCTTTAACATCTCGATCACTTCTTCAATATTCTCAAAAAAATTGATAGGCTGATCTCCTTCAAAGTCTAATAAATCAAACAACCAATTCGGAAAATTCGCCAAGCCCCCATCACAAACAAAAAACGTTGGCTTATGTTGTGCTTCTCCGCCATAAACTTCATTACTAGTTCCCCATTGGGGGACTCTTGGATCGACAACAACTACGATGAAATCAGAATAATCAACAGAACGCAAATCGTTGCGTCGATATTCTCCAACATACTCGGCAAGCTCTTTCCATCTTTTTTCTTGCTTGAGTTTGATTTGATGAATTTTATCTTCACCTATTTTCTGGTCATTCCCCGGCTTATTTGTAGGATCAATTAAATCAATGTCCAATCCGGCCTCATAAATAAGGCGAGCAAATTTTCTTCTCCACTCGACACCTCCGTCCGCAACGTAGTCCATTGGGCCTGATAAATACCCTAACGCACAATCTAACTTGCCCATAAATTGCTCCAATTTACTAAAAAAATACTCTATTAAGTTTAATCACAAAGGAGAATGTATGTCAATAGATAAAACAAGTGAAATTTCGGAAGACAAATTGAAAGTCATCGCCCCTAATCTCATGGAAGATATGGCCAAAATCCTAAAAAATAAGGTCATAGAACGGCACAGTTACTTTCAAATGAAGTATTTCATCATTCACAAAGAGCCAACCACGCAAGCTAAACTCTGGCAATGTTTAAGAGAAATAAAGAGCCGTTTTGAAGCCATCGAAGCGGCTACTTTTGAAACAGAAGATGGAAAAGATAACTTAGAACTGATAAATATTAAAATAGATAAATTAATCAAAAAAATTGAGAAACACGAAGAAAATGAAGAAATCACAAAAAGAGAACTGGAAATTAATTTGAGAAAATTAGGACGGAAGAAAATTTCTGCCTCTATAAATATGCAAAAATTGCAAGATAGAAGAAAATCTCTCGAAGAAGAGGCCAGATTTTTTGTGGAAACATTCAATGAACTAGTCAAAAATGAACCACTCAAACCATTTGACGACTTTGATTCTCAATGCGAATATTGGGGAGAAAGACTTCAAAGCAAATTAAACCTAAAGATGATAACACAAGGAACAATAGATGCAGATTTAATTGAAACAATTTTGGCTCTGCCAGACAGAATTCCTGTCAAGGAACATACGCTTAAATCTTTGGAATTAAGAAGCCAAAAAATGCAAACAATTTTAAATCAATCCGTAACACCGAAGGAGTAAAATGGCAAGAAATTCATCTTATGATATTGGATATACGACTGGCGACTTATCTGTATTTCCAGAAGCGAAAGACAATAAAGATACATTATACGATGTAAGAAACAACGCAGAAACAAAGTTAAAACAAACACTTTCGTATAACGGGAAATACATCATTGTTGAAGACAATTCGGGTTTTCCGCCTAGAGGTTTACTGCGTATTGGCCCACCGGCTGGACAATCCGGTGCTGCTGAGTTGGTTTATTACGACTCCAAAACTGCTGGGTTATTCCGAAACATAATTCGGGGATTTGCGGGTTCTCGACAAAATCCTTGGCCAGTAGGAAGCTATGTCGCAAATTCTGTGATGGCAGAACATCACAATGCAATTAAAGATGCTGTTATTCAAATAGAAAAAAATTTAGGCGTAGAAGAAAAACCTATTGCAACTTCACTGAATGGCATACTCAAGGCACAAGAATCAAGATTCTTGGCCCCAAAAGCTATATTCCGTGCCCATCGGATCGAAGGTCCGTCACCATTGCAAGTTCGCTTTCAAAACTTTAGCACCGGGCCTCTTGTACGTTATTTGTGGGACTTCGGAGACGGAACTACGTCGATAGATAAAAACCCCACACACACATACCAAACAGAAGGCATTTATTCTGTACAACTTAACGTAATTACTTCTTTGGGCGCCCAAGGAATTACTTACAAAAAGAACTACATCACTGTGGACGATGAGTCTAAGCCAATATTTTTCTATGTGTTGCCACACACAGGATTGTCACAGGAAAGCGCTGACCATGACGACGTTCAACCTAATACTTTTAAATTTGTGGATCAGACGGATGGAGACGTTGTTCAAAGATATTGGGTTTTCGATGGGTCGGGCAAAGTAAACGGCGTTGTTTCAGATGGAACTAGCTATCCTGTGTTAGATCCTAACATCCATACAGTTAATTATGTTTATGATAAACCTGGCCTTTATACGCCAAGTCTTTTGATTTTATTTGAAAATCAAAAATTAAAGCGGGCATTCTTAAAAAATGAAATTTTGGTGACATGAATGACTATACCAGTAACAAGCAACTTCCCAGAAGAAATAGACACAGACGATAATATGTTTCTTGTACATGACAGCCTCAGAGTCAGGTTGCTAAGAGATTATTTGCCCGGCGATACCAATATTTTCATATACGGAGATTTGGAAGTTATAAATAGATTCCCGCCTACCGGCATTATTACGCTTACAGAACAATGTAGCGATGCCGAACTCCGTGCATTATCTTTTTACTACGGCAGCAAAACCAGTGTATCTTTCGATAACTTGGAGTTACTACCAGGATTTACAGATAATCCCAAACCAAAAGACATTACAAATATAACTCAGAATGTAATGGCCAGCCATCACAACAATATTAAAGAGGCTGTGATTGCCATTCAAGAATTTGCGGGGAAAAAAGGAGAGGTAGGTATAAAACCCCTAGAAGGCACTATGGAGGAAAGAATCAATTATCTGAGAAGTATAGTGTTAGTTCCAAAAGCATGGTTCTCAGTAGACAAAACAATTGGACTTGTGCCATTAACTGTTGAGTTCAAAGACTTAAGCTTTCGTTTAGGGACTGATGGCAACACAGGGTCAATTAGCTATATTTGGGACTTCGGAGATGGAACAACTGGTGAATTTCAAGACCTAAATGGCGGAACAATACAAAAGATTTATACAACTCCAAACAAATATGACGTTAAACTAACCGTTAAAAATAATTTTGGAGAAGATACAGTTATCTTCCCACAGTATATCAACGCAAGGACTGAAGCACCACAATCAGCTTTAATACAATATGTCCCTAGATCCGGTCAGCTTTTTCAGGAAGGCATCCCTGAAGGCGGGGAAGACGATGGAACGTACACAACGCCTCCAAAAATCAGAACACCAACGACGCTTTTACTAGATATGGAAATCCCTGCTGGAATAAATCCCATTACAGGAAGAACTTTCGCTGGGGAGCAGGTTAACGCTGGAAGTCCAATTGACCCAATCATTGCCTACACATGGTCATTAGCAGATGATTTAGTTCATGGAAACTCAAACACCGCAAGAGCTTCTTATAGCATCGGCGGAGTATATGATTTAATCCTCAGAGTAGACACAGAATTTGGAAGCTACAGAATTACCACATATGAAAATTCCATTGATGTTGTCGAAAAATACAATTTGTGGCTCTGGCTTTACAACGGACCCAACCACGACCAAGTAAATGCGACAGAATTTGGCCTTATTAGCGAAGCATTCAAAATAAAATCAACCAATTTAATGACGCTCAACGTAGACCAATCATTTTTGGAAGAAGAACCTAATGAAGAACAACAACTTAGAGAATTTTATCGCAATGTGGGATTCGCCCCAAGAGGCGTAGCGGGATCGGGCATCGGGGGTGTTGGTTTGTTATATTGGGCCAGCGGAGCAGCAGAGGCAGGATCAGCAGAAAAAATATTGATTTCTGAATTCAATGGATTTTCTGATACTTACTCCACGCAAACGCCAATTTCAAGACCTTGGAATTGGATAGGCATGGCAAATACAGAAAGCATCTATTTTATTCTCGGTGGAGAAGGTTCAAATCCAGACCCAAATACTTCCCCAACAAATCAAACAAAACAGACCCTTGACTTATCTTCTATGGCGGTTTCAAGCAGCACATTTACAAACAGCAACTACAAAAATGGTGCAGGAGAATTGAGGCAAAATGAAGTAACCTATGATGGAGACGGAGACTCCCTCCAAGGAAACATGAGCGTTTATAGATCAACTTGGAAAGACAACGAGGGGTTTTTTCTGAGGAATCAGGGTGTGGGCGACTTCTTTAGAATAAAAACCTTTTATAAAACCAGCGGAAATACGTCAGAGCCATTTATAGATATTAAAAAGCTACAAGACTTGGTCGGACCTGTAAAAGAAGAAGGCCAGTTAGTGACGCTTAGCAAAGGTGTGTATTTTTTCAATAATTCGGGATCAATATCGGCTTATAACTCAACAAGTTCAATCTGGGAAACAGGTGGGCCCGGAATTAACTCAGTCGCCTTCAGATCATTACAAGACAATACCGAAGTGGGATTTGATAATTTATCACAAACTTTACTAGCAGCAAGCGATGGGGACAAGATAGTGTATTTAAGTTTCGATTATAGCGAAAAATCTTTCATTAAGTTCAATGAAACCAGCCTTACATTCTCTAGTATTTCATCCAGACCAGTGGGCGATCAATGGAATATGACGATATTCTGATGAAAATGTCTTCCCCATTGTATAGATAAAAATATGAAACACACAAAGGAACAATTAGAAAAATCCGTAAAAGAGTCTTACTCTTTGAGCGTTATTGCAATAAAGTTGGGACTTAAACCGAGTGTCAATAATAGAGCTAATATTCGCAAGTTAATCAGTAAGTGGAACATTGATGTTTCTCATTTTGGGAAAGAAAAGTATACTAAAGAACTGCTTTCAAAAGTAGTTGCCAGTTGCCAATCTATGGCTCAGGTTTTGAAGGCTTTGGGTTGCAGACGTGGTGGCGGGACTTATGAATACATAAAAAGAAAAATAAAGAATTTAGGAATTGATACTTCTCATTTCACAGGAAAAAAAACAAACTCTGGAAGAAACCATAATGGCAATAAAGGTCGTTGTTGGGAAGATGTTTTAGTGCATCAAAAAGAAAAAAAATGCAAAGAAACAGCATATACTTTAAGAAAAGCATTAATTGCTTCTGGCCGAGAATATAAATGTGAAATAATTGGATGCACAGTAAAAGATAATTGGTGTGGAAGTCCAATTAAATTACATATTCACCATAAAGATCGAAATTGGTTAAATAACACGAAAGAAAACTTGGAATTTCGCTGTCCTAATTGCAACAGTCAAACAAACAATTGCTGTGTCGGGAATAGGAGTAAAATAAATGGCAAATAATTTTCCTCCAATTCCAATATACCCACAAAATTATGACAGCGACTATACGTTGTTTTTGGTTTACAATACATCAGAAACAATTACGACTGATGATAACTTGCCTTGGTCAGAAGAAATTTCAATCAAGGCAGTGGCCTCAGATAAAGCTGAAATCTGGGCCGACAATGGATTTGCGAACATAGAAGGCGAATTGTTTTATTATGACTCAGTAGGTAAAAACGCAGACGGCAAAGTCAATAAGCTTAAAAGGTGCGTTAGAAATTTAGGCAACAAACAAACAAAATACAACAAAACTGGCTCTGAGGTAAGAGGCTATATTGTAGCCGAACATCATAATCAACTTGTAAACGCTATTATAAAAGTTGAAAATTTCGTTGGCGAAAACTTCTCCACCGAGCAAGAAACACTTGATTGGAGAATTAGAAACCTACAAGCTCTCGAAGTAATATTTGATGACTTTACATGCCCAGACGTAACATTCTTTTTTTCTGTGGATGAGGACAGTCCTTCTGCTGGAACTTTGGTAAGCTATGACATTCAAGTCAACGGCCCCCACAAAGGCTTTAAATTAGATTTTGGCGACGGAAATTCAACAACCGCTAGTATGAGCGGCACGCACAGATATTCACCCAACGCCAACGTGGACCCTGTAGTAACAGTTACTACAGAGAAATGTACCATTGTACAAACGCCAATAGAAAGAATTGAATCAATAGAGCCAAAAGTTAAAGAAGAAGATGAAATTTTGGAAATTAAAATTCCAGAATTGCCAGAACTTCCTCCTATAGTAATTCCAACAATTGCTCTTCCATCGCTAACAATACAGCCGCCACCCCTAGTAACACCATGTATTAACCTTGGCCCGCTAGGCAGTATTAGTATACCATCAGTAATAACATTCGACCCACCAATTGATATCCCTTCTATTATTACATTCGTGGGTGTTCCAGATAT
>Ga0194131_10007089_pt1 | contig 15228 bp, 16 predicted proteins | sample TA2KigO120mmetaG_FD_148631 | JGI IMG/M metagenome (GOLD analysis project Ga0194131, IMG submission 148631) | Freshwater microbial communities from Lake Tanganyika, Tanzania - TA2015053 Kigoma Offshore 120m | ecosystem: Environmental > Aquatic > Freshwater > Lake | place: Tanzania: Lake... | reverse complement strand
CGCGCACCCCGGTGCGGGCCGGGACCGGGACGACGGTCCCGCGGAACCGGCGTCCGCTGCTGCGAGCTGCGGTTCCGCGGAACCGCTCGAGCCGCGGGCCGCCACCAACGCGGACGCCCTCACCGCCCTTGCCGAGGCAGCGGTCTCGGCGGTCTCGGCGGCCTCGGGCGGCTCCCCGGAGCGTCCCGGGGGTGAGCGATACGAGCTGGTCGTGCACGTGGACGCCGCCACGCTCGCCCAGCGCTGCTCCGATCCGTCCGTCGACGCGGCGGCGCGCCCCGGCTCCGCCCGGATCGAGGACGGCTCGGCGCTGGCCCCCGAGACGATCCGCCGCCTGGCGTGCGACTGCTCGATCGTGGCGCTGTTCGAGGCGGCTGACGGGAGCACCCTGGATGTCGGCCGGCGCAGGCGCAGCGTGCCGGCGGCGATGGCGCGCGCGCTGCGCGAGCGGGACGCGACCTGCGCCTACCCTGGCTGTGAGAGCCGGCGGTTCCTGGACGCGCACCACATCACGCACTGGGCGCATGGGGGAAAGACCAGCGTCGAGAACCTCGTCAGGTTGTGCCGGCGACACCACCGCAGTGTCCACGAGGGCGGCTGCAGCGTCGAGCGAGGCCGGGACGGCGAGATCCGATTTCGCGATCGTCACGGGCTGCTGAGCGGATCTCCGAGCCCGCCCCGCGGGGATCCGGCGGTGCTTGCCGCGCGAGACCCCTCCGTCCCCTGGCCGGGATCCGGCGAGCGGATGGACCTGGATCTGACGCTGACCGCGCTGCTGTCTCGCAGGCGGGCGGCGCTGAGACAGACCTGACGCGGGGTTTCAGCTCTTGGCGCCGAGGGGGGTGACCACGTACTGACTCCCGTCGGACTCGTAGAAGACGAGCTGGTGTCCGCTGACGAGGTTCTGCCCGGATGAGGTCATCTGCGGCACCACGAAGGCGTCGCTCGCGGCCGGGGCGCTTCCAGGGAACACAGCCCTGATCTTCATCAGGTGGAACGACCCGAAGGCCGCAGGCGCGGCAACCAGCGCGCACAGAAGCAGGCCGAGCGTCAACAGGCCGGTGCGGCGGACCCTCTCACGAGCGGCTAGCCCTTCTTACCGACGGTGATCGCGATCTCGGTGCCGGGCGCTGCGGTGAAGCCCGCCTTCTGCTTCTGCTTGATCACCTTGCCGCGCTGCTTCTTCTTCTTCGCGCGCTTCTTGGCGACCTTGACGCCGCAGTCGGCGGCGGCGAGGGCCTTCTTGGCGGCCTTGCCCTTCTTGCCCTTCAGCTTCGGCACCTTGCAGAACTCGACGGTGGCCTGGAGCAGTAGGTCGTGCTGCTCGTCGGCGAGCAGGTTGGCGGCGGAGCCATCCGCCGGCAGCCCGGTGAAGTTGTTCGCGAACACGTTCGCCGTCACGCCGTTGGTGGTCTTCTGTGGCACGTCGTCGTCGGCGCCACCGGTGAGCAGCCCGATGTAGTCGCCCTCGCTGATCGCAAGCGGCCCCGGGTAGCTGAAGATGACGCCGGTCGGGGTCGTGCCGCCGGTCCCAGCCGGAACCGAGTTGGGCGCCACCAGGGATCTGACCGCCGTGAAGTTGGTGTTGGTCGCGCTCACGAGGCTGACCGGGCCGTTCGATCGCATCACCTTGAGCGTGTAGAGGGCGCCGTCGTCCGCGCTCTTGACCTTCCAACCCGTGATCACTCCGTTCGCCGGGGAGATGACCGGGTTGGGACTGGTCGCCGGGGCGTAGGAGAGCTGGACCGTGAGCGTCGGCCCCGTGCTTATCCCCCCGTCGAAGTCGTTCTGAAGGGTGCTGCCCATCGTGACCGTGTCGGCCTGCGCCGCCGGAGCGGCGACAACCAAGCAGAGCGCGCTAGCGATGACCAGTACGGTGATCCTGCCTCGGCTCATGAGCTCTCCCTCTTGGGTCTCCCTGGACAGCGCCACTATACGCCGCCGGAGCGCGGCTGGCAATCGTGCCCCGGACAGGTGCGCCAGGGCGCTCGGCCGGGCGTCAGCCGCCGGGGGCAGGCGCTGCGGTGCGCCCGGCGACGCATTCTGCGTCGGCCGGGGGTTGTCCCCGGCTACCCTGTGGCTCCGATGGCCTCCAAGCGCCAGATATTCGTCGGCGGCGTGCCGATCGGGGGCGGCGCTCCGGTCGCCGTGCAGACGATGTGCAAGACCGAGACGGCCAACCTCGAGGCGACCATGGAGCAGATCCGGACGGTCGCCGACGCCGGGGCCGACCTGGTCCGCGTCGCCGTGCCTCGCGACAAGGACGTCGAGGCGCTGAGGACGATCGTCAAGGACTCCCCGATCCCGGTGATCGCCGACATCCACTTCAACCACACCCTCGCGCTGAAGGCGATCGACGCCGGCGCCCACTGCATCCGGCTCAACCCCGGCAACATCGGCGGCCCCGAGAAGGTGGCCGAGGTCGCCGAGAGGGCGACCAAGGCGAGCGTGCCGATGCGGATCGGGGTCAACTCGGGCTCCTTGCCGAAGCACCTGCACGCGCTCGAGCGCGAGAACTCGGTCGAGGCGCTGGTGCAGGCGGCCGTCGAGTTCGTGGAGATGATGGAGCGCCTCGACTACGAGAACTTCAAGGTCTCGATCAAGTCCACCAACGTGCCCAACACGATCGCCTCGAACCGCCTGCTGGCCGAGAAGATCCCCTACCCGATCCACCTCGGCATCACCGAGGCCGGCACCAAGTGGTCGGGCTCGCTGAAGTCCAGCGTCGGCCTCGGCACCCTGCTGGCCGACGGGGTGGGAGACACGATTCGGATCAGCCTCTCCACCTTCCACGCCGAGGAGGAGGTCAAGGTGGCCTGGGAGATCCTGAAGGCGCTGCAGCTGCGCGAGCGCGGGCCGGTGCTGATCGCCTGCCCCACCTGCGGGCGCCTGCAGTTCGACATGGACACGGTCGTCGCCGAGATCGAGCGGCGCCTCGAGGCCTATGAGGAGCCGATCGAGGTCGCGGTGCTGGGCTGCGCGGTCAACGGCATCGGCGAGGCCTCGCACGCCGACTTCGGCATCACCGGCGCCAAGGACGAGGGCCTGATCTTCGCCCACGGCGAGCCGCTTCGGAAGGTCAAGCAGGAGGAGCTGGTCGACGCCCTGTTCGCCGAGATCGACAAGTCGCTGGACCGCGGCGAGGTCGAGGTGGACGCCGGCGAGGCCGCGGAAGGCGCCGACTGGCTCGCCAAGATCGAGGAGGAGAACGCCGGCGAGCTGACTCCGGAGCGGATCGCGGCGATGGAGGCCGCCGCGGCCGAACGCGAGGACGCCGACGTCACCGCGCCCGGAGGCCCGGATGTCCCCGAGGGCGAGCCCTACCTGAAGCCCGTCAAGGCCGGCGCCGGCAACAGCGCCAAGCGCGTCGAGCTGGACGAGCAGTCGTCGCCCACCGCGGGGCGGCGCTTCTCCCGGAGCTAGGACCGCGCAGCAGTGGGCGGGGCATGCCGGGCCTCGTCGAGAGACCGGCCCCGTAGTTCAGATGGGTACGTGAGCGGATACCCTCGCCGCCCATGGCACGCCGATCGCAGCTCTTCCTGCCGACGCTGAAGGACGCGCCCGCCGACGCGGAGGCCGCTTCCCACAAGCTGATGGTCCGGGCCGGGCTGATCAGGCAGCTCGGGGCGGGAATGTGGACCTATCTGCCCGCCGGGTTCCGGGCCCTGCGGCGAGCCGAGGCGATCGTGCGCGAGGAGATGGATGCGATCGGCGGCCAGGAGATGCTCGCCCCCGTGCTGCAGCCGGCGGAGCTCTGGAGGCGGACGGGGCGCTACGACGTGGACGAGCTCTTCAAGCTGCTGGACCGCAAGGGCACAGAGCTCGTGCTCGGGATGACGGCGGAGGAGCCCTTCACCTTCCACGTCGCCAACGAGATCCGCTCCTACCGGCAGCTGCCGCTGCTGCTGTACCAGATCCAGACCAAGGAGCGGGACGAGCCCCGTCCCCGCGCCGGCGTCCTTCGCACCCGCGAGTTCGCGATGAAGGACGCCTACAGCTTCGACCGTGACGAGGAGGGCCTGGAGCACAGCTACGGGCTCAACATCGAGGCCTACGACCGCATCTTCGACCGCTCGGGGCTGCGCTGGTACCGCGTCGCCTCGGACGTCGGAATGATGGGCGGCTCGGGCGCGCACGAGTACATGGCGCCCTGCGCGGCCGGGGAGAACGAGGTCGCGCTGGCCCCCGGCTACGCGGCGAACGTGGAGGTCGCCAGCGCCGAGGCGCAACCGGTCGAGCTGCCCGAGGCCGTCGAGCAGCCGACGCTGGTGCATACGCCCGGGCTGACGACGGTCGAGGCTGTCTCCGGGTCCCTGTCGGCTCCGCCGGGCGCCCTGCTGAAGGCGCTTCCCGTGATCGTCGAAGGGAAGGACGAGCTCACGATCGTGATCGTCCGCGGCGATCACCGCCTCAACGAGGTCAAGCTGCGCAACCATCTCGGCACCGGCTTCCGGCCCGCCTCCGAGGAGGAGATCGCCGCGCGCCTCGGCCCCGCCGGGTTCATCGGACCGGTCGGTGCCGATGCCCCCGTGATCCTGGACGCCGCGGTCGAGGGTGAGTCGTTCGTCACGGGCGCGAACGAGCCCGACGCGCATCTGCGCGGCGTCAAGCCCGGGCGAGACTTCGAGTTCGAGCGCGCCGACGTGCGTGCGGTCGAGGCGGGGGACCTCGCCCCGGGCGGAGGCGAGATCGAGATCCTGCCCGCGATCGAGGTCGGCAACATCTTCAAGCTCGGCACTCGCTACTCGGAGCCCCTCGGCGCCACCTACCTGGATGAAGCCGGTTCCGAGCGCCCGATCGCGATGGGGAGCTACGGGATCGGGCCCGCGCGGATCATCGCGGCGGCGATCGAGCAGGGCGCGGACGAGAAGGGGATCGTCTGGCCGCGCTCGCTGGCGCCGTGGCAGATCCAGCTCGTGGCGATCGGCAAGGCCGGGGAGCCGGAGCGCGAGACCGCCGACCGCATCTACGAGGAGTTGCGGGCCGCCGGAACCGAGGTCCTCTATGACGACCGCGACGCGGGGCCTGGGGAGAAGCTGACGGACGCCGAGCTGCTGGGCCTGCCCTTGCGGCTCGCCGTCGGTCGCCGGTCGCTGGCCGAGGGAGAGATCGAGGCGCAGGCGAGGTGCAGCGGAGAGGACAGCCGTCTCTCGGCCGACCGGGCGGTCGAGGAAGCGCTGGAGCTGCTCGCCCACTCGGCCTGATGGCCGCCCCCGCGCGCCGGCGCAAGCCCAGCTTCCGGCGCCGCTTCGGCCTCGACCGCTCGGGGCCGCCGCCGCGCGAGACCCAGAAGGGCCAGCCCCTGCGCCCGTGGACGCTCCCGAACCTGGTCGGCTACCTGCGCCTGGCCATGATCCCCGTCTTCCTCTATCTCGCGTTCGACTCGAGCGACGGGCACGACCCCTGGGCGTGGGGGCTGTTCTGGCTGATTGCCGCGGGCGATTACCTCGACGGCTTCCTGGCCAGGGCGACCGGGCAGTACAGCCGCATGGGCGCACTGCTCGATCCGGTTGTGGACAGGCTCACGATCCTCTCGGGCGCCGCCGTCTGCTGGCACTTCGAGCTGCTGCCGCGCTGGGCGCTCGCCGTGCTGGCCGCGCGCGAGCTGGTGACGCTGCTGCTGGCCCAGGCGGCGCTTCGCCGCGGGCTCGACCTGGAGATCAACTGGTACGGGCGCATCGCGGTGTTCCCGATCATGGGGGCGATCTTCTGGGCGATGGTGTTCGAGAGCGTGATCTGGAACGCGATGCTGATCGTGGGCGTCGCCCTTGCCGTGCTGGCGACGATCGCCTACGCAAGATCGGGCCTGAGGCAGCAGTCCGCAACGGAACCTTCAACCCCCGATTGAGGGGCAGGGCCCGCGCGACCTATACTTCGCGGCTGAGACCGCGACCAGCGGCCACCAGCCCAGAAGGGAAAGGACGAGCGCCCGTGGCGGAGGACACCACACCCAACATCGGCTCGATGAGCGACGAGGAGCTGAAGGAGCTGATCGACAAGTTCACCAGCGAGGAGCAAGAGGTCTCCTATCGCCGCCGCATCCTGCACGGGCAGATCGACATCCTGCGCGCCGAGCTGGTCAACCGGCTCCGCGACCACACCCCTGACGGGGATTCGCTGATCAAGGGCGACGACGTCGAGCGCCTCAGCAAGATCCTGGCCGGCAAGCACGATTCACCGGCCAAGCCGCACGACTAGGACAAGCCGTGGCGATCCACTGCCCCGAATGCGGCTTCATCAACGCCAAGGGAGCCAACTACTGCCAGAAGTGCGGCGCCTACCTGTCGCGGCCGGAGGGCGCCGACGAGCCGACGACGATGACCTACACGGTCGACGAGTCGGGCGAGATGCACCAGATCGACATCGACGAGGTGGTCGAGCAGGCCGGCGCCGCGCTCGTGATCCGCTCCGGCGGTGGCCGCACTGGGGAGAGCTTCACGCTCGAGGAGGAGAAGGTCTCGATCGGCCGCACCCCCGAGGCCGCGGTCTTCCTCGACGACGTCACCGTCTCGCGCAATCACGCGCTGGTGGTGCGCCGGCGCGACGGGCTCTACATCGACGACCTGGGCTCGCTCAACGGCACCTACGTCAACCGACGCCGCATCGAGTCCCACGCGCTCGAGGACGGCGACGAAATCCAGATCGGCAAGTACAAGCTGAGCTACCTGGAGAAGGAGAAGGGATAGCCGGCGATGGAGGCCTGGACGCGGGCCGAGCGCAACGCGGGTAGCGAGGGCGCCTCCCGCAAGGCGCTGACGATCGGCGCCGTCGCCAAGATCCTGGACCGCGAGTTCGACGACATCTCGATCTCGAAGATCCGCTACCTCGAAGACCAGAAGCTGCTGTCGCCGCGGCGGACGCCCGGCGGCTACCGCCTCTATGGCCAGGACGACGTGGACCGCCTGCGCGAGATCCTGCGCATGCAGCGCGACGAGTTCCTGCCGCTTCGCGTGATCCGCCAGGAGCTGGCCTCGGGAGGAAAGCGAAAGGACCTGCGCAGTCCCGCCTCGCTGCGGCGGGCCGCGAGCGTGGACGCGGCACACGGCTCGCGCCTGGACCTCGAGGAGCTGGTCGACCAGACCGGCGTCTCGCCGGATCTGATCAGGGAGCTGGAGGAGTGGCGGATCGTGCAGCCCGAGCAGATCGACGGCCGGCGCGTCTATGACGAGACCGATCGCGAGATCGTCAAGGCCTGCGGCGAGCTCAACCGCTTCGGCGTCGCGGGGCGCAACCTACGGGTGCTGCGCACGGCCGCCGACCGCGAGGCCGCGCTTCTGGAGGCCGTCGTCGGCCCGGCACTGCGCTCCTCGAACCAGAGCCGCCGCAAGGAGGCGGTCGAGAACCTCGAGGCTCTCGCGGCCACCTGCAGCAACCTCACCCACCTGCTGCTGATCCGCGACCTGCGCAAGCTCACGGGCGAGGCCTAGGCCTTGCCCCGCGTGATTCGCAGGCGCAGGCTGCCCGCCTCGCCGGGCGAGATCTGGTCGGTGGTCTCGGACCCCTACCACCTGCCGCGCTGGTGGCCGCGCACCCAGCGCGTCGAGAACGTGAGCGAGGGCGGGGGAGCGAAGGGCCGCAAGTGGACCCAGGTGCTGGAGACACGCGACGGCCGAGCGATCCGCGCCGACTTCCACTGCACCGACGCCGCCGCGGCCGCGCACTACTCCTACGAGCAGCTGATCGCCGGCACACCGTTCGAGGGCTTCCTCGAGAGCGCCAGGACCGAGATCACGATCGAGCCCGAGGGCGGCGGCACCCAGGTCACGCTCGAGTCGGAGCAGCGCCTGCGCGGCCTCTCGCGGCTCGGCGGCTTCATGATGCGCCGCGCCACCAAGCGCACGCTGAACGAGGCCCTGCGCGGCCTGGAGCGCGTCTCGGGCGGCTCGGAGTCCTCCGAGGCGGTCGGATGAGCGCCTCGGCCTCCTCCCGGGCGGGGACCGAGGGCGCGGGCGTGCCCGAGCGCTTCAAGTGGTGGGGCTGGGGCGACGCCGCCAAGCGCGCCGAGGTGCCCGAGACGACACGCGCTGCGCTGAGGTCGGAGCTCGGAGTCGAGGCTCGCGAGGCGACCGATCCGGCCGCGCTGGAGTCCGTCTCGCTTCCTGCGCCCCACCCGATCCCAGCGGCGGTCCGCACCGCGGCGGGCGAGGGAGGCCTCGACGACGGCGCCGAGGCGCGCCTGCGCCACGCCGCGGGCCGCAGCTACCCCGACCTGGTTCGGCTGCGCTCGGGCTCGCTCGAGCTGGCTCCCGACGCCGTCGCGACCCCGGCCACGCGCGAGCAGGTCGCGGCGCTGCTCGCTGCCTGCGCCGAGAGCGGGGTGGCCGTCGTCCCCTACGGCGGCGGCTCCAGCGTCGTCGGCGGCGTGGACGCACTCGCGGGCCCGCACTCCGCGGTGCTCTCGCTCGGCCTCGGGCGGCTGCGGAACGTCGAGCTCGACCGCACCTCGCTCACCGCGCGCCTGGGACCTGGCCTGCGAGGCCCCGAGGCCGAGACAGAGCTGCGTCGCCTGGGCATGACCCTCGGGCACTTCCCGCAGTCCTACGAGCAGGCGACGATCGGCGGCTACGCGGCGACGCGCTCGGCCGGGCAGGCCTCGACCGGGTACGGCCGCTTCGACGAGCTCGTGACGGCGATCGAGCTGACCGCTCCCGCCGGGGCGATGAGGACGCTGCAGATCCCGCACACCGCCGCCGGCCCGTCCCTGCGCGAGCTGGTGCTGGGCTCCGAGGGGACGCTCGGGGTGATCACCGAGGTCGGCTGCCGCGTGCGGCCGGTTCCCGAGGAGGCGATCTACGAGGGCTGGATGGCCGAGGACTTCCGCGCGGGCGCCGAGATCGTGCGCGCCCTCGCCCAGGAGCACGAGGCCCCCGACGTGCTGCGCCTCTCCGACGAGGAGGAGACGCGGGTCTCGATGGTCGCCTCGGGCTCGGGCGGCTGGCAGCGCCGCGCGCTCGACGCCTACTTGGGGGTGCGCCGCCGCCGCGGCGGCTGCCTGGTCATCTGCGGCTACGAGGGCGAGCGCGAGTCGGTGCGCCGCCGCCGCTCGCTCGCCTCGCGCCGGCTGCGGGCGGGCGGGGCCGCCCCCCTCGGCAAGGCCGCCGGCCGCTCCTGGCAGCGGGCCCGGTTCGAGGGGCCCTATCTGCGCGACGAGCTGCTCGGGCTGGGCGTCTTCGTCGAGACGCTCGAGACCGCGCACAGCTGGAGCCGCCTGCACGAGCTCTACGGCGCGGTCGGAGACGCGCTGCGCGGCGCGCTAGGGCGCTCCTCGATCGTGATCTGCCACCTCTCGCACGCCTACGCGGACGGGGCCTCGCTCTACTTCACCTTCCTCGGGGCGGCGCGCGGCGGCGAGGAGATCGAGCAGTGGCGGGCGGTCAAGTCGGCGGCCTGCGAGGCGATCGTGGCTACCGAGGGCACGATCACCCACCACCACGCCGTCGGGCGCGATCACGCCCCCTACATGAGGTCCGAGGTCGGCTTGATCGGGCTGGAGGCGCTGCGCGCGGTCAAGGAGCGCCTCGACCCCGCCGGGATCATGAATCCCGGCAAGCTGCTTCCGGACTAGCCGCCACCCTGGGACTGGCCGCCGCCCTGGCCGTTCCCGCCCTGGGCGCGGGCGATGTCGCACTGCGAGTCGGCGCCGGTCGGCGCCTGCTTGCCCGGCGCGGTCGGGATCTGGCCGCGCAGGACCGTCTCGCCGGTGTGCGGCGGCAGCGCGCCGCCCTCGACTGCCTGGCTGATCGCCTGGCCGGTCTCGCGGGTGGACGCGAGCGAGACGTCGACGCAGCCGAACTGCGTCAGCAGGGCGATCACCTCGGCCCCGAGCGGTGTGGCGCCGGTCAGGGTGCCGCTATCGCCGACCCTGTCGCGCGCGATCGGGAACGAGGCGCTGTCGTTGGCGTAGAGCCAGACGACGTAGATCTCGCCCTCGCCCGTCGGCTCGAGGCCGCTCAGGTTCAGCTCCATGATCGGCTGCTCCTGGGTGGGGACGAAGACGGCTTGCCCGCTGGCCCCGGAGGCGCCGTCGAGCGGGGAGAGGCGGACGACGGCGCTGTTCTCGCCGCCGGCCGCGGTGGTCGCGGTCGTCGTGCCCTCATCCTCGCCGCCTTCACCGCCGCCGAAGACGCCCGCGATCGCGAGCACGCCGACGACGATCAGCAGGCCGAGCGCGCCGAGACCGACCAGCAGCTGGCTCTGGCGCTTCGAGGGGCCGCCGCTTCCGATCCCGCCGAAGCGGCCCGACGGCTGCTCCGCGGTGGTCGCGGAGGCGCCCGCCGGCGGCGGCGGCTTTCCGGTGCGCCCGCCGCGCGGCGGCGGGATCTCGGGCAGCTCGGCGCGCGGTGCGATCAGCCTCAGCTGGGCGACGAGACGGGCCGCGAGCGCGTTGTCGCCCGGATCGGCCTGCAGGTGGCGGACCGCGTCGGCGCGGCCGATCGGGTCGGCCTGGCCCAGCAGGAACTCGCTCAGCTGCACCTGGGCGTCGGGGTCGGCGCCGCCGATCTCGCGCAGGGCGTCCCGGGCGCGCGAGCGCACCTCGTCGGGCCCGATCCCGAGCAGGGAGCCGATGTCGTCGTAGCCCTGGCCGCCCTCCAGCAGGAGCTGCAGCAGGGCCCTCTGTTCGTCGCTGAGCGCCATCCCTGACGGGGGAGCCTAGATGACTAGTGTTGTGCGCCGATGAACGACGAGCCTGGTCAGCAGGGGGCGCCCGACGTCGGCGAGCAGCCGCGCGGCTTCGCCGAGGAGATCGGGGTCGAGTGGATCGACCTCGACCCGGATGGGGCCCGCGCGCGGATCGAGGTCTCCGCCAAGCACCTGCAGCCCTACGGGATCGTCCACGGCGGCGTTCACGCGGCCCTCGCCGAGAGCCTCACGTCCGCGGCCACGTACTTCGCCGTCAAGGAAGACGGCAAGGTGGCGATCGGGCAGTCCAACGACACGGCCTTCCTGCGCCCGGTCCGCGAGGGGACGATCGAGGCGACCGCCGTCGCCCGCCACCGCGGCAGCACCACCTGGATCTGGGACGTCGAGATCCGCGACGCCGAGGACCGTCTCTGCGCCCTCTGCCGGATGACGATCGCCGTGCGCGAGCTGCGCGACTAGTGGCCCTTCTCGGAACGTTCGCCAGGAAATGACGCAGGCCAGGCGCCGTCAGGCAAGGAGGCAGGGAGTCCCAATAGCAGCGCTATTCGGACGACCGAGGACGCAGCATGGTGGTGATCTGGACCGGTCATTTCCGGTGAGACGTTTCGAGGAGGGCCACTAGATGATTGATTCCACGGCGCCGTGCGCCTGAGGGCACGCATGGCCGAGCAGCCCAAGGACGCAGGGCGCAGCCCTTGGTGGCGCCAAGGGCAGGCCCGAGGACGCCGGGATGCGATGCGCCATGCGGGGCCTCAGGCGTGCGTGGTCGTGGAATCACTCATCTAGCGGGGCAGCCGAGGCCGCAGCGCGCTGAAGCGGTTCGTGATCGGCAGGCGCCGGTCGCGGCCGAACGCCTTGTTGGAGACGCGGATGCCGGGAGGGGCCTGGCGGCGCTTGTACTCGGCCCTATCGACCAGGCGGATGACCTCGGCGACGACGTCCTCGGGCAGGCCGTCGGCGACCATCCGGGCGCGGCCGTGGTCGCGCTCGACGTAGGCCTCGAGGATGCGGTCGAGCAGGTCGTAGGGGGGCAGCGAGTCCTCGTCGAGCTGGTCCGGGCGCAGCTCGGCCGTCGGCGGGCGCTCGAGCACGGATGAGGGCACGAGCTCGCGGCCGGCTCGCTGGTTGCGGTCCTCGACCAGCCGGTAGACCCAGGTCTTGAGCACGTCCTTGATCACCGCCAGGCCGCCCGCCATGTCGCCGTAGAGGGTCGCGTAGCCGACCGCCATCTCGGACTTGTTGCCCGTGGTCAGCACCAACCAGCCGAACTTGTTCGAGAGCGCCATCAGCAGGTCGCCGCGGATCCGCGCCTGCAGGTTCTCCTCGGCGATGCCGGGCTCGGTGCCCTCGAACTCCGGCGCGAGCAGACGCTCGAAGGCCTCCATCGGCTCGACGATGGGCAGCTCGACCGCATCAGCGCCGAGGTTCGCGGCGATCGCCCTCGCGTCGGACTGGGTCTCGTCACTGGAGTGGGGTGAGGGCATGACAACGCAGTGCACCCGCTCCGGACCGAGGGCGTCGCAGGCGATCATCGCGGCGAGCGCCGAGTCGATCCCCCCCGAGAGGCCGAGCGCGACGTCGCCGAAGCCGTTCTTGCCGACGTAGTCGCGAACGCCCAGCACCAGCGCCTCGTAGATCTCCTGCTCCTCGGAGAGAGTGGGGGCGATGCGCGGCTCGAGCCGTTCCTCGTTGTGGCGGTGGCGCTCGCACCGGTACAGCGGGACGGCCGAGCCCGAATCGCCGCGCGGCGCATCGGCGGCCGGCAGCAGCAGGTCGCAGAGCAGCAGCTCGGGCTCGAACTGCGCGGCCCGCGCGATCAGCTCGCCGTCGGCCGCGACGACGACGCTGCGGCCGTCGAAGATCAGCTCGTCCTGGCCGCCGACGGTGTTGCAGAGCGCGAACACGGCGCCGTTCTCGCGGGCGCGTGCGGAGATCATGGCCTCGCGAGCGTCGCCCTTGCCGCGCGCGTATGGCGAGGCGCTGGAGTTGAGCACCAGGCGGGCGCCCGCCTCGACCTCCGCTGACTCGGGAAAGCCCGGGACCCAGATGTCCTCGCAGATGGTGAGCCCGATCAGCGCCCCGGCGACGTCGAACAGGGCGGCGTCGGTGCCCGGCTCGAAGTAGCGGCCCTCGTCGAAGACCCCGTAGTTGGGCAGGTGCGCCTTGCGGTAGACGCCCGCGACCTCGCCCGCGGCGAGCAGCGCGAGCGAATTGTGCGCGGACGGAACCAGCGGGTCGATCGTGGGGTTAGGGGGCGCCTGCTGGGGGCGCTCGACGCGCTCGGGGAAGCCGGCGAGGGCGACGATGCCCTCGACGCCCGCCGCGAGCTCGTCCAGCGCCTGCCGCGCCGCATCGAGGAAGTCGGCGCGCAGGACCAGATCCTCGGGGGGGTAGCCGCAGAGGCAGAGCTCGGGCAGCAGCACGATGTCGGCGCCCGCGTCGCGGGCGCGCACGATCTGCTCGGAGATCAACGCGCTGTTGCCCTCGATGTCCCCGACGGTGGGGTCGATCTGGGCCAGGGCGAGGCGCAGGGGAATGCTCTCGGCCATGGGGCAAGTATGGCCGGGGATGCAGCTAGCCTGCTGCGCCGTGTGGGGATCGCGCAGAGCGGCACCGTCGCCTCGGCCGGCCGCTCGCCGCAGGCGCGGGGTGGAGCTGATGGAGGCGCACGTCGAGGAGCTCTGCGAGGAGCACGAGATCGAGCTGGCCGGGACCTCGGCCCGCGGCCGGGCGATTCGCTGGCGCGGAGGCCGCCTGGAGATCTCGATCCCCCCGATCCGGGGCCAGGTCTCCTATTTCGTCGCCCTGCACGAGATCGGCCACCTCGTCGGGCCGGGCCGTTCGGCTCCGCGCCTGGAGGCCGAGGCGAACGCCTGGTTGTGGGCGCTCGATCACGCGGCCGTCGAGCCCACCCCGGCGACCCTGCGCTCGATCGTCCGCCGGCTCGAGGGATACCTGGCCTGGGCCCGGAACCGCCAGTACCGCCGCGTCCCGCCTCGCATCCCGGCTCCCGATCACGCCTTCTGGGCGCTGCTTCAGCTGGACGAAGAGCGCGCCGCCTGATCGCGCTGGTGGCGAGCGCGCTGCGCCGGGCCGAGATTGCTGACGATCAGGGCCACCACCGTGACCAGGTAGATCTGTCCGATCAGGGCCTCGGTGACCGAGAGCGAGCGCCCGAGGTCGGTCGCCGCAATCAAATCCCCGAAGCCGGTCGTGGTCAGCGTCGAGAAGCTGAAGTAGAGATAGTCGGAGGTGTCCTCGGGGAAACCCTGGGTGAAGAACGGGTCGCCGCTGACGGAGACGATGGCGCCGTAAACGGTCGAGAACAGCATCCCGATCAGCAGGTAGATGCAGAGCACCCCGAACATGGTCTGCAGCGTTATCCCCCCCTGCTCGCGGAAGTGTTCCCTCATCCCGAGCACGATCACGAGGGGCAACAGCGCGATCAGCAGCAGCGCGATCAGCCGGGCTGCGTTGGTTTCGCCCTCCTCGGCGCCGCGATCGGCGAAGAGCGCGATCAGCACGAGCACCAGGCAGATGGGGATCACGATCCGCGCGAGCCACACGTGCGAGCGCGATACGACCACGGCCGCGATCAACGTCGCCGCATGCAGGATCACGGTGATCACCCGGGAGACACTCCCGTCGGGGGCCGCGAGCTGGAAGACCAGGGTCGCCAGGATCAGCACCAGCACGGCCACGTAGCGATGGTGAACGTGGTGGGTGACGGGGCGGGTGACCACGCCCGAATATTCGCGGCTGCGAAGGACGCAATCGCGAATGGGCATCATGTGTGCCGTGAAATCCGCCAACGGCGCCCGCCGACTGATCGTCACGGCCGACGACTACGGCTACTGGCCCTCCTACAACGAGGGCATCCTCGCCGCCGTCGAGGCCGGCGCGGTGGACTCGGTCAGCGCCATGGTCGATCGCGAGTACTGCGACCCCGAGCCGTTGCTCGAGAGCGGGGTGGAGGTGGGCCTCCATATCGAGTTCGAGGGCCGCTGGGGCCCGCGCAGCGCGGCCCCGGCGCGCACCTCGCTGCGCGTCCAGTTCGACCGCTTCGTCGACCTCTTCCACCGCTGGCCGTCATACCTGGACGGCCACAAGCACTGCCACGCCCGCCCCGAGCTGGCGACCCCGGTGCTGCAGATGGCCCAGCAGATCAAGGTGCCGGTGCGCTCGGTCGGAGACGACCACCGCCAGTGGCTGCACGAGCGCGGCGTCGCCACCCCCGACCTGCTGCTGGGACGGATGCTAACGAACGAGCCCGCGGAGCCGGCCCAGCTGCGCACGCTCCCCGCCGGCGTGACTGAGTGGATGACCCACCCCGGCTACCCCGACCGGGACTCCGGCTCCGAGTACGACCTCGCTCGCCGCGAGGACCTCGACGAGCTGCTGCGCGCACGGGTGCGCGAGCGCTTCGACACCCCGATCTGGGGCACGGACGTGCGGCGCACAACCCACAAGCAGGCCTTCGCCTACGAGGGCGGGGCGCTGGAGGAAGCCACCAGCGCCGAGCACCGCGCGCTCGGCGAGGACTAGCCCTCGGGCTCGCGCTCGGCGCCGGCGCCGTGGCCGTCGCCG
>Ga0194131_10007085_pt1 | contig 15232 bp, 11 predicted proteins | sample TA2KigO120mmetaG_FD_148631 | JGI IMG/M metagenome (GOLD analysis project Ga0194131, IMG submission 148631) | Freshwater microbial communities from Lake Tanganyika, Tanzania - TA2015053 Kigoma Offshore 120m | ecosystem: Environmental > Aquatic > Freshwater > Lake | place: Tanzania: Lake... | reverse complement strand
GGCGAAGGGGCAGTTGCAACGGACCCTCATCCGGTCTCCGACCACCTTCTCCCTTCCAGGGCGAAGGTTTGTTGGACCCCTCGCCCCGACGGGGAGAGGGTGATCTCGACGCACGTCGAGAGCGGGTGAGGGGGCTTCCACCCTCTTCCGGACCCTCATCCGGTCTTCGACCACCTTCTCCCTTTCAGGGCGAAGGGGCAGTTCCAACGGACCCTCATCCGGTCTTCGACCACCTTCTCCCTTTCAGGGCGAAGGGGCAGTTGCAACGGACCCTCATCCGGTCTCCGACCACCTTCTCCCTTCCAGGGCGAAGGGGCAGTGGCAACGCAACTCCCTTCCAGGGCGAAGGGGCAGTGGCAACGCAACTCCCTGCCCGGGCGAAAGCTTGAAAGGCGAGGAGTTCAGGCGGCGCTAGGCAGGCCTGGTCGCCCTGAAGGAGAGGCTGAGAACCTTGCCGGCCCAGGCCGCCCCGTCAGGCGCCGGTGAAGGCGTCTCCGAAATCGTCGTTATTTCTGCAAAGCCAGCCGCCCGCACCATTTCGAGATAGCGCTCCTTGCGGATCGCCCCACCCACGCAACACGACCACATCACCGGGTCCTCGGCGACCTCCTTCGGCAGGTCTCCAATGAGCACCATGTCCGAGATGAAGATCTTCCCGCCCGGCTTCAGCACACGAAATGCGTCCGTGAACACCGCTTCCTTATGACTCGACAGGTTGATCACGCAGTTCGACATGATCACGTCGACCGATTCGGCCGGCAGTGGAATCGTTTCGATCTGAGCGAGCCGGAACGCGACGTTCTCCAGCCCCAGCTTGACCGCGTTCTTTCTCGCCAGCTCAACCATCGCTGCCGTCATGTCCATACCGATCACGTTGCCCGTTGGTCCAACTGCCCGGGCGGCAAGGAAACAGTCGATCCCACCCCCGCTACCTAGATCCACCACGGTGTCGCCCGGTCTTATCTCGGCGAACGCGGTCGGATTGCCACAACCGGCAGATGCTGCAACCGAGTCCGAAGGGACGAGCTTCAGCTGGTCATCCGTATACAGCCTGCCGGACGGGGTTTCCGCGGATGCCCCGCTACCGTCCTCGCCACAACATGCCTTTTCCCGCCGGGCCACTTCGGTGTAGTGCTTCTGAATCGAGCGGCGAAGCGGATCCTCACCTGCCGTGTGGCCGTCGAACAGATCGAGCCGGCGAACACGATTCGTCATCGAACAGAAACCTCCATGCCTGCGAGCGCCCTACCCTTGCTGCCCTGTCGGGGCGCTCTTTGAACAGCTTGCTGAATCCCGGGCAGAAGACTGGACCAGGCGCGCGCTGCGGCCGCGTACGCGGCGCGCCCTTTCGGCGTCAGGCGGCACACCTTGCGAGGCCGCTTGCCCCCCGCCGCCGCCTCGCACTCGATGTAACCATCTTCAAGCAACTCCTTGATCGCCGGATACACCATTGCATCCGTCGGACAACACGCGCCAGCGCAACACTCCTGGATCGCCAGCTTCAGCGCGTACCCGTGGAGGGGCCTTTCGTGCAGCTGGGAAAGCAGGAACAGCCGTCCGATCGATCTCAGGCCGGAACTCAGCCAGTAACTCTCGTCAGTCAGGTCAGCCGTGCCTGTGACCGCCATTACCAATCTCCGCTATATATTGCCTCGCTATATATTTTGCCGCCTGTCTGCCGGAGTCAAGATGCCGCTCCACCCTCGCCTTCAAGGGACGCGGACTATAATCCGGCCAGATACGCCTCCCGCCTTCGGTAGACGCAAAGGAAAGCAATGACCACGGCACCCTCGGCCGGGCGCAAACTCCTCCTGTTGATCGACGGCCATGCCATGGTTTTCAGGGCATGGTTCTCGATCCCTGAGCGCCTGGCCACTTCGACCGGCAAGGACACGCGCGGGGCGTACGGATTCCTCAACACGTTCCTGCGAGTCATCAAGGACCACCGCCCTACCCACGCGGCGGTCGCGTTCGACACGCGTGCGCCGACCTTCAGAGATGAGATGTTCAAGGAGTACAAGGCGCAGCGCCCGCCCGTCCCGGCCGATCTCCACGCCCAGCTACCGATGGTCAAGGAGTTGATGGCCGCCTTCAAGGTGCCGACCTACGAACTCGACGGCTTCGAAGCCGACGACATCGTCGGCACGATCGCCAGGATGGCCTCGGAAAAGAGCATGGACACGCTCATCGTCACGGGCGACGCCGATCAGCTTCAGCTCGTGGGCAACGGCGTCCGACTCCTGATGTACACGGGGTTCGCAAATACCAGGATCTACGACGTCGCGGCCTTTCGCGAGCGGTACGGCGGGCTGGACCCGGAGTCGCTCCCGGACATCAAGGGCCTGCGCGGCGATCCCTCCGACAACATCCCGGGCGTACCGGGTGTCGGCGACAAGACCAGCATCGAAGTCCTCAAGGCGCCGCGCCACCTGGAGGCGCTGTACGCCGACCTGGAACAGGTGCTGAAGATCGGGATCCGGGGCGCCGCACGAGTGCGCGAGGCCCTGGAGACGAACAAGAAGCAGGCGTTTGACAGCCGGGCGCTGACCGTGATCCGCCGTGACGTGCCAGTCGACTTCAAGTTCGAGGACGCCGAGTTCTGGCGCTACGACCGGAACGAGGTCATCCATGCGCTCCAGAAGTACGAGTTCCGGTCGATCCTTGCGCAGGTGCCAGACCTCACCTCCGCGGGCACCGCGCTTGAGGCCGCAGCGCAGCCGGGCGCCGTCGCGCCGGCCAGGCAGTTGTCGCTCGAGGTCGACGCGCCAGATGTGCCGATGCCCGCGATGACCCCGGCCGGAGCAGCCCAGGTCAGGCCGGCGCCAGAGGGCGCTCGCTACGAGAGCGTCACGACCGTAGAAGGCCTCCGGGCGCTCGTGTCGAAGCTTGGCAGGGGCGGCTTCGCCTTCGACACCGAAACGACCAGCATCAATGCCATGGACACGCCGCTCGTCGGGCTTTCATTCTCCAACGAGGACGGCGTTGGCTGGTATGTGCCGGTTGGCCACACGGAGGGCGCCCAGGTCGACCGCAAGACCGCGATCGAGTTGCTCGGGCCGCTCTTCGCCGACCCCGCGATCCCCAAGTACGCCCACAACGGAAATTTCGACCTCACGGTCGCCGAGGAAGCGGGACTGAAGACGGCCGGACTGGCCTTCGACTCGATGATCGCCGCGGCTCTGTGCGGCCGCAAGGCGATCGGGCTCAAGGAGCTGGCACTCGACTGCTTCGGCTTCGAAATGACCACAATCAAGGCGCTGATCGGCACCGGCAAAAAGCAGATCACGTTCGACCAGGTGCCGATCGACGACGCCACTCCATACTCCTGCGCCGACGCCGACTTCACCTGGCGCCTGAAGACGGCGCTTGAGCCAGAGCTCGAACGCAACGGCGTGCGCAAGGTGTTCGACGAGATCGAGATGCCGCTGTTGCCGGTGATCGTCGCGATGCAGCGGCGCGGCATCACCGTAGATGTCACCGCGTTGCGTGCGATGGCCGCCGAGCTCGCGGCTGAACTGGATGCGATCGAGACGGACGCGCGTGCGCTGGTCGCTGGCCGCGAGATCAATCTCAACGCCAACCAGCAACTGGCGGCGATCCTGTTTGACGAGTTCGGAGTTCCGAAGACCAAGCGGACCAAGACCGGCTTCTCGATGGACGCCTCGGTGCTCGAAGAACTGAAGACCAGGCCCGATCTCCGCCCGGAAGCATTCGAGCTGATCGGGCACATCCTCAGACATCGCGAGCTCGCCAAGCTGAAGTCCACATATGTCGACTCCTTGCCGGAGCTGGTGAACAAGCGGACCGGCAGGGTGCATACCAGCTTCAACCAGGTGGGCTCCGCGACAGGACGCCTGTCCAGTACCGATCCGAATGTTCAGAACATCCCGGTCCGCACCGAGCTCGGAAGGCGGGTCCGAAAGGCGTTCTTAGCGCGCCAGGGCGGGGACTGGCTGCTGCTGGGCGCCGACTATTCGCAGATCGAACTGCGCATCCTCGCCCACCTTTCGCAGGAGCCCAACCTGCTGCAAGCGTTCCACCGCAAGGAGGACATCCACTCCGCAACCGCCCGCACGATGTACGAGGTCGATACGGTGACCGCGGACCAGCGACGCATCGCCAAGATCCTTAATTTCGGAGTCATCTACGGCCTGTCGGCCCACGGCGTGGCCGTCCAGACCGATCTGACCAGGGAGCAGGGCCGCCAGTTCATCGAGATGTATTTCGCCAAATACCCTGGCATCAAGGGCTACCTGGATGGCGTGATCGCCGAGGCCCGTGAGCGCGGGTACGTCGAGACGATTACCGGGCGCCGCCGGCGCCTCCCGGAGCTCAACGCTCCCAACTACCAGGTAAGGGCTGCTGCGGAGCGCATGGCGGTCAACATGCCGATCCAGGGAACTGCGGCGGACATAGTCAAGATCGCGATGATCGATATCGAGAAAGAGATGTCGAAGCAGCGGATGCGGTCGCAGATGCTGATCCAGGTCCACGACGAGTTGATCTTCGAAGTGGCGCGGGGCGAGCTCGAAGACCTGAAGGGCATGGTCGCCGACCTCATGCCGAAGGCGATGAAGCTGGCCGTTCCGCTCGACGTCGAGATGAAGACAGGGGCCACCTGGGGCGACTTCGAGTAGGGGCGTAGCGCGATGCGCCCTCAAGCACCCCATGCCTGAACTGCCAGAAGTCGAGAACATCCGCCGCTACCTGCTACGCAGCAGGATCGTCGGCCGGCGGATCGTCAAAGCCAGCGTCGAGTGGCCACGGATGGTCAAATCCGCAGACTTCGAGGGCTTCGTCACGGGCGTCATCGGCAGACGCATCGCAGGCGTCGATCGACACGGAAAATACCTGTCGCTGCCGCTCGATACCGGCTGGCTTGGCCTTCACATGGGGATGACTGGCAGCGTACGGGTCGCTGCCCCGGTTGATCCGCCTGAACGGTTCATCAGGGCGGAGTTCCGGCTCGACGACGACCGGCGGATCGAACTGATCGACCCTCGAAAGTGGGCGTCCCTCTGGCTGGCAGGTGACCCATCCGAGATCACGGGCGGCCTGGGACCCGACGCCACCGACCCCGCGGTTACCAGAGCAGTCTTCACACGGACCGTGAAGCGGCGAACAGCGCCGATCAAGCAGGTCCTCCTGGACCAGGCGACCATCGCCGGCATCGGCAACATCTACGCGGACGAAGCCCTGTTCATCGCGCGGATCGACCCCCGACGGCGCGCGGCGACGATTTCAGAGGCGCGGCTCGGCGATCTCTACGAGGCGATCCACACGTCGCTCAATCACGCCCTGCGGCACATCGAGGAACACCCGATGAGCGATGGGCGTCCTTACGTCGTCGACGCGTACGACGATCGGATGCGGTTGCCCAGGCGCGAAGGCAGTCCCTGCCCCAGGTGTAGCAAGCAGCTCAGGCGGCACGCGTTCGGCAATCGATCGTCCTACTACTGTCCCGGCTGCCAGCGATAGGCACTATTCGAGCAGTCCTGGCAACTCCTCGAGCGACGAGATGACAAAGTCGGGCGACGGCCCGTCGCCGGAGCTCAGTCCTGGCCGCCTGATCAGGACCGAGCGAACCCCTGCGTTTCGAGCCCCGGCGATGTCTCTTTTCGGCGAGTTGCCGACCATCACGGCGTCCCCTGCCCTGACCTTCAGCAGCTTCAGCGTGTGGTCGAATACCCTTCGGTCCGGCTTGCCGATCCCTATGTCTCCGGAGATGACTACCAGTTCGAAGAACACCGCCAGCCCGCAGCCATCGAGCTTCTCCCGCTGTACCGATGGCGCGCCGTTGGTGAGCAGCGCAAGGCGATGGCGTTTCTTGAGATCCGCGAGCACCGGTGCGGCATCGTTGAAGGACGAGATTCGGGCCCTTCGCTGCGCCTGGAAGGCGCGACCGATCTCGGTCGCGAACGCCCCGTCGTCGACACCGTGCTTCGAGAGCGAGCCGCGCCAGACTTCCCGGCGGAATGCCGGCACCCAGTCGCGGAGGACGCCGAGGTGTTCATCCGCCGCGTCGAACCGCCCCCAGAGCGCCTCGTAGCACGACACTCCGATCTGGTCCGAGGTTTCGTATACGGGATTCGTCCGCCATAGCTGGGCTGCCCGGGCCGCAACGGTCGCCTTCAGCTCCTCTTCCGGGATGCCGAAGCGGGCGCGGGCAAGTGTGCAGGCCGCCAGGAGCGCTGCCTGCTCGGAGTTCTCCTCGGGAATCAGCGTATCGTCCAGGTCGAAGATCACGGCTGTAACCGGCACTGCGCTGTGGCTCCTGGGATCGGAGTGACGGGTCGCAAGATATAGCCCGGTAGCCGCGCCCGCAACCTGTGGGCAGCTAAACCAGGCAGCTGCGGAGGGATGGCCGAGCGGTTGGGCGGGTGCCTTGTTTTCTGGATGTTCATGGGTTGAACTCAAGCGCCACCGTCGGACCTCGAAAGTACGGATCGGCACTGTTCGTCTCAGGTCGGCACCGACCCCGTGTCGAGCGCTACATCATGTCAACTGCGGGGGAATCGGCGGAGCGCTATTGGGGGTTCCTGCCTTTGGATGTCGCGATCCATCTCTACCGGGAGATGAACGCCCGAGAGTACGTAAACGAACCGACAGCAGGGCCGATCTTCTTGCCATGGGTTCGTGGGTACTTCAAGCGAATGTCGCGGGTTGCCTCGCTGCTGATCTCCGCGAACTACCACCGGTACCGAGAGAAATCAGAGAGGATCTACGCGCTTGAGACGATGCACCTGGCTATCGACAATCCGTGTTGGAGTGGGCCACTGCCGACTTTCCAGGCCCTCTAGGCCGAGGTTAGGCCGCGGTCAAGGTCGCGCCGAATAGGCGCGGTTCTTTGTGACGCGAGTGACGACGGGGATCGATGGCTGGTACCGTGGATCAAGTTGAGTAGGTGGATCGGATTCGAAATCTAGCGTTGCAATCCCTCGCCAGGGTGTCCGCTGAGGCTGTCTCGCCGGAGGGTAGCGGTGGCCAAGAGAAGCCCTGAAGAATGGCTGGTGGCGTACTACCTTTCGCGGTTTGGCGAGCGCGATACGGTGACGGGTGTCGTTCGACCGCCCCGTTCCCTCGGGGTCGTCAAATGGGCTGATGCGTACGACAAGTTCCGTTTCTCCCTCGGTCGGGGTAGGGAGCCGAAGTCCTTCCGCAACAGCCTCAAGAATGCTCGTGACACGTTTGACAGCCATCTCGCAAGCGGCCGGGTCGGGTGGAGACTGAAAGACTCAGAGCGCACTCCAGGCCCGCTTGGCCGGACGGCTCAGGATGTCTTGGACGATTGGTCGGGCATAAGTGAGGCCGGCCTCTTCAAGCGGGTGTCCCGGTACCTAGCGTCTCCGGCCGATGAAATCGACGATGTTATAGAGGCGGTTGAGCGCCTTGATGAAATCGCGGGGAGGGGCAAGGGCCGACAGGGCTACGCGACCGCGGTTCCGGTCAGGAGGGCTGTCGAAGGCAGAGCGATGGAGCTAGCCCGCGCAACATACGCGGCAGAATGGGATATCGAGGACGTATCGGCTTGGGCACCGTTCGATCTTAGATGCGTACGACCCGGCTATCCAGAACGTCACGTGGAAGTAAAGGGCACGACGGGCAAAGGTCAGACGATTCTTCTGACAAGAAACGAGGTCGAACATGCCAGGGGAGCGATCGAGACTGATCTGGTCATCGTGACTGGTATTAAGTTGCAGCGCAGCGACGAGGGCGTCGTGAAGGCCACCGGCGGAACGGTCCGGGTGATCGCTTCATGGCACCCAGAAGCCTCCGCCATGAACGCTCTGGCGTTCGAATACTCAGTCCCCGCCCAGGAATGATGCCTCCGGGTGTGAGTCGATCTGCGGGTTTCCCGTCCCCGATTGCCCCAGCGCCCGTTGAGCGTGGTAGGCCAACTATTTCCATGGGTACCCCGGCACTTTTTTGAGCCGGTCACCTTTTATTTTCCGCTTGAGCTCTTCTAGCTCGTCGAGTTTTTTGATAGTTCGGCGCTGCGTCGGATTCTGGGATGGTGAATGGATTTCTTGCTGTGGGGACGGGGGGTCGCCGCCAAATATCAGGATGCGCCCAAGGAAATCAATCCTCAATGACTTGCGGAAGTAATGAACTGGCTCGAGACTGGCAGAGTCGACAGTCACTCCGCTGGGCTTTTTGAAGTTCACTCCGCTGGGCTTTTTGAAGTGAAGTTTGCCGGGCTGGGCCAGGGAAATATTGATTGGAAAATCGACGGGGTTTACTGCGAGAGTGCCTGTTATCGGTTCGGCGATCCGCTCATAAGCCTGGTACACGACCTTCTCAGCTCCGCCACTTTGAACGACGAGGTCGAACGGGAGACGGTCGACGACGACGCTGAGACTCGTCGGGTGATGCATGGACGCCCCGATCGCGGCAGCCGTCAGGGGATCGATGGCCGCAGGGCTCAATAGCTTCCCTCCGCCCCATTGCTTTGCCACCGCATCTCGGAATCCCTTCAACCTGGTTGCACCACCCACAAGCAAAACCCGGTCAATGTGTTTACTCAGGTCGCTGTGGCCAAGCCTCAATACAGATTGAAGACGGGTCCCTTGTATTAGCTGATCAAGTCCGTTCCACTCCACCATCTGGGACCATTGGAAGGCCCGCAGCGCGCAAGCGAGTGACTTTTCAATGACCTCTGAACTTTCGATCGCTTGATTCAGTTCGACCTCGGTCACTGGCAACGAGATCCTTGCGTGTCCCGAAAAATCCGAGAGGATAAATTGGTTCTTTTCGCCGGGTATGAAAGTCTCTTTCAATCGGCGAGCAGCCGAGGAGATCTGCTCGCGTTGCCATGGATCGAGAGTGTCTCGGAACTTTTCGATATCTGTGACGGTATGGAATCCGAAGACCTCGCGTGCGATGCGATTTGTAAGGTGTCGCCCGAGTGAGCGGTCGATATCCAGCCCACCAAGAAAAGCTTCGCCGTCCGCACCTAGAACCGTGAACTTCGAATCCGCCTCGACTTCCACGATCGCCACATCAAGCGTGCCGCCGCCCAAGTCTAAGACCAGGATCTTTTCACCAGGATGAGCATCCTGCAACCGAATGTAGCCCAGGCAGGCAAGAACCGGCTCCTCGACAATGTCGGACAACTCAAATCCGTCGAAGCCGAGCCGATGCACGAGCTCCTGCAACTGAAGCCGCGCCGTCCGGCCAGCGGTCGCCCAGATGCCCATCCTCAGGGGCAGGCCGGCTATGCGCAGCCGCTGCATCCGGCCCAAGAAGCCCAATTGAGCCCGGAAAGCAGCCTGGGCACGCCTGATCGCTTCCTCGAGAATAGCGGCGGCGACCTCTGCAGGATCGATGGGATGACCCCACAACGTTATTGTTCGCCGAACGGGATCCCACCAGGAGTGATTCTCCGCCAATCGCTTGTTCCAGTAGTCGGCCCACCCCGAAGTGCCGGGGAAATCTGCGAGCACGAATGCCCGCTTGACTTCGCGAATTACGATGCGATCGCGAAGCGCGACTGACGCCTCTGCCGCCTCCCCCACCCGGTCCACGACAGGTACCCCGTTGGGGCCCCGTCTGTAGGAAACAGAAGACGGCATGACGAACCCCTGTGTACCCGGGCCCGATCGGATATCAAGCGCCCGAGGCCGTTCGTCGTCTCGACGGATCGCTACCCGCGTATTTGTCGTTCCGAAGTCAATTCCGAGCGTATAGCCCATGCCGCGCCTCACATCGATCTAACTACCGCCCTGACAATGACGTTTTGTCTGCCGGCCGCGTCGCGGATGAAATACCCGGGGAAGATGATTTCGACGTGGTCTCCGCTCTGGGGATCGTCCGGCACGAACTGATGGATCTCGGGGTCGAACGTCACGCGATCTCCGCTTGAGCCGATGGATCGGCCACCAAATCTCTGGAAGGCCTGCTCGATCCTCGCCAGCACGCCGCGCAGGGGCGAGTCGGACGAACTGTGCGCGCGAGCCGCAAACTCTCTGTAGCAGGCTCCCAGCTCGTCAAGCACGTTTCGCTGGCCCTGGAATTCTGCCAATCGCTCCGGCTCGCCCAGAGCGGACTTCAGCTCTTTAACGAGGGCTGAGGTCCTTTCAAGTTCGGCCGCTAAATGGAGGACCTCATCCCGTAGCCGAGAGGCATCCCGCTCTACGGCCCGTGTCCGAGCTTTCTCGGCGTCAGTGCGGGTTGCCGCCCACTGTTCCGCTGCGGCAAAGACGGGCAGCAGCTTTCGGCCAGCAGTAGGAGCGGACGAAGAGCGGCTGTTCAAGGCCTTTACGATCAGGGCAGCCAGAGGATCGCCCAGGTCGTCCTTCTCATGGGCGGTCAAGACTGCAATCGTTAGCCCGAGCTCGGCGGCACGCGAGGCGCTCCGAGAGGGCAAATCGGCGCTGATGCGAGTGAAGAGCTTGGCAACGGCGTTCGCGGAGCGCCGGAGGTCTTCGTCGATCCCGGATCCGATTAGCGAGTGCAGGTTCTCCATGAGGCGCTGCGCTTCCGGGCGAACGTTCGCTCGGAGACGTTCCCAGAAGGCGTCGACAACAATATCGGGGCATGCCTTGAGCAATTGCCACGAGTAGTGATCGGCGATCAGGACAGCTGAGTCATCGAGCAAAGCCCGAGCCATCCGATCCTTGACGGTCGGGGCAATATCCAGGTCGCAAAGAACCAGCCCGTACGCGTAGGCGGACTCTGGATCAAGCTGGATCAGGGCTTTCAACGCAGATTGAAGCGATTGAGTTGCAGCATCGGCCCAGGTTCGTGGGGTCAGGTCCGTGAGAAGTGCCCACGCGCGCGCCAAAGAACGGTACGACTCGCGCACCTCGCTCGAGCGCCACTCGACTGAAAGGGGTGCCCGCATGTCACGAGCTTCGGCGGCAAGGATCTCCGACCTTTTGACCACCCACTCCTCGTTGTGGACATTCCCAGCGGCGAACTCCCTGGCCCCATGTGCGATCGCGGCAGCCAGGCGACCGAATACCTGGATCAACACGGAATGGAGGTTTTCCTGCTTGAGGGAATCGAGCACTGCTTTTATGCCGTAGGCCTGACCACTCCAAAGGGAATCAGCGCGCGAGTCGGTGAGGCGGCCCCAGTCCCTGTTTTTCGCGATTTGGTGACATGTCCTGCGAATCTCTTCGGCGGTCATGCCACCGAGTTCAATTCGGCCGTCTTTTAACTTCTCGTATAGGTCGACGCCAGATTCGGTCTTGGGTCTGGGACCTTTTTTCGGGGCGTCGGACAGCGGAGCTTCAGGGAGATCGCCAGGGACGGTGTCCGGGCGGGTAAGTCGAATAAGGCCTCGAGGTGTGATCTGGATCTCTTCGACTGTTTTGATCATCTGCCGTGTGCGTGACCACCACGTGGACCACGCAAACTGGCCCATGACTCGACTCTCGAGAACGTCGCGAATCTGATTCGATCGCGACTGGCCGCCAAGATCCCTGAGAGCAGCCACGACCAGCCGAAGGGGTGCCGACTTGACCCAGGCCGCCACGGCATCCGGCGCCTTCCACGCCATCGCTCGCAAGCCTTCGTTGACGACGGGATTCAATACACGCACGGCGATGTCACGGCCCATCGAATGGCCGGGCTTACCGTAGAAGTCAATGACCACTTGACCGGTACGCGATTCGACATCGCGCAACAGGCCAGTCCCCCACTCGGTATGCTGAACGAAACGGCCGACCTGGAGGTCGCTCTCTGTCAACAAACCAACGTGCTCCTGATCTTCAACGAACTTATCGATGGAGTGTGTTGAAAGCACTCTTTGGGCAGGGCGCGCTTTCCATCCGCGGTACCCCGGCCTGCTGAACGGCCGCGGTCACGTCCTGAGCAATGAGCTGATAGCGGCCTGGTCGAGGACTTCAGCAGCCTGGGTTGTAAGAAAGTGGTTTAGTCTTCTTGCCGCTGCCTGAATTTCCTTGCCGGTCTTCCCGGCGAGCTCGCTGACTGCAGCTCTCGCGGCTGGCGGATAGATCCCGAACTTACGCTCAAAGACCGCCACGAACAGGTCTTGATTCGCAAGCGCTTGTCTGGTGAGGGCATAGCCTGAGTCGGCGTCCTGCATCGCTTCCGCGCACCACCAGAGGCGTGCGGCGGCGTTCCTGCTCACACCGTTGAGAGTCGCGGAACCCAGGAAGTGGGCCACGAGCCCTGGCGTCAGAGCTGCGTATGGCTGGGGCGGCTCGTCCCCCCGCCACCTCAGCAAGACGAACTCCTTCAATGGCGAAGTGCACAGCCAGTGCCAGATTCTCATGTCCGCTGCATCTCTGCGGACCAGTTGTTTCAGAGCGCTATGGAGATGGGGCGCCAGCCGGGCGTCCATAAACGCCCGCTGCCGCGGGGTCGAGTGTGGAGGGATAGAGGCGCGAGCAGAAGCCAGTTCGTTCTTGAAATCATCCAAAGAGAACGTGTATCTCGTTGCCTCGACTTCCGGATCAGAGCGTCCTGCAAGTACATCTGCGAGCTGCGCGGGTACAAGCGGTCGGGCGTACCGCATGAGCGATGAGGTGGTCATGATTGCAGTCGCCCTTCCGCCTGTAGCTCGCGGACGAGGGAGGTGAATGCCTTCCCGATCGTGGAGGGCCTTTTCTGAAGTGCCCGGGAAAGCCGCTTACCAAGAAGTTCGGACACCCCAGGTGTGGTCACGACCGCCCGTTTCAGTGCCTGAACCGGATCGGATGCGTCCGGGAATAGCTGCCCAACCCATCGGTCCAGCAATTGACCGCGCCATCCGGGGAGGAGGTCTCCGAGTTCGGACGCGTCGTAGTCTTCCTCCTCCTGCCTGGAGGCCAGCTCATGCATCGCCGAATCGATCAACGCGTACATCGTGTACTGATATATGCCTGCGTACAGCGAATCTCGTGCCGCTGCGATCAATCCTCTCGTACCTCGTGAGTTCAGAATCGCGGGGGCGTGCTGGACGCCCGAGTTCAGGAACAAGACTGGGAGCGCCTGATCAAGGTCAAGCGCCAGCAGATCATTGGCGCGTTCCTGTAACCAGCGAGGCGCATCCAACCCACCGAAATCCACCCATTTGATCTCCAGATATGCCCCGGGAGGGAACGGAGGCTCATCGAACAATACCCTCTGGATTTCGGATGCTGCCACCACGCTTCCAGGATGCTTCGCGTACGGATCGGAAGGCCTTCCGTCGCTGGTTCGCACGACGACTGCTCGTATCGCCGTTTCGCCGCGAAACTCCCGGCGATTCATTACGATCTGAACCTTCGACGTGGCCAGCCCGTCCAGCTTCTGTGCGCGCCTTACGCGAGACTCGATCGATTCGAGAACAACGTAGGTTGCCAGGGGCGGGCGCCTCCTCTCGGATAAGGAGACAACGCGCTCTGGAAGATCGGGGGGTATGTCGACCTGGATCTCCAGCGTTACTTCCTCGAAATCTGTCCTGTATGCAAGGAGAGCGCCATCACTCGAGACGGGGAGCTCGACGGATGGAGTCACCAGCATCGGGAGCTTGGGCGGATAGACCTTGTACGGATAGAATTCCATCGTGGTCATCGCAGGACCTCTTCAAATGACGGTCTCACCTCAACACGCGCCCGGGCCCTGGCTCCTACCATCACCGCGAGATCGTTCAGGCCTGTAGTACCGTCAAAAACCACGACTCTTTCGGGGGACGCGATTCGAACGATCGCGCTGCCTTCCGCGCCGATCGTCGCGCTGCCGGTCGACAGCTTCAGCTTTTCGATCGGGAGAATCCCGCCCCGGCCGGATTCTGCCGACGCGTAAACTCTGATGGCAACGCGCCATCCACGATCTGGCGTAGCCCGAACTCGCACTCGGCCGTGGAAAGACCAATGGAGACCATCAAAGGCGGCGGAAAGATCGGTAACGTCGAATGAACGCTCTCCGTCCCCTCCCCCAGAGCCCGAAAGTCGGAAGAGTCCCGCAAGGTCGGTCGGTCCCGGCGCCTGGTCGACCGGCCGCGTCGACGCAAAGGACGCAAGCGCTTTTCCAACCGAATCCCAGAGTTCCTGGAGTCTCGCGCGGGCGCCGCGCTCGTAATTCGCGGCGATTCGCTGGGCTGTGTGCTCCCAGTTGTTGTGGGAAGGCGGCTCCGCGTCCCGGAAGAAATCCTCCGCCGCGTGGTGGCCCTCAGTGCCTCCCGCAGCTGTACCAACCTCCAGGACTGCGAATAAGGGGTATTCAAAAAGGCCGGACACAAGGGGGCGGTATTGCACCACCATACCGGCTCCACGAATCAACGCCACCTGGTTTTTCTTAGTCGAGTCATCCGCTTCGGCACCCCTGCGAACACGAAGTCTGGCATTGCTTGCGAGGGACGGTGAATCTTGTCGGACACCGGAGCCTCGTCTTGGAGGAATCCTGACCGAAATGTTTTGATGCGCTACATCCGCCTCGGCGTTCAAATGCTCCGTAGGGCTCGCGGCAGCCGAGGCGTCCACGAACGGTTGTGCCTCCGCAGGTGGTACCACCACAGCCGAAAACGCGTTGGTGCCGCCCCGACCGATCGCCCTGACTTCGATACGAAGCCGTGGCGGCGTGTCGATGAGGCATGGCCAGAACCACAGTCCGGCCGATCTGGCGATGTCTTTTGCGATATCGCGGAGATCTCGTGTTTGCTCCTCTGCGGGCTCGTGGAACCCGACCACTACGATAGACGTCCCGGCAGCTTGTGGCCGGGCGAGTTGCAGGAGAGGGGCAAGATTCTCGGCCGCTTTTCCCCAGACGGACACCGATCTCTTGGGATTGACCACCGGATCCGGACTTCCGAAGAATCCCAGCCCGGACCAATCCTGATACATGCAGTCGTGGGTAGGCAGCTCACACCGGCCGAACAGGCGAAGTTCACGCTGGCGCGTTTTGGACGGTCTCGAACTGAAGATGACCGTGGATAACTCCGAAAAGCTCCACAGAACCGTCTTGCCGAGCCCGTAGCTTCCGCCCCGGCCACCACGAACCGGCTGCGCCTCCATCGTTTCCAGCGTATTGCGACACAGCGCATTGAAATTTTGACCCTGCTCGTCTTCGCCGCCGTTCAGCCCGTGAGTTTCGAAATCGTCGATTCGGATCAAGCGAAGAGGACCACGGGACGCAGCGTCGACGCCGCGCTGGATTCTCCCAGAGATCGTCGGCATATTCGCCTCAGCGACGGCAGAGAGGTGAGGGCTGAGCCGGTCCCACGCCAGGGCGCGCAAGAATTCCTGCAGGTCCTCGCCTTGGAGTTCCATCAGCGTAAACACGACCCGGACCGTCGTGTCCGCAG
>Ga0194131_10007084_pt1 | contig 15233 bp, 11 predicted proteins | sample TA2KigO120mmetaG_FD_148631 | JGI IMG/M metagenome (GOLD analysis project Ga0194131, IMG submission 148631) | Freshwater microbial communities from Lake Tanganyika, Tanzania - TA2015053 Kigoma Offshore 120m | ecosystem: Environmental > Aquatic > Freshwater > Lake | place: Tanzania: Lake... | reverse complement strand
AGGGGCGCTCCGGAAGCGCGACGACGTTGGTCAGCGCCCGGGTCACCACCAGGCTGGCGCGCGGCAAGTCCCCCGGCACGGGCAACCGTTCCCAGGCGCCGCTCGGCGTGTATCGCCAGAACGCCCCCTCAGTGGCGCGTGGCTCCGGCGGCGGCGGCGGGGGCCGTCGCCACAGAAAGAACGCGCCGGCGACGATCCCCGCGAGGAGGATCAGCCCGAGTGCGAGTCTGGCTTGCAGCGATGGCGTCATTTCTGCGATATTGTGGCCGTGCAGGCCAATCAGATTTTGGAATACGGGCGCTCCCTGGCGGAATCGCTGGGGAAGGACGCCACGCTGCTCGAGGGCTTCCGCCATCTCCTGATCAATGGCTACGTCCCGACGATGAGCGCGCTGATGACCCTGACGGTGTTGTTCGCGCTCCTCGCGGCGCGGCCTCTCTGGGGCGCGGTCCGGCGGATTTCGGCGAACGGCTGGATCGGCGCGCTGCTCATCGCCAACCTCGCCTTGCTGTTGCGCACGCTGGTGACGCCGCACCTGCCGCAGGTGTACTTCGACGAGATCTTCTTTCTCAACACCGCGGAGAACATGGCGCGCAGCGGCGAGAACGCGCTCTCGATGGTGGGTGGATACCAGACCTTCAACGGCTTTCACCCGTGTCCGGCCGCGTGGCAGTACCTGATCTCGCTGGCCTACCGGGCGTTCGGCCACGGCCCCGACGTGGCGTTCGCCCTGGCCACCGCGCTTTCGGGCCTGTCGACGGTGCTGCTCTTCGTGGCGGTGCACGCGATGTTCGGCAGCGAGCGCGCCGGCCTGCTGGCCGCGCTGTTCCTGGCGGTGCTGCCGGTGCACATGCGGCTGGCGGGTTCGGCCGCGCTGGAGACGGCGTCGCTGTTCTTCTTGCTGGCCGGGCTGGCGGTCATCGCCGTCTGGTTCCGCGACGGCGGGGACGCCCTGGTGCCGCTCGCCTGCGCATTCCTCGCTGTTTTCATCAACGTGCGCATGGAAAACGTGTTCGCGCTGCTCCCGCTGGTGTTGGCGTTCTTCGCGCTGGTGTGTCCTTCGGAGCGCATGCGGGGCTGGCGGGTGCGGCTGGCCTGGACGCTGGGCTCGCTGGTGCTGGCGGTGTTTTCGCTGCCGCCGCTGATGGCCGACTACTACGGCCTCGCCACCCACTTCTACTTCTTTTATGAGAGCAGCGAGGACATCCGCCGGCACGTCTCCACCAACTTTAGCGGCAACTTCCTGTACTGGATCGAGGGCGCCATCCATCCGCTGCCGCTCACCGTGCTGGCGCTGCTCGGCCTGGTGGTGGCGGCGCGCTCCTCGCGCTGGCGTCGGGTGGGATTGTTTTGGGCGGGCTGGTGGCTGGCGCTGGTGCTCTTCTACTCGGCAAACCCGTCGTGCGACTTCTCGCTGCGCTTCACGCTGGACTCGTGGCGCACCGCGCTGCACCCGGCCCTGGGGGTGATCATCCTCGCCGCGCTGGGCGCCGACGCGCTCTGTCGTCAGCGCACGGTGCTCCTGGGGATGGTGGCGCTGGCGCTCGCCGTGGTGCCCGTGTACAACGGTTTCGTGCAATCCCGCCACATGTGGATGGCCCAGTGGGAGCTGCACCGCGAGGCCCGCGCCCTGTTGCCGGAAAGCGCCTGGCTGCTGGTGTACGACAACATGGGAACGCTCGGCGCGCGCAGTCTCGCCATGTCCCGCCAGATCGCGTGGAACACCGGCCTGGAGCCGCACTTCTTCATCGTCCCCGAAGGACAGCCCGATCCGCAAATCGTGCGGGACGTTGCCGTTGAAAACCGCCCGGTGTTTCTCTATTATCTCCATACCGGCGGCGCCGAGGCCGGGCGCAGCTTTGAAAGGCTGCAGAACCTGCTGCGGCTGTCCCCGCTGGTGGAGCGGCGGGTGGAGAGCACGAGAGTGCACTTTGCGCTCTACCGCGTGCAGCCTCTGTCGCCGCTCGCCCTGGAGGCACCGTGAAAATCCTCTTGCTGTTCCCGCCCCAAGAGCAGATCGTCTCGCCCGGCTACATGAAGACGATCCAGGAAGGGCTCGGCTACCTGCCGCCGCTTGGCCTGCTCTACCTGGGCACCTGGATCAACGAGCGGACCCGCCACAAGGCGGAAGTGCTCGACGCCTACGTGCGGGAGATGAGCTTCGACGACGTCGAGGCCTACGTGCGGCGGACGAAGCCTGACGCGGTGGGCATCACCGCGATGACCTACACCCTGATCGACGCGGTGGACGCGGCGCGCGTCGTGAAAAAGGTGGACGCGTCGATCCCGGTGATTCTCGGCGGGCCGCACACCTCGCTTTTCCCGAAGGAGGCCGTCGGGCTGCCCTGCATCGACTACGTGGTGCTCGGCGAAGGCGAAGTGCCGCTGGGCCAGCTGCTGGATCGCATTGAGGAGAGCGGGCGCCTGCCGGGCACCGGCTGGCGCGGCGAGGACGGCCTGCCACGTGAAGGGACGTGCGTCGAGGACCTTCCCGCGGTGCTTGACAAGTGCACGCAAAAGCAAAAGCACCGCTATTTCTTCCAGGACCTCGACGATCTGCCGATCCCCAACCGCGCGCTGACCCCGTATCGGATGTACAGCACGGTGGTCAGCAAGCGGCCGCCCACGACCATCATGGTTTCCTCCCGAGGATGCCCTTACTCGTGCTCGTTCTGCTACACGGCCGGCGGCAAGAAATATCGCGAGCGGACCCCGTCCTCGGTGGTCGACGAGATGCGCGCGTCGGTGGCGCTGGGAATTCACGAATTCTTGTTCTTTGACGAGACGTTCACCATCAACAAGGAGCGCATCTACCAGGTCTGCGATGCGATTATCGCGTCCGGCCTCGACGTCCTCTGGGACGTGCGGGCCCGCGTGGACTGCGTGGACGAGCCGCTGCTGCGCCGCATGAAGGAGGCCGGCTGCGGGCGCGTGCAGTACGGCATCGAGTCCGGCACCCAGCGCGTGATGGATATCTTGAATAAAGGCACCACGCTGGAGCAGGCCCGCGAGGCGATACGCCTCACCCGAAGAGTGGGCCTGTCGACCTACGCGGATTTCATGATCGGCGCGCCCGGCGAGTCCCGCGAGGAAATCATGGAGACGCTGCGCTTTGCCCAGCGGCTGAATCTCGACTACGTGCACTTTTCGGTGACCATGCCCCTGCCCAACACGGTGCTGCATCGCATGGGCGTGCGCCAGGGACTTATCACCGACGAGACGTGGCGGGATTTCGCGAAAGATCCCACGACCACGTTTGAGGTGCCCTACTGGACGGAGGTTTTCACCCGCGAGCAGCTTGACGAACTGGTGACGTACTGCATCAAGCGCTCGTATTTCCGCCCGCGCTACGTGCTCCAGGCGCTGCGCGGGGTGCGCTCGTTCGGGGAGTTCTTCCGCAAGGCGCGGGCCGGGCTGAAGCTTGCAATGATGGGCCTTTGACGGCGCTGCTCGGAGGCGGGTACGTCGCGCTGTTCGCGGCGCATCTCGTGGTCGTGCTGGGGCTGGTGGTCTGGCGGCTGCGCGAATTGGGTGGATTGTGGCGGCCTGCCCAGTCGTTGCTGGCGGCCGGCGCGGGAATCGCGCTGCTCGCGGCGGGATTGCGGATGGCCCAGCCGGTGGCGCCGCAGGTGTATTTCGACGAATTTTATTATTTAGCGACGGCGCGCAACGTGCGCACGTCCGGCACCGTGGTGGCGCTGATCGAGCGTGGATTGCCGCCGGCGCCCGATCCCCGTCCCGCGCCGGAGCCGCCGTATCCGCAAGGATGGCCGACGCTGCTGTCGCTGGTGTCGGGCGGCGGGTACGGCGCGGCCGTCGGCCTGCAGCGCTCCATTGGCGTGCTGACCGCGGTGGCGACGTTTGCCATGCTGGCGCCGGAGTCCCTGGTGGCGGCGGCGTTTGCGGGTGGGGCGGTGGCGGTGATGCCGGCCTTGCTGCGGCTGTCGCAGGGGGCCTCGGCGGAGGGCGCCTCGCTGCTCTTCGTGGTGCTTGCGCTGTGGGGTTGCCGGTCACAGCGGTTTCGTACGGGCATGGCCGGCGCGTTGCTGGCTGGCGCGCTCGTGGCGCTGGCCGGGCATTTTCGGCCGGAAAATATGTTGTATGCGGTGTTGTTTTTGCCGCTTGCGTTCTTCAGGACGGATGCGTCACGCGCCCAGGTTGCGGCTGGGGTCTTTGCCTGGCTGTTGTTTGCCGCGCCGGACGTATTGATCATGGCCGCCGGCGCGACCGGGCCGGCCGCGTCGGATCATTTCGAGGCGGTGCCGCGGCCGGGGTTTGCCACGGTGGCGGAAAATTTCGTGGCGAATTTGATCGGAAACTTGAAATTCCTGGTGGACGGAGCGGTGCTTCCCTTCTGGGCATCCCTGCTGGCGCTGCTGGGCGGGGTGCTGCTGTGGGACCGCGGGTGTCGTTTGCCGGCGGCCTTCTACGCGGGCTGGATCGGGTTGTTCATCCTCGCGCTGTCGCCGTTCCCGTTCGGCGATTTCCAGACGGCGCACTCGTACGACACGTGGCGATTTTCGCTGCAGGTCACCCTGCCGGTGATCTTGCTGGGGGCCCGCGGATTGGAGCTGGCGCCGGACTGGGCGCGTCGGCCGCTGCCCCTGGTGCTTCTTGCGGTATTGATGGGCGCGGCCCCGCTGCTGCACGGAGCGTTTATCACGCGGGTGCACCCGCTGGCGCCCGCCTGGCAGGGCATCGACAAACTGGCCGACATCGCGCGGGCGGGGATCGTGGTCACCTCGGACGAGCGCATCGCGCTGCTCCTCCGCGAGGGCTACGGTGTGCGGGCCACGCTGGGGCCTTCAACCACCGAGATGCCCGCGGGCTGGAAGGTCTTCTTCCTGGAGGAAGACGGCCGCGTCCCGCCAGGCTGGAGCAAGCTTCCGCTGGCGCTGCGCGCGACGACGGGGCCGCTGATCCTGGGAGGCATCCCGGGCCGGGAAAACGCCACAACGAGGCTAGCACTGTACGAGTACAACCGCTGACCAGCCGCCAGACTCGTTCGCTGCGAAGTGGGAGCGAACGGGGTACAACAAAAGACGAATTCACGACATTCTATGCGTGTTCGCCGCCAACTGGGAGCGAACACGCGCGGTTCCGAACTGTTCGCCGCGATCTGGGAGCGAACACTCCCCGCGATCGGGGAGCGAACAGCAAAATGGCGCGGTTGCTTGAAAGCAAGTCCGCGGAACTGCTATAACCCTTCCGATGCAGGCCCTTGCCAACACGCTGGCGGCGGTGCCGTGGCGGTCCCATAGCACGATCACCCGGGCGGCCGGTTTATTTACCTCGAGGCGCGGGGACGAGGTTCTCGTTGTGGAGCCTCTGACGGCGTCATGGGGAGTGTTCTCCGGCGCGGCCTGGAAGGTCTTCTTGCAGACGGCCCGTCCCCAGCCCGCCGCGGCACTGGTTCACGCGGCCCTGGCCGAGGGGATCGACGAGCGGCAGGCCCACGACCTCCTGCGTCAGATGTACCACCAGGGCTTCATCCAGGTGGACGGTCGCCCGTTCCGCGATCCCGAGGAGTTGTGGAAGCGGCCGGCCGAGGTGCCCACCTTCGTGTCGGTGCACGTCCTGGAGGGCTGCAACCTGCGCTGCTCCTATTGCTACGCCGACGCGGGCGCGGATCTCAACCGCATGGAGCGCGACCTCATCTTCCGCGTGGTGGAGAAGTCCATTCGCGAGATTCCTTCGGACGCGCTGACCGTCGACTTCCTGGGCGGCGAGCCGATGCTGCTTTTTGACGACGTGACCGACGCCATCCGGCACGGGCGCGACGTTGCCACGGCGATGGGCAAGCGCGTTGAGTTCATTTTGCAGACCAACGGCACCATGCTCACCCGCGACAAAGCGCGCGTGCTGCGCGACCTGGAGGTCGGCGTGGGCGTCAGCCTGGACGGCCCGAAGGCACTGCACGACCGCTACCGTCCCCGCGCGGACCGCAGCGGATCCTGGGACGAGGTGTACCGCAACCTCCTTGCGGCTCGCGAGGAGGGGCTCCGCGTGGCGCCCCTGGCAGTGATTCACGAGCCGGCCACCTACACCGAGGTGCTGCAGTTCTTCATCGACAACGGCTTCGAATTTCTCCGCTTCAACTACACTTCCAAGATCGGCAGAGCGCGCGACATGCTGGAATTTCCGGCCGAGCGCGCCGAAGCGTTCGCGAGCGGGTTCATGGACATGGTCGGCTTCGCGCTCTCCTGGTGTGAGTCGAACGGGCGGCCGCTGCGCATCAACGATTTGAACCAGATGATCCGCGTGCTGGCCACCAAGAACCGCGATTACATGTGCATGCGCTCGCCGTGCGGGCTGGGCGATTCGATCATCTCGTTTGGCACGAAAGGCGAGATCTACGCGTGCGAGGAATTTGAGCGCGACACCAAGGCGAGGTTCATGCTCGGGCAGACCGGCGAGATGACGTTGCCGGAGGTGGTGGCGTCGTCGCCCAATTACCATTTGCTCAAGCAGCGCAAGGTGGAGAATATCCCGAAATGCTCACGCTGCCACCTGCGCTACATCTGCGGGGGCGGCTGCACGCACAAGTCGCTGGCCTATTACGGCTCGCACTTGCGCGAGGATCCTATGTGCCGCTATTATCAAGTGGTTTTTGAAGAATTGATGTGGACAATCTGGAAGGAGCCCAGGGCGGTGGATTTCCTGGGCGCCATTTGATGGAGGTCTGGCCATGGCGCTGACGGTACAGAAAATCACCAACAAGGAGCACTCGCCGCTGCTGACGGCGTCGGCGCTGGTTACCCGCACGCCAAACCTCTATCAGTCGCGGCGGCAGAACCGGGTGCTCTTTATTGAGCGGGAGTCGGGCTCGTGGCTTATCCTGGATGGAGATCGACTGCGCCACTTTCTGCAGGTGCAGCGCCCCATGACCGTGCGGGATTTCATCAACATCCAGAATGGGATGACGGAGCGTCAGAAAGAGGCGTTCCTGCTGGAGCTTTACGGGCACGGCATGGTGGAGATTGGCGGCAAGTCGTATTTCCACTATGAGAAGATGTGGAAGAAGCCGCAGCAGTACCCCACGTTTTTGTGCCTGCACATGACCGAGAAGTGCAATCTCGCCTGCACCTATTGCCAGGCGGATTCCACGCCGGCCGGCAAGGCGATGCCGCTGCAGACCGCGATGAAGATTGTCGAGCGCTTGCTTACCGAAAATCCTCCGGAGACCTTCACGATTGATTTCCACGGCGGCGAGCCCCTGCTGGAATACGAGAACATGATGAAGGTCATCCGGCACGCCAAGAAAGTGGCCGAGACAGTCGGCAAGAAGCCGGTGTTCATGCTGCAGACGAACGGCACGCCGTTGACGCCGGATCGCGTCAAGGGGCTCAAGGAGGAGGGCGTGTACGTCGGCGTGTCGTTGGACGGCCCCGGCGAAGTGCACGACAAGCAGCGCTTTACCGCGCGCGGCAAGGGCAGCTTTGAGCGGGTGTGGGGCAATGCCCAGCGGGCCATGGAGATGGGACTCAACACCGGCTTCCTGGCGGTGATTCACGACCCGCGGGATTATCTGACCTCGTATAAGTGGTTTCGCGATCAGGGCTTCCGCTCGTTCCGCATCAATTATTCGTCGGCCATAGGCCGCGGTCCCAAGGAGCTGGAGTTTCCGGCCGGCCGCGAGGAGGCGTTCGCCCGCTACTGGATGGACATGGTGCGCGACGCGCTGGACTGGACCCGCAAGAACAACGAGCACCTGAATATCTCGGATATCAACAACAAGATCAATAATCTGACGACGAAGAACCGCCCGTTTATGTGCTATCGCTCTCCGTGCGGCGTGGGCAACTCGGTGCTTGGCTTCGGCGTCGACGGCGGCATTTTCGCCTGCGAGGAGATGGCCAGCCTGGAGTATTTCCGGGTGGGCAACATCTGGGACGAGAACACCAGCATCAAGCAGCTGGTCGACACCAACCCGATTCTTCAGGACCTGCAGCGGCGCACGGTGGACAACATCCCCAAGTGCAGCACCTGCCACTTGAAGCGCATCTGCAGCGGCGGCTGCACCTCCAAGACGTTCGCCAAGTACGGCACGGTGTGGCGCGAGTCGCCGATGTGCGGCTTTTACCTGATCGCCTACGAAGAATTGATGTGGATGATCCACGATAATCCAGATATGGTGGAAAACCTGGGTTTTGAAGGCAAGCTGTCGCCCAAGTTCAACCAGGCGAAACGGGTCAAGAAGGGCACCAACACAGGCCAGGTGGATGGCGAGGGCAACGCCCCGGGCGAGCTGCTCATACACGGTACCGACGGCAGCGCCCTGGACGTGTTCGAGATGATCACCTCGTAGTATGCGCGCCCGTGAACGCCCCTAAGAAGATGAAATCCCCATATATTCGCCGAATATATGAGGATTTCGTCATCTCAGACTGGCAAAGTGGCCCTTACTTTGTGGCCACCACCAGCGGCGAGTGAAACCCGACGTCGGTTTTCTCCATCTTGCTGAACCCCGCGTCCTTCAGCCACGATGACAGCTCGGCGAAGGTGTAGGTGTCGCCATCCGTGGTGTGGAGCAGCATATTGAGCGCGAAGCCGAGCGGGAACGGGGGGCCGCTGCGGTCGTCGTTCGGAATCATTTCCACGATCATCACCTGGCCGCCTGGCTTGAGCGCCTTGTGCAGCTTGGCGAAGAACCCGCGCGAGGCCGCCTCACCCTCGCTGTGCACGATGTTGCCGAGAATTGCCAGATCGAAACGGTTCTCACCAAGGTTCACGTCCCGCATGTTACCCGGGAGGAACTCGAAACGGTCCTCCACGTTGTGCTTGCGGGCGTAGTGGCGCGTCGTGTCGAGCACGGCCGGGAAATCGAGGGCGGTCACTTTCGCGCCGCGCTCGGCGAAAGGGATGCTCCAAACGGCCGAGCCGGCCGCCACGTCCAGCACCTGGGCGTCTTTCGGCAGGCCGGACGCGAGCGCATCGGCGGCACGCTTCGCCACGTCGAGGTTGATGACGTGCAGGCTCTTCACCAGAATCGGGAAGAATTGCGACGCCAACTCCTCCTTTTCCACCGTGCGAATCGGCGCGCCCGTCTTCACCGTCTCAGTGAGCGTTCCCCAGTTCGTCCACAGGTCGTCGCTCTCGAACATGGCGCCCAGGTATCCGTCAGTCCCGCGCACCAGGTGCTTCTCGGCGGCCGGCGTCAGGCGATAACCGTCGCCATCGCGGTCCACGAGGCCAAGGGACACGAGCACGTTGAGCATCATGCGGGTGCCGCGCTCGGAAGCGTTGGCGTGACGCGCCACCTCGGCGGCGGTCCTGGTGCCGTCCTTCATGGCCGTGAACAGGTCAAGCTGGATCGCGGTCATCAAGACGCGCGAGGGGACAAATGTGAAGCTCAGGTCAAAGAGCGTCTCGGCACTCATCGGGGGGGCCTGGGTTGCGGTGGTCATGGGAAATCTCCTCTCGGATGCACGGTGCCGCTCGGTCGGCGGGTCCTCAGGTTGTCCGCCGGGTGCGAGGATCCTTGCGATTGTTCGCTCCCAGATCGCGGCGAACCGGCGGGGTGAGGCGGTGTTCGCTCCCAGTTCGCGGCGAACGATGAGGGGGGCGCGGTGTTCGCTCCCGGTTCGCGGCGAACGATGTGGGGGGCTACGCCGTTTTTTGGTCCAGCCTTCTTGTCGTCTTGCAGTGCCGCTGGGCGGCTTCCACGAAGCGGTCGACGTGCGTCTGCTCGGCTTCGGTGAGCTCCACGAACTCGCCGCCGAATTCGTAGAGGCCCTCGTTGAAGCGCTCCCACACCACGCGCAGGGGCAGTTTCATGGTGTGCCCGTCCACGCTGACCTGGAGCCCGAACACCGAGATGTCCTCGCGGGGGAAGCGGCTGCCGATTTTGGCGCCGTGGCGGCTGATGTCCATCAGCACGACCTGCATCGGATGGGTGGCCCAGTACATGGTGGACATCACGTTGACGTCGTAACGCGGGCAGCGGCGACGCTCGAGAATCGCCTGGGGGACCGGGGCCGGCTTGCGTCGGAGGATGGTTTGCAGGATTCCCATTCTATTTTCTGCCTCCCTTGAGTGGGCGGCGCGGCTCGTGTCTGTCGGGCTGCGCCGCGGGTAGCGAAGGGCGTAGGCCTGCACTTCCACTGTACCGCCGCGACGGCCGATGCGCTATTGTGCGAGAGGCTTATTTCCAATATCCGGGACTCGTTCGAAAGACCGATGCCGCGCTTGCTCAGGTCTGAAACGGCTGCTTGCGCCACGACTGTTGGACACTCCAAGTCACCAGGTGTTTCATCCGGCATCCGCGCCGGGGCATGCTCGAGCAGGCGATGGAGTCTTTCAAGGGGTAATCCGCCATGCATGAAAGCAATATTTTTTGATCGCGACGGAACGCTGATCGAAAATGTCCCCTACAACGGCGATCCCGAAAAAGTGGTGCCGCGACCCGGCGCCCGTGAGGCGCTCGACCTCATCCGTGCTCGCGGAATTCCCACCGCGATGGTGACCAACCAGAGCGGGATCGGCCGAGGCTACCTGACCCTGGCCCAGGTCGCCTCCGTCCACGCGCGCATGGAGGCGATGCTGGGCCCGCTGGGCCCCTGGCTGATTTGCCCGCACGCGCCTCACGAAGGATGTCTCTGCCGCAAGCCGGCGCCCGGACTGGTGCGCGAGGCGGCCGCGACGCTCGGCCTTGACCCCGCCGATTGCGTCCTCATCGGCGACCAGCCGTCGGATATCGCCGCGGCCGAGGCGGCGGGGGCGCGCGGCGTCCTGGTCGCGTCGCCGGACACCCCTCCCGAGGTTGGGACACCCTACCCTGACCTGCTCGCGGCGGTGAAACACTTGCTGGAATCCTGACCGGAGGAGTGCGCCCTCCTGGAGCGAATTACCCTGGCCCATGCTTTACGTTCTCAGGCAATGGAAGCGCGGCAGCATCAAGGGAATCGTCTGGCACATGGAGCGCAATCGGCTCCCGTACGAGATTATCGAAGCGTACGACTGCCCGCAGTATCCCGAGCTGAAGAAGGGTGACGCCATTATCGGGCTGGGCGGTCCGCCTTCCGTGTGCAACATGCACGACAAGGATTATGAGCACGAGTTCATCCTGTACGAGGCCGGCTTCCTGGGTTACGCGATCCTGGAGGCCGTCCCGTTCTTTGGCATCTGCCTGTCCCACCAGTTGCGCGCGAAGATGTACAACAATCCCGTCGAGACGAAGTCGCTGGAGTTTGGCCTGCAGGACATCATCCTCAACCGGGAAGGCCGCTCGCACTGGCTGTTTGACGGCATACCGGAGCGCGTCGTGATGTACCAGCACCACCGCGACCACGTCCTCTCAGTGAACGGCGGCGCGGTGAAGCTTGGCGACTCCGCCCAGTGCCCCATCGAGGCGGTGGCCTGGGACGACGTGGGCGTCTCCACCCAGTTCCATCCCGAGGTGCTGACTGAGGACATCCCCGACGCCATCGGCAAGTACCCCGAGTCGCTGGCCGCCACCGGGCTCACCATGGACGAGATGATGGCGCGGCTGCCGGATACCTACCTGGAGTACGTCACGCGCCTGTTCGACAATTTCTTCTACCGCGCCGGGCTGATTTCAAGGTAGGGCTCACGCGCGGAAAGTTCACAACGGGGTAACAACCCGGAAACCACTGGATCGCCCGCAATCTGGTAGGATGAGGGCAACCGTTCAGGAGGTGCCATCGTGGCCGACGAGATTGAAGCTATCGGAGACAAGAAGAGCAGCGACGCCGTCGCCGCACATTACGCCGCCCTGTTGGCGCGTGGCCCGGTCGAGGTGGCCGTGGAAGTCTCCGGCGCCGGGGGCGGCAGCCTCACCAGGCCGGACGCCATTGTCCTGGTCGGCAATCGGGACGCCGCCAGCCAGCGCGCGAAGCAGATGCGCGCCCAGTCCGAGCAGATGCGCGTCCAGTCGGAGCGGCTCAAGACCGAGGGCGCCCAGAACATCGCAAAGGGCGACCAGATGAAGGTGGAAGGCGAGCGCGAGGCCGGCGAGGGGCAGCGCCTGCTCACCGACGCCCACGCCGTCGAGCGCGCCGCGGACGGCAAGGTCGCCGCCGCGGACGCCATCCAGCAGGACGTTCAGGCCCTGGAGCACGAGGCGGAAGCCGCCAGCACCCAGGCCGAGGACGCCCAGCGCCGCTCCGCAAACATTCGCGAGCGCGGGGAGATGCTGATTCGGGTGGGCCAGGGCACGAATTCCGAGTCGACCGTCGACGCCGGCATGGACCTCATGCGCGAGGCCGGCATGATGGATGGAGAGGCGAAGATTCTCTACGAAAAGTCCAGCGGGCGTTCCAAGCGCGCCAGCGAAGTGCGCGGCAACGCCGACCACAAGCGGCGCGAAGGGGTTTCTGCCCAGGAGGCTGCGCGCGGGCAGGTGACCGCCGCCCAGGCGAAGGTTTCCGCCGGACAGCGCCGCCAGTCCGACGGCGAGAATACGCGCAACGCGGGCGACCGCCAGAATGGGCAGTCCGAAGATCTCTCCAACCGCGCGGCGCTGCTGGACAGCCAGGCCGATCTGCTCGCGCAGGCCGCCGAGATTCCTTTCTACGTCACCAGAGGTTGACGCTCGACCCGCCCGCGGCTGTCGAGGCAGCCGTCCGCGAGGGGTGGGACAGGCTGCGCCAGGGCCAGTTCGACGAGGCGGTTGCGCGTTTCCGTGACGCCGCCCGTGAAGCGCGCGCGCTTGACGAGCCCAACGCGGAGGCCTGGGCCCACGCCCAGGAAGCGATCGCCTGGGAATCCCGCGGGGAGACCGCCGCCGCCTGGACCTCGCTGAGCCACGCACTTGAGGCCGTGCGCCGCATCCCCGAGCCGTTGCAGCGCGCCACCGCACTCTCCGCGCTCGCTCAGCGTGCCATCGTCCTGGGGGATGTTCCGCAGGCGCGCGCCGTTGCCGAGGAAGCGGTTCAGGCAGCCCGTGCCGCCGCGGATCGCGCGGTGCTGGCCAGCGCGCTGATCCACCGCGGCACCTTGGCCATCGCCGACAACGAGGACGGTCGCGCGTTATACGACGAGGCCATCGCCCAGTTTCCCGACGACGAGATGGGGCGCGCCGCGTGCCTCAACGTGGTGGCCTCGCTGGTCGGCCAGGGCGGGGATCTTGCCGCGGCGCGCGACCTCCACGGCCGCGCGCTGGAAGCCGCGCGGAGGGCGGACAGCCCGGAGGCGCTGCACGAGTGCTGGACCTGGATCGGGCACCTGGAGTTTGCCGAGTCCCGCCTGGATGACGCTCGCGAGGCGTTCCGCCAGGCCCGCGCCGCCGCCGAGCGCTCGCACGAGGTCGGCCGGGCTGCCGAGGCCATCCGCAACGCCGCCATCGTGGAGGAGCGGGCCGGCAATATTGACGTCGCGCTGGCTGGCTTCGCCGACGCGCTGAAGCGATATCAGGAGCTGGTCGACGAAGAGCGGGAAATGGAGTCGTTGCGCAACCTGCTCAACGTGGCGCGGCAGTGCTCCACGCCGGAGGTCGCGGAGCGGCACAAGCGGCGCGCGCTCGCGCTGGCGCGCCGTCACGGCGGACAACCTCTCATTCTGGAGCTGCTCGACTTCATCGGCGAGGCGTGCTACAAGGCCGGCAACTTCCACAAGGCGCTCGACTACTGGGAAACCGCGCTGCCGCTGGCCCGCGAGCTGGGGGACGTGCGCCGCGAGTCGGTGCTGCTGGAGCACCTGCGCTTCGTGTACCAGTCGCGGGGGCGGCCGGATCTGGCGCTGGAGCCCGTCCGGGAGCTGCTGGCTCTGTATGGCCGCCTCGGCGAGGACCGCCACGCCGCCAGCAGCTGCTGCCACCTTTGCGAGGTGTATTTCGCGCTCGGGGAGATCGACGCCGCCGCCGATGCCGCCGCGCGCGGCCTGGAGTTCGTGGAGCGCGGCCCGGACGAGCGGCTGGAGGCGATGCTGCGCGGCAACCTCGCCAACGCCGTCCTCACCCAGGGGCAGGCCGCGGCCGCCCTCCCGCTCTACGAGCAGGTGCTGGAGACGTGGCGCCGCCTGGGCGACGCGGGCGGCATGTTCATGGCGCTGTCCAACATGGCCGTCACCCACCACCTTCTCGGGGACGACGAGGCGGCCACCCGCTGTCAGGCCGAAGCCGACGCCCTCCGGCCGGGCCTGTAACATTTCGTTTATGGCGGCCGGGTCCGCGGTACGTTAAAATTGCCATGGCCGGTATTTTGGAGGGATGGAGTACACTGTGCGACTCGGCGCCATCAGAGAGGTGAGCAGTCCATATCTGCGGACGGCTTCGGAGCAGCCGCGGCCGACGGCTTCCGTCCCGCTCGACAGCGTCTCACTGTCACACGAGGAGGAGGCGAAGCCCGCCATGCGCGTGGGACGCTTCGCCGGAATGGCCCTGCTGGTGGGATTGAGCATGGCCGGCGCGGTCGCTCCCGCGATGGCGGCGGAGGTGCCGGACCCGCCGCAAACGACGCAATCCACCACTGTCACGCGTGAGCGCCAGGAACCCGCGCGCCAGGAACCCGCGCGCGCCACTCTGACGACGCGCGCCTCCGGGGATAATCTGACTGGCGTCCCGGCTCCGGACCCCGGCACGATATTTCCGAAAATTCCTCCAAGCATTCCCACCCTGCCGGGACTTCCGGACATTCCGCTGCCCCCGATCCCGCCGTTGCCCACCCCGGATTCGTCGCCCGGCACGCCGGTGCGGATCAAGACCGAGACCAATGATTATTTCAGCGTGGGCACGCAATCGCAATTTTCCCGGCAGGAGTCGTTCACTTTCGGCGAGATCGAGGCCGGCCGCGAATGGTCGCTCGACGTCAAGAAGGGCCCCTGGCGCAGCGAAACCAGCCTGGACGTCGGAATGCGCCTGCGCGGCGGGGTCACGCACGATCCCAACGAACCCGCGTTCAGCGGCACGGTGGGCGCCACCCTGACTGAGCGGATGTCGCGTGACGTGAGCCCTTCCACCCGCGTCTACGGGCGCGCCGGCCTGGGGATTTCTGGCGGCGTCGGCCACCAGTTCCACGAGGAAGATCCGCTCAACGCCTGGCGTTTCGAGGCGGCCATTGGCGCGGAGTACCGGCATGGCGCCACCACCCTGTACGGCGAGCCGTTCTTCACGCGCACCGGCGACCTGTCCGGCCCGTGGAGCAACAATGAGTACGGCGTGCGGGTGGGCGCCCAGCACCGGCTCTCTGAAGTGGATTTTCTGCAGATTGAAGGCAAGGTGTCGCGCTACGAGTTCGACAACGGATTGGAGCAGCCGTCGCTGGGGGTAAAGGGCG
>Ga0194131_10007082_pt1 | contig 15235 bp, 11 predicted proteins | sample TA2KigO120mmetaG_FD_148631 | JGI IMG/M metagenome (GOLD analysis project Ga0194131, IMG submission 148631) | Freshwater microbial communities from Lake Tanganyika, Tanzania - TA2015053 Kigoma Offshore 120m | ecosystem: Environmental > Aquatic > Freshwater > Lake | place: Tanzania: Lake... | reverse complement strand
AGCCCCCCCCCGGGCGGCTCTTCCGTCTTGTCGGTGTCGTCGGTGTCGCCCGTCTCCCCGTCGTTGTCGCTGCCGGGGTCGGCGTTGGGCTCGCCGGGGCTCGGGCTGTCGTAGGGGAAGAAGTTGGTGTGCTGGTCGGTGTCGGCCCCGTCGGGGAAGCGGCCAAAGCTCGATCCCGTCCCCGGGTCGTCGACCACGTCGGTGGCGCCGCCGTCGCCGGTGATGTCGTCGGCCAGCTCGTCGCCGTAGAGCACGGTGTCGAGCACCAGCCCCTCGCAGTCGAGCACGCGCACGCCATCGCCCTCGGTGCCATTGCCGAGGTCGAGGTCGTCGGCCGCGTAGTCCTGCTCGGGCACGTCGCCGCCGCCGATGACGAAGAACTCGCCGGGCGCCAGCGAGAGCTCGGCGGGGAAGGTAGCGTTGTTGTCCCACGAGGACTTCGCGGCCTCGAGCTGGAAACCCTCGAGCTGGATCGTCACCGAGCCGGCGTTGTACAGCTCCACCCACTCGTAGGTGTCGTCGTCGTCGCTCGGGTCGAATAGCACCTCGTTGACCTTCAACCCCTCGCCGCCGGTGGGATCGCAGTGTGGCACCTTGTTGGCCGCGCCCGGCGTGGGCTCCGAGGCGTAGACGAAGTCGTCCGCAGACAGGTTGGTGTCGCGACCGTCCTCGTAGCGCGCGAGCGCGGTGCCGTCGCTGGGCTTCGGGGCGAAGGAGGTGGCGAGGCTGCCGGTGTCGTCGGTCAGCTCGCCGGGGTCGTCGTCACCGTAGATCACGGTGTCGACCGGACTGCCGCCGCAGCTGATGCGCACGCCGTCGGCGCTGCTGCCGGCGTCGCCCATCGAGAAGCTCACCTCCACGCCGCCGTAGCCCACCACGAGGAAGCCACCGGCCTCCACCACGGTGCCCGTCTCGAACTCGAAGTCCGACGCGCCGTCCCAGGACGAGGTGTCCCACTCCACCAGCCAGCCGCCGAGATCGATGGGCTCGCTGCCGCTGTTGTAGAGCTCGATCCACTCCTCGTCGGAGCCCGAGCCGTCGGGGTTGGGCATCAGCTCGTTGATGGTCAGGTAGGGCGCGAGCGAGCAGTCGGCGAAGGACCCGCCGGTGTCGCCGGTGTCGCCCGTGTCGCCGCCCTCGGGCTCGGCGTTGGCGGCGCCCGGCGAGGGCGCGTCGTAGTCCACGAAGTCGGTACCCGACACGTCGGTGTCGGTGCAGTCGGGCCAGCGGCCGAGCGAGTGCCCCTCGGCCACGTCGGGCGCGGGGGTGGACTCGGTGCCGCCGAGATCGTCCACCAGGCCGTTGCTGTTGCCGCTGTCGTCGTAGAGCAGCGTGTCGACCACGGTGCCGTCGGGGGCCACCAGCCGCAGGCCGTCGGTCTCGCTGCCGCCGTTCTGCAGCTCGGGGGCGAAGCTGCCGGGGTGCGTGGTGGAGCTGCCCCCGAGCACCACGTACTCGCCGGGGGCGATGCTGCCGGCGGTGATGTCGAAACAAGAACCGAACTCGGTGCCGCCCGACTCCACCCAGTAGCCCGCGAGATCCACGGTTTCCGTGCCGTTGTTGCACAGCTCGATCCACTCGTCGGCGCCCGTCTCCGAGCCGGTGGGGTCGTACATCACCTCGTTGACCAGGAGGCCAGAGAGGGCGGGAAACGCGAGGGCAAGGAACATCCGTCCTCCGGACCAGTCGGGCTAACCCGGCGGGCGCAGGTGCCGCCGGGCGAGGCCCAGCATCGCACCGGCGAGGCCCAGGGGGAAGGCCAACGGCGATCCGGCGGCGCACGTACACTCGTCGCCGCCCGGCGGCTCCGTGCGGTCGGGACGGCCGCTGTCCACGGTCCCGGTGTCGCGACCGAGGGCGGGGTTTTCCTCCCCGGGGGTGGGGTAGGCATACACCACGAAGTCGTCGATCGACACGTTTGTGTCGAGACAGTCGGGGTATCGCCCCAGGGAAGCGCCGCTGTCGGCCGGCGTGTCGGGACCCTCGGCGTACTCCCCGCGGTCGTCGGCCACGTCGCCGCGGTTGGGCGCGCCGTAGAGCACGGTGTCGACCACGTGGCCGCCCGAGTCGACCAGCCTCAGCCCGGCGGTGCCCTCGTCGCCGTTCCACATGCCGTCGGTGAAGACGGTGACGAGGAGAGGCTCGCCGGGCGTCACGTCCATGCCATCCAGGGTGCCGAGCTGGCGCCAGTCGCGACCGAAATACTCCAAGTTCCAGCCGTCGAGATCCACCGTCACGCTCTCGGGGTCGGCGGCGGGGACGCAGATCTCGACGAACTCGTGGCCGCCGTCGCGCTCCGGCCAGTCATATAGGAACTCGTTGACGACGGGAACGGCCACTTACTCCTCGAAGTCAGGGGGATTCTCGTTGCCGGGTGGGCCGCCGTCGGGCATACCATCCATCGGCCGCCCCGGGCCCATGTCGTTGTCGGGGTACTCGAAGTCGTCGGGCGGTCCCATGTCGTCGCCGTAGCCGCCGCCGTCGTCGTCACGGGGGCCGCGGCCGTCGCCGAGGTCGTCCATCGGTCCGCCCATCATGTCGCCCTCGCCGTCGCCCACGACCGCCCCGTCGCCCCGCGTCTGGGCGGCTTCCTCGCGGCGCTTCTTGAGGCGCTCGCGCCGCTCCTTGATGCGCTCCTCGCGGCGCTTGCGACGCTCCTCGCGCGCGGCCTCGGGATCGTCCTCGCTGACGCCGCCCTCCTCGCCCGACAACAGCCGCGGCTTCGACGGCGACTCCTCGCCGTCGCGGTCGCTCCGCGAGGACTTGCCGGTGCCTCGCCCGGGCCGGAAGGTGGGGGAGAGCACCGTGCCACCGATGCTGAAGTGGAAGCCGCCCTCCTCGTCACGCGAGCGTTTCAACGGCGGCGCGATGGAGGCGAGCTTGTCGAGGTCTTCCGGCAGCGTCACCACCAGTTCCAGCCGGTTGCGGCTGCGCTCGAGCTTCTTGTTGAGCGAGATGTCGCCGGAGAGCTCCATGTCGATGAGGTCGCCGTCGAACTTGCCCTCGATCACCTCGAGCTTGCCTTGCTGCACCTCGAGCTTCACGCCCGCCGTGCTGAAGCTGACGGCCGGCAGCTCGATGCCCATCACCTTGCTGCCCGCGCCGAGCTTGAGCCCGTCGAAGCTCAGCTCGAGGCCGCCGGTGGAGGCCTTCACGTCCTCGGTGTCGAGCACCAGGTCGGCCTTGCCCGAGAGGGTGCCGAGCAGGCTCACCGAGAGGTCGTCCTTCTCGATGGGCGCGGCGCCGAGGTCGAGCTCGTCGATCTCGAACTCGAGTTCCATCGCCGTGTCGGAGCGCGCGAAGGCGCCGTCGATGCTGCCACCCAGCAACTCCGCCTGGTAGCTGACCGCAGTCTTGCCGAGGAGAAGGGGCAAGAGCTGCGCCCGCACCGCGAGCCTGTCGAGCTGGAGGACCTGCACCCGCTCGAGCGTGGGGCCTTCCTGGTCCTTCTTGCGACGCGCCTTCTTGACGGTGTAGAAGGTCACATCGTCGGCCGCGACACCGGGCAGCCACCACGGGTGAACGCCGCCCACCTCGAGGGCGTAGTCGTCGTTGGCGCTGTGTACGCGCCACTCGGCATACTCGGCGGCCTTCTCGGAGGGGAAGGCCATGTAGAGCCCGGCGGCGGTGCCGATGCCGCCGGTGAGGACGCAGCCAGCGCCCAGCGCGAGCCAACGCAACATCACTCACCTCCCTGGGGGGCGACGGGCGCCTCCTCTTGCAGGCGATAGGCGCTCACCTCCAGCGAGGCGCTCAGCAGGCGGCTGCCCGCCGAGCCACTGGTCTTGATGCGGCTCTGGTCGATGCGCAGCGGGTAGCCCCCGGCCTCGACCTCGTACAGGAAATCGGTGAGTTGCTGCAGCGTCACCTTGTCGACGTCCACCGCGTAGGTCTTCACTTGCAGGGTGCCCTCCTGTGTCATGCCCTTCTCGCGCACGGCGCGCAGGTTCTGGGTCACGCCGGTCTTCTGCGCGGCCTTCTCCACGTAGGCCTGGAAGTCCTGATTGGCGTTCTGCCGCAAGATGTTCTCGATCTCGTCCACCTTGGCGGCGTCGGCCACGTACTGCGCCTCGAGGGTGCGGAGACGACCGAGCGCCGTCTCGCGCACCTCCACCCGCGAGCGCGCGTCGGCCACCAGCGAGCCGCCGAGCCACAGGCAGAACCCCAGCGCGCCCAGGTAGGCGGCCACGATGAGGCCAAGGAACAGCTTCCGGTCGCGGGGGCTCATGTCGGCCACCATGGCGCCGAAGCCAGTCTTCACCGGCTCGAGAAATTTCACAGCCATCTAGCCCTCCTTTCCTTCCGGGGCATCGCCCCGCTCCGGCACCGGGGCGCCAGCGGGTTCCGCCTCGACCTCGACCTCGCCCCCGGCGGCGCCCAGGGGGATGCTCATGTTGAAGGTGAGACCGCCGGAGGACTTCTTCTCCTCCGACTTCCTCGCCTGCGCGAAACGCTCCGAGTTCTTCAGCGTTTCCTCGATGTTGGCGGCGCTCTCGTAGCTGTCGGTCTCGGCCTTGAAGCTCACTGCGTCGGCCGAGATGTTGAGCTCGCGCACGTCGATGCGCGCCTGCTGGTTGGGCGGGAGCGCGGTGGAAAGTGCCTTGAGCATCGTGAGCGTTGGCGGCTCGCCCGACACCGCCGGGCCGAGCGCGGCCACGCGCGCCGCTGCCTCCGCCGCTTTCTCGGTGAAGATGCTGAGCGCCACCGAGGAGTCGGCCAGGCGGGCCTCGTCCACCTCGGGGAAATTGCGGGTGACAGTGTCGACCACGTCGGTGTCGACCTCGGCACCATCGGCCCAGGTGCCGCTGAGGCGGTAGACGCTCACGGCGAGCGCCAGGAGGATGGCAACGGTGGTGGCGAGCGCACCCCAGCTCGCCGCCGTCCACATCACGTCGGCGTGGCCCCGGTAGGTGTACTCGCCCACGCGCAGATCGAGGGGCTTGACGTCGTCGGCGGCCACGCGGGCGTAGGCCACGGCGAGGGCGCAGGAGGCGGGGTGCCCGCCCGGAACCAGGACGGCCCGGACCGGGACGCCCGTGGCCAGCGACAGGCGCGCCGGGAAACCGTCCAGGAGACTCCCGCCGCCGGCGAGGAGCATCTCGTCGATGCCGAGGGACAGCTCGTCTTCCAGCGCGATGAGCCGCGCCCGCAGCTCCACGATCAGCTCGTCGACCACGCCGAGCAGCGCCGCCTCGGCCGCCGCGTGGCCGACCGGGCCCCTGCGCCCGGCGTCGGTGGGCTCGGCGTCGGACCAGCCGTCGGGGCTCGCGGTGCCCACCGGGAGGGTGGCGCCGTGCTTGAACAGCTCCGCCTCGGCCTCGGACACGCTGAGCGCCTCGGCGATGGCAAGCGTCATGGCGTGGCCGCCGATGGGCACCAGGCGCGCCGCCACGAGCTGGCCGCCCTGCGCGAGCGCCAGGATGGTGCGGCCGTGACCCACGTCGATCACCGCCTGGACCCCCCGGTCAGCGAAGCTGGCGAGGGCCTCGGCGTCGAGCACCAGCGCCTTGGGCTCGGCGCCCGCCGCGCGGAGCAGCTCGAGGGTGACCTCCAGCGCCGCCTTGGGGGCGATCACCGCGCGGGTGCGCGACTTGCCCTTGTCGGTGTCGACCAGCTGCGTGGCGAGCACCATGTCCTCGAGGTCGTAGGGCACGCTCGACTCCACCTCGGCGGGCAGCGCCTTGGCCACCGTGGCCCGGTCGGTGAAGGGGAGCGTCACCAGCCGCATCGCGCCCTTGTCGAGCGGGAAACCGCTGGCCTTGTCGGCCTGCGCCCAGCCCGGCTCCTGGGCACGGATGGCCTCGAGCGCCTGCGCCGTGCCCACGCTGCTCTCCATCTCGGTCACGTCGCGCAGCACGAAACGACGGAAGCTGCCCTCCATCGTGGCCACGCGCACGCGCCAGCTGCCCACGTCGATGCCTTGTACGATCGCCATCTCGACTCCTTACTCCACCCGCCAGTACTTCACGCGGCCGGCGTCGGACGATGACTGGTCGATCACGGCGGTGATCGTGACCATCACGTCGCCCACGCTGCCGGTGGACTTCACGGTGTAGACGGTGTTCTTGCTCGTGCAGTAGGTGCTGAAGTCCTCATCCATGGTGATGCCGGCCTTCTCCTGGACTGCGTTCTTGAAGTCGTTGCAGGTGGAGATCACGTTGCCGTCGGCCTTCCATTGCTCCAGCCCCTGGAGCACGTACTCGGCCTCGGCGTCGGTGGAGATGCCACCCCAGGCCCGGAGCATCATCTTGATGACCTCCTGGTCGGTGCAGGCGATGTTGATCTTCTTGCTGCCGTAGATGGTGATCTTGTCGCCCCAGCGTTCGAACACCGCGTCTTGCCAGCCCTCGACGAGGCGGATCTCGTCCATGCTGTCGAAGGGGGCGTTCTTCGCCATGTACGGGCTGTCGAGGCGATTGTAGTAGTTGTCCTCGTAGCTCCCGGCCCCGCTGGCCACGGTGCTGTCGCTGTCGACCCAGTCGGCGAGGTTGCCCACCAGCTCCTCGGGACGGAGGTTGCGCTCGCGCAACCACATCTCGTTCTCCTCGCCCGACATCAGGGCCTCGAGCATCTCGTAGATCGGGTCCTCGGTGATGGGATCCTCGTGATTGGCGAGGCCGGAGATGTTGATCTTGCAGTCCTCGCCGTTGGCCTCGGCGGAGAAGTCGCCCTCGAAGTCGAGGAAGTTGCGGTTCTTGAACTTGGAGCTGCCCCCCTGGCGCGACTCCTGCACCGTCTCCTCGCTCAGCTCGCCGGTCTGGGCGTACTCGGTCACCTCGTCTTCATCGAGGTCGCCGCCGCCCACGAACATCATCCGCAAGAGGCCGGTGTTGATGAACGGGAGGTACGTCAGCAAGAGATCGTTGGTGGGCAGACCGGACTCGGCGAAGTAGGTCTTGAGCGTGCTGTTGGACTTCACGTAGTCGTTGAGCTGCTTGTTGCCCATGAGCACCAGCCGCATCAGGCTCATGCCAGAGTTGGCAATCCAGTAGGCCTGAGTGGAGTCTCGGTTGTGCGTGGCGGCGATGAAGCGGACGCGGGTGCCGAAGTCGATGTCGACCACCAGCGTGGTGAGGATCATCAGCGCGGCGGTGACCACGATGAGGGCGATGCCTCCGCGGCTGCGACGGTTACGAGCCCGCGCGCCGCGCATCAGTTGTTCTCCTCGCCGGTGCCGCCGTCGCCGTCGCTCGACTTCTGGGTGAGCTTGTCGGCGTAGTGCAGGATGACGGTGGTGGCGAAGGGACGCTCCACCAACCGGGTGTCGTCGTCGGGATCGGGGACGAGGAACACCAGCAACACTTGCACGGCCCGCGGCAGCATGGCGGAGGTTTCCGAGCCGTTGGTGTCCCACTCGTCCTTCCACTCGTTGGTCTTCGGGTTGATGTAGCGAAACTCGACTTCCTTCAGGTGGTAGGCGAGCGGCGCGATCAGGCCGCCCTTCTCGGGCTCGTTGTCGATGCGCGGGGCCTCGCGACGAAGCAAGACGTACGCGCCGGGCATGGTGGGATCGGACTCGGTCCAGTACGTCACCTCGGTTTGGTCGCACTCGCGACTGTCGACATACATGCGGCGGTGCGAGAGCGTGGTGAAGAACAGGGCGTCGGGGTCGCCATTCTGTCCCACGAACTGGGTGGCATAGGTGTTGATCGCACTCACGTTCTTGGTGAGGTATGCCAGGCGCAGGTCGCGGGTGAGACGGTCGAGCGCCACCCGAGCCGACTGGTTGGCGGAATCTTCTTCCTCCAGCGCGTCGCGGGTGATCGCGGCGCTGGCGATGGTGGAGAAGGTAATCGTGCCGATGAGCGCGAGGATGCCGATCCCCACGACCACTTCCACCAGGGTGAAGGCGCGCCGGAGCTTCATTCTTCCTCCTCGCTGCCGCCGCCGCCGTTGCCGGAGGCCACCACCGTCCCCGAGGGATTGAACACGTGTGTCACCAGCTCCACGCAGTTGTCACACAGCTCCTCGCTCTCGAGGTCGCCGGGGTCCTCACCCCACCACACCACCACCCGCACCTCGCGCATCCACGGCGACAACATCTCGTTGAGCGCGTCGCCGCCCAGCATGTTGCCCATCATCGACTGCGTCAGGTCGCTCTCGCCGAGCGACTCCTCGAGGTTGCCGTCGGTGGTGTTGTCGTCGTCGGACATGCCCTGGAGGTCGGAGATGGCGCTGCTCACGTCGCCCATCTGCATGTCGACCTCGCGCACCGTCCACGCCCAGCCGTAGTCGTCGTACTCGCCCTCGAAGTCGATGGCCTCGCCGAAGAGCCCGTCGGCGCCGAAGTCGCGGAAGTCGCCCTCCTCGCCCTTGTCGGTGTCGGAGAAGCCATCCACCTCGAGTTGCAGGAGCACCTCGGCCAGCTTCTGGTTGGCGAGCGCGTTGCCGGTGAGCACCCGCTGGCTCTCGATGGTGAGGGTCACGCTGCCGGCCTCCGACTCCACCAGCACGGCGAGCGAGAAGCCAAGGATCGCCAGCGCGATCACGATCTCCACGAGGGTGAACGCGCGCCTCATCGGCTGGTCGGCGCCTCCGACGGGATCCAGCGCTGGTTGGCGCCCACCTCGGTGGCCTCGGTGTCGAGCGTCACCTGCCCGCTGAAGGGCTCCACCTCCACCGTGTAGCCGTCGGCCGGGTCGTAGATGTCGACCAGCCGCACCACCGTGTACTCCATCGTCCCGTCGGGGAAGACGTGGCTGTACACGATGCGCTCGTCCTCGGCGTCGTCTGGCAGTTCCTCGCTCGGCTCCACGGGATCGCCGTACTGGGGCGTGTAGACGAAGGCGAAGGCGGTGTCGCCGGGCAGCTCGTGCCTGGTCTCGAAGAAGGGGGTGTCGAGCCCAGTGAACTTCCCGCTGCCGTCGTCGACGATGTCGTCGGCCTCGCCCTTGGCGATCTCCTTCTGGGTGAAGTGCTTGAGCTTGCGCTGCCGCTCCTTCTCGGCCTCCTCGCGGGCACGAGGATCGGAGAAGATGAGCGCGCTCGGCTCGCCCACCTCCACCCACCAGGTGCGACGGTCGAGGTTGTAGGCGATGCGGAAGCTCACGTTGCGGAGCATGGCCTCGGTTTGCAAGAGCCGGTAGCTGTCGACCAGTTGCTTGGCCGCGCCCCGCTGCTCCAGGTCGAACACCGCCGCCATCGAGGGAATCGCCACGGCGGTGACGAGCACGATCACCGCGAGGGCGACCATGATCTCCACCAGCGTGATGCCGCGGCGAGCCTTCATCGACTACTCGTCCATGTTCCAGGACTGGATGTCGGCGTTGGCGTCTTCGCCGCCCTCCTTGCCGTCCTTGCCGAGTGACACGATCTCGTAGGGGTGGTCGCCGTGCGAACCCGGTGAGGAGTAGAGAAAGGCGTTCCCCCACTGGTCGACCGGCACCTCGCCCTTATCCCCGAAGTATTTCTTGGCCGCGTCGAGCCCCTCGGAGCCGCTGGGAAACTTGCCCTTGTGCTTGGCGGCGTAGGCAATGAGCCCCTTCTCCATGTTGCGGATCTGGATCTTGGTGCCATCCACGGCGGCGTCGTCGAGGAAGGAGAACACGTTGACGGCGATGACGCTGCCGACGATGCCAATGATGGCGATGACCACCATGATCTCGGTGAGGCTCATGCCCCGGCGCGACCGCGTGCTGTTGGCGAGCAGACGAGACTTATTCACTGTAAAACTCCCTTAGCGGAGGGTTGAAGCCATCTGGGACATGGGGAGCAGCACCGCCAGGGCGATGATGCCCACCACCACACCCATGAACACCACGAGAATGGGCGCGAGGAGAGAGGTGAAAGAATTGACGGTATTCTCCACTTCCAGATCGTAGGCGTCGGCCACCTTCGACAACATCGCCTCGAGCTCGCCCGTCTTCTCGCCGATGGCGATCATGTGCGTGACAATCGGCGGGAACTGTCCGCTCGCCTTGAGCGGGACGGCAATCGACTGGCCCTCGCTGATGTTTTTCGAGGCCTGCTCCACCGCCACGGCGATCACGTCGTTGCCGACCACCGCGCGGGCGATGTTGAGCGCGGTGAGGATGGGCACCCCCGACACCAGCAACGTGGCCAGCGTGCGACAGAAGCGCGACACCGCCACCAGCCGGTTCAGAGGACCGAACACGGGCATCCGCAGCGACGTCCGGTGCCACCACGCGCGACCACGGGCGGACTTGAACCAGCGCCGGGCGCCGTAGGCCGCGAGCGGGATCGCCACGATGAGATACCACTTGTAGTCGATGACAAAGCTCGACATCCCGAAGATGACTCGCGTGAGCAGCGGCAGTTCCTTGCCGGAGGTCTCGAAGATGCGCTGGATGCGCGGGATGACGAAGGTGAACAGGCCCAGCACCAGCGCGCCGCTGATGATGGTCATGATGATCGGGTAGGTGACCGCCGCGATGAGCTTGCCCCGGAGCGCGACGCTCGCCTCGGTGTAGGCGGCCAAGCGGGAGAACACCACGTCGAGGGCACCGGACTGCTCGCCGGCGTCGACCATGTTCACGTAGAGATCGTCGAACACGCTCGGGTGGGCTCGCATCGCCTTGGCGAGGCTGTGGCCCTCGTTGACCTTCTCGCGGATGTCGGTGAACACCGCCTTGAGCTTGGGATTCTCCGTCTGTTCCAGGAGTGCCGACAAGGCCTCGACCATGGGGATGTTCGCGCCGACCAGCGTGCTCATCTGCTGGGTGACGGTGGACAGTTCCTGCGGGGTGACCCGCTGGAGGTACTTCGAGAAGTCCACCTGGAGCGCGAGACCCTGTCCCCGGACGCCGCCCTGCTGCTGCTCGTGCACGTCGGTGGGAAACAGCCCCTGCTTGCGCAGGCGCGCGCGCGCACTCTTGGCGTTGTCGGCGTCAATCACGCCCTTGATCGACTTGCCGGCCCCGTCGAAGCCAACGTACTCGTAGACCGCCATCAGGCCTCCGAGACGTCCTCTTGGGTAACGCGCATGACCTCGTCGAGCGAGGTTCCCCCTTCCATGACCACGCGGATGCCGTCGTCACGGAGGGATCGCATCCCCAGTTCACGCGCCTTGCGGGACACGGCGACCGCGCTCGCGCCCGACAGCACCAGCGTGCGCACCTCGTCGTCGACCAGGAGCAGCTCGTAGATGCCGCTCCGGCCCTTGTAGCCGGTGGACAGGCAGGCAGGACAACCCCTCGCCTTGTAGAGCGTGTGCCCGGCGATGCGGGCGCGGGTGATGCCGGCCTCCTTGAGTTCGGCGTCGGTGGGCACGTACGGAGCCTTGCAGTTGGGGCAGAGCTTGCGCACGAGGCGCTGGGCGAGCACCGCGATGAGCGAGGAGGTGACGAGGAATGGCTCCACGCCCATGTCGATGAGCCGCGTGAAGGCGGTGGCGGCGTCGTTGGTGTGCAGGGTGGAAAAGACCAGGTGGCCGGTGAGCGAGGCCTGCACCGCGTTGTCGGCAGTTTCCCGGTCGCGGATCTCGCCCACGAGGATGACGTCGGGATCTTGCCGCAGGTGCGCGCGCAAGGCGGACGCGAAGGTGAGTTCGATCTTGGGGTTGACCTGCGTCTGGCCGATGCCGCGCAGCTCGTACTCGATGGGGTCTTCGATGGTGAGGATGTTGAGATCGGGGGCGTTGATCTCGGCCAGCGCCGAGTAGAGCGTGGTGGTCTTGCCGGAGCCGGTGGGCCCGGTGACGAGCAGGATGCCGTGGGGACGCTGGATGAGGTGGCGGAAGTGGGCGATGGTGTCCTTGCCCATGCCCACGCCATCGAGCGAGAAGACCGTCCCCTTCTCGAGGATACGCATCACCACGCGCTCGCCGTGGCGGACGGGCAAGGTGCTCACGCGCAGGTCGATCTCGCGTCCCGCGAAGCGCGTCCGGATGCGGCCGTCCTGGGGGATGCGCTTCTCGGCGATGTTGAGTCCCGCCATGATCTTCACGCGCGAAACGATCGACGCCTGCAAACGAGGCGGCGGCTTGACGATCTCGTAGAGCACCCCGTCGACCCGGAAGCGGACGACGAGTTCCTTCTCGAAGGGCTCGATGTGGATGTCGCTCGCCCGGTCCTTCACCGCCTGGGACAGGAGCGAGTTGACGAACTTGATGATCGGCGCCTGGTTGGGGTCGTCGACGATGTCGGCGTCGAGGTTGAGGTCGCCGGCGCCCTCGTCGATACCGTCCTCGACGATCTCGTCCATCACCGCGCTGGCGGAGCGCGAGGCACGGTCGTAGGCCTTGTTGGTGGCGTCGCGCAGCACGTCGGAGGGCACGACGAAGGGCCGGACGGGGGCCCCGTAGAGCAGTCGCAGGTCTTCCAGGATGCCGAGGGCACGCTCCTCGGCGATGGCGAGGCGCACGAAGGCACCCTCGCGCCAGAGCGGGAGGAAGCCCTCTTCTCGCGCCATCGCCAGCGAGATCAGGCGCACGAGGTCGACCTCCACGCGGTCGATCTCGATGCTGTCGCGGAAGGGGAGGCCGAGCATCTGGGCGAGCGAACGCGCGACCACGGCCGGCGCCGCGGCGTGGACACGCTCGATGCCCTCGAGCAGGGAAATTCCGCCGCGCTCGGACTCGCGCCGCGCGTCGCGAAGCTTCTGTGGATCGGCGCCCGACTCGACGAGCAGGTCTTCGAGGCCGACCCTCCGGATGGCCATTACTCGTCGCCCTCGGCGGGCTCGCCGGGGATGGGCACGTCTGCCCCCGGGTCGGCCTCGGTGCTGGGCTTGGCGGTGCCACCGGCCGTGCCGTCGGGCGGCAGGATCGTAGTGGTGGAGGAGGAGCCTCCGAGGTCGATGGTGGTGTTCTTCTCCACCGGCGCCATCTTCGTCCGGTACTGCGAGGGCTGGTCGATGATGTTCATCGAGCCGGCGAGGATCGCCTGGATCTCCTTCTGCTGGTCGTCGCGAGACTTGCCGTAGAAGCGGCGGATGAACTCCTGGCGCTGCGCCCACTTCACGCGGTACACTTCCTGCAGGTCTTCCGCCTCGTTGATGACGTGGGGCGTGAGGAAGATGAGCAGGTTGGTCTTGCGCTCGGTGTCGCGCTGGCCGCGGAAGAGGGCGCCGATGAGCGGGATGTCGCCGAGGATGGGGATCTTGGTCTCCACCTGGGTGGCGGTGCTGCCGATGAGCCCGCCGATCACGATGGTCTGGTTGTCTTGCACCACGACCACGTTCTCCATCTCGCGCTCCGACGTGATGAAGCCGGCCTGGGTCACGTCGAGGCCGCTGCTGTCTTCCTCGACCTCCGCCACGGTGAGCGCCAGCTCCATCGTCACGTAGTTGGCCTCGTTGATCTGCGGCGTGACGGTGAGCTCGATGCCCACGTCTTCGCGGTCGTAGGACACGACGGACTGGCCGTTGTTGTACGTGCCGCTCGACACCGGCATCGGCACGTTGCGTCCCACGTTGATCTTGGCTTCCTCGTTGTCGACGATGAGCAACGAGGGGTTGGAGATGATGTCGACCCCCGCGTTGGAGGCGAGCGCGTTGATGGCGATGCCGAAGGCGGGCACCGACACCACGCCGGTCGTGCCGCTGGTCGGGTCGGTGTAGCTCACGTCGAAGCTCTCGCCGAACACGCCCATGGCAAGGCCGGAGAGCGAGTCAGCGAGGCCCAGGCCGTCGACCACGCCGAGCGAGGAGCCGTTGAGGCCCACCGCGCCGACCGACAGGGTGCCGTCGGTGTCGGGGACGCCCAGGTGGTAGCCGATGCCGAAGTCGAACTCGTCCTCCGAGCCGATCTCCAGCACCACCGCCTCGACGAACACCTGACGGCGCATGATGTCGAGCTTCTCAATCACCGTGTTGATGATGCGGAAGTCCTCGTTCGACGCGATGATCACCAGCGAGTTGGTGTTGTCGTCGGCGGTGATGCGCATCCCGCTGTCGAAGGCCGCCGTCACGCCCGTGCTGCTGCCGCCCCCCACCGGGCCGCCGAAGCCACCGCCCCCACCCGGGGGCCCGGCCTGCTGGCCGCCGGGCATGCCGCCGCGACTGCTGCCGCCGCCGAAGCCGCTAGAACCCGACCCGCCGCGCGAGGAGGATCCCGACGAGCGGCTGCCGCTCGAGTTGCTCCGCGACGACGACGACCTGCTCGACGACGAAGACGAGGAGCGCGAGGTGGTGCTGGTGCTGCTGGACGACTGCGACAGGTTCTGCAACACGCTCGCCACGTCTTCCGCCTGGGCGTTCTCCAGGTAGACGACGTGAATCTGCGAGCGGCTCGATGGATCGACATCGACGTCGATCTTCGCGACGAGGCTCTTGAGGTCGGCCATCGCCTCCTCGTTGGCCATGACGATGATCGAGTTGGTGCGCTCATCGCTGATGATCTTGCCGATGTACGCACCCTCGCTGCCCACGCTGGTGGCGGAGCCCCCCGAGGAGGCCGCGGCGGTCTCCTTGTTGCGGCCGCGGCTGCGCGAGTTGGTGTTCGAGGACGACGAGGAAGATGAGGAAGACGAGGACGTGGCCGCGACGGCGTAGACCTCCTCGAGGATCTTCTCCACGTCGGCCGCCGTGGCGTACTTCAGCGTCATCACCTCGATCTTCTGCTTCGGCGCGGCCACGTCGAGCTGCGATATGATCTTGTAGACACGACGGATGTTGTAGGCGGAGTCGGTGACGATGAGGGTGTTGGTGGGAGCGTAGGCCACCACCCGCACCTTGGCGCCGGCCAGCTCCTTCACCACCGACGCCATCTCCGACACCGGCACGTTCTCGAGCTGGATGATCTGGGTGACGAAGTTGTCGGTGGAGGGGAGCTCGTCGTCGGTCTGGTAGACCTTGAGCGGGGCGTTGGCCGCCTCGGAGGTCGACACTACCTTGGTGGCCTTGCCCACCGTCACCGTGGTGTAGCCCGCGACCTCGAGCGCGCTCAGGAAGGCCTCGTAGGCCTCGGCCACCGACACCGCGGTGTGGCTGATGATGGTGATCTTGCCGCTGAGATCATCCTTGATGATGAAGTTCTTGCAGGTGATCTCGGCCATGTACTTCACCACGTCGCTCACCGGAGCGTCGACGTAGTCCATCGTGACCTTGCTCTTGCTCTCCACGCAGGGCGCGCGCTGGGCGCTCACCGTGGTGGTGCCGCCCGCTGGAGGCGGCGCGCCCATGCCGCCGCCGCCCTCGGGGCCGCCCTCCGGGCCCATTTTGCCGCCCATGCCCGGGCCGCCCATGCCGCCCCCGTCCGGACCACCTCCCCCTTCCTCTCCTTCCCCCGGGCCGCCGCCCGGGCCACCCTGCCGGCCGCCCGGGCCACCCTGCCGTC
>Ga0194131_10007079_pt1 | contig 15238 bp, 17 predicted proteins | sample TA2KigO120mmetaG_FD_148631 | JGI IMG/M metagenome (GOLD analysis project Ga0194131, IMG submission 148631) | Freshwater microbial communities from Lake Tanganyika, Tanzania - TA2015053 Kigoma Offshore 120m | ecosystem: Environmental > Aquatic > Freshwater > Lake | place: Tanzania: Lake... | reverse complement strand
AGTGTGTGTTTCGGCATCGCCTGCAGTCTGGTCGCGGTTTACGAAGGCTACACGGCGAAGCCCACGGCCGAAGGGGTGGGGCTGGCCACGACCCGCACGGTCGTCATTTCTTCGGTGTTGACGCTGCTGCTCGACTACATGCTCACGGCAGCTTTTCTGGGAAGGTAATCGCACATGAAATCGCAACGCTCGCTCGAGCTCGGGACCGGACTGTTCGTGCTGCTCGGCTTTGCCGCGCTGTTTTTTTTGACCACGCAACTGCCGGGCAGTGGCATGAGCGTCGGGGGTGCCGCGGGCTACAAGGTGACAGCACGCTTCGACAACATCGGCGATCTTAAGGGCGGCTCGCCAGTCAGCATGGCCGGCGTGCGTATCGGTCGGGTCGAATCGGTCGCCTTCGATTCCGGTGATTATCGGGCGGTCGTCACGCTGCGCATCGATTCGCAGTACAACCGTATTCCCGATGACAGCGATGCCAGCATCCAGACGCAGGGCTTGCTTGGTGGCAAATACGTGGGCATCGGGCCCGGTGGCTCGGATAGCTATCTCAAGGACGGCAGTCAGATCGAGCTCACACAATCAGCTATCGTGCTCGAGTCGCTGGTCAATAAATTCTTTGCCAATTTTGCGAGCAAGGGTAGCGAAGGAGAGAAGGCTCAATGATGGAGATGCGTGCGATCGTGTTAGCGATCGCTTTATTTGCCGGAATGACGCTGTCATCGACGCTGCCGGCGCAGAACAAGTCGGGTCTCACGGCGGTTGATGCGAGCGACCCGGTCAGGCTCATGGACAGTGCTGCCAACATCATGGTGAGCGAGCTCGAGTCCCGCCGTGCCGAGTTCCGCAAGGATCCGACCAAGCTTTCCGCGCTCGTGGAGCGGGTGCTGTTGCCGCACTTCGATGTGGATTACGCCGCTCGCCTCGTGCTCGGCAAGCACTGGCGTACGGCAACCCCCGAGCAGCGGCAGCGTTTCATTGATGCGTTCTATGGCTCGTTGATGAGCAACTATGGGGATGCCTTGCTCGAATTCACCGGTGATCGCATCAAGGTGTTGCCCTCGCCGGTGGCTGCCGATGCCACCTCCGCCACGGTGCGTACCGAGGTCAAGCGCAGTAATGGGCAAAAAATTCCGGTCAATTATTCGCTGCGCAAAACCGAAGCGGGCTGGAAAGCCTGGGACGTGGTCATCGAGGGCATCAGCTACGTGAAGAGCTTCCGCGAGGACTTTGGTTCGGAAATCGACCAGAAGGGTCTCGAAGCGGTCATCCAGCGTCTCGAGTTGCAGAATCGCGTGGTCCGCGCCGGGGGCGCCGTCAAAACCGGTGTCGCGCGGCCGTGACGCTGTCGATCATCGATCTCGGTGCAAACGCCGGCGTGGCGCGCTATGCGCTGCGCGGTACCTTGACGATCGAGTCTGCGGCAGCGGCTTTTGCAGAGGGTCTTGCAGGGCTCGCCAAGCTCGCTCGTGGCGGGCGCTGCGATTTCGATTGCAGCGGCATCGACAGTGGCGACAGCACCGGCCTCGCGGTACTCATCGAATGGAAGGCCGAGGCGCACCGCCGCGGGTTGCAGTTGAGTTATGCCAAGCTGCCGGCGTCGCTCGCGCGACTGGCTCGGCTGAGCGACGTCGAGTCGTTGCTGATTACGGCTTGAGCGAGTCGTTGCCTTCGGGCTCGAGCATCGCGTCTTCGAGATTTTCTGCGGGCACGTTGCCGTCCCGCACCTGATATTCACGCCGCTGCAGATAGGCACTGCGCACGAACGTATAGCGGTCGCCCGCACGATCGATCACCGCATCGGCATCAAGCAGGCGGACTCGTTTTTCGAAGTTCCCCGCCGCCCAGATGGTCCAGCGGGTGCTGTCGTCTTCGAGGTAAGAGTGTGGCTCGGTGAAGTCGTCGGCGATCGAGCCTATGCCATCGCGCAAAGTGGTCGGCCCGAAGAAAGGCACCACGAAGTACGGGCCGGCAGCCACTCCCCACTTGCCGAATGTCTGGCCGAAGTCCTCGTCGTTGATATCGAGCCCGACGTCGCTCGCTGGATCAAAGATTCCGCAGAGTCCGAGCGTCGAATTGAGCACGAACCGCCCGGTATCGTTGAGCGCGTCGCCGAACTTGCCCTGCAGCGCATTGTTGACAAGCGTCACCGGATACTTGGCATTGGCAAACGCGTTGCTGACACCCGTCTGCACGAAGTGGGGCGTGACCCGGTGATAGACCTTGGCTGCTGGACGCAGCACGGCGCGATCCACCCCGTCGTTGACCGCGTAGCTCACGCGATTGAGAGGTTCAAAAGGATCGCGTGGATCGCTCGCCTGTGCCGTGGTCGCGGCGCAGCCGGCGAGCGTGGCCAGCAAGGCGAGGCAGGCAATCGCCCTAACGCCGACGGTACCGAACGTGTGCGTCGCAACGGCCTCGTGCCGCGACATCCCTGTCTGTTCCATGCGCGGATTTTAGCGAAAAAATCTGCTCCAGCATCGATCGTGGCGTGGCCGCCACGAATCGGCGTCAGGAGCGCGGTTGCTGCCGCTCCGCGTCTCGGTTACGTCGCCGCCCGGTTTCGGCCAGCGCTTCGCGAACTTCTTTCATGCGCGCTTCGAAGCGAGCGCGTTGCACGCCACTCAGATTGGGGTCGGCGAGCGCGAGTTCCAGCTGCTTTACGGCGTTCATGAGATCGCCGCTCGTGATGTGGTGCTCGCCCATGTAATAAGCAGCATCGGCGTTGTCGCCCGCGCTGCTGGCCGCCAATGCCGTCAAGCGAATCTGCTCGGGCGTGGGCGGCACGTTGTTGAAGAGATCGAGGAGCACAGTGTGCGCTTCTTTTGCGCCGTCAGTTTGCAGTAAAACCTCAGCATAGCGAATGGTGAGCGGGATGTTGCGTGGCGCAATGTCGAGTGCGCGACGCAGCGTCTGCCGCGCAAGATCCGTCTGGCCGGCAGCGAACAGGGCCTGACCGAGCGCGGCCTGCAGCATCGGGCTTTGCGGCTGCGAGGCCGAAAGTTCGACGAGGGCGCTGGCGGCGCGCTCACGATCGCCCGCGCCGAGTCGGGCGAGTGCCTCGCCGTAGCGCTGTGCGGCGTTGAGCGGTGAGCGCTCGGCCAGCCCGACATAGAAAGGCCGCAGATCCGCGCCGTTCGGCGCGCCGAGCACGCGCACGCGCTCGCGTACGAAGCCATAGGCCGCACTCTCGGGCGCGACTGTCGCAGTGATTTGCGCCGCGCGATCACGCGATTCGGCAATTCGATTGGTGGTTACGGGGTGGGTGCGCAGCAGTTCCGGAACATTGATCCCGGCAATACCGCTGCGCCGACCGATAGCGTCAAAGAAATCAGGCATGGCATTCGGATCAAAACCTGCGGCAGCCAAAAAACGGATGCCGATACGGTCGGCTTCATATTCATTGGCACGTGTGAAGTTGATCTGCTGTTGCATCGCGGTGCCTTGTGCGATCGCCATGCCGGCTTGCATGGCATCGGGGGTGCCGGTGGCCATGCCGATCACAATGGCGGCGAGCATCGCTGCGGCCGAGGCCATGGTGCTGCGACCTTGGGCTTGGATGGCGCGCGCGATATGCCGCTGCTTGACGTGGGCGATTTCGTGCGCGAGCACACTCGCCAGTTGCGATTCATTGGCGGTCGCGGTGATCAGGCCATAGTTGACCCCGATGAAACCGCCCGGCAGCGCAAACGCGTTGATACCGCCCTCGCGCACCACAAAGAACGTATAGCGCTGCTCCGACTCTGGGATATGCGCCACGATGCGACTGCCCAGCGTTTGGATGTAGTCGGTAACCTCCGGGTCTTCGAGGATCAATCCTTGATCGCGCAGGCCGCGTACCACCATGAGCCCGAGCTGATACTCGTCGTTCAGGGTCATGGTGGAGTTGGCGCCCGAGCCGATGTCGGGCAGGTCCGCCCCCGTGGTCTGCGCCGGCAGCGGTTGGGGCAACGCGGCAAGTACCGTGACGAGTACCGCGATCAGCAGCGTGGGCCAGTGGCCGTTCAATGCGCGCATGACGAAGTGGACCCTGACCCGGCAGCGAAGTTCACAAAGTCTCTGAGGCGTAATCGGCGAGCCGCGAGCGTTCGCCACGCACCAGCGTCACGTGTCCGGCATGCGCCCACCCCTGAAAGCGACTGACCACGAAGGTGAGCCCCGAGGTGGTCTCGGTGAGATAGGGCGTGTCGATTTGCGCAATGTTGCCGAGACAGACAATCTTGGTGCCCGGACCTGCGCGGGTCACCAGCGCCTTCATTTGTTTCGGGGTGAGGTTTTGCGCCTCATCGAGAATCACGTAGCGGTTGAGAAAAGTGCGACCGCGCATGAAGTTGAGCGAGCGAATCTTGATGCGATTGCGCAGCAGATCGTTGGTCGCCGCGCGGCCCCAGCTGCCGCCTTCGGAACTTTGCGTGAGTACCTCGAGGTTGTCCATCAAGGCGCCCATCCAGGGCTCCATTTTTTCCTCTTCCGTTCCCGGTAAAAAACCGATGTCTTCGCCGAGCGGAATAGTCACCCGGGTCATGATGATTTCCGCGTAGCGATTATGCTCAAGCGTTTGTACGAGACCGGCGGCCAGCGTCAGCAGGGTTTTGCCCGTGCCCGCGGGCCCGAGGATGGTCACGAAGTCGACTTCGGGGTCCATCAATAAATTCAGCGCAAAATTTTGTTCGCGATTGCGCGCACCGATGTCCCAGACACCGTGGCGTTCACTGCGAAAATCGCGTACCAGTTCGAGCGTCGCGGTGCTGCCCTGAATGCTGCGCACCAAGGCTTCGATACCGCCCTCGCGCGGCTCGTAGACAAATTGATTGGGCCGCCACTTGCCGATCGCCGGGCCGCTCACTTCATAAAAGGTACGCGACCCGTCTTTCCAGGAGCGCATGTCCTTGCCATGTCGTTCCCAGAAATCATTGGCGAGCGGTTCATGACCGGTCGAAAGAATGTCGGCATCTTCGATGGCGCGATCACTGAAGTAGTCTTCGGCATGCACGCCGACGACCGCGGCCTTGATCCGCAGGTTGATATCTTTGGAGACCAGCACCACCTGCGTCTCGGGATAGAGCGCCTGCAGAGCGAGCGTCTGCGCGAGAATGGCGTTGTCGTTGCCTTGTCCCGGCAGGTTGTCGGGCAACGCTGTCGAGGGGCGCTGCGTCTGGAAATAAAGCCGACCCGAGGAGGGCGCCTTGCCGTGGTTACCGGAAAGATGGTTCGGCAGCGGCAGACCGAGTTCGATCTGCTCGCGGGTGGCGTTGCGCATCAAGTCATCGAGAAACCGACTGACTTGCCGCACGTTGCGCGATGCCTCAGAGACACCTTTTTTGTTGGCGTCGAGTTCCTCGAGCACCACCATCGGCAGATAGATGTCGTGCTCTTCGAAGCGGAGGATGGACGCCGGATCGTGCATCAGCACGTTGGTATCGAGCACGAACAGTCGGCGCCGTCGTGCCGTGCGCCGCTTCTTCAAAGCGTTTTCGCCGCGAGCAGGACTTCGGCTGCGTGCCCGTCCGCCTTCACCTTGCGCCACTCCTGCGCAAGCTTGCCTTCGGCGTCGATGAGAAAAGTGCTGCGTTCGATGCCCATCACCTTCTTGCCGTACATGTTCTTTTCTTTGATAACGTCGAACAGTGCGCACAGTGCCTCACCGGCATCCGCGAGTAATTCGTAGTTCAGTTTTTCCTTGGTCTTGAACTTCTGGTGCGAGGCGCAGGAGTCGCGCGAGATACCGATCACCAACGTCCCCGCCTTGCGGAAGGCAGACTGCAAATCGCGGAACTGCTGCGCTTCGACCGTGCAGCCCGATGTCATGTCCTTGGGATAAAAGAAAAGCACGACCTTGGAGCCTTTCGCGTCACGAAGCCGCCACGTCCCGCCGTCGGTGGTGGTGGCGCTGAAATCCGGCACTTTCTTGCCGGGCGCGATCTGGGTGGCTTTCGGCATGCGTCCTCCTCAGGATTTGACGGGCTCCAGGATGGCGTCGAGATTACGCGCATCGCAAAATTCCATGAACTCTTCACGCAGATGCGCCAGATGCACTCGGCTCGGCACATTGACGATCATCTGCACCGCGAACATGAGCGCACCGGTGTGCGCTGCAGGGTAGTTGCGCGTCGCGACTTCGGCGATATCGATGCCGCGCGTCGCACAGAAACCCGACAGGGCCGAGACGATACCTGCCTGATCGAGACAGACCGCATCGATGGAGTAGGGCAGGAAATCGGTACGCGAATTACGAGCTTCGGTGCGCTGCACATGCAGAGTAAGCGCGGCCTCAATGGCGAATCTGGCGAGTTCGGTTTCGAGCCTGGCGAGCGAGTGCCAGTTGCCCGCAACCAGCAGCACCATCGCAAACTCGTTGCCGAGACTCGCCATGCGGCTTTCGCTGATGTTGCCGCCGCAGTCGGTGATGACTTGGGTGAGATCGTGGACGAGACCGGTTCTGTCGGGGCCGATGGCCGAGATGGCGAGGTGCTGCTTCATTAATTGCGCGCAAGAAGGTACTGAGCCCAAGTGTAGCGACTGAAGACGTCAATCGCGACCCACGGGCGCGTTTGTTCGAGTGGTTGCGCCCGAGTGTCAGACGCCCGTAACATCTTCGGCTGGGCTGGCTGTTTGTGTGTCGTATGTTCTCTGGCAGTTCCGTGGCCGTGGTCACGCCGATGCGTCCGGATGGCGCGATCGATTTCGCTGCCTGGCACAGGCTGCTCGAGTTCCACTGGCAGGGCGGTACCGCTGCGGTAATTGTCGGCGGTACCACCGGCGAGTCGGCCACTCTCACCGAAAGCGAGCTTCGCGCGCTCGTCATCGCGGCAGTCAAATATGCGCGCGAGCAGGGCGCGGGCGATCGCGCCGCGGGCCGCATGACCATCATTGCCGGTGCGGGCACGAGCAGCACCGCGAGCACCCTCGAGCGCGTGCAGTGGCTCGGCGAGCTCGACGTTGATGGGGTGCTCGTGGTGACCCCTGCGTATGTCAAGCCGACGCAAGAGGGGCTTTTCCGGCACTACGAAGCGATCGCAGCCGCGGCAAAAGTGCCGGTCATGCTCTACAACGTGCCGGGGCGCACGGCAGTCGATATGCTGCCGGCCACGGTGGCGCGTCTGGCGGCCTTGCCGCGAATTGTGGCGATCAAAGAGGCCGTTGCCGGCGCTGCTCGGGTGCGCGAGATCCTCGCGCTGGTGCCGCGGTTCACGGTGCTTTCGGGTGATGACGCCACGGCGCGTGAAGCAATACTGGCGGGCGCGCAGGGCGTGATCTCGGTGACCGCGAACGTGGCGCCTGCCGCCATGAGCGCCATGGTCGCCGCCGCTCGTGCGGGTGATCTGGCGCGCTCAGCCGCCATCGATGCGACACTCGCGCGGCTGCACGAAGATCTTTTCGTCGAGAGCAACCCAATCCCGTTGAAGTGGGCTTTGCACACAAAGGGTATGATCGACACCGGTATTCGTCTGCCTTTGACGCCGTTGTCGGCGCGTTTCTATGACCGGGTGGCGGCAGCGATGGCGCAGGCTGGCCTCGGCCCAGCTTAATGAAGGCCGGTAACATGGACGAGGTGCAACGCGATATGTCGATGCTGAAGCCGATGCGGAGAATTCGCGGGTCTGTGGCGCTCTTCGGCGCGCTGCTGCTCGCGGGCTGCAGTTCCTGGGGCATTTTCAAGGCGAGTTGCGCCAAGCCCGCAGATTTTGTTGCCGTGGTCGACAACGCGCCGCTCAAGATTCCTGCCGGGCGCGACGCCCCCGACACCCGTGCTGCGCTGACCATTCCGCCGCTCGATACGCCCGAGGCACCGCGGCCTGCCGATGCCCCCTGCATCGATATGCCGCCCAAGTTCACTCCGGCGCCGCCCAAGCGACCGCAGGCTTGATATCATCCGCGGCCCCGGAGAGGTGGCCGAGCGGTCGAAGGCGCTTGATTGGAAGTCAAGTAACATCGCAAGGTGTTCGTGGGTTCGAATCCCACCCTCTCCGCCATTCATCGAAATAAAGACAAAGATTTGAAGACCCTCCAGCATTTTATCGGCGGCTCGGTCGTCGAATCCACGAGTGGGCGTACCGCGCCCGTGTTCAATCCGGCGACGGGTTCCCAGTCGGCTGTGGTTGCGCTCGCGGGTGCGGCGGAGGTCGATGCGGCCGTTACCGCCGCGCGTGCTGCGTTCCCTGCTTGGGCTGCAACCACTCCACTGCGTCGAGCGCGGCTGATGAATCGCTTGCGCGATTTGATCGAAACGCATGCCGATGAGTTGGCGGCGATCATCAGCGCCGAGCACGGCAAAGTGCTCTCCGATGCGCGTGGCGAAGTGACCCGCGGGCTCGAGGTGGTCGAGTTTGCTTGCGGGGCCCCGCAGCTTCTGAAAGGCGAGATCACCGAGAACATCGGCGCTGGCATCGACAGCCACGCGGTCAGGCAACCGCTCGGGGTCGTCGCCGGAATCACGCCGTTCAATTTTCCGGCGATGGTCCCCATGTGGATGTTTCCGATGGCGCTGGCCTGCGGCAACACGTTCATTCTCAAACCCTCAGAGCGCGATCCGTCGGCTTCTTTGTTTTGTGCGGAGCTCATCCGTCGCGCCGGTTTTCCGGACGGTGTGTTCAACGTGGTGCAGGGCGACAAGGTGGCGGTCGACGCCCTGTTGCAACATCCGGGGGTCGATGCGCTGAGCTTCGTCGGTTCGACCCCGATTGCCCGTCACATCTACGCCACGGGCGCTGCGCACGGCAAACGAGTGCAGGCGCTCGGCGGTGCGAAGAATCATATGGTCGTGATGCCCGATGCAGATCTCGATCAGGTGGTCGATGCGCTCGTCGGTGCAGCCTATGGCTCTGCGGGCGAGCGCTGCATGGCGATTTCGATCGCCGTGCCCGTGTATGACAGTGTTGCCGAGGGTCTGCGCGCGCGTTTGGCGGCTCGCCTTGCGACGCTCAAAATTGGTCCCGGCAGCGATGCCGATGCCGAAATGGGACCGCTTGTCACTCGTGCCCATCTCGATCGGGTTCGGGGCTATATCGACCAAGGGGTTGCCGCAGGCGCTGATCTGGTGGTCGATGGCCGCGGCTTTAGCATGACCCGCGCGGGATTCGAGGGCGGGTTTTTCATTGGCGCCTCGCTTTTCGATCATGTCAAACCCGAGATGTCGATCTATCGCGACGAAATCTTCGGGCCCGTGCTCGGGATGGTGCGCGTCAAAGATTTCACGGCGGCCGTTGAGCTCATCAACAACAATCAGTATGGCAACGGCACTTCGATCTTCACCGCCGATGGGGGCCTGGCGCAGGACTTTGCGCAGCGCATTCAAGTCGGCATGGTCGGTGTCAACGTGCCGATCCCGGTGCCCATGGCCTTCCACAGTTTCGGCGGCTGGAAGGCTTCGTTGTTCGGTGATCATCATGTGCACGGGCCCGAGGGCGTGCGCTTTTATACCCGCCTCAAAACGGTCACGACGCGCTGGCCGGGCGAGCGCCGCGAAGGCGCAAGTTTCGTGATGCCTACGGTGAAGTGACGAGTTGCAGCCCCGCGGTGCGCTGATGCCTCTGCAAACTGCCGACCCGCCGTGCGATTACAGTGCGATCCCGGAGTTGCCCGACTCGGTTTTTGTGGCGCCCTTGCGCAAACCTGCGGGCCTCGGGGTGGATTGGCTGGAGCCCGAGCAGCGGCGCTACGAGGCCGCGGAGCATCGAATATGGGACGAGCTCTACGCCCGGCAGATGAAACTCATGCCGGGTCGTGCCTGCCGCGAGTTCATGGCGGGTCTCGACCGACTGGATCTGCATCGCGGTGGAGTGCCCGACTTCAATGAAATCAGCGAGGAGCTGCGCAGTTTGACGGGTTGGTCGGTCGTACCGGTGCCGATGCTGATCCCCGATCATGTGTTCTTTTATCACCTCGCCAATCGGCGTTTTCCAGCCGGCAATTTCATCCGCAGCCGCGAGCAGTTCGACTACATTCAGGAGCCGGATGTCTTTCACGACGTGTTCGGTCATGTGCCCCTGCTGACCGACCCGGTGTTTGCCGACTACATGGCCGCCTACGGTCGCGCCGGCTGGAAGGCACTCAAATACAACCGACTGAAGGCCTTGGGGGCGCTCTACTGGTATACGGTCGAGTTCGGTCTGATCCTCGAAAACGAATCCCCAAAGATTTACGGTGCCGGCATTCTCTCAGGGCCTACCGAAACCGTTTTTGCGCTCGAGAGCGCCTCGCCGAATTGTATCCATCTCAGTGTCGATCGGGTGATGCGCACCGACTACAACATCGCCGATTTGCAGGCGAGCTATTTCGTGATCGAGTCGTTCCGCGAGCTCTTTCATCTGACCGAGCAGCGCGGGTTCGAGCCCATCTATGAATCGCTCGCGCCCGGTTTTCAGTACGCCAGGACGGCGGCGCTCGATACCGACCATATCTATCACCGCGGCACGCAGGAATACGAACTGCGCGGTGGCCGCAGATCAGGAGCCTGACCATGGTGATTGCCTCTACGGCCGAGTTTCGGGCGCTTGCCGAGCAAAATTTGCCGCAGTTTCTGTTCGATTACATCGATGGTGCGGCGTACGCCGAGACGACTTGCCTGCGCAACGTCAGCGATCTTGCGGCGGTGCGACTGCGACAGCGTGTGTTGCGTAACGTCGATGGCATCTCGACCGCGACGTATTTGCTTGGCGAGGAGTGGGCGTTGCCGATGGCTTTGGGGCCGGTCGGCCTCTCCGGCATGTACGCGCGGCGCGGCGAAGTGCAGGCCAATCGCGAGGCTGCGGCGAAAGGTATCCCGATGTGTCTCTCGACCTTGTCGCTGTGCTCACTGGAAGAGGTCTCGGCGGCGGCAACGCGCCCGCTGTGGTTTCAGCTCTACATCATGCGCGATCGTCGCTTTCTCAAAGATTTGATCGCCCGCGCCAAGGCGGCAGGTTGCGGTACGCTGGTGCTCACGGTCGATATGCCTGTACCCGGCGCGCGTTATCGCGATGCGCACTCGGGCATGAGCGGGCCGTATTCGACCTGGCAGCGCTTTGCGCAGGCCGTTGCGCATCCGTCATGGGCTTGGAACGTGGGTCTTTGGGGGCGACCGCATCGGCTTGGCAATCTCGAGCCTTTGCTCGGGCCCGAGAGCAGCGTGCGCGATTACATGGGGTGGATCTCGCGAAACTTTGATCCGCGGGTCACCTGGGCCGAGGTCGACGAGCTGCGACGCGAGTGGTCCGGGCGTCTTGTACTGAAGGGCATCCTCGATCCCGAAGATGCGCGCGAAGCACTCAATCATGGTGTCGACGCGATCATCGTCTCGAATCATGGCGGTCGTCAGCTCGATGGCGTGCCTTCGACCGCGAGTGCGCTGCCGGCTGTGGTTGATGCCTTGGGCGGCAAGCTGCCCGTGCTGGTCGATGGCGGCATCCGCAGTGGTCTCGATGTGGTGCGGATGCTGGCGCTCGGGGCCCATGGCGTACTGTTGGGTCGCGCCTGGGCCTATGCGCTCGGTGCCGCTGGTGGGCAGGGCGTACGTCGGCTGTTCGAAATCATGGAACCCGAGATCCGCGTCGCCATGGCGCTGGCTGGCGTCACCCGCGTCGACCAAATCGATCAGCGCATGCTCGCGCCTTGAGGCGTAATTCTGCGGCTTATCTGTGCCGCTTCAGCCATCGTCGCCCGCGATCGGTCAGTCGATACTGCTGCAGTCGGCTGTTGGGTTTATCCGGCAAAGTCATCTCGATCAATTTCGCGAGCAAGGCAGGCTGCAGGTAGCGCGCTGAAAAGGATTTTCGATCCCGCAGCTGCAGCGCAGCTTGTAGTTCACCGCGTGTCATTTTTTCACGCATGGCGAGCAGAAGTCGTGCAACTTGAGGGGTGTCTTGGGGGCTGACATGGGGGCGGACAAGCGCGTCCTGAATACAGCCCAGTATGAATGCCACAAAGGGTGCGGCGTCGGTCTCCCGAGTGCTCGCCCTGATCGTCGCGTAGTAAGCCGACTGTTTCTCATGGACCAGACTCTCGACTGGCAGGTCGGTAAACAGAGGGGTCCAGCGGCTGAGAATCAGGCTTTGCCAGAGTCGTCCCATGCGACCGTTGCCATCACTGAACGGATGGATGAACTCAAATTCGTAGTGAAAGATCGAGCTGGCGATGAGGGGGTGCGCATCGGTGGTGGCCAACCAGCGCAACAACTGCGACACGAGTTGCGGCACTCGACTCGCCGGAGGCGCCATGTGAATGATCCGATCACCAGCCATCACGCCGACACCCGTACGACGCCACCGGCCGGCATCTTTCACGAGTCCATTCATCAAGGTTCGATGTGCCGCCAGCAGATGTTTTTCGTTTGCGGGTCGCTACTTGCCGAGTAGCTCATAGGCCCCGGCGGCGTTACGTACCTCCTGAATTTCGCGCGGCGGAGCAATGATTCGTTTGCCTGCGAGTATTGCCGTGATTTGGGTTTTGCTTAGGGTATTACCCTCGATGGCGAGCGACCCGTGAATGGTCCTGATGCGGTTGGCCCGACGAAGGCGCGGGTTCCCCGCCCGTTGGGCAGAGGTCGCGAGTTGGTCGACGGTTTCGGCAATCCGAGCAACCGCCGCGACGATCTCGGGCGTCAGCTTGCAGGGGGGATGGTAGACAGTGCGCTTCACGTTGATTCCATGATACCCACCCGCAACCCTCGAGAGGGTGCTGACCCGATGTCGCTGCCCGGCGTGGTGTAAACTCCGCTCCACCGATTCTATGGCGTCCCGCATCGGTTCCTCCGCGACGACCAGCCGTCAACCCCGCCAGGCCCGGAAGGGAGCAACGGTCGCGGTGATGTCGGGTACCGGATTCCAGCTGGTGCGGGCCGCCTCCCAATATTGACGAAGGCATGGCGAAGGCAACCGGATTCACTCGGCGATGAGCTACACCGCACTGGCCCGCAAGTGGCGCCCCCGGCGCTTCGAGGAGCTGACCGGTCAGGAACACGTCCTGCAGGCGCTCTCGAACGCGCTCGCGACCAATCGCGTCCATCACGGTTTCTTGTTCACCGGCACTCGTGGGGTCGGCAAGACGACCATCGCGCGCATCCTCGCTAAATGCCTCAACTGCGAGACTGGCATGGGGCCTGCGCCCTGCGGTACCTGTGCAACCTGTCGCGAGGTCGATGAGGGTCGGTTTGTCGATCTGATCGAGGTCGACGCCGCGTCGCGTACCAAGGTCGATGACACGCGCGAGCTGCTCGACAACGTGCAGTACGCACCGACGCGCGGCAGGTACAAAGTTTATTTGATCGACGAAGTGCACATGCTTTCGACGCATTCCTTCAACGCCTTGTTGAAGACGCTCGAAGAGCCGCCGCCACACGTGAAATTTTTGTTGGCCACCACCGATCCGCAGAAATTGCCGGTCACGGTGCTCTCGCGTTGTCTGCAATTCAATTTGAAGCGGCTGTCGGTGTCGATGATCGCCGAGCGCATGAAAACCGTGCTGAGCGCAGAGGGCATCAGCTTCGAGCCAGCCGCCGTGCGGCTCGTGGCAGAAGCTGCGGATGGCAGTATGCGTGATGGCCTGTCGCTGCTCGATCAGCTGCTGGCCTTCGGTGGTGGTAAGGTCGCCGAAGCCGAAGCCCGCGCGATGCTGGCGACGGTCGATCGCAGGCAGGTGATGCAGTTGGCGCGTCTTCTGGGCGCTGCTGATCCGACCGAGTTGATGCGTTTTGCGCAGTCACTCGATGAGTGGGCGCCCGATTACGGCGACGTGCTCGATGCGCTCTCGACCCTGCTCGTGCGCGTGGCGCTGAAGCAAGCGCTGCCGAGCTACGAGGGTGACGAGTTGCATCCGCCTGAGCAGCTCGCCGAGCTTGCGGCTGCGATCAGTGCTGAAGACGTGCAGTTTTGCTATCAGACGGCGATTCTCGGGCGCCGCGATCTTGCCTGGGCGCCCGACCCGCGCACCGGCTTTGAAATGACTTTGCTGCGTATGGCCTCGTTCCGGCTCGCGGGCGGTGAGCGGTCGAGTCCGCGTCCGGTGAGTGGTGGTGCGGGTTCGGTAGCAAGTGGTGCCGTGAGCGCGAGCGGCGCCGTGGGCGTAGCGACGCCTGCGGCGGCGCCCACGCGGACCGCCAGCGCGAACTCCGCCGGCGCCGCGCTTAACTTTGCAGACTGGCAGCAACTCGTCGCCGCACTCGAGCTCGGCGGCGCAGCGCGGCAGTTGGCCGCCAACTGTGCGTTTGCCAGCCGCGAGGGTAATCTCGTGTGCCTCACGCTAGACCCCGCGCAAGCCTTGCTCAAAACCACTGCGCTGATCGACAAGCTCGCGCAGGCGCTGAGTCGCCACACCGGCGAAACGCTGCGGGTCGAGGTCGAGCCTGCCGCAGCGCCGGTCGAGACCCCGGCGCGTGCCGAGCAGCGTGCCGTCGATCAACAGTTCGATGCGGTACGTCGTTCGCTCGAAGCGGACCCAACGGTACTCAGCTTCAAAGAAAAATTCGGCGCGACGCTCAAGAGCGAAACCGTCAAACCGCGCTGAAAATCCGTAGCAAGATCCAACTTGAAGGAATGAGCCATGGCCAATTTCGGCAACATGATGAAGCAAGCAGAAGCGCTGCAGCGCAACATGCAAAAAGCGCAGGAAGAAATCGCGCGCATGGAGGTCACCGGTGAATCGGGTGGCGGCATGGTCAAGGTCACCATGACGGGTAAGCACGAGGTCAAGCGCGTGCAGATCGAGCCTGCGGTGATCGGCGAAGATCGCGAGATGCTCGAAGATCTGGTGGCGGCAGCGGTCAACGACGCCGTGCGTCGGGTCGAAACCGAGACCCAGCAACGCATGGCCGGCACGATGTCGGGCTTGCGCTTGCCGCCCGGCTTCAAGATGCCGTTCTGATTCGCCGTTCTGACCCTCAGGGATGAAGCATACCCCCTCGCTCGCGCGGCTGATCGATGCGCTGCGCACGCTACCCGGAGTCGGGCCGAAAACTGCGCAGCGTATGGCGTTTCATCTTTTGCAGGATGGTCGCGATGGCGCGCGAGCCTTGTCTGAATCTTTGACGACCGCGCTCGCCAGAGTCGGGCGCTGCCGCCAATGCCGCATGCTGACCGAGAGCGAGAGCTGCTTCATCTGCAGTTCGACGCAGCGTGACGCGAGCCTGCTCTGCATCGTTGAGTCGCCCTCGGATGTGGTGGCGATCGAGCAGTCGGGGGGCTACCGCGGTCGCTATTTCGTGCTGATGGGGCATCTGTCGCCACTCGATGGCATAGGTCCCGAGCAGCTCGGTATTCGTGAGCTGGAG
>Ga0194131_10007076_pt1 | contig 15245 bp, 15 predicted proteins | sample TA2KigO120mmetaG_FD_148631 | JGI IMG/M metagenome (GOLD analysis project Ga0194131, IMG submission 148631) | Freshwater microbial communities from Lake Tanganyika, Tanzania - TA2015053 Kigoma Offshore 120m | ecosystem: Environmental > Aquatic > Freshwater > Lake | place: Tanzania: Lake... | reverse complement strand
CCCCCTCCGCCAACACCCACAGATAGCGTTGCCAGACGGAAGGGTGCCAGAGCGGACGAATGGGACGGTCTCGAAAACCGTTGTGGGTGTATGCCTACCGTGGGTTCAAATCCCACCCCTTCCGCCATTTCTTGCCGAGCGAATCCCGCTCCCTACTCTGAAACGGTGCCACAAGCAGTGTTGACCGATGCTGACGCCATGCGAAGCGCGTTGGCTCAGGCCATGTTGGCTGAATCGCACGGCGATGTGCCGGTTGGTGCGGTAGTGGTGCATGAAGGAAGAGTGATTGCTGAGGCGTGCAATGAGCGCGAATTGCGCACCGACCCGACGGCGCATGCAGAAGTGTTGGCGTTGCGTATCGCAGCCGAGCGACTGGGTCGATGGCGGCTCGATGATTGCACGTTGTATGTGACGCTCGAGCCGTGTGCGATGTGTGCCGGTGCGATCATCAATGCGCGTGTCGGCACTGTGGTTTTTGGTGCCGCCGACTTGAAGGCTGGCGCGATGGGTTCGCTCTACAACCTTGCCGCCGACCCGCGACTGAATCACGAACCCGTAGTGCGACACGGTGTACTTGCAGCCGAATCATCGTCACTGCTGCAACGGTTCTTTGCCGAGAGACGGGCCAAGGCGTGACTGAACCGCAGCACGAGTGGTGGTCACCAGAGGTACTGGCCGCCCGCGAACGAGAGATTCGCACCGGCACCGGTGCTGAAGCCACCGACGTTCGCAACGACTTTGCATCGTACAAGGCCTTGGTGAGTGGATCAGACGCGAGAGTATCGGGTCTCTACATGCACAACGAAGTAGAACCGTGGCGCATCGACACGGTGTGTCGTGACTATGCGACCCTCGTGCGCCGCACTCGTAACCACGACCCAAAGACGATTGCCGATCTTGGGTGTGGTGCTGGGTTCACCACTGACGGCCTGCAGCGCACATGGCCCTCGGCGACGGTCACTGGGTTCGAGGTCTCAGTTGATGCAGTGCAGTTTGCGCGAGGTCACTGGCCGCGCTGCAGCTTCGTCGATGGGGCCATCGTGCCGAGTCAGTTGCTGGCTGGTGCACCGTTCGACCTGCTGTTATGTCAGGAGTTTTACCCTTTCACCAGAACCGGTTCGCTGGCCGCCCATCGTGAATGGTTGCGCTGTCTGCTCGAGAATATGAGCGAGGACGGTCTCACAATCATCATGGTGGCTGCCGGCACTCGCGACTCGATCAACGACATGTACACCGAGTTGCGTAGCGAGTTCGCGCTGCGCCGAGTGCAGGTCGTCGCGCCGAGAATGTCTCGACGGTTGCCGTTTGTCGTGTCGCGAGCAGCTGCACGGTTACTGCGAGATTTGCGCCCTGGTTGGGTGCGCAACCTCTACGTGCTGCAGCGCTAGCACGGCGCGCATCGGCGAGAGCGATGTAGGCATCTCCGCCGCCAGCGCAAGTCCTAGCGGCAGTACGTTTCGTTGTCGGGCACCTGTAACTCGAGCACGTAGCCGTCGACCGCCTTCACCACGCATGGGTTGAGACCATAACCCGTGTGGCGGTCCGCTTCGACGATTACCAAGACACCTCGTTCGAGATTCTTTACTGCATTGCGCGTGCTCGCGAGTGGCGTCGCGGCATCACCCGTGGTGCCGATGACCACGATCGGGCCGGCACCTTTGCCCGTCACTGTGACACGCTGTGCCACGCGGTAAGGCCAGAGGGCGCAGGCGTAGCCGTATCCGAAGTATTCACCGAGACGCCTCGCTGCGGCGGCGAACTTCGGAATGTCGGCATCAATGTCGGCAATCGTTGATGACTCCGGGTCGTCAAGACAGGAGATTGCGAGGAATGCCTCCAACTCGTTGCCGTATGTACCGTCAAACTTGCGTTCGTAGTACTGGTCGTATAGTCGCAAGAGACCCGCACCATTGCCGGTGACTGCCTGCGCGAGAGCGGCTTCGAGCCTCGGCCACAACGTGTTGCTGTACATCGCCTGAATGACGGCGGTGTAGAACACGCCTTGCGTGACCGGTGTGCGACCCGCCGACGAAGCCAACGGTTTGGCATCGATATCTTGCACCAACTTGTCGAAGAGTGCCGCAGGTTTGCCGCCGTTGTAGATCGCACACGACGGGCGCTTCGCGCAGTCGGCGAGAAACGCATCGAGTTGTCGTTCGAAGCCTTTCAACTGTGCCATCGCCTGATCGAAACCGTTGGCGTTCGGGTCGGAAGCACCGTCGAACACCGCGGCACGCACGGTGTCGGGGAAGAGCGTTACCCACGTGGCGCCGAGTTCGGAGCCGTACGAAAAACCGAAGTAGGTGATCTTCTCTTCGCCGAGGGCTCGACGGATGGAATCCATGTCACGAGCCGTGGCCTCGGTGGAGATGTATTTCAACATCTCACCGTTACGCGCAACGCACAGGTCGACTAACTCTTGCGTCAGGTCGATCATCTTCTGCTTGGCTGTCGCATCGTTCGGCGGTGAGTCGATACCGAAGTAGGGGTCGTACTCATCGATGCAGTCGACGGCCGGTGTCGATTTGCCGGTGCCGCGCGGATCCCATCCGACGACGTCGAAGCGCGCCATCAACGACGAACTGAGGTACCACTCAGCCTGCTCGGCTACGACCGTGCCGCCGAAGCCGGGGCCGCCGGGGTTGACGAGCATCGATCCGATTCGCGTCGCAGCGGAGTCCGCGAGTCGACGCACGAGATATAGCGAGAAAGTTCCGGCACTCGGATTCTCGTAGTCGAACGGCACATCGAGATTGCCGCACTCGTATTGACCGGTCGGCCCAGCGCTGCATGAATCCCAACTGATTGTGCCGGGCTGCGCGGTGTCGTTGCCGGCGGAGTCGTCGGGGGCTGTTGGCGATTCGGCGGCGTTCGTCGTGACCGAACTCTCAACATCACCGGCGATCGTCGGGTCGGTGCTCGCTTCGAAGATGAGGCGCTTACCGCACGCTGACACGACGACCGCGGCCGCGACGACGAAGGCGAGACGGTGGCGCAACGACATGAGACCGTCAGCCTAGGTTTACAGGCATCGCCTCAACACGTGCCGACGCCCAAAGTCCGCAAGCGCGCAGCGTTTCGGAACTCATCGCCGAGGTGAACGACGTGCTCGCTCGCGAGTTCAGCGACGTATGGGTGTACGGCGAGGTGGGCAAGGTCACGAATGCCGCGAGCGGGCATTGCTATTTCGATCTGATCGAGGATGATGACGGCGAACGAAGCGTGTTGGCGGTCAAGCTCTTCCGCGGCGTGCGACAGGGCCTGGCCACCAAGATGAAGCAGCACCAGATCGACATCGTGAGCGGCATCAAGGTACGTATCCGTGGTACCCCCGATGTGTTCGGGAAGAGCAGTTCGTTCGGTTTCAAGATGAACGATCTCGACCCGCGCTTCACACTCGGCGACCTGGCCGCCAAGCGCGAAGAAATCGTCACCCGGCTAAAGAATGACGGACTGTACGACCGCAACCGGCGCACGCATCTGCCGCTGGTGCCGCTGCGCATTGGTGTGGTGACTAGCAAGGGAACCGCAGCGCACGCCGACTTCATGAAGACGCTCGAGCAATCGGGCATCGGCTTTCAGGTGTCGTTGTGCGACGTGCGGGTACAGGGAGACGGTGCCGCCGCGTCGGTTGCTGCGGCGATTGCGCACTTGGCGACGCGCGACGATGTCGAACTCATCGCGGTGGTTCGCGGTGGCGGTTCAAAGACGGATCTCGCCGCCTTCGACGACGAGACGCTCGCACGCGCAGTTGCACTCTGCACCAAACCGGTGTTTACGGGCATCGGCCACGAGGTCGACACGAGCATCGTCGACGAGGTTGCGTACTCGTGGAACAAGACACCTACCGCGTGTGCCATCGCCATCATCGATCGCGTGAATGAGTTCGTCTTGCGAGTCGAAACTGCGGCGCAGCGGCTGGCCAACGTGGTGCTCACCGCGCTGGCCGCTGCCGAACGCCGTGTCGCCGACGCCGTCGGGCAGTTGCGCACGCTGCGCACCACGGTGCTGAACGAGGCGAAGGCCCGCATCGAACTGCTGGCCAGCGACCTGAAGGGTTACGACCCCGTCGTGCTCATGCGCCGCGGGTGGAGTATCACCCATGACGCCGATGGCCGTGTGATCAAGTCGGTGAAGCAGATGGAGAAAGGGGCCAACATCACGACGCGGCTCGCGGACGGCAGCATCAATAGCACGGTGAATGGCACCATCAACAACATCGTGACGACGATCAGCCCAAGTTCCACCACGACTACCAAGAAAGAGGAGCACTGATGCCCCGCAAGAAGGATGATGCAGAGACCGGATACGAAGAAGCAGTCAGCGAATTGGAGGAGATCCTCGCTGAGCTGTCGGATGATGACATCGATGTCGACCATCTCGCTGAGCGTGTGAAGCGCGCGACCGAACTAGTGAAGATCTGCCGCGACCGCATCGCTGCGGCACGGCTCGAAGTAAAGGACATCGAGTTGCCCGAAGAATCGCGGTGACGAGGCTGGCATAGCCTCGTGTCGTGAATTCCACCCCCGGTTCGTTGCGCGACATCGCCGCGCGGGTTGATGCGCGACTGACGGCGTTCGTCGGCGCTGAACGCGCGCGCTGGACCGCCTTTGACCCCGACTTGGCCGTGGTGTTCGGCGAACTGGAGCGCATGGTGGTGGGCGGCGGTAAGCGGTTGCGACCTGTCTTCACATATTGGGGTTTCGTCGGTGCGGGCGGCGATCGTGACGACGCCCGCGCCATCGACGCCGGTACCGCATTCGAATTGCTGCATGCCTTCGCCTTGTTTCACGACGACATCATGGACGGCTCCGTCACGCGACGCGGCAACACCACCACGCACGAGGCACTGCAGTCGGAGCATCGCCGTCGTGGCTGGGCCGGCGATGCGCGGCGGTTCGGTGATGGTGCGGCGATCCTGATTGGCGACCTGTCGTTCGTCTACGCCGACATGTTGTTGGCCGGTCTCGGTGCACGTGGCTGGCAAATGTGGAACGAACTTCGTGTCGAACTGAACGTCGGGCAATACCTCGACATGCTCGGCTCGGCGCAAAACGAGTGCCGACCAGAAAGGGCGATGCGCATTTGTCGATACAAGAGCGGCAAGTACACGATCGAGCGCCCGCTGCATCTCGGTGCATTGCTCGCAGATGAACACACCACATTGATTGATGCATATTCCGCATATGGTTTGCCGCTCGGTGATGCGTTCCAGTTGCGCGACGATGTACTCGGTGTGTTCGGTGAATCCAGCATCACGGGCAAGCCCGTCGGCGACGACTTGCGCGAGGCCAAGCCGACACCCCTCATGGCGGTCGCCCTGCAACGCGCCAACGAGAAGCAGCGCGCCGTGCTGCAGCAAGTAGGAAGCACGTCACTGTCTTCAGGCGACATCGCCGACGTGCAGCAAGCCATCGTCGATTCCGGAGCGCTCAGCGCGATTGAGGCAACCATCAGTGACCTGCGCGACCAGGCGATTTCAGCGATCGGTCGTGCGCCAATCGAAGCCGAGGTACAGACTCGTCTGGTGGAACTTGCACATTTCGTGACCGATCGCAAAGTCTGAGAGATGCCACATGAACACGAGCTGCACCCGATGAACGACCGGCACATGCACGTGATCGTGATCGGCGCCGGCCTCGGGGGGTTGTCGACTGCGGCGTATCTTTCGCGCAGTGGGCACGACGTGACGTTGCTCGAACGCGACGACATCCCCGGCGGACGCGCCGGGATGATCACCTCACATGGCTTCCGGCTCGACAACGGCCCGACGGTGCTCACGATGCCGAACTTGCTCGAAGATGTTTTCAACGCGGCCGGTACGAACATGGCCGACTTCGTCACCATCAAGAAAGTCGACCCGATGTATCGCGCGGTGTACGAAGATGGCAGCGAGTTGCTCGTGCGTCACGGGCGCGAGGCGATGGCGGAGGAGATCGCGAGGTTCTCCAACAAGGTGGAGGCTGTGTCGTTCATCAAGTTCTGCGACTGGCTGGAGCAGTTGTACAAGGCAGAGATGTCGTCGTTCATCGACACCAACTACGATTCACCACTCGATTTGGCAAGACCATGGCGCGATGCGTTGAAACTCGTGTCGCTCGGAGCGTTCCGCCGTCTCGACAAGAAGATCGGCGGCTTCTTCCGTGACGATCGTCTGCAACGCATCTTCAGTTTCCAGTCGATGTACGCCGGGCTCGCACCGTATGAGGCGTTGTCGCTGTATGCAGTGATCACCTACATGGATTCCGTTGAAGGCGTGTACTTCCCCGAGGGAGGCATGCACTCGATGGCGACCGGTCTGGCGTCGGCCGTTGAGCAGGCCGGGGTGAAGATCCGCTACGGCGCCACGGTGTCGCGGATCCTGCGGTCGAGTGGCTCGCGCGGGTATGTAACCGGCGTGGAGTTGGAGGGTGGCGAGCGCATCACCGCCGACGCGGTCGTGTGCAACCCCGACCTGCCCGTCGCCTATCGCACGATGCTCGGCGGTGTCGATGCGCCGCGCGCCGCGCGCAACGGCAAATACAGCCCGAGTTGTCTCTTGTGGGTCGCCGGTGTGAAGGGCCTGCCAGTTGCGAAGGCGGCGCACCACAACATCCACTTCGGTGCCGACTGGAACGGCTCGTTCAAGGCACTCATTGAAGACGGCGTGCGGATGCCCGACCCGTCGATTCTCGTCACGTTGCACTCGCTCGACACCGCGGGGCTCGCGCCCGACGGTCATTCATCCATCTACGTGCTCGAGCCGACGCCGAACCTCGACGGCAAGATCGACTGGTCGCGCGAGCGTGATCGCATCATGGCCGACCTGCGTGACCGCGTTGGGCGACTCGGGTATCCGACCGATGTCGTAGTCGAGCGCATTTACGACCCGCTCGATTGGGAGAAGTTGGGTATGGAGCGCGGCACGCCGTTCGCGCTGGCGCACACGTTCTTCCAGACGGGGCCGTTCCGCCCGAACAACAAGGACAAGCGCGTGCCGGGATTGTTCTTCGTCGGTTCGTCCACCGTGCCGGGGGTCGGTGTACCGATGGTGTTGGTGTCGGGCAAACTCGCCGCGCGGCGCATCGCCGATTATGCAGCGAGCCGCGGCAGGTAGCGCTTGCCGTCGCCGCCAACACCAACCACGCATCTCTTGCCGAAGGGAACGGTCACGCTCGCCGAAAGTTACGCGCTGTGCAAGGAGTTCAACAAGCGGCACGGCACGACCTATTACTGGTCGACGAGGGTGTTGCCATCCGACAAGCGCCCACATGTGCACGCGCTGTACGGCTTTTGTCGTTATGCCGATGACATCGTGGACGACCTCGGGCCGGTGCCCGTCGCCGAGCGCGAGGCGGTGCTCGCGAGTTTCGGCGAGCGATTCTTTCGCGACTTGGCTGCTGGCGCGTCGAACGACCCCGTGCTCATGGCGGTGGTCGACACGGTGCGTAAGTTTCCGATCGACCCCGAGTGCTTTCGTCGTTTCCTGCGCAGCATGACGATGGATCTCACCGTCACTTCATACGAGACATGGGATGACTTGCTCGGCTACATGGATGGTTCGGCGGCGGTGATCGGCGAGATGATGTTGCCGATTCTTGAACCACGCGACGAAGCGGCATTCGGTCATGCGCGCGACCTCGGCAATGCCTTTCAACTCACCAATTTCTTGCGCGACGTGAACGAGGATCTCGACCGTGGGCGTGTGTACATTCCGCAGGAAGACGTGCGTCGGTTCGGCGTCGACTTGTCGAAGAGGTCGTGTACGCCAGAGTTCATCGCGTTGATGAAGTTTGAAATCGAGCGCTGCCGGATGTTGTACGAGTCAGCGGACAATGGGATTGCGATGCTGCCGCCGCGTTCGGCGCGCTGTATTCGTGCGGCGCGGGTGCTGTATTCGCGCATTCTCGAGCGCATCGAAGCGCAGCAGTACGACGTGTTCGCCAAACGCGCCTCGGTGCCCACCGTGCGGAAGGCCGTGATGGTGGCGCGGTTGCTCGTACCATTCGGCGGGTGAACGCGTTGTCACAGACCGGGTCGCGAGTGGCGACGGCTGCATTCATCGTGATGGTGGCGGGGATGATTGCTACACCGCTCTTTGCGCAAGGTGGCGACGAACGACGCTGGCTCGCCGTAGTCGTGGCGGCGGCGCTGTTCGTCTGTGGCCTCGCGATTGCGGTGCACGCGCATGGTCGGCGCGCAGTGCTGGCTGCTGCGGGAATCGTGGTGTTCACGTTCTTGGTCGAGGTGATTGGCAGCACGACTGGGTTTCCGTTCGGGGCGTACGACTACACCGACCGACTAGGGCCACAACTGTTCGATGTGCCGGTAGTCGTGTCGTTCGCTTGGGCGGGCATCACACTGGTGGTGCATGGTGCACTGCGCGGCGTACGCAGCGGCGGGGCGGTGAGCGACTGGGTGATCAGGCTGGCGGTGATGGCGGGCGCGATCACCGCGTGGGACGTGTTCTTGGATCCCCAGATGGTGGGTGAGGGCTACTGGGTGTGGCAGCCGGCGTCAGTTGCCTTTCGGGGGATTCCGATCGTCAATTATCTCGGCTGGTTGTCGACCGCGAGCATCACCTCTGCAATTGCGTTGGTGGTGTGCGGTGCGCCGCGTCGGGCGACACGATTGCCGGTCGTCGTGTATACGACTCTTGCCGTGCTCTCGACGATTGGTTTCGTTGCGTTCTTCGATGATCTCGTCGTGGCGGTAGCAGGTGGTCTGTCGATGGGGGTCTTTGTCGTAGTGGCGCCACGACACACCACATGACGAAGCGTTACGACGCCCTCATCGTTGGCGGTGGTGTGGGCGGGCTCGTCTCGGCGATTCGGTTGGCTGCAGCCGGGCGCAGTGTGGCGTTGTTCGAACGCAACGAGCAGTTCGGTGGCAAGTTGGCGGTGCGTGAGCGCGACGGATTCGTCTTTGACACCGGCCCGTCGCTGCTGACGCTGCCGTCGCTGCTCGACGAGGTATTCCAACTGGCGGGTACCAGCCTTGCGGGCGAGGTCGACCTCGTGCGTCTCGACCCGTCGTTTCGGTATTTCTGGCCCGATGCGTCGACGGTGACCTTTCGCGACGAACCGATCGCCACCGCCGAAGCGCTTGATGCGTTCAGCCCCGGAAGCGGGGCGGAGTATCTCGACTATCTGCGACATGCGCGAACGATCTGGCAGACGAGTGAGCGAACCTTCTTTGCCGGCGACATGGGCTCGCCGCTCTCGTTGCTACGACGGATGCGCTCACCGCGCGACTTCGCGCGAATCGACGCGCGGCGCACGCTCACTGCACGCGGCGACAAGTCGTTCAGCGATGCACGGCTACGACAGTGGCTCGGTCGCTACGCCACCTACAGCGGGTCAGACCCGTCGCTCGCTCCTGCCACGCTCGGTTGTATCGCCGCGGTGGAAGCCGACTTCGGCGCATGGTACGTGCGCGGTGGTCTCGGTGCGCTGCGTGACGCACTCGTGCGAGTCGCTCGGCGGTGCGGTGTGGAGATGCACACGAATGCAGACGTGTCAGCAATCATCGCCAGCAATCGTCGTGTGACCGGCATTCGTGTCGGCCAGCGCGATCAAGCCGCGCAGGAGTTCGCCGCCGACATCGTCGTGTGCAACGCGGATGCCGAGCATTTGTATTGCGACCTCCTGCCGCATGCCCGCCGATTGAAGGAAGTGCAACACACCGAGCGGTCGACGAGCGGTATCGCCGTGCTCGTCGGCGTCGAGGGTCGCACGCCGCTCGTTGCGCACCACAACGTGTGGTTCTCGCGTGACTACGCCCGCGAGTTTCATGACATTGCTGAAGGTCGAATTCCTCGGCATCCAACGATCTATGCCTGCGTCTCGAGCGTGACCGACTCGACGCAGGCGCCTGCTGGTTGCGAGAACTGGTTTCTGCTCGTCAATGCTCCTGCCGACGGGCGAGCCGCACCCGACGAAGTGGGCACGTGGTTGCTGGACGAGTTGGCAAATGTTGGCTCCGACTTACGCGCGCGAACACGATTCATCGAGGTGATTGGTCCGCGAGACATCGCACGGCGGTATCGCTCGCCGGGTGGCGCAATTTACGGCACGTCATCCAACGGTCGCAGCGCCGCATTTCGTCGACCGGCAATTCGTGGGCCACGCCGTGGTTTGTATCTGGTCGGTGGCTCCACGCACCCTGGTGGTGGATTGCCTCTCGTCACGATGAGTGCGCGCATCGCGACGAATCTGATCTTGCGCGACAACGGCCAGCGATAGCCTGACAGTCGTGTCGGTGACCATTCGCATCCCCACCACGTTGCGTCCACTTTCTGGGGGTGCGAGCACCGTCACGGTTGCAGGTGCAACCCTGCGCGATGTGCTGGTGGCGCTCGACGCCACACACCCCGGCTTTGCCTCCAAGTTGTTGGATGAGCAGGGTCACCTGCACAAGTTCGTGAACGTCTTCGTGGCCGACGATGATGTGCGATACCTGGAGGGGCTCGACACTCCGGTCAACGGCGGGCAAGTCGTGTCGATCGTGCCTGCCGTTGCCGGCGGGCGCTAGGACTCGCACCCGATTGAGGTTCGCCGTCGCGATTCCGGCGCGACTCGAATCGACGCGCCTTCCACGCAAGGTGCTGGCTGACATCGGTGGTCAACCGATGCTGCAACGTGTGGTCACTGAGGCGGGTCGCGCGATGTCGATAGATGCAGTGGTGTTGTGCACCGACTCCGACGAGATCGCCGCGTTGGCGAAGCAGTGGGGCGTGCGCGTGATCATGACTTCACCCGACTGCACGTCTGGTTCTGAACGAATTGCCTCCGTCGTCGACCAGATCAATGCCGATGTAATCATCAATGTGCAGGGTGATCAACCGTTCGTCGACCCGTTGACCATCGACTCGATGTGCGCCGTGTTTCGCGAGCGCACGCCGACGCCCGCCGTCGTTACACCGGTGTATCGGTTGCCCGCGGAAAGGCTCGACAACCCGGATGCGGTGAAGGTGGTGGTGAACGCCAATCAGAGAGCCCTGTACTTCAGTCGGGCCGCAGTGCCGTACGTGCGCAGGCAACAGCAGAGTGAGTGGCCATCGAGCGTCGTGCACTGGGGGCACCTGGGGATGTACGGCTACCGCCGTGATGTGTTACAGCACTGGTCGGCGATGATGCCGTCACCACTGGAGCACGCTGAGAAACTCGAACAGCTTCGCCTGCTGGAGAACGGAATTACGATTGACGTCTACGAGATTGTCGCCCACTCCCGCAACACGCTCTCGGTCGATAGCCCTGCCGACCTCGAGACTGCCCGCCGTCTGGTGAACCAATGACCGCCCGAGACGTGACACACCAATGACCGCCAAACGACCGCTCGCCGACGTGATGCTCGAAGAAGCAGCGGCGATCACGGCGGCAGCCAAACGCCTTGACGGGAACATCGCCGCTGCTGCAACGGGTCTCTTGCTGTCGTGCAGCGGCAAAGTGGTGATCTCCGGTGTCGGAAAATCGGGGCTCGTCGCGCAAAAAATCGCGGCCAGTTTTACGTCGGTGGGTTTGCTGTCGGTGTACTTGAATCCGCTCGATGCATTGCACGGCGACATTGGTGTCGTACGCGAAGGTGATGTCGTGGTGTTGATCAGCAACAGTGGCGAAACCAGCGAGTTGCTGGCGCTCGTGCCATTCATGAAGAAGCGCGGTGTGAAACTGCTCGGTGTTCTCGGGCGTGCCAAGTCGTCGCTCGCCGAGCATTGCGATGTCGTCCTTGACGCGTCGGTGGAGCGTGAGGCAGCACCAATCGACCAGGTGCCCACCTCGAGCACCGCCGTGGCGATGTCGCTCGGTGATGCACTCGCTGTTGGGTGGATGACGGAGAAGGGGGTGTCGATCAACGACTTCGCGATGAACCACCCGGGTGGCACGATTGGTCGCCGCCTCACCTTGACCGTCGCCGACCTGATGATCCCGCGCGAGAAACTGGTGATGGTGCCGCCCGATGCTCGCCTACCAGAAGTTGTCGATGCCCTGACGACGCAAGCAATCGGTGCCGTGCTCGTTGTCAACCCGGCAAATCCGAGTGCACTCGGTGGCATCATCACCGATGGCGACCTGCGCCGGGCGCTCAAACGATCGACTGCCGACAAGTGGGGCGGGCTCGTCGCGCGTGACTTGATGACGGCGTCACCGATCAGTGTCGGATCATCCGTGGCGGCGGTCGAGGCTCTCACCCTGATGGAACGCAACGCGCGCAAGGCCATCACGGTGTTGCCTGTCGTGGATTCTGGAGTCGTGGTGGGCATGCTGCGCATGCACGATTTGGTGCAGGCTGGTTTGTCATGACCACCAGAGGTACGCAAGCCGGCGTCGTGCGAGCCGACCTCGGCAAGGGTGTGGTATGCGGTGACGGTCAGCCGCTCGTCGTCATCGCCGGTCCGTGCGTGGTGGAGAGCAGCGACTTGGCGCACGAAGTAGCCGAGCGAATGAAGGACATCTGCGGTCGACTCGGCATTCAGTACGTGTTCAAGGCCAGTTACGACAAAGCCAATCGCACATCTCTGTCGGGGTATCGCGGCCCAGGTCGTGACGACGGCCTCGCGGTGTTGTCGGCGATTGGTGGGTCGTTGAAGATCCCCGTGCTCACCGACATTCATGAGACGTCCGATGCCGACGCTGCCGCCAAGCACGTTGACGTGCTGCAGATTCCGGCGTTCCTTTGCCGACAGACCGATCTATTGTTGGCCGCTGCGGCAACCGGCAAGGCAATCAATGTGAAGAAGGGTCAATTCCTCGCACCGTGGGATATGAAGAACGTGGTCGAGAAACTTCGCAACGGCGGAGCAAACAATGTGCTCGTCACCGAACGTGGCACGTCGTTTGGTTACAACACCCTCGTCGTTGACTATCGCGGGTTGCCACAACTACGAACGAGCGGTACACCAGTGATTTTCGATGTGACGCATTCGGTGCAGCAACCCGGCGGCCAAGGGACATCATCGGGTGGACAACGCGAATACGCCGGGGCGCTCGCCCGCGCCGCAGTGGCCGTGGGTGTCGATGGGCTCTTCCTCGAGACGCACCCCGACCCGGACAAGGCGCCGAGTGACGGCCCGAACATGATCCCGCTGCACCGCGTGGAGGCGTTGCTCGAACAACTGCTCGCGATTCGTAACGCCGTTGCTGCCCGTGGACCGCAACCGACTACCTACTGAGGTTCTCGACATGATCAGCACACCTTGCGTGAGCCTGCACCGATGATTCATGTCTTCATCGGTTATGACGACGACGAGTCGGTGGCGTATCACGTGCTCGCACACTCGATCCTGCGACATGCCTCGCAGCCCGTGTCGATTACACCGCTCGTGAAACGCCACATGGCGTCGTTTTATCAGCGTGAGCGTTCAGCGATTGAATCGACCGACTTCTCCTTCACCCGCTTTCTCGTGCCGTATCTGAGTGGTTACGAGGGCTGGTCGGTATTCATGGATTGCGACATGCTGATGACCGCTGATGTCGCTGAGTTGTTCGCGTTGCGTGACGAGAAGTATGACGTGATGTGCGTGAAGCACGACTATGTAGCGCGTGATGACGTGAAGTTTCTCGGTGCCGTGCAGACGAAGTACGAGAAGAAGAATTGGTCGAGTGTGATGATGTTCAACAACGCCGCCTGCAAGAGCCTCTCCCCACAGGTGGTGGCGAGTGAGACGGGTCTCTTTCTGCACCAATTCAAGTGGCTCACGGGCGATGATCGCATCGGTGCACTGCCGACGACATGGAACTACCTCGTCGGTGAAATGACGATGCCCGGCATACCCAAGCTCATCCACTACACGTTGGGCGGCCCGTACTTCGACGCGTACCGCGACTGTGAGCATGCCGACCTGTGGTTCGCCGAACAACGTTTGACGAACCACTCAACGAAGGGCTGATTCGCGCGTGAGTCAACACACGGGTGCGTACGTCTTCGCACTCGCCGGCAAGGCAGATGCCGACAACATCATCCCGGTGATTTGGGAGGCGGCCCGCGACGGCACGCCGTGTGTTGTCATAATCACCAATCGCGATGTGTATCTGACGCAACGAGATGCGTGGTGGTTGCGCGAGCGACCGTCGGTGCGGCTCGTCTTGCGTGCGAGTTCCGAGGGTGACCCATCAGTCATTGAACGTCTACGTCGATTGGCGTGGAATCGTGCGGCGCTACGACGCTTCTTGCGCGCTGAGCGGGCACTACTCGTCGCGATGCAGTGGGGCGAAGGCGTCGCGCACGATTCAGCCTCGATGCTGCGTCGGATGATTCGTTGGTGGTCGACGAATCTCCATTCGCAGTTGCAGTTCGCAGCCAAAGAGCTCGGTGTCCCAACCGTTGCGTTGCCGCACGGGCACTCCACGAAGACCACGATCATTCGCAATCGCCATGTGCGCGAGAAGAGCGTAGCCCATGGTGACAAGTTGCCGTTCGCCGACCGCGATTCGTTCGCTGCCTATGTGTTCTGCGCGGGATATCACCGTGATGCCATCGTGAACGGATCGACGATGAGCGGTAGCAACGTGCGTGTGTGGGGCAGCCCGCGCTTCAACGATGTGTGGGTGCAGCAGTTGTATGCGGAGTCGCCGGCGGCGAATCTGCCGGCCACACCGACCAGCGCGAAGCGACGCGTGCTGTTCTTCGTGCCGAAGTGGCAGAACCTCGTCGATCGGTCAGCGACGATGCAGTTGATCGCCGCCCTTGGCGCCGACGAACGTATTCAGCTCGTGGTGCGCGGGCACCTGCGTGCGGAAGCAGCGACGCTTGACCCGGCTGAACGCAAGCTGCTGGAGTGCGACAACGTGGTGCTGGTGACCGACGATGTGTCGTCAGCAAGTCTGATTAGGGCTTGCGATGTCGTCGTCGATATCGACTCGAGCATCGCATTCGACGCCGTGCTGCTCGGTAAGCCGTACGTTCGCCCAAAGTATCTGCAGGATGCCTCGGTGACGACGATCTGGGATGAGCTCGGTGGTGCTCACCAAACCGATTCGCTCGATGCGACGGTTGCCTTGCTCACCGCCGACACACTCGTGCCGGCCGAGCGTGATCGCACGTTTGAGCAAGTGGTGTTCGGTGGCGGAGGCGACGAAGTACTCGCTCGCTATCGAGATGGCTTGCGGGTGATTGCGGCTCAGAGCCGCGTCTGAATGATGCGACCGACCACATCAACGGTCGGCAACGACATGACGACGAGGGCCCGCTTCAGCCAGCGGTCGGTGCCGTCGTATCGCGGCACGAACGGCGTGCGACCGTGCACGGCTCGATCATTGTCGATGACG
>Ga0194131_10007075_pt1 | contig 15246 bp, 9 predicted proteins | sample TA2KigO120mmetaG_FD_148631 | JGI IMG/M metagenome (GOLD analysis project Ga0194131, IMG submission 148631) | Freshwater microbial communities from Lake Tanganyika, Tanzania - TA2015053 Kigoma Offshore 120m | ecosystem: Environmental > Aquatic > Freshwater > Lake | place: Tanzania: Lake... | reverse complement strand
CCCGCTTGCACTCGCTCGACGGCGCGGATGCGGATCTCTTCCAAGGTCTTGTGATCAAGAGATCGGGCATCTCGCTTGGGCATGATCCATTTTACCAGATGTCTACCTACTTATGCACTCATTAATAAGCTCTATTCTAGCGTGGCCCCGGCCATTTGCATCAGTCTTTGATTGCCGAAAGTACCAGTTGCAGGAACGCGTTGCGTTCATCCGAGCCACCCTCGCGGTGGATCAGAAAGATACCGATGGTCCCCGTCGCCGGATCCAGAAAGGCATAGGTGCCATATCGCCCGCCGTGGCCGTAAGCCCCCGGGTTGAGAAAGTTGAGCCGCGCCGAAGCCGTCCGGGCCACGAACCAGCCCAGTCCCCAACCCATGCCCGGAGCGTTCGTCGAGAGCTCCCCCGTCTGGACACTCGTCATCGCCTCAACCGAGGCCTTGGAAAGGATACGTACGCCCTTGTACGTGCCGCCGTTAAGCATCATCTGGTATAAGGCGAACAGGTCGGCGGCCGTCGAATAGAGCCCGCCTTCCGGCAGCGGATACCGCGCGCCGTCACGGAACTTCATCACCCCCTCACCCAACGGATCCGCCGTGTACTTCACCGGCTTGCCATCCTTCAGCAGATACGCCGTGGGCATCCGGTGCCACTTCTCGCGAGGCGGGTACGTGTGCGTATCCGTCATGCCCAGCGGCAGGAAGATCCGCTGCTCCAGAAACTGCTCATAGGGCATGCCTCCCAGCACCTCCACCAGCCGGGCCAGTGTCGCGATGCCCGTGTTGGAGTACGACCACGCCGTACCGGGGTCGAACAGCAGCGGCTGCTGCGAAAACACCAGCACCGCCTCAGCCAGCGTCTTGTGCAGCGCGCCAGGCAGTTCGCCGATGCCCGCCGGAGGGTTCAGCGGCATGCCCGCCGTGTGCGTCATCAGATCGCGCACAGTGACCAGACGGGCCGGAGCGCGCAACGTCGGCGAGTTCCGCGGCTGAACGCGCTGCCCGCGGAATTCTGGAAGATGCTTCTCAATCGGGTCCGTCAGCGCAACCAGACCCTGTTCGGCCAGCATCATCACCGCCATACAAACCACCGGCTTCGTCATCGAATGGAGTTGAAAAATCGCGTCCGTGGCGATCGGCGTCTTCCGGTCAAGGTCCGTAAAGCCGGTGGCGTCCAGTGCCGCCACATGGCCTTTCCGCGCAGCCAGCGTGACGATGCCGGCAGCCTGACCCCGGTCCACAAACTGGCGCATCCGGGCCGGGATACGGGCAAGCAGAGCGGCATCGAAGCCGGCACGGGCGGGGTCCGGCGAAATCGTGGGGGCGGCCGACAGCGTCAGCAGAAGCGGAAGCGAAAGGAGTGCCACCAGGACATCGTATCGCGCCGGCCTCTCCCATGTTCCGGTCCGCTTGCGCTATCGCAGGAACGCTTCGGCCAGGCCGCCATCCACCGGAATCGTATGCCCCGTCGTCCGGCTGGCCCGGTCGCTCAGCAGCCAGAGAATGGCCTCGGCGCAGTCGCCCGGGCGGATCGCGGCATCAAGCAGCGTGCGGCGGGCGTAGAAGCGCGCCAGCTTCGTGCGGAGATCCTCCGTCGGCTCCTCTTCCGTGAAGGCGATGTTGTACTTTGTGAGCGAAGCGATTACCCGGTCGCGCGGGAACATCGTCGAGCCTTCCACCACCGTGGCGGGCGCGATGCCGTTCACCCTCACCAGCGGGCCCATGCCCACCGCCAGTTCACGCACCAAGTGATTCACCGCGCTCTTTGAGATATCGTACGCCTCGCTGCCGCGCTTGGAAACCACCGCGTTGGCGGAACTCGTCAGTACAACTGCGGCCGGCAGGTTCTGCTTCCGGAAAATCTCCCGCGCCTCATCCACCAGAATGTAGTTGCCGGTGACGTTCACATCGAACACAAAGCCCCACTTGTCATCGTCAAGCCGGCCATCCGGATCGGGAGACGGGAAGACCGCGGCGGTGTTCACAATCCCGTCCACGCCGCCAAACCGCATCACCGTGGCATCAATCGCGGCGTCGATGCTTGATCGACTCGAAAGCTCGATCGCGCAGGCATCCACGAACTCGGCGGAACCGGCAATGGACACTGCCGCGGCCGTTTCCTGGGCGGCTTCCAGGTTGCGGTCCGCGATCATCAGGTGCGCGCCTTCGGCGGCCAGACGCGAAGCGACGGCGCGGCCCACACCGCTGCCCCCGCCGGAGATCACGTAAATGCGGCGGCTGAACTCCTGCTCCTTGGGCATCCGCTGGATCTTCGCTTCCTCAAGCGCCCAATACTCGATGCGGAACGCTTCGCGCGGCGGCAAGGCCACGTAGTTGTGCAGCGCTGTGAAGTGCGGCGCCGCCTCCGCGGTCTTGGCGTGCGGCAGCACCCCGTCCGCCGGCGCCCCATGGGATTGCCCGCTACCCTCCAGCGCCGTCGCACCGGCCATCACGCCAATGGCGTTCAGGTAAAACTCCGCCGTGATGCGGGCTTCCTTCTTGTTCTTCCCGAACGTGAACATACCGACGCCCGGCACCAGAACAACGCTGGGGTTCGCATCGCGTAAAGCCGGCGAACCTGGCTCCTTGTTCGCTTCGTAGTAGCTCTCGTAGGCTTCACGGTAGGCAATCAGCCCGGCTTCAAGCCGCGCCGGCAGGATCTCCAGGCTATCGCGGCCCGGGTCCCAGGCCACGTAAAGCGGCGAAATCCGGGTACGAATGAAGTGGTCGGGGCAACTCGTGCCAAGCGCGGCCAGTTCCGCACCCCACTCGGAATTGATGAACTCCAGCGCCTTCGCCGAGCCATCGAAATGTCCAATCGACCGGCGCGCCGTCGCCAACTTCCCCCGCAGCACGGGCATCGCCTGCACGGCCACCGCGGCGGCATCGGCGCGCGTCTCGAACTTCGCGCCGCCGAACACCGGCTTGCCTTCCGCATGGCCGGCAATGAACTGGCCCATGTCATCGATCATCCGCAGCGAACTCACGTAGCATTCGCGCTGCGTATCGCCCCACGTGAACAGGCCGTGGCTGGCCAGGATGATGCCGTCGCAGCCGGGGTTGTCCAGCACGGCCTGGCGCAGCATCAGGCCAAGCTCAAAACCGGGCCGCTGCCAGGGTAGCCAGACCAGCTTGTGGCCAAAGCGAGCGTTGAACTCCTCCATGCGGGCCTTGCCATTGGCGCTCGCCGCCAGCGCAATGGCCCAATCGGGATGCAGGTGATCGACATGCTTGAACGGCAGAAAACCGTGCAGCGGCGTGTCAATCGAAGCCGGCACCTTGTTGTCGCCGAAAGCGCACTGCGGGTAGTACGCCACCATGTCGTCCTCAAACGCCTCGCCCCGGTAAACACCGCGGAGAAAATCCAGCTTCTCCATGTAGAGCAGCGCGAAGCCCGAGGGCTTGATGCTGCCCAGGTCGCCGCCGGAGCCCTTGACGGCCAGCACTTCAACGGGCTTGCCCGTGAAGGGATCGGTGAGCGTGATCTTGCTGGATGTGTTGCCGCCGCCAAAGTTCGTAATGCGGAGGTCGGCGCCCAGCATGTTGGAGCGGAACGCCAGAACGTCCAGTTCGGTGGTGGGGATGCGGGCGGCGTTCTGTTGCCAGAGGTCGGTCAGGTAGTTCATGGTTTGGTTGCTTGGGCAGACGCACCCTCACGGGCGCGCCCAGAGGATGTTTTTGTTCTAGGGTTGCGGGCTTGCTTAGGCGAGCGCGGCCTTGCAGTAGTCCAGACACTTGCGGACTTCCGCGACGGTATCCGCGCCTTTGTATTCGTACTCGATCATCGCCGGGATCCTGTACTTCTTCGACCTCAGCAATTGAAGCACCGCCTTGATGGGCGTGTCGCCTTCGCCGAACGGCACATTCGCTCCCTGGTCCTTCTTCCGATCCTTGATGTGCAGCGTGACGATGTGCCGGTGATTCTCATCCAGGAACTTCACCGGATCGAAATTGGCGGCCGTGAAGTGGCCGATATCGAGGTTGATGGCGATGAAGGGCGAATTGCCGTTGCGCGCCGTGGCGAAGCTTTCAGGCGTGGCGAACTCATTTTCGTGGATGCGCGAGTGGTTGTGCATGCCCACGGCCACCTTGGCCTTCTTTGCGAACGGATCGATGCGGGCAGCCGTCTTCACGTTCGACGATGCCGTCAGGCACTTGACGCCAAGAGCCTTGGCGAACTCGAAGCCGCGGGCGATCTCGTCATCGGTGAAGTCATCGCGGAAGCTGTAATTGTAAGCGTAGAGAACAATACCCGCCTCGTCGAACTTCCTGCGGACGCCGCGGAAATGATCCAGCGAAGTGGAAAGACGCCACTTGCGAAGTTCCTCGCGGCCTTCCTTGCCCGGGGCCACTTTCGGTTCCACGTGGCCGGTGAAGAGTTCGACGAAGCCGATGCCAATCTCCTTCATCGCGGCGATCGCTTCATCCAGCCCGCGGTCCCGGAAGCTGTAGCTTTGGGCGCCGAGCATGACACCGTTTACCGTGGAGTTGATCTTGCCGGACATCTCCAGCGCCGGCAGCGCGGCAAGGGCGGAGCTTGTGAATACACGTCTGGTCAGCATGAGGTGGTAAACTCCAGTTTAACCGATACGCCGGATTTCGGCATAAAGCACGCCCAACGTCTTGCCGCCGCTTGAAAGCGTGGCTTCAAGCCGCGCGGGCCCCGCCGGAAGCTCCACACTCTCAAACACCACTTCCGCCGAGCCCGGCCGCAACGGCCGCGATTCACTCACCCCGCCCGCTGTGAGCCGCGCTTCGCCCTCGGCATTGGGCTTTTGCGCGATCAGCCTGATCTCATACCGGCCCTTGGCCCGCACATCCACTTCCCAATGTCCCACCGAATCCGCCGCCCACCCCGCCTGCTTGCCACGCCAATCCTGGCGTGTGAGGCGAACGGGGTTCTCGTGGCGCGTGCCGAGATGGATCTTCGGCGGGTCATAGCCGCGCGTTGAACTGACGTCCTTGAACCACTCTTCGTAGGTGCGCCGCAGGCGGGAGACAATCTCGGGATTCTGCGCCGCGATGTCCTTGGACTCGGCCGGGTCCGCATCCATGTCATAGAGCTCGCGGCCCTCAATCAGCTTGTAGCGCTGAGTGCGGACGCTGGCGTTGCGAAACGGTTCGGGCGCATCGCCACGGTGCCATTGGGAAAAGATGGCGCGATCGGGCCACGTGGCCGGCGGTGTGGCGTTCAGCAGCGGCATCAGGTTGAGGCCGTCGTGGCGTACCGGCTTGGGCAGCTTGAGACCGCATGCATTGATCAGCGTCGGAAGCACATCGACATGGGCGGCGATACGGTCCACCTGCGTTCCAGGCTTCACTCGGGCGGGCCAACGGAGGAAGAAGGGCACCCTGGTGCCGCCTTCGTAGACCGTGCCCTTGATGCCGCGCATGCCGGCGTTGTAGCGGGCGCGTTGGGGGCCGTTGTCGGTCATGTAGATCAGAATGGTGTCCTGCTCAAGGCCCAGCTTGCGCAGGTGCTGCATGAGGCGGCCGGCGTTATCATCCAGGTTGCGGATCATGCCATAGGTCTTGGCCGTGTTCTGATCCAGGCCTTTGCCGTCAAACTCGCGAACGTAGGACTCGTCGATCTGCAGCGGGTCATGTGGTGCATTGGTCGCGATGTAGGTAAAGAAGGGCCGCTCGCGGTTGGCTTCCATAAAGCGCATGGCCTCATTGAAGAAGATGTCTGTGCAGTAGCCCGGGTACTTCTTCACTTCGCCGCGGTGCAGCAGCAACGGATCGTAATAGCTGCCGCCGCCGGGCGGGTCCGAAGGTTGCGCGATGCCGCCGCCGTCGTGGATAACGGCTTCATCGAAGCCCTTGTCGATGGCGCGCATTGGATGATGGTCGCCCAGGTGCCATTTGCCGAAAATGCCGGTTCGGTAGCCGTTGGAGCGGAAGACTTCGGCGGCGGTGGTCTCGGCCGGGTCCATCATGGAGCGGCCCAGGTAGGTATCAACCACGCGCGTGCGGTAGTTGTACCGGCCGGTGTTAAGGCACGCCCGCGTAGGCGAGCAGACCGGGCACACGTGGAACTGCGTGAACCGGGCGCCGTCGCGGCCAATGGAGTCCAGGTTGGGCGTGGAAAGATGCGGGTTGCCATGAAGGGAGAGGTCGCCAAACCCCTGATCGTCGGTGATGATGAGGATGACGTTCGGCCGGCGTGTGGCGGCAGGAAGCGCGGCGGCAAGCGGGAGCCCCGCCAGCGGGAGGAATTGACGGCGTTGCATGCTGGAGTTCTTCTACGAGATGCCGAGAGCGCGTGTCAGGTGCCGCACAACTTCCGCGCCCAGAATCTCGGAGCCTTCCTTCGTGAAGTGGACGTTGGCGGGGAGTTGAATCCGCGCAAGTTGCGGAAGCGCAAAGCTGAAGAGATCGTCAATGGCGAAGCCGGCGTCGGAGGCAATGCGCTTGGCGGCGCGGTTGTAGGCGATTTCATCACCCTGGTTGCGGCTGCCGGTGCCTGGAGGAACCGGCGTGGTCGCTGTCCAGACAACGCGGGCGCCCGTCTGCTTGAGCCGTGCGGCAATACGGGTCATATTGGACTCGTACTGGGCCAGCGGAACCTGATGGAGACCCGTGGGCATGATGACGCAATCATGAAGGCCAAAGTTATAGTGGATGGCATCCCACTTGCCCCCGCCCAGCCAAGCATCCAGCTTCTCAAGCCCAACGCCGGAGTGGCGGCAGTTCTCACCAGGGCGATGCACATTGGCTCGCCGGGCAAGCTGATTGCGAACAGGAACCGTGTAGCCAATCGAGATTGAGTCGCCAATCAGCAGTACGCGAGGAAGATTGGGAACATCGGTAACGGGGGCGTAGGCCGGGTTGGGAGCCTGTGCCAGAAGGGCAGGAGTGGCAAGGCTGAGGAAGTGGCGCCGGTTCATGAGGCCGATGCTACCACAGGGCAGCACAGCGCGCGACAAGGGCACAATGCGCATCACGAATGAGCGGGGCACGTTTGATAGCACTACGCGCAACGGGGACGCCTGCCCTTGACGATGACGGATTGTCAATGCCGGATTGACAATGGCGGACTGACCGGCAAAAACAATCATCCACTCAGTGGTCGTCTGCACACCGCATCGTACGCGTTCCTGTCCTTCGAAGCGGAAAATAACAAATCCATTTTCCCGGGGAAAGCGGCGCTGTATTGTGCGGGACTCAATAGGTGAACAGTGTTTTCGCTAGCCGAAGCGCAACGCGAACACGTCAGCGTCTTTCAACACCATGCGAAGCCGCACGGGTTTGCCAGCGAGGGCCGAAACATCCGCGCCCTGCTTCCAGCGTACGGCGCGTTCAATCTGGTCGCCGATTAACTCGATGCTGTCCTCGAGCGCAAGGCCCGGAAGGGGCCGGCCTGTGTCGTCCTGAATCTCGGTGCGAATGCCGCCGGGGGCGGACGTTGAGTAGTTCAGCAGCAGGCGCGAGCCTCTGAAAGTGAACACGCGCGTGAGCGCTTCGCCGCCATCGTAGCCCGCGCGAATGGAGGCAAAGCGATCCATCGGCAGCGAGTAGCGGCGGATGTGCGTGCCTGGCTGGCCGTAGTTGCTCACGGTATAGAACGAGATTTCGTGATCGCCTGTGGCCACCGTGTTCAAGGCCGGATAGTTGGTGCGGGAGACCCAGTTTTCCACGCCGAGCCCGGGGCGCAGGAACGCCTCCTTGAACACGCGGTCATACGCGGCGCCACCGCGCGAAGTCAGCAGCACCGCGTCCGCACAATCTTTGTAGTAGCCGGGGTTCACGCCCGACGTACGGGCTTCTTCATCGGACAACACCTGGCGGCCCGGCATGAAGCGGGCGGCCAGGGCGATGTAGATGTGCGGCGCGCGGAAGTACGGGTGCGTCTGGTTCACGTACATGTGCTCGGGTGGGGCACCGCCAAACGTCATGTCTTCGGGCTCGGCCCAGTTCAGGAAATCGTCGCTGGTGGTGCGGCTGATCCAACGTACGCGCTGCCCGTTGATGCTCTTGAAGGTGCGGAAGTACATGAGGTACTTGTTTTCGGTTTCCGACCAGAAAGCGAGGTTCTGGCTATCGAACACGCCTTTCAAAAACACGCCCTCGTCGCGCATCTTCGTCCACCGGATGCCGTCGCCGGACTGGAACGCGACGAGGCCACCCTTCCGCGTACCGGCCAACGCTTTGTAGCGTTGCTCAGCAGCGACGTTCGGGCGCGTGTCGATGAACGGGCTGAAGTTGCTTGAATAGGGCGGCTGATTCGCCAGAATGAGGTTGTTCTGACGGCTGCCGGCATAGTCAAAGAGACCAAGTTCGGGGCGCGTGAAGTGCTTGCCGTCTTTCGAAACCGCCAGGCACGTCACTTCGGCCGAGGTGAGATCCTTGCCGGCTTCGGGCAAGCCGCGATAGTACAGCCGGTATTCACCCGCGTCCCGGATGACGGTGGCGTAGTTTGAGAATTGGCCTTCCCAAGGACGGTCAAGCAACAGCGCGTCGGCCTCGCGTCGTGGCGTTTGCAATTGCAGCGACGTGCCGGTGAGGCGGTCAATCAGGAAGCGGTCAACGAACAGTTCGCGGCGAGTGCCGAGCGCTACAGGCGCCGTGGCGGCGGGTATAGGATGAGCAGCCGTGGCGGCCGCTGCGGCAAAGAGTTGGCGTCTCGTCATGGCTTAAAAGTCGAAGCGGCCCACAAGTTGGATGTTGCGCGGCCCGGCCTGCAAGCTGCGAATCGCGCCGAAATTCGGCGCGCCCAGCGTGGCGGCCGGCGCCCCCAACTGCACGCGGTTGAAGAAATTTTGCGACTCCATGCGCAACGTCAGGCGCTTGCTTTCTTTGATGGGAATCACTTTTTGGAAAGAGAAATCGAGTTGCGCGAGGCCCGGCGTGCGCAGCATGTTCTTACCTTGCGCGCCCCAAACGAAGTTGGGCGGAGCGGCGAAGGCGGCGGTATTGAACCATACGTCGCGATTGGCCCTGCCGCCGAGGTTCCAGTCTCCCACGAGGTTCGCGCGATTTGCGCCGGCGCCGTTGTTCAATTGCGGCCCGCTCACGCCCACCGTGAACGGAAACCCGCCTTGCAGCGTCAGAAGGCTGGAGCTTTCCCAACCCGCCCCGATGCCGCGCAACACCGGATTCCAGTTCTGGCCGTAGCTCGGCTTGTACGAAACGGCGGACACCCAGCGTTTGCGGAAGTCGTAATTGGCCAGGCCGTAGTCATAGCGGAAGTTGTAAGGATCGGTCAGGATGCCGCCGTCGGTGCCGGTGGTGTAGGCCATCGATTTTGAAAACGTGAACGCGCTCTGGAGTGAGAGTCCCTTGACGGCCTGCTGTTTGAAGGTGATTTCAAGGCCGTTGTAATTGGAGTCGTTGACCGGCAGGTACGCAAGGAACGCGCCCACGCGCGGATACGGGCGGCGGTCCTGCACGGCGCCGGGGCCAGGTTCTGGCGAGTTGCCGAAGGAGAGTGTGGAGAAGCGCAGAGCGCGCTGGCCGCTGTAGCCGGCTTCAATCGCGGTCTTGCGCAGGGGGTTCCACTGGATGTTGAAGTTCCACTTCTGCGTATACGGATCTGGGCGGCTGAGCGGGCCGTAGTAGGCCGAGAACGTAATGGCCGCGAATGCTCCGCCTGCGCCGCCCGCGGGGAAACCGTTGCGGGGCAGGATCGCGCGGTCGAGTTCGCTGGCCAGCGGAAAATCGAAGAAGAAGGGGCTGCCGTCGGTGCCGGCGTTATTGAAGTTGTTGCTCACCGTGGCGGCGTAGAAGATGCCATAGCCGCCGCGGAACACGAAGCTGCGCCCAGCGTTGTAGGCAAAACCGAAGCGCGGTGAGAAGTTCTTGTGGTTCGGCTTGGGGAGAATCTCGTTGTTGGTTGTGTAGCGCCAGCCGGCCGGCATGTTGCCGTTGGGGATGCCGATGAGATCACGGATGATGGGGCGCGTTGACTCAGCCAGCAGGCGCTGGCCTGTGCGGAGGTCGAAGTTCAGCAAGCGGTCCTGCTCTTCTTTCCACGGGCTGAAGTATTCCCAGCGCAGCCCGAGATTCAGCGTCAGCTTCGTGTTCACGCGGAAGTCATCCTGCAAAAACGAGCTCCAGCGCGTGGAGCGGATCCGCACGCCGTCAAACTGGTAGTTGGTGCTGAAGCCGCGAGCCTGGTTGAGGAGTGCATCGGTCATGCCCGTGCGAAGCGGTTCCTGCGCGGCGCCCACGCGTGGCGTGGAATACGTGCCGTCGTAGCTGAGTGAGCCGCCGCCGTTGCGGCCCTGGAAGCGGTTGTTGGCGATGCGGCCGGCTTCAATGCCGAACTTCAAGGCGTGCTTGCCCCGCTGCCAACTGAGGTTATCCATGAATTGCCAGGAATGCTCCACCAGGAAAAAGGGCGTGGGCACGCTGGCGATGGGACGAACAATCGACGTACCGGTGTAGTTGCGCACGCTGTAGGCGGGGAACCCACGGGCAAACGAGACAGTGTTCCAGCCAGGGATTCGGAATTCGTCCATGACGTTTTCGGCGTTCAGCATTTCGTTGCCGAAGCGCAGGTAGTTGTAGCCGGCCCTGGCCTCGTTCACCAGCTTCGGGCTGAAGACGTGCGTGAAAGTGAGGCCTGTATTGGTGGCGTCAAGCGCGGCCTTGCCGCCAAGGCGGTCTTCCGGCATCCAAAACGAACGGCGCCGTCCGCCGCGCTGTTGCGAAATGCGCGCGGTGACGGAGTTGCGCTCATTGATCGCGCCGTCGCCTTTGAGATTGAAGGAATTGAGGCTCTCGCGGTTCGTTTCCGCCACCAGATAGTTATTGCGGACGTTGGGATTGGGGTCGCGGAAGTTGGGCAGCGGGAAAAAGCTGAGCAAGCGCGCGCTCATCGGATCAATGCGGTTGGCGGGTACTCGATTGCCGGGGAAAGGCGTCCGGATGCCAAGCGCGTTCGAAGGATCGGGGCGCACAGTGGCCGGGTCCGCGTAGATGATGGAGGACGTGGAGAAATCACCCTGCTTTTCCGCCCCTGTGGCCATGATGTAACTATTGATGTTGGCGCTGGGGTTGCGAAGGCCTTCGAAGTTGCCGAACAGAAAAAGGCGATTACGGAGAATGGGAAGCCCCAGGCCGCCGCCGAACTGATTGCGCCGCAGCGGCTGTCTGCGCTGGTTGGTGAAGGTGAAATCGAAGGGGCGGGCGTCCAGCTTGTCGTTCCGAAAGTAGTCGTAGGCAAAGCCGTGCCAGTCGTTGCTGCCGGACTTGATGGCGAGGTTCACGATGCCGCCGCCGGAGCGCCCGAACTCGGCTGAATACTGGCTGGTCTGAATCGCAAATTCCTGAATCGCATCAATGGCGGGCACGACGCCCATGGCGCCTGAAAACTCCATGTTGTTCGAGATGCCGTCGATGATGAAGTTATTCGCTTCGGCGGAGGCGCCGCCGATGTTCACCGATGCGCCGGAAAAGTCGCGCTGGCGGCTGGCCGCCGGTCCGTTGGTGGTACCGGGCACAAGCGCGGCGAGCGCGAGGAAGTTGCGCCCGAAGACGGGCACGTCCTGGAGGATCTGGCGCGAAACCACGACGCCTACTTCGGCGGTATCGGTCTTGAGCAGCGGCGTGGCGCCCGTCACCTCGACGCTCTGCGCCGTCTCGCCCACTTCCAGTCGCAGGTCGACACGCACACGCGCCTTCACCGTGATCGGAACCGGCGGATGGATGGCCCGCTTGAAGCCCGAAGCTTCTGCGCTGACCGAGTATTCGCCGAGTGGCAGATTGGTCACCGTGTATTCGCCGGCGCCATTGGTGGTGGTGGCGCGGGTAACGCCGGTCAAGGTATTGGTGATGCTCACCGACGCGTTAGGAATGGAAGCGCCCGTCGGGTCGGTCAGCGATCCGAGGATCGTTCCTTCCGTGGCCTGGCCGCAGAGCAGGGATGCAGACAGAATGAGCGTCGAGGATGCTCGTAACGAAAACATAGGCCAAACCTACCATGCGTTTCGGCCCGGCTGCAACCGTTTCACTGGCCGCTTCACTTGCCGAATCGAGACAAAACGTAATCCAACGCCGACGTCTGAGCCGCAGGCTTCGCCGGGTAATTCAGGTAGACCTCAACTCCAACCTGCTTCAGCCGCCACGCCATGTTCTGGCCGAGTATCGCCGAGTGCGTCGGATCCTTTTGCACGATACCGTTCTCCACCGGCTCCTTCTGATTTGGATAGTCCAGATAGATTGCCGGATCTCCCTTGCTGGCGTGTTCGTACGGCGAGTACTCGCGGATCCAGTGCAATAACCGGCCGCGGTGTTCAATGGCGAGTTGGAACTCCTCGGGGCGCCCTCGGCCCTCGGCGCGGAAACCGAATGCATGCCCGGCGTACGCCATGTTCGGAATCCACCCGCGCACCTGTAGCGGATCGAGCGACGTCTGCGCTCCTGTCACCGCTATAAAGGTCGGCTTAGTCGACTCACGCGCAATCGGGTCCGAACTGGTCGGGTCCGCAAGGTCGTCGTGCAGCGCGAGCCACAGGGATGTGCACGCGCCGGCCGAACCACCCATGTACGCCACGCGATCTTTGTCAAAGTTCAACTCGGAGGCCTTCGCCCGCAAGGTCTGAATTGCCCTCGCCGCGTCATGAAGCGGCGCCCTTACAGGCGGTTCAATCCCGGCTTCCATCGCATCCTGGATGAACCGGTACTCCACCGACGCCACCGAAATCCCCGCTGCTAGAAGCTTTTCCAGATTGGCAACGTTCGATTTTGTTCCATTCGTCCATCCACCACCATGGATAAAAACCACCAGCGGAGCCGGCTTGTCCGACGAGGCTTTGTAGAAGTCGATCTTCTGTTTAGGATGAGTGCCATAAGGCATGTCCTGAATTGTCGGCACCGGTTTCGGTGCAGAAGTCTGGCCAAAAATGCTGAGAGCGGTGAGAAAGACAGTGGCGCGAAGCATAGCATTCATTCTGCCTGAATTTCCGATCCGCGCGCGATGCTCGGGAACCGTTGTGGCGGGTTCGACGTCGCGCAGCGGGATCTCTTCCATCGGCGTGAGCAGCGCTGACCGGATTGGACTTCTGGAAAAGACGGCCATCCGTTTCATGTCCGCGTGATACTCTTCACGCATGGCTTCGCGCACTGTTCCGCTTCTCACTATTCCGCTTGCGCTGCTCGCACAGCAATCACCGCCTTTCGAGCCGGACTTCCAGTATCACCACGGCTCGATTGCCGTGCCGAAGGCGCACGCCGCCGAACCCGTCTCTGCCTACTCGTTCCAGCGCGGGCTCGAATATCTCGAAAACGCCGCGCTCGTGTGGGTCCGGCAAGCTCAGTGTGTGTCGTGTCACACCGCCGGAACCTACCTCTTCGTCCGGTCTCAGATGACCGGGCAAGCGGGACCCCCATCGCGCGAGGTTCGCGACTTTTTCGCCTCGACGCTCGACCGCTACGATCAACAGAAGCCTGAATGGTTCACCGGATTCCGGCCGCAGCAAGTGGTCTACACAGCTGCGGGTCTCGCCGAGTACGACGCGCACGTCAGGAAGAAACTCTCCCCGGAAACCGTTCGCGCGATTCGAACCATGCTTTCGGTGCAGACCGAGGCGGGCGATTGGACCAACGATACCTGCTGGCCGCCGCTGGAATCGAGCCGGTTCCACGGTGCGACGATCGCCGCGCGTGCAATTGCCGTGGCGCCGGGGTGGAAGGCTGCGGCAAGCGGGGACCTGCGGGCACGAGTCGATAGGCTCCATGCGTATCTAAGGTCCGGCGCGGCGCAGCACGACTATGATCGGGTCTCGTTGCTGTGGACCGCGGCGGTCGAGCCTTCGCTGATGACAGCGTCCGAGAAGTCCGCGATGCTCGGCCTGATCCGGGGGAAACAGCGCGCGGACGGTGGATGGTCCATGCGCGCCTTTGCGATATCGAAGCAATGGGGTGATGGTAAGCGCGCCGCACGGATCGATTCCGAGCCCGATGCGAGTGATCCCGTGAGCGATGGACACATGACTGGGCTCGCACTCGTGGTGTTGCAGGCACACGGTGTTCCGGCGAGTGATCCGGGGGTGAAACGCGGTCTCGATTGGCTGATGCGGAATCAGCGCGAGTCGGGGCGCTGGTGGACGAAGTCGCTCAATACCGACAAGTGGAATTTCATCACCTACAGCGGGTCCGCGTATCCGATGCTCGCGCTGGCGCGGTATGGGCGGATGTCGCTGTAGACGATGCGAAACGATGGGCCATTCCTACAGGGGAGGTCCCTGCACACGATGCGGAATGGTGTTTTGGACTGACGACGGTGACTACAGGCCCTCTACCGGTCTCGATTGGCTCTTTCATGATTATCGAGACTAGATTGGCGTGGCAACTGTCCCCAATTTGTGCCTTGACCAAGGCTTTCACAGCCGCATCATCTATATCCCGATTGCCCAGCGCCTCCCCCGCCCATGCTGAATTCGCGTCTTCCTGTATGACTTGCGCGTGCATTTCATTCATGGTCACCTTCTGTCCGATATCAACATGTCACCGATCCCCGGTAATAGCGACCGGAATACCCATTTCATCGATCGATGCAGTTTGCCAAAAAGGGGGGTCATAGAGACGAATCCTGGTTTGCCGTCTTGTTTTCGCGCAGCGTACCCTTGCTCGTCTGCGATCACGGTGGGCATATCGCGTTCCATTCCGCGACAGGTGCCCGTTGCGGAAGCTTTTGGCCCTTGATTCAGGTCTCGACCCCAAGGGGTGGAACAGTGTGCGGAGGGCGTCAAACGCTTGGTCGTATCCTCTCGCTGTGATTCGAAGTTTCCCGTCGAACTCGCTTCCTGCCTCGCGGCGATCTCCCGGATGGCGTCTACATCCGTCCGGAGTCAATGCAACACAGCCTGTGGTTGTGGTTATCCGAGGGCGGTTGCACAAAGCGAAAACTTTTCTCCGGTGTTGAAGCAGTCCTTCTTTGTTGGGATCAGCCTTCTTCCTGCTTTCGGAAAGGCGTATAGGCGTGGGCTATGTCCCGGAAACCTTCAGGATCATCATCGACAACAATGAGGTCGGCCGCGGGTCTCCGTGAGAACTTGGGAAAGGAAACGTCCGCCCGCGTCACCTGTTGATGCCACGCGTCCCGAGAAGACCTCCCTCGTTCGCAAATCGCTTTCCGGGCTGTACGTGCGGACGTACTCGACGGTTCTTCCAGCATTACCCTCCGTGCCAACATAGCTGAGACAACTCCCCTGGCCTTAATTACTGAGCAGGGCGAGAATAGGAATCAGCGTGAATTCTCAGACTCGCAACAAGAACGGGCTCCCTCCGGCTCCCACGGTTTTGC
>Ga0194131_10007071_pt1 | contig 15255 bp, 12 predicted proteins | sample TA2KigO120mmetaG_FD_148631 | JGI IMG/M metagenome (GOLD analysis project Ga0194131, IMG submission 148631) | Freshwater microbial communities from Lake Tanganyika, Tanzania - TA2015053 Kigoma Offshore 120m | ecosystem: Environmental > Aquatic > Freshwater > Lake | place: Tanzania: Lake... | reverse complement strand
TAGCGCGCAGCCAAGCGTCGAGATCGGCGTCGCTCTCGACGTCCCGTGTCGGATTGACCTCGGCTGCCAAGAAAGGCGCGAAAGCCCGCGTGCGCACCAGGTCGCGCACACGGCGCATGGCGTTCCTGATGTGGTCCCGGTCGCGCTCGGTAGCCAGGTAGTTATAGCGCAGGCGCGGCGCGATCGTTGGATCGGCTGAGGCCAGGCGCACCCAGCCGCGGCTAACCGGTTTCTGGGTTCCGACGTGGAACTGGAACCCGTGCCACGGCTCGACCTCGAATGAGCCGGTCTTGAACGCGACCGGAAAGAAGATGATCTGGGCGTCCGGGTAGGTGCTGTCCTCCTGGGCCCGGAAGAAGCCACCTGTCTCAAAACCGTTGCTCGCGCAGACACCAGAATGGTTCAGGAACCAGCGCGACCCGGCCAGGGCACGGCCGAGCGGCCAAGCCGCGGCGTTGAGACTGACCGGACGCGACGATCGGTACTTCATGTAGACATCGATGTGGTTCTGCAGCCCATCACCGACGCCGGCCAGGGCGTGGCGAACCTCGACGTCGTTGGCCTTAAGTTCCTCCGCCGGGCCGATGCCGGAGAGCATCAGAATCTGCGGGGTCTGCACGGCGCCCGCGGCCAGGATGACCTCGCGTTCGGCGGCGACCGTCTCGACACGGCCATCGCGCACGACATCGACGCCGGCCGCGCGGTGATGCGCCATGCGTACGCTCATCACATGGGCACCGGTCCATACCTTGAGGTTCGGCCGCGTGCGCACGGGGTGCAGGTAGGCGCAAGCTCCATTGACCCGCCGCCCCTGGTGGATGGTCAGGTCATAGGGGCCGAAGCCCTCCTGGTCCGGACCGTTGAAATCCTTGGCGCTGGGCAGGCCAAGCTCGTCGGCCGCCGCGAGGAACGCCTCGTCGAGCGGCCCGCGCGGGCGCCCCTTGGTGACGGTCAGGGGGCCGTCGGTGCCACGCCATGGCGACGGTGGTCCGAGGTAGCGCTCCGACTTCCGGAAATAGGGCAATACGTCGTGGAAACCCCAGCCCGTGCCGCCCAGCGCGACCCAGCGGTCGAAGTCCTTGGGATGGCCGCGGACATGCACCATGCCATTGATGGACGACGAGCCGCCGAGCGCACGGCCGCGGGGGCAGAACAGGCGGCGCCCGCCCAGGTGCGGTTCGGGCTCGGTCATGAACGACCAGTTGAACCGCGTGCCCTTGAGCGCCTCGATGTTGCCCATGGGCATGGTCACGTGCCAGTGACGATCCGGCGGCCCGGATTCCAGCAGCAGAACCCGCGCCGTCGGATCGGCGCTCAGGCGGTTTGCGAGCACGCAGCCCGCGGTGCCGGCGCCGACGATGATGAAGTCGAAGCCCAGCATGGTCAGGGACGATAGATCGCCACGGGTTCGGGCGCCAGGAGTGCTCGGCCGCAAACCATGTCGGCGATGCGCTCCGCCATCATCATGATTGGCGCGTTGAGGTTCGCGTTGGTCACTTGCGGCATGATCGAGGCGTCGATCACGCGCAAGCTCTCGATGCCATGGACGCGCCCGTCCGGCCCTGTGACCGCCCGCGCATCGGTGCCCATGCGGCAGGTGCCCGCCGGGTGCCAGTTGCCGATCAACTCGCGCCGGAGCCAGCGGTCGACCTCGGCGGGATCGCGCGTGCCGGGGCCGATCTCGGCGCCGCGCAGGCCATCGAACGGACGCCTGTCGACGAATTCGCGCGCCCATTCTATGGCGTCGATCAAGAAGGTCCGATCGTCCGGCTCGCTCAGATAGCGCGGATCGATGAGCGGCGCTCCCGTCGGATCGGCCATGGCGAGCCGCACCGTACCCCTGCTCTTGCATCGGTTCAGGTTCATGCCGATGCCGAAGCCGTGCATCGTCAGGTGCGGCCGATCGCCGTCGAGCAGGGCCGGATACAGATAGACCTCGGTGTCCGGAACCGGCACGTTCCTGGCGGAGCGCAGCATGGCACCGACCTCGAAGCCCGTGGTGGCACCGATGCCGTCGCCCTTCAGCAGCCAGCGGGCCCCGGCCAGGGCGGCCCGGTCGGGGCGCAGATAACGGCTGTGGCTCACCGGACGTGGACAGCGCCAAGTGAGTTGAATCTCCACATGGTCCTGCAGGTCGGTGCCGACACCCGGCGCATCGAGGACGACCGTAATCCCATGGCCTCTCAGATGCTCGGCCGGCCCGATGCCCGAGAGCATCAGGAGTTGGGGTGACCGTATCGCGCCGGCGCAAATGATCACTTCGCGCCGAGCCCGCACAGTGCGCGCCTGGCCGGCATGGGCGAGGACCACGCCGGTGGCACGTCGATTTTCAATGGCCACGCCGTGTGCCTGGGTGCGCACGGCGATGCGCAGGTTGGGCCTCGCCAACGCTGGGCGCAGATAGGCCCGCGCCGTGCTCTGGCGCACGCCATCGGCAATGGTCTGGTCGAAGGTGAAGAAGCCTTCCTGCCGATAGCCGTTGGTGTCGTCCGTGAGGCCCGCTTCGGTCTCGGCCCCAGCCGCGAGGAATGCCTCCTGGAGCGGTCCCCAGGCGCGCGCCTTGGTCGTACCGACCGGCCCATCGTAGCCACGGAACTCAGAGTATTCAGCCGAGCGATAGGACTCGCAGCGTTTGAAGTAGGGCAGCGCGGCGGAATAACTCCAACCGGTCGCGCCGGCGTGGCCCCACCCGTCGAAGTCCATGGGATGGCCGCGCATGTAGTTCATGGTGTTGATCGCCGACGAGCCGCCCAGGACCTTACCGGCGGCCATGTAAATGGCGCGGCCTAGCAGCTCCGGCTGTGGCACGGTGAAGAGGCGCCAGTTGTAGGTCGGCCGGGCGAAGTTGATCCATGCCGCCGCCGGCATGGCGATCATTGGATTCCGCCCACGTCGTCCCGCTTCGACAAGCAGCACCGAGATGTCGGCATCTTCGCTCAGTCGCGCGGCCATCACGGCGCCCGCCGAACCCGATCCAACGACCACGTAGTCGAACGCGTCGTCTTTCACGGCATGGGAGACAGCGCCGGCAGTTCGCGCCGCAGCGGTCGGTCGAGCGTCGGGACTGGGCCGTCGTCGAACTCCTCGGCGTAGCGGCGGCCCTCATAGACCGCGTGGGCGATGGTCGCTGGCGCCAGGGCATCGGCGATCGCCGTGACCGAATGCAGACCGGCGGCCGCCCAGTCAGCCTGGCGCACCCTCAGGTCGTGCGCGAGGTCATCATCGGGTATGCGCGCCGTGACCAGGACCAGCGCATCGGCCGGTACGCGCTCCTCGCACCCGGTGAACACGCAACGCAAGGTCGCCATGTCCTGTTCGACACGTTCGAGGGAAGGATGGGTGCGCAGAGTGACGCCCATTTCCAGGAGCCGCGCCTGGATGAAGCCCTGTTCCATGGTGTTGCGCGTCCAGGTGGACGGTTCGCTGGCCGTCGTGACCAGGTCGACCTCATGGCCCTCCTTGACCAGCAGTTCCGCCAGCACGCCGCCTATGTAGTAGTGATCGTCATCGAACAGGACGATGCGCCGGCCTGACGGCCGCGAACCATCCATGAGATCGTCGGGCGTCAGCACCGGCGTACCTTGCACGGAGATCGGCGTGAAGTGCCGCCGCCCTATGCCGTCGCGCCGCCACCGGGTGCCGGTGGCGATCACCACATGGGCGGCGCCGACCTCCTGCACCTCGGCGGCGTCGAGCCGCCTCGCGCGGTAGAGCTCGATGTTCGGCATCTTGTCGATCTGCAGCACGCGATGGTCGCGCACGCGGATCCAGGCTCCAAGGCCCGGCAAGGCGGCCTCGCGCACGACGCGCCCCCCAAGCACGTCGCTCGTCTCGGCGAGAACGACCGGGTAGCCGCGCTGGCCGAGGGCGCGGGCACATTCCAGGCCCGCCGGACCGGCTCCGACCACGAGCACGCGAGCGCCGGAGGTCTTCGGCCTGATGCGCTCGGGATGCCAGCCGCGCCGCAATTCCTCGCCCATGGACGGGTTCTGCGTGCAGCGGATCGGGCTCATGGTGTAGTCGCCCGAGACGCAGATACTGCAGCCGATACATTCCCGAACATCGTCGAGGCGACCCTCTTCGACCTTGCGCGGCAGGAACGGGTCGGCGATCAAGGGCCGCGCCGCGCCGACCAGATCAACCAGGCCCTGCCGGACGATCCGCACCATGGCATCCGGCGAAGTGTAGCGGCCGACGGCGACGACAGGCTTGGAGGTGAGCTGCTTGGGTCCCTTCAGGAACTCCTCGCCATGGCCTTCATCGGCGAACCGTGAGGTGCGTGAGTCGTACTCCCAGCCCGCGAGATGGAAGTCGAACAGGTCGGGCAGGTCGGCGATTAGCCCGATCAGGTCCTCGACCTCGGCGCGGTCGAAGCTCAGCCCTGTGGTCAGGTCCGCCGTCGACAGCCGCACCGGTACAGCGCAACGATCGCCGACCGCATTCTTCATATCCTCGATCATCTCGCGCAACAGGCGGACGCGGTTCTCCAGGGAGCCGCCGTAATCGTCGATCCTGTCGTTCAACAATCGCGACAGGAATTGGTCCGTAATGCACTGGAGGAGACCGCTATTCACGTAGACCAAGTCGAAACCCGCGGTGCGCGCGCGCAGCGCCGCCGCGGGATGCCAACGTCGCACGGTGCGGATGTCGTCCTTGTCCATGCGTCGTGCCTGGACCGGGTCGACCGCCGAGGTGACGGCCGAGATCGGCAGGCAACGGGGCCCCACGGGCACCTCGCGCGAGTAGAAATTCGACACGCTCATGCCATTGTGGCCTAGCTCGCAGCCGGCCAGCGCACCGTGCCGATGGATCAGTTCGGCGACGCATACCGCCGCAGGGATGTCGGCGTCGTCCCATAGCCGCATCTCTACCAGCGGCGTCATCTCCGAGATCGGATGGACCTCAACCTGTTCGGTGCACACCACCGCCCAGCCGCCCTCAGCTTTGACGCCGCGCATGACGGCCAGCGCGGTCGGGTCGCGGTGCCCCATGCCATTGCAGTGAGGCACCTGGTATAACCGATAGCGCGCGACAACAGGTTCGATCGGAACAGGTTCGAACAGGATGTCGTAACGAGGGTCTCGGGTCATGGCGGCTACCCAACCGCGTGCGGCGGCACGCCGGCCGCCGCACGGGTCACTGTTTGGACGGACTAATGGGCGAGTTCGATGCCGACCAGCCACTGCTCCTTGATCATCGTCTCGTTGGCGTTGACCCACTCTTCGGCGACGACGGCAGCCTCGACGCCGTCATGGGAGATCGCCTTGATCCAGCCGTTGACCACTTCGCGGTCGAACGTGACCTGGTCGAGCAGTTGGGCCGATTTGGGCGCGCGTTCCGCAAGCGTTGCCGAGTAGAGCACATAGACTGGGATTTCCGGGTATGCGCAGGTGATGCTGCTCTTTTCCAGCCACTCCTGGTCCTCGGACTGGGAGATGAAGTTGTAGCAGCCGTCGGGGTTGTAGAGTGGACTGTCCTTCAGCGTCTCGCTCGAATAGCCGGTGAACGGTGGCTCCTTGAGCTGTCGCAGGTCGTAGGCGCCGAAGATCCACTCGGGCCAGTAGTAGTAGAACAGGATCGGTTCCTGGCGCTGGAACGCTGCGTCGATCATTCCTTCCAAAACCGGCACCTCGACGACCACTGGTTCCCACAGATCGGCGAAGCCCATCGACTTCGCCTTGACCGCGTTGTAGTCGACGCTTTGCCAGCCCGCCGCGCCCGTCCAGTACTCGCCCAGCCCATCTCCGTCCGTGTCGAACAGCTTGGCAATCTCGGGATCCTTCAACTGGACGATGTCGGTGATGCCGTGGGTGTCCTGGGTGTAGCCCGCGACGAAGATCCCCTCGCCGCCCATGTAGGGGTTCTTGTTGACCTTCATGGACTCGTCCGAGCCGGGCGCGATGCGTCCCGACCAGATCGCCGGCCACAGGTTGGCCCAGAAATCGCCAGTCGCGTCGACATCACCGTGGCCCGCGGCGATGGCTTCGTACATGGGCGCCTCGTCGCCACCGACGATCTCGACCGTGTCGCCGATGTAGCGTTCGATAACCAACTTGATCACCTGGGCTATGGCCGACGACGCTGCCCAGTTCAGTTCCGCGATGCGGACCGTCTCCGCGTGCGCGGGCAACGCCAAACCGATCGCGCTGGCGGTTGCAAGTACCTTGAGAAGGGAATGCATGACTTCCTCCCTAGTTGCGTGGTCTTAGGCGTTGACAGATGATTGACTGACGGCCTGCTCGAGCCGACGCAGACGCTCCATGGCCAACGTTGCGGCGGCAATGGGATCGCGCCCAAGAAGGCGCTCGAACAGGGCATAGGACTCGAACAGGACGACGAAGGCGCCACGATAGCCGGCGCGGTCGAGCGCACCAAAGAACCCGGGCCAGTCGACCTTGCCCTCGCCTAGCAAGGGAAAATGGAAGCTGCGGTGCTCCTCGCCGGGCACGCCGAACACATCCTTGAGCTGCACATGCCGGATCAGCGATGCCCAGCGCTCGACGGTCCAGATGAGGTCATTGCCGCACAGGACGAAGTGGCTGGGGTCGAGGTTCAGCCCAAACCCCATGCGTGTCCCGTAGCGTTCGATCACCGGCTGGGTCGAGTAGACGTCGTAGGCCAGGGTCCCATGGCAGGTCTTGAATGTCACCGTGACGCCGCGCGCCTCCGCCAGCGCGACCAGCTCGTCGAGCGCCGCGAACGCACGCGCCCAGGCTTCGCCCGAGGCGAGTTGGCCAGGGATGCTCGGGTGTGCCGGATCCCACGAGTCCGGACCAGAATAGAGGCCTACGCGGTCCACCCCTGCCTCAGCCGCGATGTCGATGGCCCTGCGCGACAAGGCGATGGCTTTCGCGCGCGTAGTGGCGTCGCCGGTCACGTAGTCGGCAAGGATCAGATACTCCGAAACGGCAAGACCGTGGTCTCCGGCCGCGCGCAGCGCGCGCACGACGGCCGCATCGCCGAGTGCGCGCGGGTCCAAGGCGTCGAGCGTCCACTCCATATGTCGGTAGCCAAGCCTTGCTAGGGCCGCGATAATGCGCTCGGGCTCCCAGCCCCGGAACCCGGGCGTGGTTGCGTAGCCCCAGCGATGGGCGAGGGGTGGGTGCGACAGTGGCGAAACGTTGGCGTCCATCACACCCAGCCGCCATCGACGATGAAGCTTTGACCGGTGACGCTTAGGCTGTCGTCTGCCGCAAGGAACAAGACCATGCGCGCGACGTCTTCTGGTTTGAGCAGGTGCTTGAGTGCCTGGCGCTCCATTGTCTCGCGCTCAGCCTCCGGCGTGAACCAGAGCCGGCGCTGTCGCTCGGTGATGATCCAGCCGGGCAGGACCGCGTTGACCCTCACCTTGTCAGACCCCATGTCGCGGGCGAGCGACCGGGTCAGGCCGATGATCCCTGACTTCGCGGTGGTGTACGCGGCGTAGCCGCCCTCGCCCATGACCCAGCTTGTCGAGCTGAAGTTGATGATTGACCCGCCGCCCGCGCGCTTCATGCCTTCGAACACGGCTTGGGCAGCAAAGAACTGGTGGCGCAGGTTCACGGCCATGCGACCGTCCCAATACTCCGGGGTGACGTCGGCGAATGGGTGTCGGTCGTCGTTTCCGGCATTATTGACGAGGACCTGGAAGGGCCCGGTTGCTTCAGATAGATCGGCGACCGCCGCGCGCAGGGCCGCGATGTCGGTGAGGTCGCATGGCGCGAACCTCGGTACGCGGCGCGCCCGGTCGCGAAGGCCCTCGACGAGCGCACGCGATGGCTGTTCTGCGATGTCGACGAAGGCTACGCGCGCTCCCTGGTCGGCGAAGTGCTCAACTAGGCCGGCACCAATGCCTGAGCCGCCACCGGTGATCAGGACCGGCCGGTCAACCAGACTCGGATACCGTGCGAACCGGCTCTTCGCCTCGACTAGGCTCATCGACGGCCCCCCCCCGCTCACGAACGCACGGACCGCGGGATCTGGGCCGATGCCGACGCGTCGCTCAGCTCGATCTGCACACCGTCCGGATCGCGAAAGAACAGCTGGGTCACCGCAAGGCCCGGCACCGTCGAGGTGCCGAAGGCGATGCCGTGCGCCTCAAGCCGACTGCGAAACGCCGGCAGATCGTCGACAACGAAGGCCGCGTGGTCGAGGGCACTGTCATGAATCCTGTCGGGCGCCCGCCCGGCATAGAGGTGGACGACCGGCCGTCCGTCGTCGTCGTAGAGCCAGGCGCCCGGCGGTCCATCGAAGGGCGGGCGAAAGCCATCACACAGGCCCATGACATCGACGTAGAAGCGCCGCGAGGCGTCCAGGTTCACGCATTGGATCGTCAGGTGATCGAGCTTGAGCTTGGTCATGGGCCCGCCCGCCCCGTGGGTCGAACGGGACCGAATGTGGACCTTTGGCGAATTGGTGTCAAACGTCGCGTGAAGGTCACCCCAAGAACTTCATGGCACCTCATCTACTTGGACCATTCACAAATTGGGCGAATCAGCGTAGGAGTTGATTTTCGCCGTTGGAACCTGCACGAGCGGCTGGCTAGGTTGGCATGATGGCTAAGAGAGACTCTGCCCTCAGGCATCTGCGCGAGCGGATCGCGAGCGGCGCCTATCCTGAGACGAGCCAGTTGCCGCCCGAACGTGATCTCGCAAGCGAGATCGGCGTCAGCCGTGGCGCGGTGCGCCGCGCGCTTGCGATTCTCGAGGGTGAGGGGCGCGTCTGGCGCCACGTCGGCAAGGGCACATTCGTCGGCTCGCGCCCAGTTTCTTCGGTCGGGCCGACCGTATTCGGCTCGTCCCTGCGCAGTCCGGCCCATGTGCTGGAAGTGCGTTCTATCCTGGAGCCGGCCATCGCGCGCCTGGCGGCCCGGCGCGCCTCGCGTGTTGACATTGCTCGAATCCGCAGCCATCTCGCCGCCAGCAAGGCGGTGTCCGATACGCCGACCTTCAATCTTCACTGCGAACTTCTGCATCGCGCAATCGCGCGGGCGACCCACAATGCGATCCTGCTCCGACTCTATGACGCACTGAACCCGATTCGCACTCTGGCCGAGGCGGTCGGCGACGTTCCTCCGCTGACGTCGGTTGAACTCGGAGAGTATTGGCAGCAGCACGCCGATGTGGTCGACGCCATTGACTCAGGCGATCCGGGTCGGGCCGAGGCGGCGATGACCCGACACATCACCGTCGTCTGGACCGACACGCCACCGGACGACCGGGCCGGCGCTTCGGCGCGAGCCCGACATGACGAGGCGCGGATGCCGCCCGCTCTGCTCGTGGCCCTGTTCCATGATGCGCTCGAGACATTGGCGGAAAGGGTGGGGGAGACGGCGTTTGTCGCGGCCTTGTCGGACGGCCACGTCGAAGTCGTCGATGTCGTCCTGCCCAAGGGCGCGGGCCACGCCTGCCGGCACCCGGGTACCGGCCTGCGTCATCCCGCTTGTTGCGCCGCGGCCCGTGCCGTCCTTGCCATGCTCGACGACGGTGCGGTTCACGCCTTGACCGAAACAATGGACGAGCATCAGGCCGCAGGCACGGCAGACGGGGCGCGCTGGCCCCCCTTGCTCGCCCAGGTCCGAGCCGATGGCTATTCTCGTTGTGCCGATACGGGCGATCCCGACACGGTGACGGTCGCCGTGCCCGCCGGCCTCGGTCTGGGTGCGGCCGTCGGGGTCATCGGCGCGCGCCAGCGCCTGGAGACGCTGACCGACACTATAGTGTTGGCGGGCTTGCGCCGCGCCGCCGCGGACGTCATACGCCAAGCGCAGCACCTCATGATTCCCGTCGGCGCGGCCCCGCAGGGTGTACCGAGGATTACCTCCCTGTGACCGTCGCATCCACCGGGACGCCGCCGCAGCCCGGCAGTGGGATGGGCGATCCGCTTGACGCCTTTCTTGGCATTGGGTCGGACCGGGTGCGTACCGCCGTGGCGCGCTCCGGGGGACGGTTCATCGCGATGCCCCATGGTTGGGCCCTGGTCAGCGGTTCCCTGTGGGCAGCCCACTTCGGTTTGTGGGGTCTATTCTGGCTTGGTGCCTTCGTCGACGTCGGTGCCGTGACGCTCCTCGTGCGCGATTGGGCCGGAGCGGGCGATACGGCGATCGCCGCATTGTTTCTGTTCGTGGCCGGGCGGCTTGTCTTCGCTATGCTGGCGATCCCTGCGCTCTGGCACGCCTACCTGGCCTGGCGGCGTGGGCACCATGATCCGGCACGCCCCTCCGTGCGCAAGCTTGCGGCGGGCGCCCTGACCGTCGTCACCCTGGCGGCCGTGGCGATCCTGCGCTTCGGCACACCCTTGAGCCCCGAGGCTCTGGTCACGTTCCCGACGGACAAGGCCGTTCCGCGCGCGGTCAGTGGCATCATCGACAATGCCGTGGATTGGATGGTCGTCAACCTCGAAGGCTTTTTCCGCGCGGTCACAATCTCGGTCCGCGAACTCCTGGACCTGCTCGAACTCGCCTTCATCGGCATGCCCTGGCCGATCGTGTTCAGCCTGACCGTGGTGCTCGCCTGGCGCGTCGCCGGGTGGAAGGTCGCGGTTTTCGCCTCGCTCTCGCTGCTCTACCTGGGCCTGTTCGGGTTCTGGGAAAAGAGCATGAGCACCATGTCGCTGGTCATGGCGTCAGCATTGTTCTGCATCTCCGTCGGCGTGCCCATTGGCGTGCTTTGCGCCAAACGACCCCGGCTCTACGGCGCGGTCAGGCCGGTGCTCGATTTCATGCAGGTCATGCCAACGTTCGTCTATCTGATTCCGGCGGTGGCGTTCTTTTCCATTGGCAAGCCGCCGGGCGTGTTGGCGACCGTGATCTTCGCCCTGCCACCCATGATCCGGCTCACCGCGCTTGGCATCGAACAGGTGCCGGTGGCGGTGCGCGAGGCCGGACTGGCCTTCGGCGCAGGACCGTGGCAGCTCTTGGCAAAAGTGGAGTTGCCCATCGCCGTGCCCTCGATCATGACTGGGATTAACCAGACCATCATGATGTGCCTGTCCATGGTCATCATCTCATCGATGATCGGGGCGGGCGGCCTGGGCTACGACGTGTTGGTCTCCCTCCGCCTGCTCAAGACCGGCGAGGGCTTCCTCGCGGGGACGGCGATTGTTGTGTGCGCCATGGTTCTCGACCGCATCATCCAGGGCCAGCGCGCCGAGCCACGCTGACGGCCGGCTCAGGACGGACCGCGGTGCCCCTGTAGGGCGCGCAGCAGAATCTCCTTCGAGATCGTACCCACGGGCCGTCCCGCCTGCTCGACCACGACTGGCAGGTCGGTCTCAACAGCCACGTCGATCAGCCGGTCGAGGTCGGCGGCCACGTCGACGCGCGGCGCCGAGTCTGGGGGTGTGGTGGATCCGAGTGGGGTCATGATCGTCCCGGCCGAGACAAGCTCAAGGCGTGAAATGCCATGCACAAACGCGGCGACGTAGTCGTCGGCCGGGTTGAGCACGATGGCCTCGGGCGTGCCGACCTGGATGACCAGCCCGTCCTTCATGATCGCGATGCGATCGCCGAGCCGAATTGCCTCGTCCAGGTCGTGGGTAATGAACACCGTGGTCTTGTGGAACCGCGCCGACAGATCGAGGAACTGGTCCTGGAGCTGGCGGCGGATCAGGGGATCGAGCGCACTGAACGGCTCATCCATCAGCAGGATTTCCGGATCGGTCGCCAGGGCGCGTGCCAGCCCGACGCGCTGCTGCATGCCGCCGGACAGTTCCCCCGTGTAGCGGTCGCCCCATCCGTCGAGCTGGACCACATCGAGCATGGCATCGGCGCGGGCCCAGCGCGCTTCGCGACCCTGGCCGCGCAATTCGAGGCCGAGCGCCACATTGTCGCGCACGGTGCGGTGCGGCAGCAGCGCCATGTTCTGGAACACCATCCCGACACGCTCGTTGCGCAGTCGTCGCAAGGCGGGCATCGCCATGGCGCTCACGTCGGAATCGTCGATGAGGATTCGCCCCGCCGACGGCTCAATGAGCCGGTTGATGTGGCGCACCAGAGTCGACTTGCCGCTGCCCGAAAGCCCCATGACGCAGAAGATCTCACCGCGCCGGATCGTCAGGCTGACGCCGGCCACGGCAGCGACGCAGCCATAGCGCGCCATCGCCTCGGTCTTGGACAATCGGTCACGCACGACCGCCCCGATGGCGGCCGCGTCGTCGCCGAACACCTTCCACAGATCGTCGAGGACGATGAGCTCGTCACCGTTGCGGGACATGGAGAACTACGAGACCAATATCGACTTGGTGCTGAACATGCCCGACTTGGTCGACAATGACCAGCATGGAGTCGCGATCAAAATTGATCCATTCTCCCATTGGTCTGAACCAGGAGTGACCCATGAGCATCGACAGCGTCAGCACCGTGGGCGCCGACGGCGCGCCGATCGCGTTCCGTCCGACGATCCTGGGCACACGCCACGTCGTCTCGGCCGGCCATTATCTGGCGGCCCAGGCCGCGTTCCAGGTGCTCGAAGGCGGCGGCAATGCCATCGACGCGGGCGTTGCCGGTGGCCTCGTGCTCGGCGTCGTCCAGAGCGAGTTCGTCAACATCGCGGGCGTCGCACCGATCATGATTCGGCTGGCCGCGACCGGCGAGGTCATGACCATCAGTGGCCTCGGCGTTTGGCCCGCGGCGGCACGGCTCGAGGACTTCGTCACCCGCCACGGCGGCACCATCCCCAACGGCATCCTGCGCACCGTCGTGCCCGCGGCGCCCGATGCCTGGATCACGGCGCTTGCGCGCTGGGGCACCATGTCCTTCGCCGACGCGGCCGGCGCGGCCATCCGGCTGGCCTCCGACGGCTTCGTCATGTATCCACTGATGGCCGAGCTTATCGGCGTGTTCGCCGCTGATTACGCGGTCTGGCCGCAGAACGCCGCGATCTACCTGCCGCGCGGCTCGCCGCCGCGCGCGGGCGACGTGTTCGTCCAGGCCGATCTCGGCCGCACGCTAAGATTCATGGCTGACCAGGATCGGGCCGCCCAGTCCAAGGGACGCGCGGCCGGCCTCACCGCCGCGCGCGACGCGTTCTACCGCGGCGATATCGCCGGGGCGATCTGCAACTTCCATCGGCGCGAAGGTGGGCTGCTGACGCGCGAGGACATGGCTGCCTATCGTGCGCCGATCGAATTGCCCTTGGTCCAGCGCTTCGCGGATCTCGACGTCTACACCTGCGGCCCCTGGTGCCAGGGCCCAGTGCTCGCTCAGATGCTGGCGATCCTCGACGGCTTCCCGTTGCGCGACATGGCGCGCGACGATACCGGCTACGCGCATCTGTTGATTGAGGCCATGAAGCTTGCGTTCCTCGATCGCGAGCGTCACTACGCCGACCCCGCGTTCCACGACGTCCCCATGGCGCGGCTCCTGGGATCCGACCATGTCGGCGCCCAGCGTGCGCGGATCCAAGCGGACCGTGCCATCCCCTACGCCGAGCTCTATGGCGAGGCTTCGCCGGCGGGTGCCAAGGTCGCCGCCCTCGATACCTCGTACATTTCGGCCGTCGACCGCCACGGCAATGTGTTTTCGGCGACGCCGAGCGATGTGTCCTATGACACGCCGGTTATACCCGGCACCGGCCTGTGTCCGTCGTCGCGCGGTTCCCAGTCCTGGGCGATCCCCGGCCATCCGTGCGCGATCGCGCCGGGCACGCGGCCGCGCCTAACCCCCAACCCCGCGATCGCCGTGGGAACCGACACGATCATGGGTTTCGGCACGCCGGGCGGCGACGTGCAGTGTCAGGCCATGCTGCAAGTTCTGCTCAATTGGCGCGTCCACGGCATGGACCTGCAGCGCGCGATCGAGGCAGCGCGCGTGGCCACCTACAGCTTTCCCGACTCCTTCGAGCCACACATGCCGTTGCCCGACAAGGCCATGGTCGAGGGGCGGAGCGATGGCCGGGTCATGGATGGGCTGGCGGCACGCGGCCATGATGTCGGCGTCTGGCCCGACTTTACCTGGCGAGCCGGCGGCGTGTGCGCGACGGTGCTGGACCGGACGAACGGTGTGCGTTCGGCTGCGGCGGACCCGCGCCGGCCGTGCTACGCGCAAGGCTGGTGAGGCTCAGGCCGGCTGGTCGGGTTCGCGCCGTCAGGCCACCGTCGACGACCAAGGCTGCGCCGGTGACATAGCTCGCATCGTCGGACGCGAGATAGGGCATGGCGCCGGCCACCTCCTCGGCGGTACCCATGCGCGGGATCGCGCAAACATTGGCGTAGGCGCGCGCCATGTCCTCGTCGATCTCCTTCATGTTGTCCGCCGTGGCGATCGGTCCCGAGCACACGGCATTGACGCGGATGCCGCGCGAACCGACCTCCCAAGCGAGGCACTGGGTGAGGATGATGACGGCGGACTTCGTCGTGTTGTAGGCGGCCCAGCCGGCGTCGCCGCGCAGACCCGAAATCGACGCCATGTTGACGATGCAGCCGCCACCCTGGCACCATGATCGAGACCACGAGCCGGCAGCACGAAGCAATGGCGCGGACATTGGCCGCGAAGATGCGACCCCAGGTGTCCGGGTCGAGGCCTTCGATCAGGCCCTGTCGCCAGATCCCGGCCACGTTGAACAAGATGTCGATCCGGCCCGACATGTCGGTGACGGCTCCGAAGGCTGCAGCGAGGGCGCGCTCGTCGGTGATGTCGACAGCGTGGCCCGCGCTGACTTGGCCTCGGGCTCGGCGCTCGGCATCCTGGCCGGCCAGCGCGTCCCGATCGCGGTTGAGGGCGTCATCAAGGCCGACCCGATCGCCGCTGCCGTGCGGGCGCTGATGGCGACGCGGACGGAGTGGACGGGAACCGCCTCGGGGCTTCTGGGCGCCCTTGGGGAGATGGCGGGCGAGCGCGCGGCCAAGGCCAAGACCTGGCCCGACAGCCCTCGCGCCCTGGCGGGACGCTTTCGCCGGGCAGCGACCTCCTTGCGCAAGATTGGCATCGATATTGCCTTCACGAGGGAATGACCTGCCCCCACCGGAGGGAACCATCGGTAAGATTGGAAACCGAGGGAGATCCGGAAGATGCCCAAGAAGCGATACCTGCCCGAAGAGATCGTGGCGAAGCTGCGACAGGTCGACGTTTTGCTTGGACAGGGCCGGCAGCTCGGCGAGGCGGTGAAGTCGATCGGGGTGACGGATACGACGTATCACCGCTGGCGCAACGAATATGGCGGGCTGAAGCTCGATCAGGTGAAACGGCTTAAGGAAGTCGAGGCGGAGAACGCCCGGCTTCGGCGTGCCGTGTCGGACCTTACGCTGGACAAGATGATTCTGTCGGAGGCCTTGCGGGGA
>Ga0194131_10007070_pt1 | contig 15255 bp, 13 predicted proteins | sample TA2KigO120mmetaG_FD_148631 | JGI IMG/M metagenome (GOLD analysis project Ga0194131, IMG submission 148631) | Freshwater microbial communities from Lake Tanganyika, Tanzania - TA2015053 Kigoma Offshore 120m | ecosystem: Environmental > Aquatic > Freshwater > Lake | place: Tanzania: Lake... | reverse complement strand
TGGCACGAACGGGGCACCGCCTCGCCCGGGCGGCGCGGATTCCCTGGCCCCCGGCGCCGCCGCTCCGCGAGGCGACGCCGCGGCGGCTTCGCATGGCGCGGTCGGGATCGGGCAGCCGTCCCTTGTGGGCGAGCCCCGCCGGGCCGGTCCCGGTGGAGGCGGCGGTGGTGGCCCACGTGGAGGCTGCCGGGCGGCGTTGCGTCCACGCCGAGAACTGGTTCTGGACGAGCTGTTTCGCGCTGGTGTTTCGCGAACTGTACTGGTTGCCCGTGCCGGGCCGGCTCCCGACCCCCCGGCGTCCCGGGCCCCTTGACCTGGGAACACCCGCGTTCTACGGCGCGCGTCAAGACGCCGCCGACCGCGCCCTAGGCAGGCTGCGCGTCGAGGGCATCTCGCCCTTTGCCAAGAGCTACGGCGGCGAGATCCTCGCGGGCCTCGTGAGGCCGGATCTTGCCCTGGATCTGGCCCTCGACCTGCCCGGAGATCTGCTTGCCAGCGTGCTCTCCGAGCTATTGCGCCGCGGTTTCGACGCGGCTCGTGGGCTTCCCGACCTGCTGGTCCTCGGGGGAAGATCGGCCAGCGTACCGGGCGCCTTGCCGTCTACGCTCCCCCAAGCGGCTTTTCTTGCCGAGGTCAAGGGTCCAGGAGACACGCTGCGCGACAGCCAGCGGGTGTGGATTGATAAGCTTGTAAACGAACACATTCACGTGGAATTATGGACAGTTAGCGAGTATAAAGTAACTCCAAATAGTTAATGTAGATTCGACTATCACTTTTGTGTTCGACGTGCATTGACACGTCAACGGGACGGTGTACACTGGGCATGCAGGGCGAAAAAGCCCTGGACTCACACTCAGGCAATTACCGAGGTCAAACCAATGCCGATCGCCACAGTCCGGAGTCGAGAGCGCGTCGCCCGCAACTTCATCAAGAGCTACGGGCGCACCAAGTTCCGCCGTCTACTCGAGGCCCTGGCCAACGCCGAGAGCGGCCAGACCCTCGCCGACGAGTTCGGTGTGAGCCGCGAGCGCATCCGCCAGTGGAAGAACACCTTCGGCACGGTCATCACCGTGTACCAGGTGCACCCCGAGGTGGAGCGACTGCTACGCGAACGCAGGGTTGCCGCCGGCTAGCCGCCGACGGCCGGGATAGGCGGGGCGCCTTTTCGGAGCCCTCATGTCCAGCCGTCGCGTCTTCCTCCTTGGTGGAGCCAACACCCAGTTCCTCGGCAAGGGGAACCCCGACTACATCTGGAAGAACCATCCCGACTTCGGCAAGCGGGAGAACCCGGGGATCGAGGAACTGCTCCGCGCCGCGGTGAACGAGACCTTCAGCAAACTCGGCGCCGATCCCGAGGCGGTGGAGCGCGGCTACGTCGGCAACTTCGTGGGCGAGCTGTTCTGCCAGCAGGGCCACCTCGGCGCTGCGCTGGCCGGGAGCCACCCCGCGCTGGTGAACAAGCCGATGACGCGCACCGAGGGCGCGTGCGCCTCCGGTGGGCTCGCGCTTGCTTGCGCTGTCGACGCCATCAAGGCCGGCTGCGACGTGGTCCTCGCCGCGGGCGTGGAGGTGCAGACCAACGAGAGCGCGCGCGTCGGGGCCGACTACCTCGCCCGCGCCTCGCACTACCGCCGGCAGCGCTCCATCGACGACTTCACCTTCCCGGCGCTGTTCGGCCGTCGAACCAAGGTGTACCGGGAGGCCTTCGGGGTGTCCGAGGAAGAGATCGGCCACGTGGCGGTGAAGGCCTACGCGAACGCCAATAAGAACCCGCTGGCCCACATGCGCGCCCGCCGGATGGATCTCGACACCGCCTCGGGTGCGAGCGAGAAGAACCCCACCTTCCTCCAGAATGCCGAGTTCGCGTCGTACATCAAGATGAGCGACTGCTCGCAGGTGAGCGACGGCGCCTCCGCCGCCATCATTGTGAGCGCAGATGGCTTGCGACGGCTGGGCAAGTCCGAGGCCGACGCCATCGAGATCCTCGCCATCGGTCACAGTACCGCGTCGCTCTACGACGACGGCGATCTCTCGCAACTCTGGACCACGCGCGACGCCGCGGGCAAGTGCTACGCCGCCGCTGGCATCGGCGCTCGCGACGTGCAGGTGGCCGAGGTCCATGACTGCTTCACCGTCACCGAGTTGCTCATGTACGAGGCCCTCGGCTTCTGCGAGCCGGGCCAGGGCGGCAAGCTCGCGGCCAGCGGCGCCACGCGGATCGACGGCCGCATCCCGGTCAACACCGGCGGCGGTCTCATCGGCTTCGGTCACCCGGTGGGTGCCACCGGCGTGAAGCAGGCGGTCGAGATCTGGCGGCAGATGAAGGGCAAGTGCGGCGACTACCAGGTGACGTCGCTGCCGAGCGTGGGGCTCACCGCCAACATGGGCGGCGACGACCGCACCGTGCTGGTGACCGCCTACCGCAACGCGGGCTGAGTGGGCGGGCGCGGCCCGATCCTGGTGGTGCTGGTGGCCCTCGTCGGGGGTGCCGTGGCGTGGTGGGTCGCGGCGGCGCCCGGGGCGACATCGACGTCGACATCGACGTTGACATCGCCCAGCGTCCCTCCTCCGCGGGCGGGGGAGGGCGGCCGGAGGCCGGGAGGGGGCCGCTCGACATCGCCGCCGCCGGGGGACGATCCCGCGCTGCGGGCGCGGCTCCACGTGCATGCCAAGGTCGCGGTGCCCGAGTGGCGCGCCTTCGCCCAGCACGTCGAGCCGCCCGGGCTACGTGCCGAGGCCGAGGCCATGGCGGAACGGCTGGCGCGCCTCGACGAGGACGCCGAGCTCCTCGCGCGCGCGGAGTACGACCTCACCCAGCGGCTGATCACCCACGGCGGGTGGAAATCCACGGCCTTGCGGCAGCTGCAGCGGCTCAACTCCGAGGCCGCCATGGTCATCCAGGGCGAGTAGAAGCCCCGTCCGGTTACTTTCGCAGCGATGCCTCGCCCGAACGCCCTGCTGCTCGCCCCACTGCTCCTCCCGCTCGCTGCGCACGCCGGTCCGAGCAACCCCATGTCCGAGGGTCGTCGTGTCGCGATCGTCGTGGGCGTCTCGAGCTACGAGAAACTCCCTGCCGACCTGCAACTCGACACGCCGCGCACCGAGGCGGCCCGCGTGGCGGCGGCGCTGGAGCAGTCGGTCGGCTTCAACGAGGTGCGGCTGCTCACCGACGCGAGCGCCACCACGGGCAACATCCAGGCCATCCTCGCCGAGGAGCTGAGCAAGGAGGTGCTCTGGAAGGACCTTTTCCTGTTCTACTTCGTGGGTCACGGCGTGGGTGGCGACTTCGGTGACCCCCGGCTCTTGCTCTACGACAGCGATCCCGAGGCGCTCGAAACCACCTCGCTCTCGGTCAGGGAGTTCGCAGCCAGCTTGCAGAAGTGGGTGCCAGCGAGCCGGTACGTCGTCGTCACCGACGCGGCGCACGAGCAGTCGCTCAACGGGCTGGTGCTCCTCGGCCCCACGGGCAACGACTGGCCGGTGATCGGCCAGCAGAGCTTCGTGATCTCCTCGGCGGCGCCGCGCCAGGCGGCACAGGCGGGCGTGTTTTCCAAGTCCTTCATCGAGGGGCTCAGCGGCCAGGCCGACGCCAATGGCGACGGCGTGATCACCGGCTCCGAGATCAACACATTCCTCGTCCTCGCGGTGCCCAACGCCACCGGTGGTCGCCAGCTGCCCACGGTGCACCCGAAGTACGACCCCGGCATCGAGATCGTCGACTGGCGCAAGCCCGACGTCAGCGTGGAGGAAGACCCGAAGCTGCCCACGCACCGGGTCGACAAGGCAAAGTTCATCCTCCCCGAAGGCTCGGGGCAGAAGGTGCAATGCCGGGAAACCCAGCCCTACGCCTGCGATCCCTCCTGCTACCTCTTCGACGTGCTCGCCGGCCCCTGCTCGGTATGGGCCACGGTCGATGGCAAGGACTACGAGGCCACGGTCAGCGTGCTCACGCGCGGGCTCTACCGCTGCGAGCTGAAAGACCAGGCGCTGGGCTGCATCTCGCCGGCGCCCTAGTGCTCGTCGCCGGCACCCTGCAAGTACCCCAGGCTCTCCAGCGCCTCGACGTCGCCCTCCGACACCGCGGCTTCTTGCTCGGACGCGTCAATGTTCTCGCTGGGGATGAGGAGCCAGCCCTTCTCGATCGCGTAGCGCGTCTCGCCCGCGAGGCGCCCGGGGTTGCTCATCGAGGCCTCGTGGCCCGACATCCGCAGGGTCCCGTCGGGACAGGGGACGGCCTCGCACTGGATCCACCAGGCGTTGGCCTGCGCTCTCTCGCCGGGCTCGAAGGTGACGGTCTTGCGGTCGGCCGAGAGGCTCACCTTTCCTACCTCGCTGGCGAGCACGGCGGGCCGCTCGCCCCACTCGAGGTTGGCGCGCACCTTGGCGTTCCACTCCGGGTCGAGGATGCCGGCGTCGGCGATCGGCGCCGTGAAGCTCACCGTGGTCGTGGCCACCGTGGTGGGGATGCGCATGCGCCAGCCCGGCCGCACCGGCACGCCCGTGGCCGTCGCGAGGAGCTCCCGGTAGTTGCCCACTTGCGACTTGTCACCCATGCGAAATAGGTCGTTCTGCTCGCCCGGGTCGGCGGCGAGGTCGAAGAACTCCTCGCGGCCACTGGCCGTGTGGAGGATGTACTTCTTGTCCTTGTAGACCACGCCCCAGCGATCCCGCTCGTAGCGCATGTGGCCGAGGGGGAGGGGGCGCTCCACCAGCGCCGTCTCGAGCGCAGCACGCTCGCCCGCGCGCGACTTGTCGACGAAGGGGCGCAGGGACATGCCGTCGGTGGCGGGTCGGCTCTCCGCGGCGACGCCGAGGAAGTCGAGCACCGTGGGGACAATGTCGGCCAGCGACACCGGCTGGCTCACGCGCGGCGCGCCCTGCCAGCCTCCGGGGGGACGAATCGCGAGCTCCGTTTGTACGAGCTCGTTGAACAGGCTGTGATTGTGCTCGAAGCCGCCGTGGTCCCAGAACTCCTCGCCGTGGTCGGTGTGCAAGACAGTGAGGGTCTGTCCCGGCATCTTCTCCACGGCCGCGAGGAGTCGCGACACCTGGTGGGTCGTGTAGGCCACCTCGGCGTCGTAGGCGTTGCGGATCCAGGCCTTGCCCTCGTCGCCCAGGTCGCGCTCCTTCATGATGTCGAGGATCTGCCACCGGTTGAACTTCGCCGGGATGCCCTTGGGGCGCTCCTTGCCCTCCTGGAACTTGTCGGCCCAGCCAAGCGGCGCGCTGTAGAACGTGTGAGGGTCCATGAAGTGCACGAAGAGGAGCGCATCCTCCTCGTCGTGCTTGTCGAGCCAGGCCAGGGCCCGCGCCACCTCGTCTTCTCCCCGGGCGCCGTTCTCGTACTCCCAGTGGTCCATGCCGCGGGCGAAGCCGAAACGGGGCACAAGGTGCACGTTGCCGACCACGCCCGCGGTGGCCAGCCCCTCGGCCCGCAAGATCTCGGCGAGCCGAGGCGCCCCCTTCGCCTCCCGGGGCCAGCGCCCGGTGAAGGCGGTGAGGAACGACGGCTTGGTGCGCGGCGCCGGCGAGTAGGCGCGATCGAACTGCACCGACTGCGCCAGCCACTGGTCGAGCTCGGGCGAGGTGGCGCGCGCGTAGCCGTTGGCGCCGAGCGCGTCCCAGCGCAGGGTGTCGATGCCCACGACGAGCACGCGCCGAGCAGGCCCGGCCTCGGCATCCACCAGGGTTGGCGTGGTGACGGCCACGTAGTCGCCGGCCGAGTCGCCGGCCGGGTCGGTGCTGAAGCGGATGGTGGCGCTCCCGGCGGCCTCGCGGTCGATCTTGACCTCCACTCCATCGTGCTTGGTTGCCGGGTCGACCTTGCCCGACCACACTTCCTTCCCATCGACCTCGATCTTGAGCGTGGCGCCGTTACCGCTGGCTTTGCCGGATATCGGGTCTTCCAGGAGCCCGTGGCCGAACTTCAGCACGCCTTTACGTGGCATTTCCACGGTGAACGACGCCGAGGCCGGGGCGGGTAGGTACAGCGCCGGTCGCGACACGCGTCCCACCATGAAGGTGGTGACGGCAAACTCGGCAGGCGAGAGGCCGGAGCCGGCGAGCTGCCGCTGCTTCACGGCCGCGGCCAGCTCGTCGACAATGACCTCGGCGGGCTTGGCCAGGTCGTTCGGGTTCGACTTGCCCACGATCACTACGCTGCCGTGGTCGACATACCATGTCGCGACAGCGGCCTTGGTGGGCGCGGAGATGGTGGTGTTGAAGGGCACCTCTGCGCCATCGACGAGCAGGCGCGCACCCATCGGGGCGTAGTTCGGCCTCGGCATGTTGGTGGCGAAGGGGAGGGGAGTCGTGTAGGCACGCATCCCTCCACGGCGTTCGCCCTCGTCTTTCCATGGGCCAGCCAGGACGAAGCGCCCCACCTCGGCGCTCGCAGCGGCGTCGGGGAAGCTCAGCGAGGCCTGGGCGAGGTGGTCGAGCGCGCGCCATCGGATCGCGCCGTTGCCGGACTCGAGCTTGACCTCGGGCTGCTCGGTGGGCGCCGCGGGCGGCGTGACCACCTCGGGCACCAGCGAGGCGGCTACTTGCGCCGGCGTCTCTTCTTTCTGGCCGCAGGCCAGCGTCGCGAGGAGGAGCGTGATCATGACGGTGCGGTGCTAACCCGCCCTCCGGCGCGATAAGTCCCCGGGCATGGATCGCACCGACGCCACGACGCTCGCCACCTACACCTACCTCCTCCACCGCGCCGGCATCGACGCGCCCTCGCTCGCCTCGGCCGTCGCCGCGATCGACCAGGGCGACGAGTCCGCCGTGGCCGCGCTCGTCGAGGGTGCCAGCAACGGCGCCGACCCCGCCCTGGCGCTCGCGTCGCTCTACGGCGCCGATCGCTGCCTCGTTCTCGCCCCGGCCGCCGACCGCGATACCCGAGTGGGGGCCCTCCGCCGCGCGCTCTTCGGCGTGAGTCTCCCGTTCCTCGCGCGGATCGCTCATCGCGACAACGGCGTGCTCGCCGAGCGGTGGGTGATCGTGGAGAGCTTCGCCACCACGGTGAAGGTGCTCGACCCCAACCCATGGGACGACAAGAACGAGCAGCACGACCTGCCTCTCGTCGATTTCCTCGTCCGCTGGGAACTCGCGGGCGCCGAGCTGGCGGGCGTGCGCGGCTAGGCTCCCTTGGCCCGCTACCTCCTCACCGGCGCCACCGGCTTCGTGGGCGCCAACGTCCTGCGTCACCTGCTTGCCCGTGGCGACACCGTCGCCTGCGTGGTGCGCAAGCCCAACCTCTGCGTGGAGGGCCTCCCCGTCGAGCTGGTCACCGCGCCGGTCATCGACGTCGACGCGATGGCACGCGCGATGGACGGGTGCGACGGCGTCTTCCACGTGGCCGGGATCTTCGACCCAGGGCCCAGGGGCGAGGCCACGATGCGCTCGCTCCACGTCGACGCCACGCGTGCGCTGCTCGAGGCGGCCACCCGCGCGGGCGTGCAGCGCTTCCTCACCTGCTCGTCGTCGTGCACCGTGGGCTTCGGCACTCTCGACGCGCCCGGCAACGAGGAAACGCCGATCGACGCAGATCGCATCTACGGCAAGCGCGGCGCGCTCCGCGCCTACTACCAGACGAAGCTCGAGTCCGAGCGCCTCACCGCCGACTGGGGCGGCGTGGTGGTGTGCCCCGACTACGTGCTCGGCGCCTGGGACGTGAAGCCCACCAGCGGGCAGCTGTTGTTGACCATCGCCGGGGGAACGGTGCCGCTGTACCCCGGCGGCGGGAAGTGTTTCATCGACGCCGACGACTGCGCCCAGGGCCACCTCGCCGCCCTCGACCGGGGACGGCCGGGCCGCCGCTACCTGCTTGGCAACTGGAACCTGAGCTACCGCGACTTCATGCGCATGTGCGCGAGGGCCGTGGGACGGGGCGGCCCCTGGGTGAAGACGCCGGGGCTGCTACTCGACGCCGCTGGCGTGGCCGGGGCGGTGCTGGCGCGGGTGGACGAGCACCGCTTCGCGGGCCTGGAACGCCACGTGCTCCGGGCCATGGCGCAGGAGCGCTACCGCACGGGCGAGCGGAGCTGGACGGAGCTCGGCGTCCCTCGCACGCCGATGCAGGCTACCGTCGAGAAGACCGTCCGCTGGTTCCGCGAGCACGGATACCTCGGCTGAGCCCCAGCAACAGCAGCAGTGGCACCGCCGCGCCGTCGTCGCAACCGCAGGTGGGACAGTCGTACTCCTCGGTGCTGGCGCAGGGAAAGACGTGCAGCTCGAGGGGATCGCCCTCGGAGGTGGTGTACATCGTGCCGTCGCTCGCGACGAACACCGCCTCGCCCTGCACCTCGCCCACGAGATCGATGACCTGGGGGTCGGCCCCCCAGTCCACGTCGCAACCGCGCCAGGCCAGCGCGCGCGTGGCCGTCCGCAGCACCACCAGCGCGCCGCTCCGGTCCACCGTGCCGCCGGTGATCGGCTCGCCCACGTCGATCTCCGCCTCCTCGCGCAGGGTGGCGGCCTCGCCGTCGCAGCTCAGCTCGCGGGCGTAGTACACCTTGCCCCCGGTGTCGCTCTTGGTCACGACGCGGACGCTGCCGTCGGGGTAGACGAGCAGCGCCTCGGCGTCGTGGGCCTCGCCATCGTCGTAGATCAGCGGGCAGTTGTCGGCGGCCAGCCGCGCGTCGTCGGTGACCGGCACCTTCCACAGCGTGATTGCGTCGCGCGCCTCGTCGTTGTCGCCGATGTCGGCGATGAAGATGCAGGTGCCCGTGGGACAGTCGGCGGCGGCGAGGTCTTCCCAGTCGGTGTTGGTGGCGCCGTCGATGCGCTGCTCGCCGAGGTAGTTGCCCTGGATGTCGAAGGTGTAGAGCAGGGCCTCGCCGCCGGCGTCGCCGATGGTGAAGAACTCGTCGCTCACCATCACCACCCCCGAGGACTCGGAGGAGGGGATGTCCTTGACTTCCACCACCGTGGGAGGTTTCCAGGCGGCGCACACGTCGTCGGCGAGGGCCACGGTTAGAACGGCAATCAGCATGTGGGCGCTGCACATTATCGCCTGTCCCGCTGAGCAGCTTGGGATCGAGCTTCCCGAGGGGGGCGCGAAGGGCATCTCTCACGAGGATCTCCGGCGCGACGTGCGCCTCCTCGTCGAGGCCGCCGACCCCGCCCGCGCCTTCATCGAACGGATGGCGCAGATGCACTTCGAGGCCGCCATCGACATGCCGGGCTGCGTGCAGCGCGGCACCGGTCTCGACTACCGCATCGGGGTGTCGCGACCGACGAACGCGATGGAGGCCACCGCCGCCGCCGCCGTCATCTCCGTCGCCAAGGCCTGGGACCTCGGCACGCCCCCAGAACGGCGCGTGCTCGCCTGCATGGGCGTGGAGTACCCCGCTGACTACTCGGTGGCGCCGCTGGTCGACGATGCCTCGCTCGACCCGGCCACGGTGAACTACACCGCGCTCGCCGAGAAGGTGCGGGTGCTGTACGCGGAGATCGACGCCCAGGTTCGCTAGTAGACTTGCGCCGAGGCCTCGATCGCCCGCACCTCGGCGTCGATCTCGGCGCTCAGCTCGGCGATGGCCGCGCTCTCCTGCCGGATCCACGCCATTCGCTCGGCGCGCTCGGCCTCGGGGGCGGCGCGCAGCTCGTCGATCTTGCCCTCGAGGTGGCCCGCGCGGGCGGCCACGTCGCGGGCGCGCCGGGCCACGTCGCCCACGCGGAGGGCCAGCGCCGCCGATGGGCTCTCGGCCGGGGCGGGCCCGGGCAGGTCGGGAGGACAGGCGAGCAGGAGCGCCAGCAGCACGGCGCCGCCTATCTCGCGAGCGGCAGCCAGATCGAGAAGCGGCTCCCGGCGCCCTCCACCGACTCCAGCGATACCCGCCCCTTGTGGGCGGCCACGATGCCGGCCACGATCGCGAGGCCGAGCCCGCTCCCCTCCGTTCGTCGTGACAGTAGATTGTTCGAGCGGTAGAACTTGTCGAACACGCGGCGCTGTTCCACCAGTGAAATGCCGGGGCCGTCGTCTTCCACCGCGAAGCTCACGCCGCCGGACTCCTCCCTTGCGAGGAACCTGATCTTCACCTTGTCGCCCCCATACTTCCGGGCGTTGCCGAGCAGGTTGATCAGCGCCTCGGCCACCGCGTCGGCGTCGGCGTGTACGCGGGGGAGCGCCTCGGGGACGGTCACCTCCAGGCGGTCGTCGCCGTCGAGGTCGTGGGCCCGGAAGGCGTTCACCGCGCGCTCGGCGATGTCGCAGGGGCGAAGCGGCTGGATCTCGTAGATTCTCCGCCCCGCCTCCATCCGCGCCCACGTGAGCACGCGCTCGATCTTCTTGCTCAGCCGCTCGGTTTCCGCCGCGATCACGTCGAGGCACTCCTGCACGCGCTCCGGGTCTTTGACGCGACCCGACTGCAGCGTTTCCACGAACATGCGGATCGAGGTGAGCGGGGTGCGCAGCTCGTGGGAGACGTTGCTCACGAAGTCGGTCTGGAGTCGCGACAGGCGCACCTGCTGGGCGATGGCGCGTCCCATGATGATGACGCCCACCACGGTGGCCGCGAAGAGCAGGATCATCGTCCATCGCAGCGCGCTGTCGGCGGGTGCCTCGCGCGCGGGCGGTGGGTCGACCTCCACCCGCCAGCGCCCGAAGGGAGGCGCCAGCGGGCGCACCACGAAGGGCTCGTCCTCGAGCAACCGCAGCGCCAGGGAGCGGCGCAGGGCGTCGAAGCTCACCGGCTCACCGGCTGGATCGGCGGCCACCGCGCGCAGGCGGTAGCTCGCACCTTCCGCCGTGTACTTGCGGCCCACGATCTCGGGGATGACCACGGCGTCGATCGCGGCGGCATCGATGCGGTAGGCCACCACGAGGCCCTCGCGCAGTCGCGACACCGCCAGCACCGAGTCGTCCCCCGCCGAGGCGGTGACGAAGCTCACCGGCGCGCGCTCGCTGAGGAACAGCGCCGCCGCGGCGGCGTCGGGCGGCGCCTCGGGGTCGTCGAGGGTCCAGACCCGGGAGACGAGCCGACTCCGCTCGGGGTAGCCCGCGGCGGCGTCGCCAAGGGCCTCGGTAGCCACGGCCGCGAGGTCGCCGCGCACCCGGTCGTCTTCGGCTGCCAGGGCCGACAGCACCTCGGCCTCGAGGTCGCGGGCCTGGAGAGTATAGCGCTCGTGGAGCCGACCTTCCTCGGCGTCGGCACGGTCTTTCACACCGGCGAGGCCGTAGGCGAGCAGCGCCACGGCCGGCGCCACGGCCAGCGCGACCATCGCCCAGAAAACCCGTCGCCGGGCCATCGACTCGCCGAGTGTCGGCACCGCGAGGAGCTATCCCGCGTAGCCGGGATCGCAGCCGCCGCGCCGCGCCCGTAATACCGCGCCGCCCATGAACCTCAGCCGCGTGCTCAGCACCGAGATCCTCCCCGTCGTCGATCGGCCCAGCCGCTACCTCGGCACCGAGCACAACGCCGTGCACAAGCAGGGCGCGCGGGTGCGGATGGCGCTGGCCTTCCCCGACCTCTACGACCTCGGCCTCGGCAACCTCGGCTTGCACATCCTTTATGCGATCCTGAACCGCATCGACGGGGTGGCGGCCGAGCGGGTGTACGCGCCCGCCCCCGACATGGAGCGCGAGCTGCGGGCCCGCGGCCTCAAGCTCTTCGGGGTCGAGAGCCGCGACGAGCTCTGCGACTTCGACGCCATCGGCTTCACGCTCCAGTCCGAGCTCACCTTCACCAACATCCTCAACATGATCGACCTGGCGGGCCTGCCGCTGCGCACCGCCCACCGGGCCGCGGGGCCGATCGTCCTCGCGGGCGGTCCCGCGGTGTTCAATCCCGAGCCGCTCGCGCCCTTCATCGACGCCTTCGTCATCGGCGACGGCGAACAGGTCGTCAGCGAGATTGCGGGGGTACTCGCCGTCCATCGCGAGCGCGACGCGCGCCTGCTCGCCCTCTCGCGGCTCGAAGGCGTGTACGTGCCCGCGCTCTACCCCATGGAAACGCTGCCCGATGGGCGCGTCGTCCCGCCTCTCGACGCGCCGAAGATCCGCAAGCGCACTGCCCGCGCCCTCGACGGCAACAACTTCCCGGTGGACTACATCGTGCCCTTCACCGAGCAGGTGCACGATCGCGTGTCGCTCGAGGTGCTGCGCGGCTGCACGCAGGGCTGCCGCTTCTGCCAGGCCGGCATGACCACGCGCCCGGTGCGGGAGCGCACCGTCGACGCGGTGGAAGAGTTGATGACCCGCACGCTCGCGGCCACCGGCTACGAGGAAGTGTCGCTGGTGTCGCTCTCCACCTGCGACCACAGCCGCGTGCGCAGCCTCGTCGAGCGCACCTCGACGATGGCGAAGGCGCAGCACGTGGCGCTGTCCTTGCCGTCGTTGCGCCTCGACAGCTTCTCGGTGGAGCTGGCCGACATGGCCTCGTCGACCCGGCGCACGGGCCTCACCTTCGCCCCCGAGGCCGCCTCGCCCCGCCTGAGGGCGGTGATCAACAAGTGGATTCCCGACGACGAACTCATCGAGATGGCAAGCGCCGCCTACGAGAAGGGCTGGGAGCACGTCAAGACCTACTTCATGATCGGGCTTCCCACCGAGCGCGAGGAAGACATCGTCGCCATCGCCGACCTCTGCGCGCGCACGCTGGCGGCGGGCAAGAGGAAGAACCCCCGCGCTACCGTCAACACGGGGGTGAGCACCTTCGTGCCGAAGCCCTTCACGCCCTTCCAGTGGGCGCGGCAAATCAACATTCAGGAAACAGAAGAAAAGCAGTCACTCCTGTTGCAGAACATCAAGCGTCACAAGAACATCAAGTTCGGGCGCCACAAGCCCCACGAGACCTTCCTCGAGGGGCTCGTCTCCCGCGCCGATCGGCGCGCGGGCGATCTCATCGAGGCCGCGTGGCGGCACGGCGCCCGCTTCGACGCCTGGGGCGAGCACCTCGACTTCGGCGCCTGGCAGCGGGCCATCGACGAGGTGGGCTACGACTGCGACGACGCGCTGCGCGAGCGGGCCCTCGACGAGCGCCTGCCCTGGGACCACATCGACATCCACGTCCCCAAGGCCTGGTTCGTGGCCGACTACGAGCGGGCGATGCTGCTGCAGCACGCCCCGGACTGCCGCGCGAAGAAGTGCCACGACTGCGGCGTGATCGACGTGGAGCGCGCGCTCTGCGCACACATGCTCCGCAACAGCATCGAGGGGCGCAAGGCGGAGCGGGCCTGGACGCGGGCGCCACTCGCCGCCGTGCCGGAGCCGCTCCCGGTGCAGCGCCTGCGCTTTCGCGTGGGGCGCGAGGGCGACGCGCGTTTCCTCGGCCACCTCGAGTGGCAGAAGGCCTGGCAGCGCGCCCTGCGACGGGCGGGCGCCCCGATCGCCTACACCCAGGGCTTCCACCCCCACCCGCGGGTGGACTTCTCCTCGGCGCTGCCCAGCGGCGAGGAGTCGCGCGCCGAGTTCATGGACGCGCGCCTCGTGCGCCGGGTCGACATGGAGGCGCTGTTCTCGTCGCTGCGGGCCACCGCCCCCGCGGGCTTCCTCCTGCTGGGCGTCGAGGAGGTGCCCCTGGAGGCGGCGGCGACGATGGGCGAGGTGAGGGGATGGCGCTACGAGCTCGTCCCTGGGCTCGCCATCGACGAGGCCCGCGCGGCCGCCGAGCGCATCGAGCGCGCGACCGCATTGCCTGTCACCCGGCGCTCGAAGTCGGGGCCCATCGAGGTGGACGTGCGACCGATGGTCGACCGCATCGCCGTTCGCGACGACGGCGTCGTGGAGCTGGATCTCGGGACGGTCAACGGCAAGCCCGGAAAGGCGCGGGAGATCGTCGAGCTGATGCAGCTGCCGCCCACCACGCGCGTGGTGCGCACCGAGGTGCGGTTCCGCTGAACGCGCGTGATAAGCGCGCGCGATGTTCGTGCTGAGTGATGAGCAGAAGGCCCTTGCCGACGCGGCGCGCGCCGCCTCGCTGGCCCACGTGGCCCCCACGGCCCGGGAAGACGACGAGCGTGAGCTCTTCCGCAAGGACATCTTCCGCGCCCTGGGCGAGGCTGGCCTGTGCGGCGTGCCCACGCCCGAGGCCTGGGGCGGTCTCGGGCTCGGCTACCTCGACTACGCGGTGGTGCTGGAGGAGATCGCCAAGGTGAGCGCGTCGTACGCGGTCACGGTGGCCGTCAATGGGCTCCCGCAGGTGATCCTGTCGCAGCTCGGCACCGACGCCCAGCGTGCCGAGTGGTTGCCCCGGCTCGCGGCGGGCGAGGCCCTGGGCGCCTTCGCGCTGTCGGAACCCTCCTCCGGCTCCGATGCCGCCTCGCTGCGTGCCACGGCCGTGCGCGACGGCGATCACTACGTGCTCAACGGCACCAAGTTCTGGATCACGCACGGTGGCTACGCCGACGTGTACGTGGTGATGGCCCGCACCGGCGGCCCCGGACCCAAGGGCATCGGCGCCTTCCTCGTCGCCGGCGACACGCCCGGTCTTTCCTTCGGCAAGAAGGAAGAAAAGATGGGGATGCGGGCTTCACCCACCGTCGAGGTGGTGTTGGAGAACGCGCGGGTACACGCGAGCCAACTCATCGGCGGCGAGTCGGAGGGCTTCCGCTGCGCCATGAGCGCGCTCGACAGCGGGCGCATCACCATCGGGGCCACCAGCGTGGGCCTCGCGCAGGCCGCGCTCGACGCCGCTGGTGCCTACGCCTGCCAGCGCAAGCAGTTCGACACGCAGATCATCGATTTCCAGGGCGTGGGTTTCATGCTGGCCGACATGGCCTGCCGCGTGGAGACGGCGCGCCTCCTGGTCCACAAGGCGGCGTGGCTGCGCGACCAGAAGCTGCCGTACTCGCACGTGGCTGCCATGGCCAAGTGCGTTGCGACCGACGCGGCGATGTCGGTCACCACCGACGCCGTGCAGGTGTTCGGCGGCTATGGCTACACCCGCGAGTACCCGGTGGAGCGCTACATGAGAGACGCCAAGGTGATGCAGATCGTCGAGGGCACCAACCAGGTGCAGCGCGTCGTGATCGCCCGTCACCTGAAGCGTCACTATGGCGAGGCCTAGCGTGCGCGCGCGGCCCCACTCCGGTAAGCTCTCGCACTCTCGGTCCCGGTCGCGTCGATGAAGGTCTGCTCGCTCTGCAAGAATAACTACGAAGACTGGGTCGAGTTCTGTTTCCAGGACGGGCATCCTCTGGTGGCCGCCCCGGTCGTGGCGGCGGTGGCCGCGCCGCCGCCGCCGCCGGTCTCGAGCAGTGTCGCGAGCGCGCCCTCCCTCGACCCGGGCGCCTCCGCCGACTGGGACGCCTTCGACGCGCCCGAGC
>Ga0194131_10007067_pt1 | contig 15266 bp, 15 predicted proteins | sample TA2KigO120mmetaG_FD_148631 | JGI IMG/M metagenome (GOLD analysis project Ga0194131, IMG submission 148631) | Freshwater microbial communities from Lake Tanganyika, Tanzania - TA2015053 Kigoma Offshore 120m | ecosystem: Environmental > Aquatic > Freshwater > Lake | place: Tanzania: Lake... | reverse complement strand
CACGCGCGCACGGCCGCCGGCGTCTCGAGCCGCGACGCCTCGACCATCTCCCGCAGCGCCGGATAGTCGACCTCCGCGGACGAGAGCGGGAGTATCTCGTGGGCGATCGCGGGCAACGGCCCCGGATCGGGTGCGGGCGCACCGGCGGGGCCGATGCCGACGAGCTCGAGCGTGGTCTCGCGCTGCGCGTCGACGCCGAGCACGTGGTTGGCGTCGGCGTCGACGAAGCCGGTGACGATCGCCGGGCCCAGACCGAGCGCGCCGCCCGCGGCGATCACGTTCGCCAGCATCGTGCCCGAGTCCCAGAACAGGTGCCGGAAGCCGCGTGCCTGGTACTTCCACGTGTTCCGCCAGTAGATCGCGGTGAGCGCGATCGTCGCCGCGCGCCGCGCGAGCGCGGGATCCGCGGCGGCCGCGGCGAGCGCGCCGCGCACGTCTTCGTCACGCAGGCGGCGCAGCGTGAAGTCGCCCGGACAGAAGTGATAGAGGCCCGGCGCCAGGCCCGCGACCTCGCCGGCGGCAACGTAGACCTCGGTCTGATAGAGCGCGCCCGTCGAGGCGGCGGCGCGGAACAGCACCTCGACGCCCTGCCCGTACACCTTCTTGCGCGTGACGCCCGCGGCCAGATAGAGCAGCGCGGCGAGGCGCTCGAGGTCCAGCGGCGCCTCCGGCGCGGCGGCGCCGGCGATCGCTTCGAGCGTGTCCATCGTCGCGGGCGCGAAGCTGCGCGGCAGCTCGATCGCCGGCCGGTCCGTGTAGACCTTGAACGGGAACGGCTTGACGTCCCAGTCGAGCGCGTGCCCGCTGGTGCGCACGGAGGCCGGCGTGTGCGTGGTGCGCTCGTGGAAGCGCCGGGCGGCCGTGCCGTCGTTGCCGGGCACGTCGCTCAGGCCGTGAAGCGGTAGGGCGGCCGGAAGACTCCGCGCTCGGTGATGATCGCGGTGATCAGCGCCGCGGGCGTGACGTCGAAGGCCGGGTTGTAGACGGGCGAGCCGTCGGGCGCGGTCTGCTGCACGCCCGTCCGCCGCACCTCCGCGGCATCACGCTCCTCGATCGGGATCTCGCGGCCGGACGCGAGGCTCGGGTCGATGGTCGAGAACGGCGCCGCGACGTAGAAGGGCACGTGATGGTGCCGCGCCAGCACGGCGACGGCGTACGTGCCGATCTTGTTGGCGGTGTCCCCGTTCGCGGTGATGCGGTCGGCGCCCGTCACCACCATGTCGACCTCGCCGCGCGCCATGATCGAGCCCGCCGCGACGTCGGGGATGAGCGTGTGGGGAATGCCTTCCTGCACCATCTCCCACGCGGTGAGCCGCGAGCCCTGCATCACCGGGCGCGTCTCGTCGACCCAGACCATCGCCACCTTGCCGCGCTCGTGCGCCGCGCGGATCACGCCGAGCGCGGTACCGTAGCCCGCGGTCGCGAGCGCGCCCGCGTTGCAGTGCGTGAGGATCCGCGCGCGCTCGGGCACGACGGTGGCGCCGTGGGCGCCCATCGCGCGGTTGGCCGCGATGTCCTCCGCGCGGATCGCCTCCGCTTCCGCGAGCAGGCGCGTTCGCACGGCATCGGGCGCCTGCCCCGCGAGCCCGGCGGCGACCCGGCGCATGCGTTCGAGCGCCCAGAAGAGGTTGACCGCGGTCGGCCGGGTGGCGCCGAGGCCCTTGATGGCGGTCTCGAGATCCGCGAGCAGCGCATCGAAGCTCGTCGCGCGGCTCTGGCGGGCGGCGAGCACCACGCCGTAGGCGGCGGCGACGCCGATCGCGGGCGCGCCACGCACGACCAGCGTGCGCACCGCGTCCGCGACGTCCTCCCAGCGCGTGTAGTCCAGTGTCACCTCGCGCAGCGGGAGGGCGGTCTGGTCGAGGAGCTGCAGGCGGTCCTTCGCCCAGCGAACGGGTTCGATGACAGCCATCAGAGTTGGGAGGGCCCCGAGATGGCCCCCCAAGCCCCCCCGGGTGGCGCCGCCTCCCCGGGTGGCGACGACGGTGTGCCCAGGCGGATGTCACGGACGCGCGGCGCCGGCGTCACGTCGAGCCGCAGCGAGGGCCGCCGGGGGTCGGCGTCGAGCCGGAAGCGCCACGCGCGGTCCCCGTCGAGCCGTCCGTCGAGCGTGAGGCCGCCCTCGTGGACGCGGCCGCGCAGCCACGCACCGAGCGTCTGGCCGAAGCCGCTGAGCCGGCCGCCGATCGAAAAGCCGCCGTCCTCGGCGCGGACGCTGACGTCCGCGTCGAACGGGCGCGGCGCGGACGGACGCGCGCCGGGATCGAGCGTCAGGTGATCGGCCGCGGCCGGCGCGGCGACGCCCACGACGGCCACGGCGACGACGGCCACGGCCACCACGGCCGCGAGCCGCGCGCGCACGTGCGCCAGCGACAGGCCCGCGACGCGCACGACCTTGTCGCGCGCGCGCTCGCCCCGCACCACCTCGACGGTCGACGGCGCCACGCCGAGCGCGCGCGCCAGGAGCTTCCGGATCGCCACGTTGGCCTCCCCTTCCACGGGCGGCGCGCTCACGCGGACGCGGAGCGTGTCGTCCTGCCAGCTCACGATCTCGTCACGCGACGCGCGCGGCTGCACGCGCAGCCGCACCAGCGCCGCCTCAGGCGGTGCGGCCGCCATCGCCCGTGTCCGAGGCGCCCGGCTCCGAGGCGAGCAGCCGGTCGTAGCGCGCGAGGGTGCCGCGCAGGTCCTCCACGAGCTGCTGGCGCAGCCGCCGGAGCGACGCCAGCTCCTGGCGCAGCCGCGCCTCCTCGCCCCGGACGGCCTCGGCGGCCTTCTCGCCGCGCAGCTCGGCGTCGCGCACGATCATCTCCGCCTCGCGCTTGGCCGCCTGCTTCATCTCTTCGGTGAGGCGGTGGGTGGTGACGAGCGTGTCCTGCAGCGTGCGCTCGTGCTCGGTGATGTTGCGGGAGCGCTCCTCCAGCGCGGCGAGCTGCTCCTTGAGGAGCGCGTTCTCCTTCACCACGGACTCGTAGTCCTCGGCGACGTCCTCGAGGAAGGCTTCCACTTCCTGCGGGTCGAGACCGCGGAACATCCGCGTGCTGAACTGCTGCTGTCGGATGTCGAGGGCGCTGATGCGCATCGGGACCTCCGGCGACTACCGCAGGCCGAGGGCGAAGTCGCGCAACGTGCTGACGACGAACCAGTCGACGACGTAGAGGAGCAGGATCACGACCATGGGCGAGAGATCGAGGCCGCCCATGTCGGGCATGCGGTAGCGCACCTGCCGGAGGACCGGCTCCGTCACCCGGTACAGGAAGCGCACGATCGCGTTGGAGGGGTCCGGGTTGACCCACGAGATCAGCGCGCGCGCGATGATGATCCAGATGTAGACGTTGACGACGAGCTCGAGCAGGCGCGCGACCATGAGGACGAAGTTGCTCGCGACGAACATCAGGCGGGGCCGCGTCCCAGCTCGCGCGAGCGAAGGGTGGCGCGCTCGACCGCCGTGATGAAGGTCGTGCGGATCCCGCCCTCCTCGAGCGCGGCGACGCCGGTGATCGAGGTGCCCCCCGGCGAGCTCACCATGTCCTTCAGCGAGCCGGGATGGACGCCGGTCTCCAGCAGCAGCTTGGCGGCGCCGAGCACGGTCTGCGTGGCGAGCGTCATCGCGGTCACGCGGTCGAGGCCCATCTTCACGCCGCCGTCGGCGAGCGACTCGATCACGAGCGCGACGTACGCGGGGCCGGAGCCGGAGAGCCCGGTGACCGCATCCATCAGCGACTCGTCGAGCACGACCACTTTGCCGACCGCGCCGAAGATCTCACGCGCGATGTCGAGATCGCCGGCCTCCAGCCCCGTCGCCTTGGCGATGGCGGTGGCGCCTTCGAGCACGAGCGCGGGCGTGTTCGGCATCACGCGGATGAGGCGGATGTCCTTGCCGACGGTCTTGTGGATGGTGGCGGTCGCGACCCCGGCCGCGACGGAGATGACGAGCTGACGCCGCGAGAGCGAGGACGAGATCTCGCCGAGGACCGGCGCGATGATCTGCGGCTTCACCGCGAGCAGGACCACGTCGGCGTCGCGCACGCAGTCGACGTTGCTCTTCGCCACGCGCACGCCGTAGCGGCGGTCCATGTCCGCGCAGCGGTCGGCGCTGGCGTCCGCGATGATGATGGCGTCGGCCGCCAGCACCTTCGCCTCGATGAGCCCCTTCACGAGCGCCTCGCCCATGTTGCCGGCGCCGAGGAACCCGATGCGCTTGCCCTGGAGACTCACGTGACCTGCCGGGGTCCGAAGATCGCGGTGCCGACACGGACGACGGTGGCGCCTTCCTCGACGGCGACCTCGAAGTCGCCGCTCATGCCCATCGACAGCTCGCCGAGCCGGTGCTTCTCGGCGAGCGCGCGCAGCACGCGGAATGCGGGCCGCGCGTCCTCCGCGCGCTCGACCGCTGGAGGAATCGCCATGAGCCCGCGGACCTTCAGGTGCGGCAGGTCGCCGAGCGCCTCCAGCGCCGCGCCGACCGCGTCGGGCGCGAACCCGGCCTTCTGCGGCTCGCTCGCGACGTTGACCTCGATGAACACGTCGATCGGACGCCCCGACGCGGAGGCGCGCTTCTCGAGCTCACGCGCGAGCTCGAGGCGGTCGACGGTCTGGATGACGTCGAACGTGGCGAGCGCGTCCTTGACCTTGTTGGTCTGGAGCTGGCCGATCAGGTGCCACGGCACCGGATGCCCGAGGACGGCGACCTTGGCTTTGGCTTCCTGCACGCGGTTCTCGCCGAGCGCGGACGCACCGGCCTCGATCGCCTCGCGCACGCGCTCGACCGCCATGGTCTTGGAGACCGCGATCAGCAACACGTCGTCGGGGCGCCGCCCCGCCCGCGCCGCCGCCGCCGCGATGCGCTCGCGCACGCGCATGAGTCCCTCGCGGATGTCCTGCATGCGGGCGATTCTAGCACGCGACGGCGCGGACTTACGGGACGGGACGGCCGGGCTACGGCAGCGCGGCGACCGTGACGAGCCGCCCGCGATCGCCCTTGCGATACGAATAGAAGACGTCGCGGTGGCAGGCGGTGCAGGTCCGCGCGTTCTCGATGCGGGCGGGATCGACGCCCGCGCGCGCGAGCAGGTCTTCGTTCGCTCTCCAGAGGTCGAGCATCACGTGCCCCGCCCGCGCCGGCGTCACCCAGCGCTCCCAGAACACGGGAAACGCGGCGCTCAGCTCGCGCGTGACGGGCTCGTCGACTTCGTAGCAACACGGCCCGATCGACGGCGCGATGGTGGCGACGATGCGCGAGGGCTGCGCGCCAAGCTCACGCAGCGCCGCGACGGCAACGCCGGGGACATCGCGCGCCGTCCCACGCCACCCGGCGTGACACACCGACAGCGCGCCCGCATCGAGATCGACGAGCGTGAGCGCGAGGCAATCCGCGGTGAAGATCGACAGTCCCACCCCGCGCTCACGGGTGACGAGCACGTCGAACCCGTCCCCACGATGCGGCCCGCCGTCAGGCCCGACGCGCGCGACGGTGCTCCCGTGCACCTGCCGCGCCCAGGCCAGCCGTGAAAACTCGATCCCGGCCTTGGCGAGGAGCGGCGTCGCGCCTGAATCGAACGGCCCGACAGCAAGGTTGGACGGCGTCACACCCGGACAATGCCGGGTGGTGGTGAGGTGCGGCACGCCAAGCTTCTCGAGCGTCTCGAACGTGTAGTGGGTCGCGGGCGCGCCGTGCGGCGTCACGTCAGCATCGTATCAGCGCCGCCGACCGGGCAGTGACGGCGAACCGAGAGCCCGCGCGAGCGGTGCCGCCCAGGCCGACGAAGCAATGGCCGAAGGCCGAGCGGCGCGCGGCGGTACTCCGATGGTCGGCGCTGCGGGTCGTCAGTTGGGCGATGCTCGCCGGCGACCGACCGTGCCCGCGTGGCTCCGCTGCGGGCCGGGGGGCTGCAGCCGCCGACATTGGCGGTCGGGAGGCGGCGAAGCCGGCTCCCGACTGACCCCGGAGGCGCCGCGGCCCCCCGGCCCGCAGCGGAGCCACGCGGGCACCGCCGCTCACCGACAAGCGCTAGTCGGCCTGACGACGCAGGAACGCCGGCACGTCGAGATCGTCGTTGGCGGCGTCGATCTCTTCGAAGCCTTCGATGCGCGCCTCGGTGGCGCGCCGCCTCCACGCCCCGGCCCCCGCGCCGGCGCCGACACCGTTGGGCGTGCCACGCGTGACGGGCCGCGCCATCTCGACGACCTTGCTCGGGAAGGCGGCGGCCGGCACGGGCACCGGCGGCGCCTCCTTCTTCGGCGTGAAGCCGGTGGCGATGACGGTGATGCGCATCTCGTCGTGCAGCGACGGGTCGATCACCGCGCCGAAGATGATGTTGGCGTCGTCGTGCGCGGCTTCCTGCACGATGCGCGCGGCCTCTTCGACCTCGTGGATCGACATGTCGAGGCCGCCCGTGAAGTTGATGAGCACGCCCTTGGCGCCCTCGATGGACGTGTCGTCGAGCAGCGGGCTCGCCACGGCCTTCTGCGCGGCGTCCACCGCGCGATGCTCGCCCTTGCCGACCCCGGTGCCCATCATCGCGATGCCCATGCCCGCCATGATCGTCCGCACGTCCGCGAAGTCGAGGTTGATGAGCCCGGGGACGAGGATCAGGTCGGAGATGCCCTGCACCGCCTGCTGGAGCACGGAGTCCGCGACCTTGAACGCTTCCATCAGCGGCGTGCCGCGGTCGACCACCGCGAGCAGCCGCTGGTTGGGGATCGTGATCAGCGTGTCGACGACCGGCCGCAGCATCTCCATGCCGGCCTCGGCCTGCTTCTGGCGCGTCTTGCCCTCGAAGCCGAACGGCTTGGTGACGACGGCGACCGTGAGGATGCCCATGTCCTTCGCGAGCGACGCGACGACCGGCGCGGCGCCGGTGCCGGTGCCGCCGCCGAGCCCGGCGGTGATGAAGACCATGTCCGCGCCCTTGAGCAGGCGCGTGATCTCCTCCGGGTCCTCGAGCGCCGCGTTGCGGCCGACCTCGGGATTGGAGCCGGCGCCGAGGCCGGCCGTGAGCTTCGCGCCGAGCTGCAGCTTCATCGGCGCCGGCGAGGCGCGCAGCGCCTGGATGTCGGTGTTGCCCACGATGAACTCGACGCCCGTGAACTCGGCCGCCATCATGCGGCTCACGGCGTTGCCGCCGCCGCCGCCGAGGCCGATCACCTTGATCTTCGCCACCGGCTCCTTCTCCTCGAGCTCGAACAGCGGCCGCCGCTTGTCCATGTCTGGCCCCTTTCTCAGAACATTCCTCCGAGCCATGCCCCGACTTTCTTGAGCGCGGCGCCCACGCTCATGTCGCCGGCGCCCTCGGGAACCCGCGGCGCGTGGCGCGAGCCGTAGAGCGCGAGGCCCACGGCGGTTGAATGAATGGGCGAGCGCACGATGTCCGAGAGGCCGCCGACGTCGCCGGGCATGCCGCGGCGCACCGGGAGCGCGAACACCGTCTCCGCCACCTCGGGCACGCCTTCGAGGATCGAGGTGCCGCCGGTGACGACGACGCCCGCCGTGGCCGCGTCTTCGAAGCCGCCCTTCGCGAGGTCCTTGGCCACGAGCCGGAAGATCTCCTCCACGCGCGGCTGGATGATCTCCGAGAGCACCTGGCGCGACAGCTCGCGCGGCTTGCGGCCGCCGACCGACGGCACGTCGATGGTCTCCTGCGCCGGCACGTGCGCCGTGAGCGCGCAGCCGTAGCGCTTTTTGAGCTCCTCCGCCTCGCCCACCGGCGTGCGGAGGCCCACCGCGATGTCGTTGGTGATGTGATCGCCGCCGAGCGGGAGGATCGTGGTGTGCCAGATCGCGCCCTCGCGGAACAGCGCCACGTTCGTCGTGCCGCCGCCGATCTCCACGAGCAGCACGCCGAGCTCCTTCTCGTCCTCGGACAGCACGGCTTCCGCCGAGGCGAGCGGCTCCAGCACGATGTCGTGCACGGCGAGGCCGGCGCGGTTCACCGAGCGGATCACGTTCTGCACGGAGGTGATGGCGCCGGTCACGATGTGGCACTCGACCTCGAGCCGCACGCCGGACATGCCCACGGGCTCGCGCACGCCGTCCTGGTCGTCGACCACGAACGTCTGCGGCAGCACGTGGATGATCTCGCGGTCCTGCGGCAGGTTGATCGCGCGCGCGGCGTCGACCACGCGGTCCACGTCCGCCTCGCTCACCTCGCGGTCGCGGCCCGACACCGCGACGACGCCGCGGCTGTTGAGCCCGCGCACGTGGCCGCCCGCCACGCCGGCGTACACGCCGGAGACCTCCACGCCGGCCATCTGCTCGGCTTCGGCCACCGCCTGCTTGATCGCCTCGACGGTGGAGTCGATGTTGACGACGACACCACGGCGGAGGCCGCGCGACGGCGCGCTGCCCACTCCGACGATGTCGATCGCGGACGACGAACGGAGCCCCGACCCTTCGGACGGCTGCCCCACGATCTTTGCGATGACCGCGCAGATCTTCGTCGTGCCCACGTCCAATCCGACGATGAGGTCCTGCGTGCGCGCGCGCTTGATGGCTATCGCCCTCCCTGGAGCACGACCTGGTCCCGGAACCGCAAGTCCACCGCGCGAATCACGCCCTCGCGCGCGGCCGTCTGGGCCAGCACGCCCTCGAGGCGCGCGAGGCGCTCCTCCCACTCCTCGGCGCCGAGCCGCACTTCGACGCCGCTCACCGTGTAGAGCACGGGGCCCTCGGCGCTGCCCATGTCGATCTCGGAGATCTCGGTGCCGAGCGGGCTGTTGCTGCGCAGCAGGGCCCGGATCAACCGGATCGCGTCGCGCGCCTTGCCGCTGGGCTGCCCGCCGAGGCTGGCGAGCTCGGCCTCCGACAGGCCGCTGATGACCGGCGCGGGCGGCGTGACGGCCTGGGTCTCGCGGCCGAGCACGCGTCCGCTCTCGTCGATCCAGTGCAGACGGCCCGCGTGCACGAGCGTGAAGGGCTTGCGCTCCTCCACGACCACGGTGACGCGGTTCGGCAGCTCGCGGATCACGTCCGCGCGCTCCACCTCGGGCAGCGCTTCCACGGCGCGCACGATCCGCCGCGGATCGACCAGGAACAGGCTCTGCCCCGGCGCGACGCCCGCCGCCTCGAGGATCCGCTCGGGCGCGACCTGCTGGGCCCCGCGGACGTCCACGCTCCGCACCGCGAACGTCGGGGACGACGCGAGCCACCATCCGGCCGCCACCAGCGCGGCCGGTACGGCGGCGAGGAGGAGCGCGACCGCGGCACGACGGAACAGCCGCGCGAGCCCGCGAGCCCGCGCCGGACGCGCGCGCCCCGCGGGCCGCCGGGCGCGTCCGAACCGCCAGCGGCGGCCCGTGGGACCGATCTGCTGGTCGGCGACGAACGCGGAGCGCTCGCCGAAGTCGCCGAGCGCGCGCACCCGCGCGCGCGGCGACAAGGGGGCATTGGGGGTCCTCAGTTGCGTGGCCCCCATGTCCAGAGCCCGTTACTCACCGATCACCCTGATCTCCGGCTCCAGCGCGATGCCGAGCTGCGCGGCCACGCGGTCGCGCGTGAGGTCCATGAGCGCCGCGATGTCGCTCGCCGCGGCGCCGCCGCGGTTGACGATGAAGTTGGCGTGCTTGGTCGAGATCTCCGCCCCGTTCAGCCGCTTGCCCTTGAGGCCGACGCGCTCGATGAGCTTCGACGCCGGCTCGCCCGCCGGGTTCTTCCACACCCAGCCCGCGGAGGCGAGCGCGAGCGGCTGCGTCTGCTTCTTCACCTTCAGCCGCTGCTTGATCTCTTTCTGGATCTCCGCGTACGGCTTGCGATGCAGCCGCAGGCGCGCGCCGCAGAGGACCGCGCCGTCCGGGAAGTGGAACTGCTGGAGGGAAAAGCCGCCCGTCGCCGGCTTGCATTCCCCGATCGTGCCGTCGGGATGCAGGAAGTAGACGGCGCTGACGAAGTCGCCGATGCTGCCGTCGGCCGTGCCCGCGTTCATCGCGAGCGCGCCGCCGATGGTGGCCGGGATGCCGACGAGGCATTCGATGCCGCCGAGGTTGAGCGCCGCCGCCTCACGGATGAGCGCCGAAAGGCCCACGCCCGCGCCCGCCACCGCCTCCTCGCCGTGGAACTCGGCGCGGCCGAGGCAGCCTTCGAGCTTGAGGACGACCCCTCGCACGCCACGGTCCGTGACGAGCAGGTTGTTGCCGCCGCCGACCACGGCCACCGGCAGCTGCTCGCGGTCCGCGAACATCAGCGCGTGACGGATGTCGTCGATATCCTGAGGCACCACGAAAATGTCGGCGGGGCCGCCGATGCGCAGGGATGTGTGAAAGCTCAACATCTCCTTGAAGCGCACTTCGCCGCGAATCTCTCCTAGCATGTCCCTCTCCCATCGGCGGGGGGCTCGAGCCGGGCGAGGAGCGCCGGGCCGAGCTGACCCACGTCCCCGGCGCCCAGGGTCAGGACCAGGTCGCCGGGACGGGTAACGTCAACGAGGTGATCGAGCAGGGTCGCCCGCTCACCTCCGAGATAAGTCACGTTGCGATGGCCGTGCGCGCGGATGCGCTCGGCCAGGTCCGCCGCGCTGACGCCGTCGATCGGCGCTTCGCCCGCGGCGTAGATGTCCATGACGACGAGCACGTCGGCCTGGTTGAAGGCGGTCACGAACTCGTCGCGCAGGTGGAACGTCCGTGTGTGGCGATGGGGCTGGAACACGGCGACCACGCGCCCGTCGAACCCGGCCTTGGCGGCGGCCAGGGTGGCGCGGATCTCCGCGGGGTGATGGCCGTAGTCGTCGACCACGGTGACCCCCGCTGCCTTGCCGCGGACCTGGAAGCGACGCTGGACGCCCGCGAAACCGGCCAGCGCTGTCTGGATCGTGGTGAACGGCACTTCGAGATCGAGCCCCACCGCGATGGCGGCGAGGGCGTTGGCGACGTTGTGGCGGCCCGGCACCTGCAGCGCGCACTCGCCGAGGGACGCGCCGCGGTGGACGACCTCGAACCGGCTCGTGAGCCCGGCGAGCCGCACCTTGCGCGCGACCAGGTCGGCGCCCGACTCGAGCCCGTACGTCACCACGCGCGTGTCCACGCGCGGGAGCAGGCGCTGGATGTTGGGCTGGTCGAGACACACGATGGCGGCGCCGTAGAACGGCACCTTGTTCAGGAACGCGACGAAGGCGTCCCGGATCGTGTCGAGGGTGCCGTAGTGATCGAGGTGCTCCGCGTCGACGGTGGTCACGACGGCGACGGTCGGCGTGAGCTTCAGGAACGAGCCGTCCGACTCGTCGGCCTCGGCCACGAGGAACTCGCCCTGCCCGAGCCGCGCGTTCGCGCCCAGGCTCAGCACGCGGCCCCCGACGACGATCGTGGGATCGAGCCGGCCCTCCGCCAGCACCGCGCCGACCATCGACGTCGTCGTGGTCTTGCCGTGCGTGCCCGCCACCGCGATCCCGTACTTGAGCCGCATGAGCTCGGCGAGCATCTCCGCGCGCGGGATCACCGGGATCTGCCGTTGCCGCGCGACGGCCACCTCGACGTTCTCGCGCGCGACGGCCGAGGAGTACACGACCACGTGCGCGCCCTCGACGTGCGCGGCGTCGTGTCCGAGGAAGACCTTCGCGCCCAGCCGCTCGAGCCGCTCGATCGCGTCCGCGCGCTTCGTGTCGGAGCCCGACACCGTGTAGCCCAGGTTCACGAGGATCTCCGCGATGCCGGACATGCCGGCGCCGCCGATCCCCACGAAGTGGATGTGGCGATAGCGCTTATACACGGGCGTCCTGCGAGATGTTGAGGAGCACGCCGGTCGCGGCCATCGTCACGAGGAGCGCGGAGCCGCCGAAGGAGAGGAACGGCAGCGGCAGGCCCTTGGTCGGCAACAGGCCCGTCACCACGCCCAGGTTCACGAGCGTCTGCGTGGCCACCAGCACCGTGATGCCGAGCGCCAGGTAGGCGCCGAACGGCTCCTGGGCGCGCAGGCCGATGCGCAGCCCGCGCCACACGAGGACCGCGAAGAGCGCCACCACCGTCACCGCGCCGACGAACCCGAGCTCCTCGCCCACGATCGAGAAGATGAAGTCGGTGTGCGCCTCGGGGAGGTAGAAGAGCTTCTGCTTCGACTCGCCGATGCCGCGCCCGAACAGGCCGCCGCTGCCGAACCCGAGCCACGACTGGATGATCTGGAAGCCGCTGCCGCGCGGGTCCTGCCACGGATCGAGGAACGCGAAGATCCGGCGCATGCGGTACGGCGCCATCCACACCGCGAGCGCGGCGAGGGGCAGCGCGGGGATCGCCAGCATCGCGAGCCAGGACGTGCGCGCGCCGGCGAGGAACAGCAGGCCGACCGTGAGGACGAGGAGCGTCACCGCGTTCCCGAGATCCGGCTGCAGCAGCACCAGCGACGCGAGGACGGCGCCCACCGCCAGCGGCGGGACGAGCCCGTGCCACACGTCGTCGAGCTGCTCGCGCTTGCGCGCGAGGAAGGCGGCCAGATAGAGCACCAGCGCGAGCTTCGCGAGCTCCGCGGGCTGGAACGACAGCGGGCCGAGCCGGAGCCAGCGGCGCGAGCCGTTGATCGACACGCCGATGCCCGGGATCAGCACGAGGAGCAGCAGCACGACCGCGAGGCCGAGCAGCCACGGCACGAGCTTCTCGAGCCGGCGGTAGTCCGTGCGCAGCGCCAGCCACAGCGCCCCGCAGCCGAGCGCCGCCCAGAACACCTGGCGCTTGAGGAAGAAGTACGGGTCGCGGAAGCGGTCCGCGGCCACGATCGCGCTGGCGGAGTAGATCATCACGATGCCCGTCGAGAGCAGCACGAGCGCCACCGCGAAGAGCCACACGTCCGGCGCGAGCTTGCGCGGCATTACCCGGTCGCCAGCGCGGCGGTCCGCCGCGTCCACAGATCCACCGGGGCGACGAGCGCCGCGGCGCCGTTCAGCACGGGCCGCACGGGCGCGGCCACGCGACCGGGCACGAGGGCCTCACCGATCGCGTCGGGCGCCATGCCGGCCCACAGCGCGCAGGCGACCGCGGCGAGGGCGGCCGGCAGGACCGTGCGCGACAGCCCCGCGACCGGACAGATCTCCTCGACGTGGCCGTTGAGCCGCGCCGCGATCCGGCCGCGCGCGATGTACACGCCGTGATCGAGCGCGCCGGCCATGCTGCACCACAGCACGCGGGCGCGCGCGTGGCGCGCGAGCGCGCGCGCGTCGCCGTCGTCGGCGTCGAGGACGACCAGGTCCCGCGGCGTCTGGTGCACGAGGAGCGGCGCGAGGTCCGCCGAGGCCGCGAGGACCACCGCGACCCGGGGGCGGAAGACCTGGATCGTCGCGAGCTGCGCGGGCGACGGCGCCGCGAGCACGAGCCCGTCGCTCGAGAAGCCGGCGGCCGATGCGGCGAGCTCCGGCTCCTCGCCGCCCGCCGTCAGGATCGCGCGGCCCTGGCGCGCGAGCACCGCGCCCGCGAGCCGGAGCGCGGGACCCGCCGCCGCGCCGCCCGCGATCGCGAGCGTCTCCGCCTCGGTCGCGCACCAGCCGAGATCGAGCTCGCCGAGGATCGGCACCCCCCGCCCGCGCGCCTGGATCACGGCCGGCGTCTGGAGCGCGGCCGCCGCGGTCACCACGATGAGGTCTTCGCCGGTGAGGTCGGCGTCGCTGAAGACCGGCTCCACCCGCACCCGCGCGCCGGCGCCGTGGAGCAGACGCGCCGCCGCGCCGGTCTGGCGCGCGAGGCCGAGCACCACCACGCGCGCGCCCTTCAGCGACGCGAGGAACGCCTCGCCACGCAGCACGCCGTCCACCAGCTCGAGCTGTGTCATCCCGTCCTCACCGGAGCTTGAGCGTCGTCAGCGCGAGGAGCGCCAATGCGAAGGAGACGATCCAGAAGCGCACCACGATCTTCGGCTCCGACCAGCCCGCGAGCTCGTAGTGGTGGTGCAGCGGCGCCATGCGGAAGACGCGCTTGCCCGTGAGCTTGAAGCCCACGACCTGGATGATCACCGAGCCCGCCTCGACCACGTAGAGCCCGCCGATCAGCGGCAGCAGCAGCTCCGCCTTCGTGAGCACGGCCAGCATGCCGATGGCGGCGCCGAGCGCGAGCGAGCCCGCGTCGCCCATGAAGACCTGCGCCGGGTGGCAGTTGAACCACAGGAAGCCGATCGCGGCGCCGATGAGCGCGCCGCAGAACACGGTCAGCTCGCCCGCGCCCTTGACGTTCACGATGCGCAGGTAGTCGGCCGCCCGGAAGTTGCCGGTCAGGTAGGCGATGATCCCGAACGCCGCGCCCGCCATGATGACCGGCCCGATCGCGAGGCCGTCGAGGCCGTCGGTGAGGTTCACCGCGTTGGAGGCGCCGACGATCACGATCACCGCGAAGAGGATCCACATCCAGCCGAGGTCGAGCAGCCAGCCCTTGAGGAAGGGCACCGCGAGCACGGGCGCCCAGCCGTTCTGGGGCGGCTGCCAGAACACGATCTGCAGGAGCGCCAGCGCGAGCACGACCTGCATCGCGAACTTCGTGCGCGCCCTGACGCCCTTGCGCGTGCGCAGCTTCACGAGGTCGTCCCACACGCCGATGAGCCCGAAGCCGAGCGTGGCGAGCACCACCACCCACACGTAGCGGTTGTGGAGGTTCGCCCACAGGAGCGTGGAGCCGAGGATCGCGGCGAGGATGATGATCCCGCCCATCGTCGGCGTGCCCTGCTTCGCGCGGTGGCGCTCCGGCGTGTCCTCGCGGATCGTCTCGCCGCCGTGCTGCGCCTCGCGCAGGCGGTTGATGATCCACGGGCCGATCACCAGCGAGATCACGAGCGCCGAGATCAGCGCCATGAAGGACCGGAACGTCAGGTAGCGGAAGACGTTGAAGATGATGTGGTCCTTGGCCAGCGGGACGAGGAAGTGGTAGAGCATCGGCCCTACTCCTGCCCGGTGCGCGCGAGCCGCGCCACCAGCGCGTCGACGATGCGCTCCATCCGCATGCCGCGCGAGCCCTTGACCAGGACGAGATCGCCGGGGACGAGCGCCTTCAGCAGGAAGGCCACCGTGTCCTCGAACGTCTCCGTGTGATGCGCGTCCGCGACGCCCGCGGCGCGCCCCGCCTCCACCAGCGCCGCCGCGTGGCGGCCCATGCCGACCAGCACCGCCGCGCCCGTCTCGGCGGCGGCGCGGCCGATCTCGCGGTGCGCCGCCTCGGCGCCGGGACCGAGCTCGAGCATGTCGCCGAGCACGACGACCAGGCGCGCGCCCTCGCGATGCGTCGCCACCGTGGCGAGCGCCGCGCGCACGGACGCCGGGTTCGCGTTGTAGGTGTCGTCGAGGATCCGCACGTCGCCCGCGGCGCGCCACACG
>Ga0194131_10007064_pt1 | contig 15269 bp, 11 predicted proteins | sample TA2KigO120mmetaG_FD_148631 | JGI IMG/M metagenome (GOLD analysis project Ga0194131, IMG submission 148631) | Freshwater microbial communities from Lake Tanganyika, Tanzania - TA2015053 Kigoma Offshore 120m | ecosystem: Environmental > Aquatic > Freshwater > Lake | place: Tanzania: Lake... | reverse complement strand
CGGCGCATCGTTGCCTCGGCATCGACCATCCACGTCGCCGTGTCGACCACCACGCCATAGTCGGCCAGCGCCTTCCCAGGCGACAGCAGCTCGTTGCGCACGTCGCGCAGCACCGCGGCCGGATCGCGCTCCAGCGGATCGCCCCAGCCACCGGCGCCGGCCAGGATATGGCGGAACACCTGCCCCTTCTTGATCGTCATGGTGAGCTTGGAGGGCAACACGCGATTCTCGCCGCCGGGGTCGAGGTAGTTCTCGGATGGTGCGCCGGGGCTGCCACCATAAAGGCCGAACGGTCGATGATCGCGCCGGTCGGAACGCACCTGCAACATGCCTTCGTCTTCGAGGAACCTGTAGTCGCGGCGGAACGGCACGCCGCCGCGAAACTTGCCGGCGCCGGCGCGATCGCCGACGAACTCGTAGGCCAGCAACTGGATGGGCTGCTCGGCCTCGGTGACCTCGATCGAATGCGAGGCCATGTTGGCGAACATGTGAGAGTTGCCGTCGAGTCCATCGGCCCACGGGCGGGCGCCCCAAGCGCCGCAGGTGAAGTCGACATAGACGAACGGCTTGCGGTCCGGGTCGTAGCCACCGATCGAGATGCCGGTGTTGCCGCCGTCGCCTGCCGCCTTGACCTTGTCGGGCAGCATCATGGCGAGCGCGCCGAACATGCAGTCGACCATGCGAAAGCCGGTGAGACCGCGGGCGGCGCAGGCCGCCGGCAGCACGCCGTTGCCGACCGTGCCGGGCGGGCAGATCACCTCGATGGCGCGGAACACGCCTTCGTTGTTGGGAATGCCCGGCGGTAGGATCGAGCGCACGCCGGTATAGGAGGCGGCCTTGGTGAACGAGAGCGTGTTGTTGATCGCGCCCTTGACCTGCGGATTGGTGCCGGTCCAGTCGACTACCATGTGGCCGCCGGTCTTGCGGATGGTGACGAACAGCCGGATCGGCTTGCCGTAGTCGACACCGTCATCATCGATCCAATCCTCGAAGCTCCATTCGCCGTCGGGCAGCTTCTCCAGGGCCGATCGCGTCAGGCGCTCGGCGTAGTCGATGACTTCCCTGAGGTAGAGCTTGGTCTGTGCGGGACCGTAGCGCGCCACAAGTTCGGCGAACTGCGTCTCGCCGATGTGGCAGGCCGCGAGCTGAGCGCGCAGATCGCCGAACAGCTGCACCGGCAGGCGGACGTTCTTCTCCAGGAATGTCATGATGGTCTTGTTGAGCTTGCCCGCCTCGTAGAGCTTCATCGGCGCAATGCGCAAGCCTTCGGCGTAGATCTCGGTCGAGTCCGAGGCGTTGGAGCCCGCGACGCGACCGCCGACATCGATGTGGTGGCAGACGGTACAGGCGAAGGCCAGCCGTTCGCCCTCGTGATAGAGCGGTTTGAAGACGAAGATGTCGGGCAGATGCATGCCACCGTCGAACGGGTCGTTCATGATGAAGATATCGCCCTCCGCCATTTCGTCCTTGAAATGGCGCATGATCGCTTCCATGGCGGTCGGCACCGAGCCGAGATGGCCGGGCAGGGTGAGGCCTTGGGCAGCGAGCTTGCCGTCGGCGTCGGCAAAGCCCGTCGAGTAATCCATGTTGTCCTTGAGCACGCCCGAATAGGTGGTGCGGAACACCGTCAGCGCCATCTCGTCCGCGATCGAGAAGACGGCGTTCTTGAACAGCTCCAGTGCAATGGGATCGTAACGGTCCGCCACCTGATTGCTCCCCCTATGCTCGATCCAGCGCTATCGTCGGGCGCTTTACTCCGGCGCGCGAATGTTAGCGCGTCGGATGACCTCGCCCCAGCGTACAGCTTCAGATTTGATCAGCGCGTCCAGTTCTTGCGGCGAGCATGGCGTGACCGACAGGCTGAGTTCGGTGAAGCGACGCTGCAGGTCGGGCGCAGCAAGCGCCTTCCGCACCTCGGTATTGAGGCGGTCGATGATATCACGTGGCGTTGCAGCGGGCGCCGTGAGGCCGAACCACGTCTCGACATCCGCGCCCTTGATGCCCGGCTCCGCGAGGGTCGGGACGTCTGGCAGGCTTGGCGCGCGTTGAGGCGACGTCACGGCCAGTGCGCGTAGGGCGCCGCCCTTGACCTGCCCAGTCACGACCGAGACGTTGGCGAACAGCAGCGGAAGCTGGCCGGCCACCACGTCGGCAATCGCCGGTGCCTCGCCGCGGTAGGGCACGTGGGTCATGCGGATGCCGGTTTGGTGCAGGAACAGCTCGGCCGCCATGTGCGGCGTCGTGCCGACGCCGCCCGAACCGTAGTTGATGGCGCCGGGTTGGGCTTCGGCTATGGCCAAAAGATCGCCGACCGACTTGGCGGCGAAGGACGGATTGACCACCAGCACCAACGGCGAAGCGCCGAGCAAGGAAATTCCGGCCACGTCGCGCGGCGCGTCGAAGCCGATCGACTTGTAGAGCTGCGGCGCCACGGCGTAGCTGGTCTGTGCGGCGACCATCAGCGTGGTCCCGTCGGGCCGTGCCTTGGCGAGCATGTCTGCCGCGATCAGGCCGCTTGCTCCGGTCTTGTTGTCGACGATGACTTGGCCAAGCGGCCCGCCACTCATCTGCTGCGCCACCAGGCGGGCGATCACGTCGTTGCCGCCGCCGGCGGCAAATCCCACCAGGATGCGAATGGGTTGGGTGGGGAACGACGACGGCTGGGCGTACGTATCGGCGGCAAGCCCGACGCCAGCCGCAGCGAGGCCAGCCTGGGCAAGCACGCGTCGACGGGAAATCCGGACCATTCCGCCGCTCCTGTGGAGGTGGAGTGGCGAGCTTAGCCTGATTTGCCGCGGATTGCCGAGGCTTACAATCCCGGCATTGCGGAGGGTTTCGTAGCCAGTGACAGCCCGTCGTAGGCGGTGGTCCTGGGGCACGACCGCCGCGACAGGCGATCATCTCCTCGTCATGTCAGGCGAAGTTTTCTCATCAGCCGACACATAAAGTTTCATCGTCATCGGACGAGGAGCTTGAACGGGAACGGTTTATGCTGTCGCCGTCGTCAATCGGAGAGACGCCATGAGCCTTCTCACAGTCGCCGAGAACAACGTTGCGGCCGATGCCAAGAGCGCCTCATCGCCCTATGTGCCGTCACTGCAGGTCACGAACGGGCAGTCGCCTCCCATCGCGGCGAATGGCGGGTTGTCTTACATGTCGTTCGACAAGGACGGCGATGCAGGAACCGCCAAGGCGATCGACGACGCGCTCGCCGAGATCGCCAGCGGTGAGGGCCAGCGCGTCATCGACATGATCGATAAGACGCCGCCGGGTCCGATCAAGACCCGTTGGGGGCTTGCTTTCAGGGAGTATAACGAGTGCGTGAGGCATATCCGCGAGTCGAACAGCCTCAAGGCCCCGGAGGGTGGCCTGGTGTTGCCGCTGGCCTATACCGTCTACGAGCGGCCGTCCTATTCCATCGTTCCGTCCAATGCCATCTGGCGGGATCCGGAGCATGCCGCGCTCGCGGCGAAACTGCGCCAGAACGAAGAAGACAACAGGCGACGGAATCTGTACTTCCCGCACGTGATGCGCGACGCGCGGCGCATTGGCGAGTATTACCCCGGCCTCTCGCCCAACAGCCCCGAATGCATGGACCGACTCGGCGTCTCGCTGGCGCACCTCGAGTCCAAATGCACCAACTTCTACGATGCGGCGGAGGTGGAGCGCGTGTTCTATCCCGAGATCGAGAAGCTGCTGCTCGAGTTCTTCCCCGGCGCCACCGACGCGCTGGTCTACAACCACGACGTCTTCGACAAGGACTACACGGGTGATCGCACTGAGGACCAGGACAACAAGAACCCTGGCGTGAATGCCCGCTACGTCAACCTCGTGCACAACGACCTGAACGACAATTCGGGCCGTGTGCGCTGCCGCGAGCTGCTGACGAAGAACCTGCGCAATTTCGGGCGCACCCAGCACTACACGGAAGCCGAGGCCGACACGAAGATGTCGCGGCGGTTCATGTCGATCAATCTCGCCAAGCCGATGGAGACGGTCGAGCAGTTCCCGTTCGTGCTCTGCGCTTGGCCCTCGTTCGCCGACCAGCCCTACATCAACAACTACAGAATTTACGACGACCGTGTCGGCGAGACGACACGCTTCACCTACCGCCCCGATCACGAGTGGTACTGGTTCCCGCGGCAGACCTCGACGGAGGTCTCCATGCTGAAGTGCTACGACTCGGTGACCGACGGATCCGTCTCGCGCTGGTCCTTCCACACCGCCTGCATCGACCCGACCGCGCCCGCCAATGCGCGCTGCCGCAAGAACGTCGTGGTCCGGGCTTACGTCTTCTTCTAGGAGGGTGGGACCGGGACGTCAGCCTCGGTCCCGACAACCCCTTCTGATCATTGATGAATTTTACGCTGGCGATGGGTTGACGCGGCGCTCCCGGGTCCCTATTTTCCGCGCTCTTTCGGAATTCCCCCGGGGCCGCCGGGGCTTTTGTTGAGAAGACCCATGAAGATCCGCCATTCGCTCAAGTCCGTGAAGACGCGCCACAAGGACAGCCGCATCGTGCGCCGCAAGGGCCGCGTCTACGTCATCAACAAGACCAACCCGCGCTTCAAGGCTCGCCAGGGCTGAGACCAGGCGCGTCCAGCGTTCAAAAGCGGCGGAGGCTCCGGCTTCCGCCGCTTTTTCATTTGGCGTAAGGATCGGGCATGGAGATGCCGCCGCTCGATCCCGCCATCCTCGCCCGCCGGTCGGAGATCGTGGCAGCGTTGCGGGCCATCGTGCCGGGTGAGGGCGTGATCGACGACCTCGACGGCATGCGGCCCTACGAGTGCGATGCACTGTCGGCCTATCGCCAGATGCCGTTGGTCGTGGTGCTGCCCGAAACCGTGCCTCAGGTCTCGGCCATCCTGCGCTACTGCCAGGACAACAAGGTCAAGGTCGTGCCGCGCGGCGCCGGCACCTCGCTGTCGGGCGGCTCGATGCCGGTGGGTGACGCCATCCTGCTTGGCCTGGGCAAGTTCAACCGCGTTCTCGAGATCGACTACGCCAACCGCTGCGCACGCGTGCAGCCCGGCGTCACCAACCTCGGCATCACCAAGGCCGTGGAGCACGAGGGCTTCTACTACGCGCCCGATCCCAGCTCGCAGATCGCCTGCTCGATCGGCGGCAACGTCGCGGAGAATTCCGGCGGCGTGCATTGCCTGAAGTACGGCCTCACGACCAACAACCTTTTGGGCATCGAGATGGTGTTGATGACCGGCGAGGTCGTGCGGCTGGGCGGCAAGCATCTCGACTCCGAGGGCTACGACCTGATGGGGCTGATGACCGGCTCCGAAGGGTTGCTGGGCGTCGTGACCGAGGTGACAGTGCGGCTGCTGCGCAAGCCCTCGACGGCGCGCGCCGTGCTGCTGGGCTTCCCGACCGAGGCCGGCGCGGCGGACTGCGTCGCCGCCGTCATCGCCTCGGGCATCATCCCAGGCGGCATGGAGATGATGGACAAGGATGCGGTGAAGTGCGCTGAGGCCTATGTCGGCGCGGGCTATCCGCTGGACGTCGAGGGCCTGTTGATCGTCGAGCTCGATGGCCCGCCGATCGAGGTCGATTACCTGGTCGAGCGCGTCGCCGAGATCGCGCGCGAGCGTGGCGCGACCACGGTGCGGGTGAGCCGCGATGAGCAGGAGCGCGTGCTGTTCTGGGCGGGCCGCAAGGCAGCGTTCCCCGCCGTCGGCCAGATCACGCCCGACTACATGTGCCTCGACGGCTCGGTGCCGCGCGGCCGGCTGGTCGAGGTGCTGGCCAAGATGCGCGAGATGTCCAAGAAGCACGGGTTGCGCGTCGTCAACGTCTTCCATGCCGGCGACGGCAACCTGCATCCGTTGATCCTGTTCGACGCCAACGATCCGAGCGAGCTGAAGCGCGCCGAGGAATTCGGTGCCGATATCCTCCGGCTGTGCGTGCAGGTGGGCGGCGTGCTGACCGGCGAGCACGGGGTGGGCATCGAGAAGCGCGACCTGATGGGTGAGCAATTCACCGAGATCGACCTCGACCAGCAGATGCGCGTGAAGTGCGCTTTCGATCCCGACCACCTGCTCAATCCCGGCAAGGTCTTCCCCAAGCTGCGGCGCTGCGCCGAACTGGGCCGCCTGGTGGTGCACCAGAACAAGATCCCGTTCCCCGACATCCCTCGGTTCTAGGCAATGGCGGGTACCCTCAGGCCGCGCGACGCCAAGGAGCTGCGGCAGGCGATCGAATGGGCATCGAGCGAAGGTGCCACGCTCGACGTGCGCGGCGAGGGCAGCAAGCTTGCCCTTGGCAAGCCGATGGTCTGCGACCAGGTGCTCGATCTGTCGGGACTTGCCGGCATCGTCGACTACGCGCCCGAAGAGCTGGTCGTGACGCTGCGCGCCGGCACGCCGTTGCGCGAAGTCGAAGCCTTGCTGGCGCAGCGCAACCAGATGCTGGCTTTCGAGCCGCCCGATCTCGGCCCGTTGCTGGGCGGCGAGCCCGGGCGAGGGACTCTGGTCGGTGCTCTCATGGGCAATCTCGCCGGGCCGCGGCGCCTCGCCGCCGGTGCGGCGCGCGATCATCTGCTGGGCTTCAGCGGCGTCAACGGCCGCGGCGAGGCCTTCAAGTCGGGTGGCAAGGTGATGAAGAACGTCACCGGCTACGACCTCTCCAAGCTGCTGGCCGGCTCCTGGGGTACGCTGGCCGTGCTCGACGAGGTGTCGGTCAAGGTGCTGCCGGCGCCCGACCAAACGCGCACATTGCTGCTGCGCGGGCTCACCGACGAGGCAGCGGTACAAGCCATGTGCGCCGCCATGGGCAGCCCGCACGAGGTTTCAGGCGCCGCCCACGCCGACGGCAAGACGGCGCTGCGTCTCGAAGGCGTGGCGCCCTCGGTCGAGGCACGGCTCAAAGGGCTGCGCGACATTCTCGCCGTGGCCGGTGCGGCGATGCAGGAATTGGGCACGCTCGAAAGCCGCGCCCTGTGGCGTGAGTTGCGCGACGTCCAGCCGTTGGCTGGCGACCGCGATTCGATCGTCTGGCGGATTTCCTGCCCGCCGACCGAAGGACCGGCGGTCGTGGCGCGGCTGCGCGCTCGTCGCCCCTCGGCAAAGGCTTTCTATGATTGGTCGGGCGGACTGGTGTGGCTCGCCCTGCCATCCAGCTCCAACGGCGACCACATGATCGTACGCAGCGCGCTGGGCGCGACCGGCGGTCACGCCGCCTTGATCCGTGCACCCGAGGCGGTGCGTGCGGCCGTACCGGTCTTCCAACCGCAACCCGCCGCACTCGCCACCCTGTCCGCCCGCGTCAAGGAGAGCTTCGATCCCAGGCGGCTGTTCAATCCGGGGCGGATGGGCTGACTTGCAGATACTAATCAGGTTGATTAGTATTTTGGGCAATGATCGACGAGAGTCGGTTCCACAACACGATGACGTTGCGCTTGTTCTACGGTGAGCGGGTTCGTCGCTATCCGCCGGATTTAGACCAAAGGACTCGGAACAAGCTCAAGATCGTGTATGCGGCGAATAGGCATGATGATGAAGCGCAAGAACAGCCCCGTGCACCCAGGGCGTATCCTACAGGGTGAGTTCATGGAGCCAGCTGGCATCTCGCAGTATCGGCTGGCCCAAGCGACTGGGCTGTCGCAAATGCAAATTGGCAATATTGTTCGCGGCAAGCGAAGCATTACCGCTGAGACGGCGTTGCGACTGGAGCGGGCTCTGGGCATGAGCGCGCAGACTTGGATGAACTTGCAAGCGCTGCATGATCTCGAGAAGGCGACCCTCGAGGTGGGCAGCCGAATCAGGAAGACGACAGAGCGTTTGAAGCTGCCTGCCGCCGCGTAGGTTTTGCGGCGTGCAGACCAACTTCTCCCTGACCCAGCTTGCTGATCCGTTGGTGGCTCGCAGCGAGCACATCCTGCGCAAGTGCGTGCATTGCGGCTTCTGTACGGCGACCTGCCCGACCTTCGTGCTGCTAGGCGACGAGCGCGACAGCCCGCGTGGCCGCATCTATTTCATCAAAGCGATGCTCGAGGGTGAGCGCGCGCCTATGGCCTCGGAGGTGAAGCACGTCGACCGCTGCTTGTCTTGCCTGTCCTGCATGACGACCTGCCCGTCGGGCGTGAACTACATGCACCTGGTCGACCACGGTCGCGAGCACATCGAGCGCCAATTCAAGCGCCCGCTGGCCGATCGATTGATGCGCGGGCTGCTCGCCTGGCTGATGCCGCGGCCGAACGCATTTCGCTGGGCCATGGTGCTCGGCCGCTTGGCCAAGCCGTTGGCGGCGCTGTTGCCGTCGAGCAGCGCCGATCCAGGCGGCGCCACGTTCCTGCGACGCCTGCGAGCGATGCTGGAAGCGGTGCCTGACCGGCTCACCGGCCCTTCGCCGGTCGACCGGCCGCAGACCTTCGCTGCTGCCGGTCTGCGCCGCAAGCGCGTCGCGCTGATGCCGGGCTGCGGCCAACAGGTCCTGGCGCCTGAGGTCAACGAGGCGACGGTGCGGCTCCTGACGCGCCACGATATCGAGCTGGTGAACGTCGCGGGTTCGGGCTGCTGCGGCTCGTCCGTTCTGCATGTTGGCCGTGCCGACGAGGCGATGGCGCTGGCCCGGCGCAACATCGCCGCCTGGATGCGCGAGATCGATGCCGCGGGCCTTGATGCCATCGTCGTCAACGCCTCGGGCTGCGGTACCACGGTGAAAGACTACGGTCACCTGCTGGCCGACGATCCGGTCTGGAGGGAGCGGGCCGAGCAGGTGGCGCGGCTGGCCAAGGACGTGAGCGAGGTGATGCTGGAGGTGGGTCTCGCGAACGTGACCCCGCGGCCGCTCGCCGTCGCCTACCATTCGGCCTGTTCTATGCAGCATGGCCAGAAGGTGATTGACCAACCCAAGCAGCTCTTGCAGGACGCGGGCTTCGTCGTGAAGGACGTGCCCGAGGGCCATCTGTGCTGCGGCTGGGCCGGCACCTACCAAGTGCTGCAGCCCGATCTGTCGCAGCGGCTGCGCGCGCGCAAGGTGGCCAACATCGAGAGTCTGCGGCCCGACGTCGTTGCTGCCGGCAATTTCGGCTGCATCGGCAATATCGCGGCAGGCACCGGCCTGCCGGTGGTGCACACCGTCGAGTTGCTCGACTGGGCGACGGGCGGTCCCAGGCCCGCGGCGCTCGGTTAGACGCTTGTTCTTTCTTCGCGCTTGCCTTGTCAGCCTGCTCGGCTCGATGCTCGGGTTGGCCGTGCTGGCGCAAACCAGTGGGAGCAGCCGCATGCTCGACACCTTGTTCGCCAAGCTACAGACCGCGACCGATCCCGTGGCGATCCAGAGCCTGGAAGCGGCGATCTGGGAGCAGTGGATCATGATCCCCGACCCCGACCAGCGCGAGCTGATGATGCAGGGCATCGTCGAGATGCAGCAGCGGCAGCTGCAGCAGTCCGTAGCGACCTTCACCAAGCTCATCGGGGTCGCGCCCGACCTGTCGGAGGCGTGGAACAAGCGCGCGACGGCCTACTGGCTGCTTGGCAACTTTACCGCCTCGCTCGCCGATATCTGCGAGACGGTGAAGCGCGAGCCGCGTCACTTCGGCGCCTATTCCGGCCTTGGCATGATTCGGGCGGAGAGGGGCGAGTACGCCCGCGCCGTTGCAGCCTTCGAGCTGGCGCGCCGGCACAACCCGCACATCATCGGCATCGACGACGAGATCGCGCGACTGAAGGCGCTGGGTGGCGAGCCGCCGGCCGATCCCCTGGACTGCACCCAGCGAACCGCCGGCCGCTGAACCTTGCCGGGTCGCGGAGGTACGGGCAAAGTCCTCCCGACTGTCAATTTCAAGGATCGGTCGATGGCAACTCTGTATCTCGGCGGGCGTCTGTTCGATGGCGAGCGGGTGCTGGACGGGCAGGCGGTGCTCGAGGAGGCCGGCAAGGTCAAACGTGTGGCCGCTCAGGGCGAGTTTGCGGGCTTCGCCGGCGAGCGCGTGGACACGACGGGCGGCACGCTGATCCCCGGCTTGATCGACTGCCACGTCCATTCGCTGAGCGGTGCGGAGGGCAATCCGGGCGCGCTGCAGGACCGCATGAGCGCTGCCCAGATAGCGGTGCGCGGCATGGAGTTCATGCGCGACACGCTGGAAGGCGGCATCACTGCGGTGCGTGATTGCGGCGGCAAGGACTATATCGAGTTTGCTGTCCGCGACGCTTACAACAGCGGCCGCTTCCTCGGGCCGACGATGCGCTGCGCCGGCCGCATGATCTGCATGACCGGCGGCCACGGCAACCGCACCGGCCGCGTCGCCGACGGCGCCGACGAGGTGGTGAAGGCGGTGCGCGAGCAGATCCACGCCGGATCGGACTTGATCAAGATCATGGCGACCGGCGGCGTCATGACGCCCGGCGTCAATCCCGAGGACGCGCATTATTCGGCTGAGGAGATGAAGGCCGGCATCAGCGAGGCGCATCGGTTCCACAAATGCTGTGCCAGCCACGCCCAGGGCGCACTCGGCATCCTCAATGCCGTGCGCGGCGGCATCGATTCCATCGAGCACGGCATCTTCATGACCGAGGAGTGTGTGACGGAAATGAAGGAGCGCGGCGTGTGGCTGGTGCCGACGCTCGCGGCGGTCAAGAACATCCTCAAGGGCTACGATGACGGTGACCGCTCGATCCCCGACTACGTGATCGAGAAAGCACGCCGCGTGTTCGATCGCCACATCGCCTCGATCAAGATGTACTACGGAGCAGGCGGCCGCATCGCCATGGGCACCGACGCCGGCACCCCGCACAATCGCCACGGCGAGAATGCGCGCGAGCTGGAGTACATGTGCGAGATCGGCATCTCCAACCGCGATTCGCTGTTCTTCTCGACGGCGAGCGCCGCCGATCTGATGCGGCTCGCCGACCAGGGGCGCATCCGGGAGGGCAACAGCGCCGACTTCGTGTTGTGCGGCGGCGATGCCCTGGCCGACATCAAGCGCGCCGCACGAAAGGAGAATCACCGCCTGGTGGTGAAGCGTGGCGTGGTGGCGCGCGACAACCGAGCGGCCTTTGCACGCCACGCCGAGCGCGCCGCGGCGGAGTAGGCGACCCAAAGCGTCCAACGGCCCATGGAAGAGATTTTCCTGATCCTGGTCGGGATCGCCTGGGCTATCGGAACACCGATCGTCGCGATCGTGGCGCTGGTGCGCACGGCTCGCCTGCGCCGAGAGACCGAGCGGCTCGCCGCCGACGTCGCGCTGATCCGCCGGCAAATGGCCGAAGCGGCCTTGCCGCCACCCTTTGCCGACAAGCCGGCGGAAGAGGCGCTGCAGCAGATCGTGCCGCCGCCTGCGCCGCCGTTCGAGCTCGAGCCGGAGCGTCCAGCCGAGCCGGCTGCCGCCGCAGTCACAGCGCTGCCGCCGCCGGTGCCCATATCCGGGCCGGCGCCCGCGCGAGTCGGCTGGGAGCAACGCTTGGGCGCGCGGGCCTTCGTGTGGATTGGCGCGATGACGCTCGCGCTCGCCGCTGTCTTCCTGGTCCGTTACTCGATCGAGGAAGGCTATCTGTCACCCGAGGTGCGCGTGATCCTGGCAGCGCTGTTCGGCTTTGCCCTGATCGGCGCCGCCGAGCGCGTTCGTGGCCGCGACGAGCGCGTCGCTCAGGCGCTGGCCGGCGCCGGTGTGGCCTCGCTCTATGGCGCGCTGTTCGCCGCGGTCGCGCTCTACGACATGATCTCCAAGACGGCGGCGGGTGGCGGCGCCGTGGCGCTGACGGCGTTCGCTATCGGCGTGTCTCTGCGCCATGGCATCTTCGTGGCCGGCCTCGCCTTCGTCGGCGGTTTTGTCAGCCCGGCGATCATCGGCAGCGAAACACCCAACACGCCCGTCCTGTTCGGCTATCTGCTGGCGATTGCCGCCGGCACGCTCGCCGCCATCCGTCATCGCGGCTGGTGGCCGCTCGGTTGGGGCGTGCTCGCGGGCGCTGCGCTCTGGACGGGGCTCTGGATGTCCTCGCTGGCAGGTGGATTGGTCTGGGTCTGCCTGTTCCTGGTCGCCGTCGCCGGCTTGTTCGTCTGGGCGACCTGGCGGCGGCTCGGCGAGAGCGACAATCCGCCGCTCGATGTCGCGGCCCTGGTCTGGTCGGCGATGACCCTGAGCGGGGCCTTGATGGTCATGATCGTGGTGCAGGGTCGCGGTCGCGAGGACGCGGGCTGGCTCGCGCTCGGCGCCCACGGTCTCGGGCTTCTCGCGCTGGCACGCTACACGCCGCGCTTCCAATACGTTGCCGTCGTGGCGCCGCTGCTGTCGCTTGCCGCGCTCGTGCAGTGGCGTGAAGTACAGAGCTTTGCCTGGGTCGCCGGCCAGTTCGGTGTCGTCTATGCCGGCGTGGCCTTCGCGTTGATGTGGAATGCGGCGCGGCCGGGTTTCTGGGCGGCACTCAGTGTCGGCGCCGCGTTGGGCCATTTCCTGCTCTGCTGGTGGGTGTTGCGCGACACCACCGTCGCTGCTCCGTGGGGGCTGATCAGCATCGCGCTTGCCGCTCCGTTCCTGGTCGGCGCCGAGCGACTGGCGCGCTGGCGCGCGGCGATGCCGGGCGCCACCGAGGCGTTGGGGATGCTGGCGGCGGGCGTCGTCTTCTTCGTCGCTGCAGCCATCGCCCTCGAGCTGAGGCGCGAGTGGATGACGGTTGCCTACGCTGTGGAGTTTGCCGCTGTCGCCGGCATTGCGGCCAGCCTGGGCTTGAACGCCATGCGACGGCTCTGCTGGCCGCTGCTGGCCGCCGTGGTCGTTCGCTTTGCGCTCAATCCCGAAGTGTTGACGTATCCGCTGGGGCTCACGCCAATCCTCAACTGGATTCTGTGGGGTTATGGCTTTGCGATCGCCGCATTGGTCGTCGGCCTGCGCATGCTGCGGCCAGGTGGCGACCACTACCTGGTGCGTGCCACCGAGGCGGCGGTCGCACTGCTCGCCTTCGTGCTGGCGACGCTGGAAGTGCGCAGCTTGTTCCAGCACGACACCATAGCGGCGCCTGAGGCAGGTTTCCTGGAGCGGACCTTCTATGCGCTGGTCTGGGGCGCCTTCGCGCTCTCCGCTTTGTGGCTGGCACGCCGGCGCCGCGACCTTGTTGCCTTGTGGGCATGGCGCATCAGTGGCGCGCTCGTGCTCTCTTTGCTGGTCGTGGGCCAGGTGATCGTCGCCAATCCGGTGTTCGAGACGGCCGATCTCGGCCGCTGGCCGATAGCCAACGGGTTGCTGCTGGCCTATGCGTTACCGGCTGCGATGGCGGCGCTGGCGCGGCGTTGGGTCGATGAGGTCGAACGCGACCGCCGGGTGGGCCTGATCGTCGAGGTCTCGGCTGCGATGCTCGCGTTCGTCTATCTCTCTCTCGAGGTCCGCCACCTCTTCGATCCGACCTTCGCGCGCTCCGGCTTCGGCGCAAGCGGCCTCGAGCTCTACGCCTACTCCGCCGCGTGGTTGCTGTTCGGCGTGGTCCTGCTGGCGTTGGGCTTCGTTCGCCAAGCAGCGGCGCTCAGGCATGCCGGCATGGCGCTGGTCTGCATCGTGGTCGCCAAGGTCTTCCTCATCGACATGGCGGGGCTGCAAGGGCTGCTGCGCGTGCTGTCGTTCCTCGGCCTGGGTGCGGCTTTGATCGGTTTGGGCTACGCCTATCGTCGGTTTGGATTCAAGTAACCTATGAGCACGACCCTATTTCCCGAGCTTGCTTTGTCGCTCGACGCGCTGCGCGCCCGTCAGCTCGAACGCCTGCGCGCCGCACTGCGCCATGCCTACGACGACCAGGCGCCCTATCGCGCCAAGTGCCAGGCGGCGCACATCCACCCCGACGATCTGCGACAGCTCGACGACCTTCGCCGCTTCCCTTTCACCTCCAAGGCCGATCTACGCGACTCCTATCCCTATGGCATGTTCGCCATTCCGCGCGAACGTTGCGTGCGCATCCATGCTTCGAGCGGCACGACCGGGCGTCCGACCGTGGTCGGCTATTCGGCGCGTGACATCGAGTTGTGGGCCGACCTGATGGCGCGCTCGCTGTTTGCCGGCGGCGCGCGACCGGGCGACATCATTCACAACGCCTATGGCTATGGCCTGTTCACCGGCGGGCTTGGCGCCCACTACGGCGCCGAGCGGTTGGGCTGCACGGTGGTGCCGATGTCGGGCGGCTTCGGTGAGCGCCAGGTCCAGCTGATCCGCGAGTTCGGCGCCCGCGTCGTGCTGATGACGCCTTCCTACATGTTGGCGATCGCCGACGAGTTCGACCGCCAGGGCATCGACCCGCGTTCGACGGCGATGCGCGTCGGCATTTTCGGCGCCGAGCCCTGGACCGAAGGCATGCGGGCCGAGATCGAGCAGCGGCTGGGTATCGACGCGGTCGACATCTACGGCTTGAGCGAGGTGATGGGCCCGGGCGTGGCCTGCGAGTTCGTCGAGACCAAGGACGGGCCGACCATCTGGGAAGACCATTTCTATCCCGAGATCGTCGATCCCGAGACCGGCGCGCCGGTCGCCGACGGCGAACTCGGGGAGCTGGTCTTCACCTCGCTCACCAAGGAGGCGATGCCGGTGATCCGCTATCGCACGCGCGACCTCACGCGCTTGTTGCCGGGCAGCGCCACGCGCATGCGGCGCATGGCGAAGATCACCGGCCGCAGCGACGACATGCTGATCGTGCGCGGCGTCAATCTGTTCCCGAGCCAAGTCGAGGAGCAGATCCTGCGCGATCCGGCTCTGACCGGGCACTATGTGATCGAGCTATCGCGAACCGGTGCGCTGGACGACCTTTTGGTGCGGGTTGAGGCGAGGACGGCGCTGGAGAAGGAGGCTGCCCTGCGATCACAGGCGGAACTCGTGCGGCGCCTGAAGGGGATGTGTGGCCTCAGCGCTACAGTGGAAGTGGCAGTGCCCGGCGCGGTCGAGCGCTCGATGGGGAAAGCCCGCCGGGTGATCGACAAGCGCTAGTTGCAGGCTCTGCCGATCGCCGGTCGTATTCGTGCCTCGATCAGACTGGGGGCATCGCCGACGAGCCCTGATGCGGTTACAAAGGTCGATGGATCGTAGGTGGTCGAGGCCTTGGCGTGACGAGTGGCGGTGCTGACGATCCGCGAGGAGCGTCAAGACGATAGCGGTGATCACCGGAAGTCGACCCACGCTAGAGCCAATGGTCGGAAGGGGCGGACGGCCGTCCGCGAATTGCATTTACGTTCGCCTCGGCGCGTTGCTCCGTCTGAAAAACTCTACGATGGCGCTTTTCCGTCCATCCCTGTGGGTTCTGAGGTTCATACATTGCCGATTGTGCGACGTATCTGTCGACAAAACC
>Ga0194131_10007056_pt1 | contig 15286 bp, 13 predicted proteins | sample TA2KigO120mmetaG_FD_148631 | JGI IMG/M metagenome (GOLD analysis project Ga0194131, IMG submission 148631) | Freshwater microbial communities from Lake Tanganyika, Tanzania - TA2015053 Kigoma Offshore 120m | ecosystem: Environmental > Aquatic > Freshwater > Lake | place: Tanzania: Lake... | reverse complement strand
TCGCGGTGGCGGTGTCGTTCCTGTTCCTGAATCAGCTTGTGCGCCTGACCTACGTCCGGGCGATGCTGCTCGTGCCGTTTCTGCTGGTGCTCACGGCCTTCGGCGCGTATACGGCGCACAACGCCTTTGCGGACATCTTCCTGATGCTCGGCGCGACGGTGATCGGCGTGGCGGCGATCCGGTGGGACTGGCCGCGCGCGCCCCTCCTGCTGGCGCTCGTGCTCGGCGACATCGCGGAGCGGTACCTGTTCCTGTCGTACTCGCTCTACGAATGGCGCTGGCTGGCGCGCCCGCTCGTCGTGGCGTTCGCGCTGGCGACCTTCGCGGGGCTGGTGTGGCCGCTCGTGCGCGGCCGGCGGCAGGCGCACGCGTCGGCGGGGCACCGCGCCGATATGCCGATCGCCCTGGGCTTCCTGGTCGTGGCCGCGTGGGTCCTGTATCAGGCCGGCGGCTGGCCGTTCCGCACCGCCGTCTTCCCGCTCGCAACGGGTGTGCTGCTGCTGGTGTTCGCGCTGGTGAAGCTGGCGCAGTCGATCGTGGGGCGGGCCGTCCCGCAGCCGCGTGTGGCGCACACGCGTGAGTCGGACTCCACGCGTCCGTCCCCCCCGCCCCCGGACGCCGCGGACGTCGCCGACGTGCCCGACGTCTTCGCCACCGCCTCGCGCGCCGAGTGGCGCGCGGCGCTCGCCTGGATGGCGGCGTTCTTCCTGCTTCTCTGGCTCGTCGGCGCGCTGGTCGCCGTGCCGCTCTTCGCGCTCGTCTACCTGCGGGCCGCCGCGCGCGGCTCGCTCGTGCTCGCGGGCACCTACGCGCTCGTTGCGTGGCTCTTCATCTACGGCGTGTTCGACCGCGCGCTGCGCGTGCCGCTGCCGCAGGGGGCGCTGTTCTCATGACCGGCAGTCGCGCGGGCGCGCCTGGAACGGCCATGGGGCACGTGGCGTCCGGCTTCCGCCTTCGCATGAAGCTTCGGCGGACCGCCGTAGCGTTGGCGGAGGCGGTTGGCCGGACCCGGATCCTTCGATGGTGACGAAGCATCCGATTCGGCTCACGGTCAACGGCGAGGCGTGCGAGGGCGACGTGGAGCCGCGCACCCTGCTCGTGCAGCTTCTCCGCGAGCAGCTCGGCCTCACCGGCACGCACGTCGGCTGCGTCGTCGGCGAATGCGGCGCCTGCTCCGTGATCGTCGACGGCGCGCTCGTGAAGTCGTGCCTGATGCTCGCCGTGCAGGCCGACGGCTGCGCAGTCACCACGATCGAGGGGCTGAGCCCCCCCGGCACCCTGCATCCCGTGCAGTCCGCCTTTGTCGATCGCTTCGCGCTGCAGTGCGGGTTCTGCACGCCGGGCTTCGTGATGGCGGCCTACGCCCTGCTCGCCCGCAACCCGGCCCCGACCGAGGACGAGATCCGGCAGGAGCTGGCGAGCAACCTCTGCATGTGCACGGGCTATGTGCAGATCGTCGAGGCGGTGAAAGAGGCCGCCGAGCGGCTGCGCGCGGACGGACCCAGCCGATGACGCGCTACGTCGGGACCCGCGTCCGCAGCAAGGAGGCCCCGCGGCATGCGACCGGCCGCGGGCGGTACGTCGACGATCTCGCGCTGCCGCGGATGCTGCACGCCTGCGTCCTGCGCAGCCCGTACGCCCACGCCCGCCTCCTGGGCGTCGACGGCGCCCGCGCGCTCGAGCGTCCGGGCGTGACGGCCGTGCTGACGCCGGCCGACGTGCAGCGTCTGTCGCGCCCGTTCAAGCCGGGACGGTATGCGGCCGGACTGCGCGTGCCGATCCCGGAGTACGGGTGCGCGGTCGACAAGGTGCGCTACGTCGGCGAGCCGGTCGCGATGGTCGCCGCCGGCACGCGCGCCGGCGCCGAGGACGCGCTCGATCTGATCGACGTGGCGTACGAGCCGCTGGCCGCGGTCGCGACCACCGCCGACGCGGCGGCGCCGTCGGCGCCCGCGCTGTACGACGAGTTGGGCGGCAACGTCGCCTGGGAGGGGCACGTCTCGTACGGCGACGTGGACGCCGCGTTCGCGCGTGCGGACCGGATCGTCCGCGAGAACCTGAAGATCCACCGCTACAGCTCCACGCCCCTCGAGCCGTTCGCCTGTCTGGTGCAGGCGGCGCCCGAAGGGCTGACGATCTGGTGCAACGCCCAGTCGCCGGACGTGGTCTACGACGCGCTCGCCGAGGCGCTCGGACTCGACAGGGTCCGCGTCATCGTGCCGGACGTCGGCGGCGGGTTCGGTCAGAAGATTCATCTCATCCGCAAGTACGCCGTGCTCACCGCGCTCATGGCGGTCAGGACCGGCCGGCCCGTCAAGTGGATCGAGGACCGGAGCGAGCACATGATGGCCGGCGGCCACTCGTGCGAGCAGGAGTTCGATGTCGAGGCGGCGGTGAAGGCCGACGGGGAAGTGCTCGGGCTGAAGATCCGCGACACCGACGACGTGGGCGGATCGGTGAGCACGCTGACGATCCATTTCACCAACAAGCTGAACAACCTGTTCAACACCTACGCAGTGCAGCACCTGCGCCTCGAGGGGCGCTCGGTGCTCACCAACAAGTGTCCCGTCGTGCCGAACCGCGGGATCGGCAAGCCCGGCATGTGCTTCGTCTGGGAGCGGACGCTGGACCGCGTCGCCCGGGAGCTGGGGCTCGACCCGATCGCGGTGCGCCGGCGGAACCTCGTGCGGGCCGATCAGTTCCCGTACACGACGCCCAACGGCAACATTCACGGGAGCGGCGACTACCAGACGCTGCTCGACAAGGTGCTGGCCAACGTCGGGTACGACGACGTGCGCCGGCGGCAGGCCGCACAGCGCGAGGCTGAGGCGCGCCCCCGACGCCTGCTCGGCATCGGCGTGGTGATCGGTGTCGAGCCCGGCGGCCGCAACGCCGCGCGCGACATGGCGATCTTTCCGCAGTCGAAGCAGATGCCGGGCGCGGGGGGCGTCGAGGGGGCGACGGTCAAGATCGAGAAGAACGGGTCGGTCGTCTTCACGCTCGGCTCGCCGAGCTGCGGGCAGTCGCACGAGACGACGGCCGCGCAGGTCATTGCCGACGGGCTCGGCGTCGCGCCCGGGCAGGTGTCACAGGCCGGGACGTTCGACACGGCGCTCTCGCCGTGGGGCGTCTCGGCGGCGAACAGCGGCAACAACTTCCACCTCTACGACGTGGGTGCGGTGCACGGCGCCGCGGCGCGGCTGCGCGACAAGGTCCTGACGCTCGCGGCGCACCTGTTGAAGGCCGAGAGGGAGTCCCTGCGAATCGAGGACGGCCTCGTCCGGGGCTCCCGGCGTGAGCCGGAGGGGACGGAACAGACCATCTCCTTCGCCGAGCTCGGCAGGATCGCCTACGGGAACCAGGCGCTGCTGCCGCCCGGCTTCGAGCCGGGGCTGGAAGCGACCTACTACCACAGCCATCCGCACGCGAACCCGCGAATGCTGCCCGATGCGCAGGGCCGCGTGCGCGCGCAGTACACCTTCTCGTCGGCCGCGCATGCCGCGGTCGTCGAAGTCGATGGCGACACCGGGCGCGTCCGGGTCGTGCGCTACGTCATCGTCAGCGACAACGGCACGCTCATCAATCCGTCGGTCGTCGACGGCCAGATCTACGGGTCGGCCGCGCACGGGATCTCCGTGGCGCTCGGCGAAGGGTTCGTCTACGCGCCGGACGGCCAGCTCCTGACGATGACGCTGCTCGACTACGGAAAGTCGACGACGCTCGAGACGCCGCGGATCGAGGTGGCGCACCATCCCATTCCCGATCCGTTCACGACGCTGGGACAGAAGGCCGCGGGGGAGGGAGCGGCGATTCCGTCGCCGGCGGCGATCGCCAGCGCCGTCGAAGACGCGCTCACTCCGTTTGGCGTCACGGTGCGCCATCTGCCGCTCTCGCCCGAGCGGGTGTGGGAGCTGATACGGGGGGACGATGGTGGGTAGTCGCACCCTCGCACCGTCGCACCCTCGCACCGCTGCTTCAGGTCACATGAAAGATCCGCCGCGCGTTGTGCTCGTAGATCTTCGCCTGGTCGTCGGGTGGCATGTCGATCGCGGCCATGGCCTGGAGCGCCACCTCGACGTACTTCCGCCCGCCCTGCGTGTCGAACGGCATGTCGGTGGCGAACAGCACGCGATCGACGCCGAAGAACTCGAGGCCGCAGCGGAGGGCCGGCACGGAGCCAATGGTGATGGTGTCGGCGTAGAACTGCGGGAAATACTCGTAGGGGTGCCGCGGCAGGGGCACGGGCTCGTTCCTCGCCTGGGCCGCCTTGAGGAGCTTGTCGTATCCCTCGCGGATCCGCTCCGCGGCGTAGGGCGCGAAGCCGCCCAGGTGGTGGGTGACGATCGCGATCGACGGATGCCGGTCGAACACGCCGGCGAAGACCAGCCGCATCATCGCGGCGACGGTGTCGTAGAGCCAGCCGGCGATGCGCCACGTGTCGAAGCGGCTCGCAGTCTCGGTGGGGTAGTCGGCGCGGTCGGCGCCGCGGACTGGATGGAGCAGGATCGGCACGTCGAGCGCGGCGGCGCGGTCGAAGAACGGCGCGAACTGCGGATCGTCGAGCGGGCGGCCGTTGATGTCGGTATAGATCTGCACCGCGCGGAGCCCGAGCTGGCCGATCGCGCGATCGAGCTCGGCGATCGCGCGCTCCACGTCGTTCAGCGGCACGCAGGCCGCGGCGCCGACGAATCGCGACGGATGGCGCGCGACCAGCTCGGCCATCTCGTCGTTGGCGATGCGCGACAGCTCGAGCGCCTCGGCGGGGCCCGCGAGCGTCTCCACGGGCGGGTTCGCCGTGTTGACGATCTGGACGTATCCGTCGCCGCCCAGGTCCATGGCGCGGAACCGGGCGTCGAGATCGAAGAGCGCCGGCATGACGCGCTCCTGCTCCTGGAGACGCGGCGCGATCCGGAGCCGCGCGTCGCGGTAGCGCGGCGTGACGATGTGGTTGAAGACGTCGATTTTCATCGTAGGCAGTCGGCAGTAAGCAGTCGGCAGAGGACAGTGCGTCGCGTCCGGCTTCAGCCGGACCAGGAGTAGAGAGTGTATCCCGCGGAATTTGAGTATTTCGCGCCGCGGACCGTCGACGAGGCGCTGGAGCTGCTCGGCCGCTACGGCGACGAGGCCAAGATCCTCGCGGGCGGCCAGAGCCTCCTCCCGATGATGAAGCTCCGCATCGCCGGGCCGACGTATCTGATCGACGTCAACCGCATCGAGGGGCTCGGCGGCCTCCGGCAGGAGGGCGATCGGCTCGTGCTCGGCGCACTCTGCCGCCACGCCGAGGTGGCGGCCTCGCCGCTCGTCCGCGAGCGCCTGCCGCTGATGGCGGACGCGGCCCGGCTGACCGCCGACGTCCAGGTGCGGAATCGAGGCACGGTCGCGGGGAGCCTGGCGCACGCCGACCCGGCGGGCGACTGGCCGGCCGCGCTCCTGGCCCTCGACACGACCGTGCAGATTGCCGGCCCGGGCGGCGTGCGCGCTGTGGCGCTGGCCGAGTTCATCGTCGATGCGTACACGACCGCGCTCGAACCCGCCGAACTGGTGGTCGGCGTCTCGGTGGCGATCCCGGCGGCGCCGGCGGGCGGCGCGTACGTGAAGTTCGAGAAGCGCGCGGGCGACTTCGCCGTCGCCAGCATCGGCGTCCAGATCGGGCTCGAGCCGGGCGGGGGCGGCGAGCGCTGCCACAGCGTGGCGATCGGCCTGGGCGCGCTCGGGCCGACGGCGATCCGCGCGCGGGCGGCGGAAGATCGGCTGCGGGGACAGGCGCTCGACGCCGGACGCGTCGAGGAGGCCGCGGCGCTCGTGCAGGAGGCCGCCCAGCCGTTCGCCGATACGCGCGGGTCGGTCGGCTACAAGCGCCACCTCGCCGGCGTGCTCTTCGGGCGCGCGTGTGCCGCGGCGCTCGATCGCGCGCGCGGCCGCGAGGTGGCCACGCTGCACGTCTGAAATGAGGGACGCGCCGCCCGGGAGCAGCGGCCGGCGCCGCCCTCAGTCGCCCACCGGGTCCAGGCCGTGGCGCTTCATGGCTGCCGCCACCGCGGGGCCGGACAGATGTCGCAGCAGCGCCGTCGCGCCGTCCGCGTCCCCGGTGTTCGAGCTCCGGCCCGCCGTGAACGAGATGTAACCCTGCAGCTCGGCTGGAAACGGCCCGAGCGGCCGGACGCCGGGCGCCGCCAGGATCTCGCTCATCAGCGTCAGCACCAGGTCGACCTCGCCCGCCGCCACCGCGACCGGCGCTTCTCCGGCTCCCGTCAGCACGCTCTTCTGACGCATCGTGTCGGCGATGCCCAGCCGGTCGAACGCCCGGTCGATCGTGGCCCGGCTCTGGCCCTCGGCCCCGAACGCCACCGATCGCGCCCCGAGCAGGGTCGCCTTCAGGGCCTCGGGCGTGCCGATGTCGGCCGGCGGCGCGTCTTCCCGCACGCCGACGCCGACACCGACCCGGGCCAGCTCGGTGCGCGAGTCGGCGGCCACCTTTCCCTGCGCGACAAGGTCGTCGATCAGAACCGGCGTCAGGATCGCGGCGTCGAACGCTTCACCGCCGTCGATCTTCCTCTTGAGCGTCGCGGCCGTGCTGAACTCGATCGACAGCCGGCGATCGACCGCGCGTTCGATCTCGGGCTGCAGATCCTGGATCACCGACCTCACCCCGTTGGAGCTGAATACCCGCAGCTCGGCCGGCATCGGCGGCGGCTCCGGAGCCGACGTGCACGCGGACGCCGCGGCGAGCAGCAGCGCGGGCACCAGCATCGAGCCGGGCGTGCGCGGGCGAGTCATGGCATCGGTGCGCATGGCGCCGAGTATATACACTAACAGCGATGCATCTGGACGGCCGTTTCTCGGTCAAGGCGGCGCAAGCCGACGTGTACGCGTTTCTCACCGACCCGGCAAGGGTGAGCGTCCACATGCCGGACGTCACGGATGTGGTTATTGAAGACGACGACCACTTCACCGTCACCGCACGCGTCGGCGTGGCGCACATCAAGGGGACCATGGTGATGAAGCTCGAGATTCGGGATCGGCAGCCGACCGTGAGCACGACGGTCGCCGGCCGCGGCACGGGGCTCGCCAGCGTCGTCGACATGGTCACGAGCTTCACGCTCGAGGCGCCCTCGCCGGCCGAGACGATCGTCCGCTGGCGCGCGGACGTGACGGTGTCGGGCACGCTCGCCGCCTTCGGCCCGCAGGGGCTGCTCGACCGGATCGCCCGCAGGAACGTCGATGCGTTCGTCGAAGGGATTCGCGCGGGGTTGCCGGCGGGCTAGCGCGGCCGCCCGTCGACCGCGGACGCACGCGCCGACGTGCGCTTGACGCACCGGCGCCCCGCCGCCCACAATGGCCCGGCTCACGAACACCTTTTCCGTCGGGAGACGCCGATGCCTCGAACCGTCCGGATCCTGCTGAGCGTTGCCATCGCCGCGGCTTTCGCGCCGCCGCTCGCCGCGCAGTGGGCGCGCGTCGCTCCGCCCGGCGTGCCCAGGAACGCGGACGGGAGCGTCAACATGCGGGCGCCCGCGCCCCGCACGGCCGACGGCAGGCTCGATCTCTCCGGCATCTGGGAGCGCTCGACCCGCACCGAGAAGCCCGGCGAGGCGCCGCCGGGACGTCCCCCGCTGGCGACCTTCGCCAATCTCGGGGTGAACATGGTCGGCGGGCTGCCCTATCAGCCGTGGGCGAAGGAGCTGTCCAACAAGCGGGTGGCCAACCAGCGGTTCGACAATCCGGATGCGCTGTGCCTGCCGCAGGGGCCGCTGCAGTACCACCTCGACCCGCAGCCGCGGCAGATCTATCAGATGCCGCAGCGGACCCTCTTCATCTACGAGTCGAACTACGGCCGCCGCACGATTTACACCGACGGCCGGCCGCTGCCGAAGCAGGGCGAACCGCAGCCGACCTGGCACGGCTACTCGATCGGCCGGTGGGACGCCGACACGTTCGTCGTGGAGTCGAACAACTTCCGCGGCGTGCAGGGCGGCCATCCCGGCGACGCCTGGCTCGATCAGCTCGGCAGCCCGTACACCGACGCGCTCCACCTGACCGAGCGCTTCCGGCGGGTGAACTTCGGCAACCTGGAGATCGACGTCACGGTCGACGACCCGAAGGCCTACACGCGGCCGTTCACCGTGCGGGTCGAGCACGTGATCGTCGCCGACGGCTGGGAGATGGTGGAGTTCATCTGCCACGAGAACCAGATGTTCCTCAAGATGACCGGTAGACAGTAGCTGTTCCGGAGGCCGCCATGACACGGTTCACCGCATCGCTGCTGGCCGCGGCGTTCGCCGCTGCGGTCTCGCCCGGGCTCCACGCCCAGTGGCCCCTGTACCCGAAGCCGGGTGTGCCGAAAGGCGCCGACGGCACGGTGAACGCCACGGCCCCGGCGCCGCGCACCGCCGACGGCAGGCCGGACCTCTCCGGCATCTGGATGCGCACGACCCGCACGGAGAAACCGGGAAGCGCGCCGGCCGGCCAGCCGCCGCTGGCGTCGTTCAACGACGCGGGCGCGGGCATGAAGGGCGGCCTGCCGTATCAGCCGTGGGCGGCGCAGGTCATGAAGAAGCGCCTCGCCGAGCACGGGCTCGACAACCCGGATTCGCTCTGCCTGCCCCAGGGTCCGATGATGTTCCATCTCGACCCGCAGCCGAAGGAGATCATCCAGCTCCCGCACAAGACCGTGATGATCCACGAGTCGAACTACATGATTCGCACGGTCTATACCGACGGCCGGAAGCTCCCGCCGCAGGGCGAGCCGCAGCCGTACTGGCACGGCTACTCGGTCGGGCGCTGGGATGGCGAGACGCTGGTCGTCGAGACGAACAACTACCGCGGCGACGGGTGGCTGGATTTCAGCGGGAGCCCGTTCACCGACGCCATGCGCCTGACCGAGCGCTTCCGGCGCGTGAACTTCGGCAACCTGCACATCGACGTCACCATCGACGACCCGAAGGCCTACACTCGACCCTTTACCGTGCGAGTCGAGCAAGTGGTCGTGGCCGATGGCTCGGAGCTGATTGAGTTCATCTGCCACGAGAACCAGCAGTTCCTGAAGATGACGGGGCGGCAGTAGCGACCACGCCCAACTCCCAGGCACGCCAACTCCCACGTGCGGGCGTGGGGCGTGGGCGTATGGGGCGTTGGGAGTTGACGTACCCAGGGATCGGGCCCACAATTGGCCCTCGTAGCGGGGTCCCCAGCGCGCCGTTTGCGCGCGCGGGGGTGCACTCACGCGGAGGTGTGTTCCATGAGGATGAAGGCCGTTGTTGTCGTCGTCGGGTTCGCGCTGCTCGTGGCCGGGCGCTCGGTGGTTGCGCATCACGCGTTTTCGGCAGAGTTCGACGCCGACAAGCCCGTGAAGCTGTCGGGTACCGTCACGAAGCTCGAGTGGACGAACCCCCACGCCTGGATTTACGTGGACGTGAAGGACCCGTCGGGCAAGATCGCCAACTGGGGATTCGAGCTGGCCAGTCCGAACGGCCTGATGCGCCTCGGGTGGACGCGGTTCTCCCTCAGACCGGGCGACGAAGTCACGATCGAAGGCACGCGCGCGAAGAACGGATCGAACAACGCCAACGCCCAGGTCGTGATGTACACCAAGACGGGGCAGCGGCTGTTCGCGGGGTCGAGCCAGCAGGGGCAGTAATTCATTACGCCGGAGGGCACCATGCCACGGTTCACCGGGTTGCTGCTGGCCGCAGCCATTGCGGCGGCCGCCTCGACCTCGTTGTCCGCGCAGTGGCCGCTGCACCCGAAGCCGGGCGTGCCGAAGGGTCCCGATGGCAAGGTGAACCTGACGGCGCCCACCCCGCGCACGTCCGACGGGAAGCCCGATCTGTCCGGCATCTGGATGCGGACCACCCGCGCCGAGCAGCCGGGCACCGCCCCGGCCGGCCAGCCGCCGCTCGCGACCATGGGCAACATCGGCGCGGGCCTCAAGGAAGGGCCGCCATATCTGCCGTGGGCGGCCGAGCTGGTCAAGAAGCGGGCCGGCGGCCTCGACAACCCTGACGGGCTCTGTCTGCCGCAGGGCCCCGGGCAGTTTCACAACGACCCGCAGCCGAGCGAGATCATCCAGCTGCCGCACAAGACGCTGATCGTCCACGAATCGAACTACATGATGCGGACGATTCACACCGACGGCCGGCGGCTGCCGAAGCCCGGCGAGCCGCAGCCCTACTGGCACGGCTACTCGGTCGGCCGCTGGGAGGGCGACGTGCTCGTCGTCGAGACGAACAACTTCCGCGGCGTGCAGGGCGGGCAGGCGGGCGACGGCTGGCTCGACTCCCGCGGAAGCCCCTATACCGACGCGCTCCAGATGACCGAGCGATTCCGGCGCGCGAACTTCGGGAACCTGCACGTCGACGTCACGATCAACGACCCGAAGGCCTATGCGCGGCCGTTCACCGTGCGGATGGAGAAGGTCGTCGTGGCCGACGGCTCCGAGCTCATCGAGTTCATCTGCCACGAGAACCAGATGTTCCTCAAGATGACGGGACGCCAGTAGGGCACAAGGCAGAAGTCACAAGTCACAAGTCACAAGTCACAAGTCAGAACGATTTAGAACGATTGTGACTTCTGACTTGTGACTTGTGACTTGTGACTTGATCCCGGCTACCTTTTCACATACTTCGTGAGACCGCCGCCGGCCGCCGGGCGCGAGCCGGGCCCCTCCGCCGCATAGACGTGGCCGTCCGCGTCCACCGCCACGCCCTCGCCGGCCACGCCCAGCGGCCGCGTGTCGGAGAAGTGCGGCGGAATGAACGCCGTCACCCGGTCCTCGGTGGCACGGCCGATGCGGATGCCGGTCCGCCAGTTGGGATGGCGGATCTGGTCCGACTCGGAATCGATGGCGTACAGGGTGTCGTCGGCCGTGATGAACAGATCGCTGACGCGGCTGAACTGGTAGTACGAGTCGATGTAGGTCCCCTCCTGGTCGAAGATCTGGATGCGGTGGTTGCCGCGGTCGGCCACGAACAGCCGGCCGCGTGAGTCGAACGCCATCGCGTGCGGCGTGCGGAACTCGCCGGGCGCCGAGCCGAGTCGCCCCCACTGTTTGATGAACTTGCCGTCCTTCGTGAACTTCAGGATGCGCCCGGTCGAGCCTGCCGGCGGGTTGTCGTTCTGTCCGCTGTGGCCGTCGGCGACGAAGATGTCGCCGTTGGGCGCGGTGATCACGTCGCACGGCTGATTGAGGAGACCGGGGCCGCTCCCCGCGACGCCCGCCTGGCCGAGGCGCATCAGGATCTTGCCCTCGGGGCCGAACTTGAACACCTGGTGGCCCTTCGTGCCCGCCTTGTTCCCGGCGAAGTCGGTGACCCACACGTTCCCCTCGCGATCGACGTGCAGGCCGTGCGGGACCACGAACAGCCCGGCGCCGAAGCTCGTGAGGATCTTGCCGGTGCGCCGGTCGAACTTGAGCACCGGGTCGACTTTCGAGGAGTCGCAGGCGCCCGCCGACAGGTCGAACTCGCCGCACCGGTCGTAGGCCCAGATGTGACCGTCGGGGCCGACGTCGACGCCCGCCGACGATCCCCACCGCCGGCCCGGAGGCAGCGGCCCCCACTCCTTCATGATCGTCGGGGTGGGATTGGGAAGCTCCTTGGCGGCCGGGTCGGCGACGACCGGCACGAAGAATTGCGGAAAGCTTCTGCCCGACGGCGCCTGCGTCTGCGCCTGCGGCCATGCGTCCGCGATCGCGACGAGGGCGAGGCAGACGAGCGCGGCGATGCTCAGCCGATTCGACAGTGACATGGCGACTCCCTCTTCAGGAAACACGCGTCAGTTGCTCGCCCCGCGCCCGCGGAACGTGTTGCCCAGTACCTCGGGCGGCCGGAACGGCACGTACCGCACGAGCCGCATCCGCCCGACCTCGCCCGCGTAGATGTTGCCGTCGAAGTCGACGCCGAGGAACTCGATGCCGGCCCCGGCGTCTTCCTCGTGGTGCGGGATGAAGTGCGTGACCCACGCCTGGTCGCTGCGCAGGCTGCCGATGCGGATGCCCTTCTCCCACCCGAAGTTGCTCCGCCACGGATCGGGCGGGCCGCTGCGGTCGGCGCCCGACAGCCCGTCGCCCGCGTACAGCACGTCGTTGCGGTCGATGAACAGGCCGCTCGGCTTGCCGTAGTGCGTCCAGATGTACAGGAGCTTGCCCGACTGGTCGAAGACCTGGATCCGGCTGTTGCCGCGGTCGGCCACGTAGACGCGCCCGCGCGAGTCGATCTTGATGTCGTGCGGATCGCTGAAGCGGGCGGCCTCCTTGCTCTCCGAGCCGACGCCGCCGCCGATGGCGAGCAGGAACTTTCCCTCCCGCGAGAACTTCACGATCCGGTTGTTGCCGCCGCGGTGGCCGTCCGACACCCAGATGTCGCCGTTCTGTGCGATGGCGACGCCCGAGGGCCCGTTGAAGTGGTTCGGGCCGTCCCCCCAGACGCCCGCCTGCCCCAGGCGCATGACGACCTCGCCCCGCTTGGTGAGCTTGAACACCTGGTGCCCCATGCCGAGCTTTTCGCCGAGCGCGGCCCGGTCGTCGCCGTGCGATCCGCCTTCGGTCACCCACAGGAACCCCTCGTGATCGAGGAAGAACCCGTGCGGAAAGGCAAAGAGCCCCGCGCCGAAGCTCTCGACCAGGTTCCCCTTGAGGTCGAACTTCATGATGGGATTCAGCTTCGTCCCCGCGCACTCGTTCTTCGCGCAGCGGTCCAGGATCCAGATGTGCTGTCCATCCGGATCGGGAAAGACGCCGGAGACCGTGCCCATCGGCCGGCCGGCGGTCATCTTCTCCCAGCCCACGCTGGCGCGATAGGGATTCGTGGTCGACGACTGTGCGTGGACCGCCCCGCTCAGGGCAAGGGCGGCTGCGGCAGCCGCGGCCGCAAGCACCAAGGCGACTCGATGGGTCCGCATCCTGGTTCTCCTTTCTTCCGGGCCGACTGCCGAGCGCGGCCTCTCACGGAGCCGCGCGGGTCTGGCGGGGGTGGCGAGGCCTACTTCTGCAACAGCGGAATGTTCTGCGGCGGCGCGGGGCGCGACTGCACGAACGCGTAGATGTGCGCGAGGTCGGCGGTCGGCAGCACCTTTTCCGTGTACAGCGGCATCTGATTGGTCGGCCGCCGCACGTAGGCGGAGAAGCCCGTCCACGGCAGGTTCCGGGCGGACAGGCGCGGCCCGGCGGCGCCTCCCTGTCCCTCGTAGCCGTGGCACTGCCAGCAGCCGGTGCTCACCCACAGCGTCCGGCCGGTCTCGGCGTTGCCCGCCGGCGCGCCCGGCGCGGCGGGCTTCGCCTCCTGCGCCGCGACGAGGGCGGCGGTCACGATCACGAACGATGACGCAACGGCAATCAGGGCTTTCATTCGAGTCCTCGTGGCGCGGACCTTCGAGGTCGACGCTCTCTACCGCGGCTGCGTGACCACGTCGACGAGCGCCGGCTCGCCCTTCTTGACGACGGCGAGCGCGCGGCGCAGCGCCGGGCCCAGATCGTTCGGGTTGGTGATCGGCCCTTCCCCGTACACGCCCATCCCCTGCGCGATCTTCGCGAAGTCGACGTTCGGGTTGTCGATGGTCGTCCCGATGTGCCACCGGTCGACGCCGCGCTGGCGCCAGTTCGACATCCGCTGGATGTGCATGACCTCCTGGTGGTAGGCCCGGTTGTTGTGCATCACCGTGAGGAGCGGAATCTTGTGGTGCGCCGCGGTCCAGAGCACCCCCGGCGCATAGAGCATGTCGCCGTCGCCCTGGATGTTCACCGACAGCCGGCCGTGCCTCCGGTTGGCGAGCGCGCCGCCGACCGCCGCCGGCGAGCCGTAGCCCACGCCCGCGCCGCCCGAGTCGCCGATGTGCTGATAGTGCTTCTCGAAGTCCCAGAGGCGGAACGCCCAGCCGCTGCTGTTGCCGCTCTCGGCGACGAGCGACCAGTCCTCGTTCCGGATGACGGCCCAGATCTCGGCGGCCATCCGCGCGGTGCTGATCGGCGAGGCATCCCACGCGTGCGCCGCTTCGTTGCGCGACGCCTGTCGCGCCCGCGCGTGCGCGTCGGCCAGGCGCGCGCCGCGCTCCTGGAACGCGCGCCGGCGATCGTCGGTCGTGAGCCGCTTGACCGCTTCGGTGAGCAACGGGAGCGTCGCCTCCGCGTCGGCGGCCATCGCCACGTCGACCTCCGGGTACCGCTGGAAGTCCTGGAAGTTGCTCTTCACGAACAGGTCGACCGAGTTGATGCTGATGAGGCGCGTGCCCGCCCGGGTGCGCGGCCGCGAGCTGCGGTGCAGCGCATCGCGGAACGCGTTGACCGTGCCCCAGAAGTCGGTCAGCTCGAGGCCGAGGATGACGTCGGCGTTGGCGATGAGCTGCCCGCCGCCCTCGCTGTGGTTGAGCGGGTGGCGCGACGGCATGTTCATCCGTCCGCGCTGGTCGATGACCGGCGCCTGGAGCGCTTCGGCGAGCTCGACGAGGCGCTGGATGCCCGCCGGCGTGCGGGCGAGGCGATCGGCCACGATCACCGGGTTCTGCGCGTTGACGAGCAGCCGCGCCGCCTCGGCCACGGCCCCCGAGTCGCCGGCCGGCGGCGCGGCGAGCGTCAGCCTCGGCACGCGCAGCTTCGGCGCCACCTCGGGCGAGATCGGATCTTCCTGGAGGCCGTGGTCGATCATGATGAGGACCGGGCTCATCGGGGGCGTCATCGCGATCTTGTACGCCCGCACGGCCGACTCGGCGAAGTGCGGCAGCGACACCGGCTGATCGTCCCACTTGATGAAGTCGCGGATCATGACCGCGGCGTCCTGCACACTGTGCGCCCACTCCACGCCCGGCCGGCGCTGCGTCGCGTCGAGCGAGTTGCCGCCGAGCAGGTACACGGGCACGCGGTCGCAGTAGGCGTTGTAGATCGCCATCGCGGCGTGCTGCAGGCCGACGGTGCCGTGGGCGAGGATCGCCATCGGCTTGCCCTCGACCTTGAAGTAGCCGTGCGCCATCGCGACCGACGACTCCTCGTGGAGGCACGTGAGGAATTCCGGCTGCGCGTTGCCGCCGTAGGTGATGATCGACTCGTGGATGCCCCGGAAGCTGGAGCCCGGGTTCGACGCGACGTACTCGAAGTTCAGCGACTTGAGCACGTCGACCATGAAGTCGCCGCCGGCGCGATCGGTCGTCTCGCCGCTGACCTCGACGACCGGGTCGGCCTCGCGCGCCGCCGCGGCTGCGGCCGGGCGCGCCGCCTGCCCCGGGGCCTCGGCCGGCGGGGCCTGGGCCGCCGAGGCGACCGCGTCGGGGACGAGCGCCGCCGCGCCGGTTACCGCCGCAC
>Ga0194131_10007051_pt1 | contig 15299 bp, 12 predicted proteins | sample TA2KigO120mmetaG_FD_148631 | JGI IMG/M metagenome (GOLD analysis project Ga0194131, IMG submission 148631) | Freshwater microbial communities from Lake Tanganyika, Tanzania - TA2015053 Kigoma Offshore 120m | ecosystem: Environmental > Aquatic > Freshwater > Lake | place: Tanzania: Lake... | reverse complement strand
TCACCCCCCCAGCGCAACTTGCGACCCTGGCCGGAGCAGCCGAGAAAACTTGACAGCCGTTCGCCGTCGGATTTCAATAGGCTCATGGACGAACCCCTGCCGACACCGCAACGATTTGGCACGCACGCGTCCGCAATCCAACTTCTTGCATTGCTGATTGCCGGGTCAGTAATGGACGGTGGCAGGACGCTAAGCGCATGTACGCTGGCATCGCTTCTGTTTTGGACATGCACAGTGTCGCTCGTGGCATGGCGTGGTTGTGGATCCGGCATCGACCTGCTTTTCCTTCGCTGGGGCCTGATCGCGTTCGCAATGATCGGCACGCCGGTGCTTCGTCCAGTCGTCGAAGAGTGGAATTGGCTTGACCCTGTGCTTCTCCCAGGCACGGCAGTATTGCTCGTGGTGCCGTTGCTTTGTCTGATCACTCGCGCCGTTGGGTTCCACTCACCGGTTGACAATGTCGGGCGTGATAAGGAACCGAGGAGACCTGATGAGCCCAATGGCCCCACGAGCGGGCTCGCCTGCACTACACGTGGAGCGTGAGGTCAGCGATGCTACAATAAAGCAATGCCGACACGCCGTCGGCGATGCCATTCATCCCATGAAAGCGAGACTGCCATGGATCCATGTAAAAAGCACGAAAGCCACGAGCACGAGCACGGTCCGAATTGCGGCCACACCGCCGTCGAGCACGAAGGCCATACGGACTATCTGCACGACGGACATTTGCACCATCCGCACGACAAACACGTCGATGAGCACGTGCTCGCGGTGAATGCCACCAATCCCAACGCCTGCACCCCGAATCACGACTGCGAAGGCCATGACCAACAGCACGTCCACGGTCCGGACTGCGGCCACGAACAGGTCCCGCACGGCGATCACGTCGACTACCTCGTCGACGGCCATCTGCATCACCCGCACGGCAACCACTGCGACGACCACGGCCCGGTCAACGTGAAGTCCTGAGAGCGCATGCTGCAACCCCGTAGGTCCGAGGTGACCAGCTCAGTGGTCGGCCGCAACAAATTGGAGGGATTCGATCGTGCGCGTTTTCGTCTTCATTGTCGCGTCGTTTACCTTGATGTTTGTCTGCGATGACGCCTCGGCGTGTCGACGCATATGGCGCCGCTGCTTGGCGTCCGTGTCTCAATCGGTTGACTCGGCACAAGCGAACGTGCCTCCATTGACCGCCGACCAACTCGAACTTCTGGCAACGCCGACCGGTCGTTGGCCCAACAGTTCGTCGCTGGACTTCGTGGCAGCCGATACGAAAGTAGTCGTCGCCGCCACGGCGACTGGTCCCGCCAAGCTCGGAGAACGCTACGGCGGCCATATCAGTACACAATCGACGATCGGCGGCCGGGTGATTCACGGGGGAGGCATGATCTTCTCGACTGAATGTCGCCAGGAGTTTCAAGTCACGGAGGTGTTGCATGGCAAAGCCGTGCTCGAGAAACGTGCCGTGGAGTATTCGGTCACGAAAAGCCAGGCGTTTCCGGGTCCGAGGTCGACAAGTCCCGTGCCCGCCGGGGCCAAGGCGATTCTTCTTTTGGGCGCCGACGGTGGATTCCTCAAAGCCATTGAGGATACACCGGAAAATCGCCAAGCGGTGCGCGATGCGCTGGCACGCAAGAAAGTCACGCCGAAATAGGCGTTCGATCTTCTTCCAGGACTTGATGTCGCGGGAGAGAATAGCCCTACGCCACGTAGTACCCGCACAGCCTTCCTTCCTTCCCAGTCCGAAGTTTTGGGCTAGGTTGGCCAGGGAGTTCCCAGTCAGTCGAAATCGACGACGAGCCAAGACGACGGGATCAAAACGTTGTCCTGCCATTCCGACAGGGGCCGGCACTGGAGCGAGCTGTTTTGGCAGGGAAAATCCGATCGGCAATCATCACCATTAGCCACAATCACATATTCAGCAAATAGTTACGCACAACAGTCCACAGGGCATGCGAATTGCTATAAGGTTGAAACCTTCGTCTTGCCCTAAAAAAATGGGAACCCCGCAATGAAAGTCAAACCGCTAGGTGACCGCATTGTTGTTCGTCGCGAAGAAGCCCAAGAGAAAACCTCGGGAGGCATTCTGCTTCCCGATACCGCCAAGGACAAGCCGCAACGAGGCAAAGTGCTGGCGGTCGGCGCCGGCAGGCTTCTGAAAGACGGCAGCCGCAAGGGCGTGCAGGTTAAGGTTGGCGATCACGTCATCTTCACCGCCTGGGCCGGGGATGAATATAAAGACGGCAAGGGAGGCAACATCCTCCTCATGCGCGAGGAAGATATCCTCGCGGTTGTGGATGAGTAAGTTTCTTCGTTTAGCGTCCGAGTGGCGCTGTTCGATCGAACGGCGCCACTCGGACGCTAAACGAGTACGATCGAAAAATCACACTGTACTAGGAGAATCTCGAAAATGGCAGCCAAGCAAATCGCGTTTGATCAAGAAGCTCGTGAAGCCATGCGGCGCGGCGTTAGCAAGCTCGCCCGCGCCGTCAAAGTGACGCTCGGCCCGAAGGGCCGAAACGTCATCTTGCAAAAGAGCTTCGGCTCCCCGACAGTCACCAAGGACGGCGTCACCGTCGCCAAGGAGATCGAACTCGAAGATCACTATGAGAACATGGGCGCTCAGATGGTCAAGGAAGTCGCGTCCAAGACCAATGACGTCGCCGGCGATGGCACCACCACCGCCACCGTACTGGCCGAATCGATCTTCAACGAAGGCCTTCGCGCCGTCGTCTCCGGCGTTAACCCGGTCATGATGAAGCGCGGCATCGAGAAGGCCGTCGAGGACATCATCGAAAAGCTCAAGAAGATGAGCATCGCGGTCAAAGGCAAGAAGGACCTTGAAGCCGTCGCCACCATTGCCGCCAACAACGACACCGAGATCGGGTCCAAAATCGCCGACTCGATGGATAAGGTCGGCAAGGATGGCGTCATCACCGTCGAAGAGTCCAAGACGACGGAAACGAATACCGAATTCGTCGAAGGCATGTCGTTCGACCGCGGCTACCTGTCGCCTTACTTCGTCACCGATCCGCAGAAGATGGAATGCGAGCTCGAAGATCCGTACATCCTGATCTACGAGAAGAAGATTTCCAACAACAAGGACGTCGTGCCGATCCTGGAAAAAGTCCTGCAACAGGGCAAGCCAATCGTGATCATTTGCGAAGAAGTCGAGGGCGAGGCGTTGGCGACGCTCGTCATCAACAAACTGCGCGGCACGTTCAAGTGCTGTGCGGTCAAGGCGCCGGGCTACGGTGATCGCCGCAAGGCCATGCTCGAAGACATCGCCGTTCTCACCGGTGGGCGAGCGATCTTCGAAGACCTCGGCATTCAGCTTGAAAACGTTCAACTCAAGGATCTGGGCCGCTGCAAGAAGGTCAAGATCGACAAGGACAACACGGTCATCATCGAAGGCGCCGGCAAAAAGTCGGACATCCAGGGCCGCGTGACGCTCATTCAACGCGAACTCGAAAAATCGACAAGCGACTACGACAAGGAAAAACTGAGCGAGCGCATCGCCAAGCTATCGGGCGGCGTGGCCAAGATCAACGTCGGCGCCGCGACCGAAAGCGAAATGAAGGAGAAGAAGATGCGCGTCGAGGATGCCATGAACGCGACCCGCGCCGCCTATCAAGAAGGCATCCTCCCCGGCGGCGGCGTGGCTCTGCTGCGTGCATCGGCGGGTCTCAAGACCGACGGTATGCATCCCGATGAGGAAGCAGGCTACAAAATCGTCATTCGCGCTTGCCGGGCGCCGCTGACCCAGATCGTCGCCAACGCCGGCGAGAACGGCGATGTCGTCGCCAACGCCATCTTGGAGAACAAGAACGTCAACTATGGCTACGACGCTCGGTTGTCGACTTATGGGGACCTCGTCAAGGAAGGCATCATCGACCCGACGAAGGTCGTTCGCTGTGCGTTGGAAAATGCGGCCAGTGTCGCCACACTCTTGTTGACGAGCGATGCGTTGGTTGCCGAGTTGCCGAAGGAAGAGAAGAAGGCTGGCGGCGCTCCAGATATGGACTAACCGTGCGGCAAACCCAGCAGAGCCTGTAGCGTATGCGACGTTCGAGTTCGCTTGCGCTTCAGGCTCTGACTATTTTCCTGCCTCGTCGTTCTCCTGCACGGTGATCGTTGCGGTCACTTTGGTTACGCCGGAGACCGTTTCCGCAAGCTCGATAGCGCGAAGACGCTGTTGCGCGGTCTTGACGGCGCCCTTCAACTCGACCTCTTTTTCCTTGACAGTCACTTCGAACGTCACATCGGTCAGCGTGTTTTCCCAGCGCAGGCGATCCTGGATTTTTTCTTGCAGCGTCGGCTCCTTCTTGGCAGCAATCCAGGCCATGCTCAACTTCGGGCTGATATCGCCGGTGTTGCGCTTGGTGTGCGCGGCGATCTTGCGCCCAATACTGCCGAGCGCCTCCGTGTCATGGCGACTGCAACCGGCGCAGAAGATCGGCGTGCTTGCCAAGGTCAAAGCCACGACGATTGATTTGGGAATCACGAAGGCCCCCTGCGTATCTTGGGGTATGGCCAGGCCAAGAGGCCTGACGTACCGCGACTTATGCCACCTTATGAGAATTTGGACAAGTGCAATCGCAAGTCATTGACCCAACCATCGGACTGGTTAAAATGGGAAATAGATGGCATGCCAGCGGTCGTCGCCGTCTACCAAGGATGTATTGGGGAAAACTGGCACATTTACGGGAGGGCATGACCATGCGAAGTTGGATGTGGGCTGCATTGGCCGCGGGACTCGCGCTGGCCGGGGGCAGTATCGCCTCAGCGAACGACACGGTTCGCTTGGGCGGACCGGCGGCACAAGCCGCGATGTCAGGCAGTACCGATGAACTGGTGCGCTGGCGCGGCGGGTATTATGGCGGTGGTTATCGCGGCTACTACGGCGGCGGGTACCGCGGCTTCTACGGCGGCGGCTACAATCGGCCATACTACAATTCGTTCTACGGTCGGCCGTATTACAACTCGTTCTATGCCCGGCCGTACTTCAACAACTATCAACCGTACTATTCCGCGTTCTATCCACGGGTGTACTCAACGTACTATTCGCCGTACTACTGCTCACCGAGCTATTACGCGCCGGCGTACTCGTACCCGAGCTATTACTACCCGATCGCCGGTGAAACGCTGCCCGCGCCGCTAGCGACGATGCAGGGAGCGCCGGCGTACGCGGCGCCGCAGTACACGCCGCCGATGCCTCCGCCGGGCAATGGGACGTATCCCTACAATGGTGGGCCGAATGCGCCCGTGCCGATGCCTAATGCCGTGCCGAATCAGGGCAATCCGCCGGCGCCGACGTTGCCGATCGACGGCCGCCTGGTGTCGCTGCCAGCGACGTTCTCCGGCGGGGTGAACGCGTTCGGCCCGCATTCGACGCCGGCGCCCGCAGCGCCAACGCCCGCGCCGCGCGTCAGTTATCCGGCCTACGGCGAAGAGCCGATCACGCCGGCCCCTCGTCGGAAGTAAGCACATCGGCGTACCTGAGAAGAACCCACGCGATTTGCCGCGTGGGTTTTTTGTTTTCGGCGAGGCCGCAGGGGCGCAGACAAATATGCTATTCTTGTAAACCCCCGGCGCAGCCTCCTGTTGAGGAGATTCTGCGATGTCTCAAAGTCTCACCTTCCTTTTGTTGATGCTCGCCGGCGCGGCGATCTGCGCTCCGTGTGCCGCGGTCGAGCCCAAGAAGAAACCCGAGGCCGAACCGATCCCGGCTCCGAAGGTCAAGATCGTGCCGTCGCCTGCCGCGCCGATGCAGGAACCGACAAATACGCGCGACGTCTGGCAGCATTACGGCGTGAACGCTCAGGGGAGGTTCGTGCCGCGCGTGATCGTGTTGCCGTATGGCGCTTATTATTCGCGCAACTTGCAGCCGTTTCCGGTGATGCCAGGACGCTCGACGCAGGTATTGCCACTGAAGGTGGATTGATTGGAGCGAATCCGATCCCAGGGGTTCGCTGCGCTCAGCCGTGGGCTTCCGTGGCATAACCGCTTTCCCCTCGCCCCTCGCCCCTCGCCCCTCACCATTCACCAGTGCTTTCGGTATAATGAAGGGCAGCCCGATCAGTGCGAGGGTGCGGAACGCATTATGCCCGTCACGACTTGTCCGCGATGTAGGCACGTCAATCCGGATTACGCGGTTTTCTGTCATTTTGATGGGGTTGTTCTGCAAGCCCAGCAAAGTGTTGCCGTGCTTCGTCTGCCGCGCGAGTTCAAGTTTCCCAGCGGGCGTCGCTGCAATACGTTCGACGAGTTGGCGCAAGGTTGTCAGGAGGAATGGGCATCGGCGCGCAATCTTTTGATGCGCGACGAGTTCGCCAACTTCTTCCGTCTGTGCAAGCGCGACGATCTGGTACGAGCCGCTAACGACGCCAAGGCCCAAACGAATCCCGACATCGCGCTGATGACCTTCCTGGAGTCGCTGCCCGGTATTCGAACGCAGACGCCGAAGGTCGATCTCAATCCGCGCCGCATCATCCTCGGCAAAGTGTCGGTCGGCGAAACACGAACCGTTCCACTGACGATCACCAACCAGGGGCAAGGCCTGTTGCAGGGCACCATCAGCGTCACGGCCGGACAGGAATGGCTAAGCCTTAGCGACGCCAAGCCGGTGCATGAACTCGAGGTCAGCACGCCACGCGAACAGACGCTGAAGCTGACCATCACACCGCGCGGCGTCCCGGCAGGGCAGAACCATGTCGCACGGCTCACGGTCGTGACCAACGGCGGCGTCGTCGAGGTGCCGCTCGGCATGGAACTTGTCGCTCAGCCGTTCGCCAAGGCCCCGTTTCAGGGAGCGCGAGCGCAGCGCGAGTTGGCCGAGAAGATGCACAAGCAACCCAAGATGGCGGCGCCGATCCTGGAGTCGGGCGAAGTCCAGCGCTGGTTCACGCTGAACGGTTGGCCCTATCCGATCCACGGCGCGCCGATCAAGGGGCTCGGCGCCGTCGCACAATTCTTCGAAGGGCTCGGCGTGTCGACTCCCCCCTCGGTCGAATTGTCGAAGAAGGAGCTTCGCCTCGTTTGCCGATATCGCGAGACGGCCCGTGCGGAAGTGATCCTGCGTACGAACTCGCGCAAGTGGGTTTACGCAAATCTATCCAGCGACAGTCCGTGGCTGAAGCTGCCCAATACACAGGTCGCCGGTCCGAAGAAAGTACCGATTCTGATTGAGATCGACACGAATCAATGGAACCTGGGCCCCAAGGGCGAAGGCACGCTGACGGTGGAGGCGAACGGCGGCAAGAAGTTGACGCTGAAGGTGATCGTCGAGGTGCAAGGCGCGCCCCCCGCGACGCGACCGAGCACCCCCGTGACACCGCCGACGCCGATATCGACGTCAACGACGCCGGTGAGCTATCAACCGCCGCCGGCGACGAAGCCCGTGCCGCCGGCGCCGGCGACGAAGCCCGTACCGCCAGTGCCGACGCCGATCAGCGCCGGCCCGCCACCGGCCACGCCCGCGCCTTCTCCCGCGATCAAGCCTGGTCCGCCTCCGCCGCCAACGCCCGCGCCATCCATCGAAGCGCCTTCTCCGGTTGAGTCGACCGGGGAGCTAAAATACGTGCCAGCCTTCGCAACGATCGTGCTGGTGTGCTTGATTCTTCGCTTGCTCATGGTTCCCGTCGTCGATCTGTTCGGCCGAACCAGCGTGGGTACGTCGGCGGCGGACAAACTGCTCGGCGCCGAGGCGGAAAGCAATGGAGAGTACGGTCACCTCGGCGGCTGGCTGCAACTGCCTTGGCTGCCGATCTTGGCCAGCTCCGACAATGACGCCAAATTGCCCGCTGACGTCTTTCGCTCCGGGAGCAAAGCACAGATCAGCCGGGCCGAGTTTGGACATTATTTCATCAGCTATTTCATTCGCTGGTTTCTGCTGCGGACATGGTGGATCGGAGCGATCATCGGGGCCCTCCTGGTTTGGCGGCAAGGGGGCAGCACGCCCGATTTGCCCTGGGGCGTGGTTGCGGGCGCCGCTGCTGGGTTCGCCGTGGCCGCCACCATCGCCGCGTTTTTCCTCGTCGTTGAACTGGTGCCCCACCTCCTTTGGCACCTGATGATCGGCCCGCACGGCGGAGTTGGCTATCTGTTTCTCTGGGTCGCCTTCGCGGTTGCAAGCTGGCTGATCGTCGGCGTCGGCCTTGGCGCGGTCGTGCCGCTCATCGCGCCGCTACGCTGGCTCGTCGTCGATCCACTGCAGCGCCTGCTCGCCGGCGGCTTCACGCTGTGCGGCATGACGGCGCAGGGCGAGTACTGGTCGCCCGATTGACCCGGCCCTGCTTTCGCACGCAGGCCGTAGTGCGCCCATTGGCCCTGGCCTGACCCATTTTACTTTTTTTCAACAAGTCGTCGCGTCGGAGTTACTCAACCAGACGCTTCCGATTGTCACGTTCGAAGCAGCCATTATCGACCGCGCGACGAATCAAGAGACCGCCAATGCCGGGCCACAGCATGCCGTCAATCCGCGCTTGACCACAGCATTCGTCGGTCTCCAAAACCTGCATCTCCCCGTGCTCCCCGTGGTTCACATTTTATTGGGAATCGGCGAGAGGTATCGAATGAGTTGCCACAAATGATTTGCACGCGGCGATTCGATTGATTATCATTCTCTCCATCGCCACAGGGCACAACTTTCGGGAGGCATCGACATGGCAGAATCGACTCGGCGAGATTTCATCAAAGCGGGCGGGGCGGCGACGGTCGGCGTTGCGGCGCTCTCAGCCAGCAGTTACGCGGCCATTCAGGGCGCGAACGAGCGCATCCATCTGGGGATCATCGGTCCGGGCGGCATGGGGATGAACCACATTCGCACGCTTGTGACGCAGAAGGACGTCCGCATCACGCATGTGTGCGACGTGGACAGCCAGCGGCTGGCCAATGCCGCCCGCGCCGCCGCCCAGGACGGCCGCGAACCGGCAACACTGGGCGACATGCGCCGGCTTCTCGAGGTGAAGACCATCGAGGCCGTCTTCATCGCGACGCCTGACCATTGGCATGGACCAGCGACGATCTTGAGCCTCGCCGCCGGCAAACACGTCTATGTCGAAAAACCCTGTTCCCACAACATTCGCGAAGGCCGGCTCATGGTGGAAGCAGCGCGGCGGCACCGCAAAATCTGCCAGGTCGGCACGCAAAGCCGAAGCACCGAGATGGACATCAATGCCATCCGTCTGTTGCACACCGGTGCGATCGGCGACGTTCTCAGCGTGCGTGTCTGGAATAGCCAGCTGCGGCGCAACATCGGCCGGCAAAAACCGAGCGATGCCCCGGCGCATCTGAACTATGAAGACTGGATCGGGCCCGCTCCCATGGTCCCCTATCAAGCCAACCGCGGGCACGGCGTCTGGCGCTGGTGGTACGATTTCGGCACCGGCGACATGGGCAACGACGGCGTCCACGATCTCGACGTCGCCTCCTGGGGCCTGCGCGTCACCACCCATCCCACCACCATCACCGCCATCGGCGGAAAGTATTTCTTCGATGACGATCAACAATTCCCCGACACTCAGACCGTCATCTTCGAATGGCCGGCCGAAGGAAAGAACGGCCGACGCAAGCAAATGATCTTCGAGCAACGCATCTGGACGCCGTACAAGATGGAAGGCTACGAGAACGGTTGTGCCTTCTATGGCACCACCGGCATGCTCCTGCTCGGGCATACCGAGGGCTGGCGGCTCTTCGGTCCGCGCAACAAGGAGTTGCAGTCCGGCACGGGACGCGCCGACTTGCCGGCGCACCATCGCAACTTCTTCGCGTGCATTCGCAACGGCAATCGGCCGAACGCCGACATCGAGGTGGGCCATCTGTCGGCGTCGCTGTGCCACCTGGGCAACATCGCCACGCGAGTTCGCCGCGTGCTGACCTTCGATCCTCGCACGGAAGAAATCCAGAACGACCGTGAAGCAGCCGCGATGGTCCGGCGCACGTATCGCAATCACTGGGCCCGTCCGCAAGGCGCATGACGAGCGTACGTGCGCGAGTCGGCGCCTTCCCGAGCCTGAGCGCCAGCGAAGAGCGATTGCTTGCCCTTCACTGGCGCTCAGGCCCGGACCACGCGAGAATAATGATGTGTCAAGCCCTAGGAAGGCTTCAGTTTTACAAGGAACTCGATGACGTTTAGCCGCATCTGCAGGCGGGCGTTGAGCGTGCTTCCGCCGTCGATGCGAATGCGGATGCGATTATCTTCGTTGGCGGGGAACAACCGAGCGGCGAGCGCCTTCTGGTCGTCGCCTTGAGCGATGAACGCCGCCATCCGGCCCAGATCCAGATCGATCGCGGCGACCGGACTGGGACTGCTCTCGTTGGCGGCGACGGCGATCTTGAGCAAGGGGAGCGCCGCCTTGCCGATGGCCAGGAATCCGGCGTCGTCTCGGATAGCCAGCAAGAGTTTCTTGGCGCCGGCGACTTCGGCGAGCTTGCCGAGACCTGGATCGTCGCCGAGGTCGAACTCGTGAATGGCGGTATCGCCGACGCGATCGGCAACGCGAAACGGCAGCGGTTTGCCCTTGGGAATCTTCTTCGCCGTCGCATCGAGCATCCGGCTGAGCGTCGCGTCCAGTTTGCTGCCGTTCTTCAGTTTCATGGCCCAGAGAAATGCATAGTGTTTGTCCGTTGGCCCAACGACCGCCGCGGACAGATCGAGGTCTGCATTCTGCACCGTGGGCCGAAGAACGTCGAAGAAGGCGGTTGCTTCCTTCTTGTTGACATCGTCTTGCAATCCGACCAGAGCGTTGGCTTGGACTTCGTCGATAACTTTGCCGAAGGCGTCGCGCAGCGCATCAGGCAGGGCGGAATGCGTATGCATCTGAAACGCCACGTCCTTGGCGGCAAGCTTGCCGAGCATGCTGCGCCGCTCGCCGGCGGCCTTGATGACCTTGGCAAGCATCGTGTCCTGTTTCGGTCTGATGCTGACGTTGACCTTCAGTTCCTTCATCGGACCTCCGGCGTCGAGATCGAAGCGGATATCGGCGGCGTCCCGGATCGCCGCATCGCCGAGGGATTCGATGTTGGCCAGGGCGCTCTGGCGGAATTGCTCCATGGCCTTGCTTTCGATCGGGTTGCCGGCTTTGGCGAGTTCGAAGACCTTGGCCATCTGCTCGCGCGCCTTGTTCTTGGCGAATTCCGGAATCTGCTCCATGCGCGCCAGCACCGAGATCGCAGCGTCGCCCGGCATGGCTAGCGCCTTGGCCGGATCGGGCAGGTTCTTAGGCTGCACGCCGGCGGGACTCGGCGACGTGACGAAGAGGTATTGACGATCGAAACGAAAATAGACGCTGACGTTCTTCTTTGTCGTATGCGTGTAGACGCCGTCCTTGTCCTTGACATAGGTGACGCCAAGGTTCTCGAGCAGGCCCAGAAACGTCTTTTGATCCTGGATGGGAACCAGCAGCGTCGCATTGGTCTGGTCGATGGTGTCGCCGAAGCGGACGTAGGCGCCGAACGGCCGCGCAGGGTCGACGCCGACCAGCCCGTTCTTGCCGATCTTGCTCTTGATCAGCCCTTCAATCTGCTCGGCGGCGCCTTCCTGATCGACCAGCTTGGCGATGTCCTTGATGTGCTGCACAACGACATCGAGTGACTTGAAGCGGATTACGACCGCGGGCGCATCGGCCGACTTGGCGTCGGCGTGGGCAGTCGCAGCCGGCAGGGTGAACGAAAAGAAGAGCGCGGCAAGGCTGAGTCGATGCATGGATCACTCCTGGTAGGGGCAAAATCCCGTTGGCTCGGAGTACCTCACCGTCGGGCTTCCTCAGGAATTACTTTAGCCGAAGTCGCTGGTTTTTTCAAAATCGAACTGGCGACTTTGCCTACCAATCGGATTATGCCGATTCGTTCAAGGTTGCCGGTTGTAAGGCCGATGTATCCAGCAAGCGTCGTTGGGCGTCGGCACTGCGCTGACAGTCTTTGCGACGTGGTTTGGCAGGAGAGGCAACCATGCGAAGCTGGTGGAAGGCTGCGTTGAAGGTCCTGGCCGGCGGTTTGGCGAGTCTGGGGGGATTCCTGTCGTCGGCCGACGCGCAACTTCCACCGCCAGGACCCGGTGGATTTGGACCGCCTCCGGGCATGGGCATGCCGCCGGGTATGGGCATGCCTCCCGGGATGGGCATGGGCATGCCGCCCGGAATGATGGGCGGTGTCCCGGGTATGCCCGTGAGCGGCGGCGGAATGCCACCGGGCGCGTTCGGCGGCAATCCGAACCTCGGCGGGATGCCTGCCGAGTTTCCCAATCCGTCAACACCGTCTCGCGATCCGGTGTCGCCGTTCAGCTTGCGCGACGATGGTATGCCGGGCGCCTTCACGGAACTCAATGATCCGCGTCCGCGCCGACCTCTGGCTTATACGACCACCTTTCGGGCCGAATGGCTGCACTGGTGGATTTCGCGAGCACCGGTCGCCGTCGATTTGGTGACGACTACCAGCAACCTCAGCCTTCTGAATGACTTCGGCGCGCTCGGCCAAAACAACACGCAAATCCTAGTGCCGGCCAGCAGCAGTGGCATTGACTATCGGGGACTTCACGGCGCACGGGCAACACTCGGCCTAGCACTGGGGTTCCTGCCTGCCATCGAACTTTCCGGCATCTCGATCAACCGGAACTTCAACGTCTTCCAGGGCGGGTCCAATGACGCCACCGGCATCTACCTCGCCCGGCCCGTGCAAGATGCCGGTACCGGCATCGAGACGGCTGTGCAGGTCAACGTTCCCGCCGGCCTTGGTTTCGTGCCCCTGAACGGTTTTGTCACCGTCAATTCTCGACTGAGCATCTGGACCGTCGACGCCAGCACGTTCTTCAACATCATCGAGACCGATGCCCTGAAGGTCGACCTTCTGTTCGGCTACCGGCATGCCGATCTCTATGAATCGCTGGAAATCAGCCATTCGAGCGGCGGATTTTCAGGCGCGATTGCCTTCAACGGCGGCGTCGCTCCCTTGGGCTCCTCCGGGTATGTGCTCGACGTCTATCGCACGCGCAACGGATTCGACGGCGGGCAAGTCGGTTTTCGCACCGTGCTCGGTTTCGAACGCCTTTCCATCTTCAGCGACGCCAAGATCGCCTTTGGTAGCACGACGCACACGCTTTCCATCGACGGTAGCTCCACCCTCACCCAACCGGGCGGGGGAACTCGGACGCAGACCACCTTGCCGGGCGGCCTGACCGCACTGCGAAGCGGCAGCGGCGTCATCACGAAGAGCGCGTTCTCCATTGTCCCCGAGGCGAACATCGCGCTGAGCCTGCAACTCAATCCGCATATCCGCCTTTTCGGCGGCTACAACGTACTCTTCTGGAGTCACGTCGCCCGACCAGGCGACTACGTCAACAGCACCATTGATCCTCGCGGCGTCCCCGCTTCCCTCTTCTTCACACCCAACACCGGCAATGCTCCACGCATACCGCAAATGAGCTTCCGCGACTTGTTCGCTCACGGCGTCTTCGCCGGCATCGAGATCGGCTTCTAAGCAACAACTGATCGTTTAGCGCCCGCATGGCGCCCGGCGAGCGCTAAACGAACCATCGATCGCACTTTTCCATTTCCCACTGCTAAAAACCTGAGTAACATGGCATGTATCGCCCCACCATTCGCGTTGCATACGCGAGGAGGTATGGCATGCCCCGGTTTTCCCTGGTGGTTGTTCTCTTTGTTTCCCTCGTACAGGTGCAGAACGTCTGGGCCCAGGAGCCGAAGGACCTCGACGCCCTCATCAAAGCACTCGACAGCAACGACCGCGACGCTCGCCTCAATGCCATCATGGCGCTCGCGGACCTCGGATCCGAAGCCGGCAAGGCGTCCAAAGCCTTGGCCGAAATCTTGACCGTCAAGGATGCTGACCTGCAGTTGAACGCCGCGCTAGCGCTGGGCAAGATCGGCAAAGACGCGGTCGCTCCCGTCGCCAAGCTGCTCGACGCCAAGGACAACGACACACGCTTCTACGCGCTGGCCGCGCTCGGCTGGATCGGGCCCGCCGCCAAGGATACTGCCCCTGCGGTTCTCAAGGCGCTGGGCGACAAGGACGACGGCATTCGCGCCAAGGCCGCCTTCGCCCTGGGCAAGATCGGCCCCGATCCGAAACTCGCCGTCAAGCCGTTGCTCAAACTCCTCACCGAAGGCAACGCCGACGTGCGCCGATCCGCCAGCGACGCCCTCGGCCAGTTCAAGTCGGCAGCGGTCCCCGGCCTGATCGAAGCGCTCAAGGACGACCTCGTGTCGATGCGCATCGAGGCGGCCCGAGCGCTCGGGCAGATCGGCCCTGACGCCAAATCAGCCGCTCTGGCCCTCAAGTACGCCGCCACGGACAAAAGCGATCCCCTGGCCCAGGAAGCGATTGCCGCCCTCGTCAAGATCGGCAAGGAGGCGTTGCCCACGCTGCGCGAGATCCTCACCGACGATGAAGGGAAGCAATACGATCGCGCACTGGCGAACCTGGAGAAAGCCGGGCCGCCCTCCGCCCTCTTCCTCGCCGACGCTTTGAGCAACCCGCGCGTCGAGGTGCGCCGTCACGCCGCCCGATCGCTAGTCGTGCTCAATTTAAAAGAAGAAGTCATCATCCCGGGCCTGACGCAAGCCCTGCGCGACAAGGACAAGGAGGTGCGCAAGCATGTCATGCAATGCCTTCTGCGCGTCGCCGTCGGCGCACGAGCGGCAGTGCCGAATCTCTTGGAGGTTCTCAAGGAAAAGGACACCGAGCAGCGCACGATGGCATTGACCGTGTTGCGTGAGATTCCCGAAGAGTCGCCGGCCATCGTCCGCGCGGTCACGCCGCTTTTGGATGACCCCGACGAAAACGTTCGCCGGCTCGCGAAGGAAGTTCTGTCATTTCAGGGCAAATAGTCCAAGAAAGCCCAGGGGTGAGGTACTCCGAACCCCTGGGATAGCGTTCAAAGTTCATTGTCGTACTGTTCCACAATTATCCGTAAATCTCTGTGCATAGCCGCCGAATAGCTCATATCATCGACGTATCGGGTTGGAGTCATCGCCGTGATAACGGAACGGAAACGGAGGCGGGAGTCGAAGGAGGTTTTGTCATTTCAGGGCAAGTGACGAATGAACAAGCCCGCAGCGCAAGCAAGGGCCGCCGCCGGGGAAATACCGCAGCGCAGTTCGATTGCGGGCGGTCCACGTTAGAAAAACTGTTTCGCCTCAGTCGAATCTGGAAGAACGCTCCGTTCGGGTTAGTCTAACCTGAACGGAGGTTCCATCATGAACAGCGAACGTCGTCATCTCAACCCTCAAGAGAAGATCGCCGCACTCAAGCGGCATCTGCTCGAAGGCGTCCCCGTCTCCACC